>TARA_R110002073_G_scaffold329303_1_pt1 | contig 104516 bp, 86 predicted proteins | sample TARA_R110002073 | Tara Oceans TARA_R110002073 (sample SAMEA4397174) | marine metagenome | biome: Polar Biome; feature: [DCM] deep chlorophyll maximum layer (ENVO:01000326); material: water (ENVO:00002006), including particulate matter (ENVO:01000060) such as... | depth 40 m
GTTTGAAATCCAATGAAATCGCTTGCTACCAGACCGACTGCACCCTCCGGGACAAAGAAGACGTTAACATTCTGCAGACGTTCCCTCCAACAAGAAAGGTGCTTCAAACGCATGCTCCGAAAACCTGAACACGTGTCGAAGATCGCCACACGGCGCATGGATCTTCGTTACCCCGACCTGGGCGCCGCGTGTACCGACGTTGCTCGCTTGCGTGAAGGCGGCTACGAACTCGTTGGTACATGGAGCCTTGCCCAGATACTCGATCATCTGAACATGTCGATGCAGATGACGATTGACGGTGCGGACTTCACGTTTCCGGCGATGATGCGACCGGTGATGAAACTGATGTTCATGCCAACAATGCGAAGGGGCAAACCGTCCAAACTCCGCGGGAAGGCGCCGGAGCAACTTCAGCCCGCTCTGGACCTTGATGAAGATGCATGCGCGAAAAAATTCTACTCGCTCGCGGACACCCTGATGGACCCGTCCACTCCATTCGTTTCACACTATCCGATGCTGGGACGGCTCACCCGAGAGCAGTGGCTCTTGATGCAGCAATGGCACGCTTCCCATCACTTGAGCTTTGCCGTGCCGAACGACTGAGATGGGCATCACGACTGGTGGCTGACACGATCGGCCCCGTGCAATCAACGCTCAATGCCCAGTTGCTTCGAAGCCCAGTTGCCGCGAGCGTGGGTGAAGATTGGAAAGCTAGGCCAAGCCTCGCCCAATCATTCGGGGCGAGATTTCCCGGGCAACAGGTTTTGTTGCCCCGCACAAAAGAGACCCGCTGATTCGCTTTGGGGGTGTATTTGAATGGTCCCACGCACACCCGGCGACTCGAGCCACTGCCGTTTGAGTGCGAGAAAACGGCTTTTCAGAGTACACCCGGAGGGATTCGAACCCCCAACCCTCGGTTCCGAAGACCGATGCTCTATCCAATTGAGCTACGGATGCGTTGGAAAGATGGCGGGCGGCCGATTCGGAATCGGCTGCCACGACCTGCGACAGTATGCCGAGATTTGCTTGCGGTGGCAAGCCGGACAGATCGACTTTCATTTGCTATCTTTTCGAGCTTGGCGAAGAGATCGTTGTCGCGATTTTCTGGCCAGCAATCTTGATTCCGGATGCGATCGCTCGCATTGGTTTTTGGACGTTTTGTAACGGGCGCATGGTTTTGTTCTGGGGATGGATGTGAGTCGATTGAATCGCAGGTGCCTGCGTTGGTGCGTTCTGACTTTCGTATTGGTCGCGACATTCGGATGGAATGTGACTCGCGTCGATGCAGCAGGCTCGAGCAAGTACGCCCACAGCGACAGTGACAAACGTTTCTTGCACCACATCGATCTCTACGATCGCAACAATCGCAAGATCTCGCCCGATTCGACGGAACCCTACTCCGTTGAAAAGACCTGCGGACGATGCCACGACTTCGAAACGATCTCGCACGGTTGGCACTTCAACGCCTTCGCCAGCGAAGTCGAACGCCAACGATCAAACGCTGCGGCTCAAGCGGCATCGCAAGCCGAGACCGATGAAACGGCCACTCAATCAGAATCGCCCGAGCATTCCGAGGCAGATGCCGAGCACACCGAAGACGAAGACGTTCGATCCGACGGTCGTCCGGGTGAGCCGTGGATTTGGACGGACGCACGCACGGGAACTCAATTGCCACTTGCTTACCGCGATTGGGAAGGACGATTCAGTCCCAGCGAAATCGGAATCACAACTCACGAGATGACGCAAAAATTCGGTGCTCGGATCCCCGGCGGCGAAGCTGCAGCGAGTTGGGATCCGAAATCCGCGGAACTCGCCGATGAATCATCCGAGCCGACCCGGTGGCCGCTGACTGGGTCGCTGGAGATTGACTGCATGGCCTGTCATGCAAAGTCGGGAGCCTACGATTTCGAGCGTCGACGAGAAACGATCGAGGATGAAAACTTCGCTTGGGCCCCCACCGGGGCGATTCGAATCGGCGAGGTGTCCGGTTCCGTTTCGCGAATGAAAGCGGGTGTCGATTTAAAGGATGAAAAGGTCCAAGCCAAACTGCCAAAGGTTCAGTATGACGATCGCCGGTTTGGCATCGATGGAACGGTCTTCTTTGACTTGGTACGCGTCCCTGAAAACAATTCGTGCTACCAGTGCCACAGCCAGCGGACGGTGTCCGACTCAGGCATCGATGCTCGCTGGAATCACGACCAAGACGTTCACCTGCGGGCTGGTATGAAGTGCGTCGATTGCCATCGAAACGGCATCGATCATCAAACCGTTCGCGGCTTCGAAGGCGAACAGCATCCAGCTGGTGTTTCGGCGACGACATTGAGCTGCCGCGGATGCCACATGGGTGTATCAGAACTGGCCGGTGATGCACACGCCCACGGCCAGGATGATCCACTGTCGTTGACCCAAATCGCGTTTCGGGCGGGCCGTCTCGGATCACCGTTTCCCAAACACGAAGGATTGCCGCCGGTCCACTTTGAAAAGCTGAGCTGCACGGCGTGTCACAGCGGCCCCATTCCAGGCGAAAAGGCGATTGGAATGATGACGTCGCTGGCCCATGGGTTGGGCGAGAAAGGTCATCGCAGCGGATTGGAACTCCCGTCGATTCAAGGCCCCGTCTTCGCAAAGGCTGGCAGCAATGGATTGGTGACGCCGCACCGAGCGATGTGGCCAGCTTACTGGGGCAAATTGGTTGACGGAAAAGTCGTGCCGCTTCCGCCCGAGGAGGTTTACACAAACACCCGTCGTGCTCTTCGAGTTCGCAAAGACTTCATCGAGGAACTGTCAGAAAAGGGCCGGAAGGAGTTCGACGAGAAAGTCGCGGGTGCGTTGGCCGCCATCGAAAAAACGATGGAAGTCGAACAAGCGGTGTACGTTTCAACTGGACTCGTTTTCGCTCGCGGCGACGAGGAAGATTCATTGATCGAGGTGGAAGTCGAAAACCGTGACGCCGTCGAAATGGTTCGCTGGCCGATGGCGCACAACGTTCGACCAGCAGGTTGGGCTCTCGGAGCCACCGGATGTCTGGAATGCCATTCCGACGATGGCTTGGTGTTCACATCGACGGTCACACCCAAAGGCCCCGCACCAGTGACTGCTGAACCAATCAACATGGCTAGCATTCAAGGACTGGATGAGGCCACGCGATTGGAATGGAACCAGTTGTTTGGTGGCCGCAAGATGTTCAAAGTCTTGACCGCGACCTCGTTGATTTTGTTGTTGCTGGCCGTCGCGGGAAGCTGCCTGCCAACGGTTCGATCTCGAATCGAATAGACGCCGCCGAAAGGTTGCTTGAGTTATTGTTTCGTTGTTGTTGATTGGTCTTCGGAGTCGTCTGTCTTGTTGTCTCTCATTCGAAACGTGTCGCTGCTGGTGTTGGTGATTGCCACGGGTGCTCTGGTCGCCACGGCCTTGCCGACTTTGTGGGGCGGCCACTTGGGCGGTGCGACGTTGCGTTTTCACATGATGGCCAGTGGTGCCGTCGTGGTGTTGCTTCCCGTTTATGCGATCGCGAGATTGCTGATGCGGCGCCAGCCAGCCACGGAATCAGCCATGGAGATGGGAGCGTTTCGAACGTTGCTGATCTTTGGAATTGCAACCATCGCGACCATGTTTGTGTGCATGTTGCCGGTTGCTTCGACCGACACCATGCATGAACTGGTGGAACTGCATGGCTGGGCCGGGTTCGCCATGGCGGCCGCGATCGCGGCAGTCGTCTACACCACGTTCACGCGTGAGAAAACGGCGTAGCGTTTAATTCTTCGACCAACGCAGTGCCAGGCGGTAAGTCGCAGCGGCAGCGCGAATAAAATTGCACGCACGAGCACGCTCGCGAGCGGGACTAACGTTGCTTGGCTTTGCCGAGCGGATGCCACTTCTCGACCGGTTTTGTATCGTCACCCTCGTATTCTTTTCCAGCGTGACTGGCTTTTGCTGACTCCAAGAAGCCCAGCAATTCTCTTCTCATGGATGCGGTCAACTTGGGCTTTTGATCCGCAAGGTTGTTTGTTTCTGTGACGTCGTTGCTGAGATCAAACAATCGGTCCTTGGAGTCATCGGTTGGTGATTCGATGATCAGCTTGTGCTTGCCTCGTACCAAGCAAGCGAATTGTCCGTATCGAAACGGAATCGCCTTTTCTCGTTGTGCCTGGTCACCCTTCCAAATCGGCAGAACGTTTTCACCATCCAGCAAACGATTCGGCATCGGTTCCGTTCCCGTGATCGCGGCCACGGTGGGAAGCAAGTCCATCACCGACAACGGAGTGCCAAGACGAACGCCCGCCGGGATTTGTCCGGGCCAATGAACGAAAGCGGGAACTCGAACACCGCCATCCAACACGCTGCGTTTGCGGCCGGAAAACTCGCCAGCACTTCCGGCCCGACGCGTCTTCGACCGGTCCTTGGGCTCGCCTCCCTCCGGACCATTGTCGCTGCAGAAAAATAGCAACGTGTTGTCGGCCACGCCCAGCGAAGCAAGCTTTTTCCGTAGACGTCCGACTTGGTCGTCCACCGCAGTGATGCATCCATAGTAGTGAGCGGCCTCGCCGTGCCCTTCATACTTCGCCAAGTATTCCGGTCCGGCTTGGATGTCTTCGTGCGGGGCATGAAACCAAATCACACTGAGAAAGGGCTGTTCGCGTTTCGCGGCGGCTTCGATGAACGGCAACGCTCGATCCATCAGGACTCGCGAATCACAGCCCAAAACGTTCTCGTCCGTCGCAACGCCATTCTCGTAGTACGGGTTGTTGCGGGATCGTTTGCCGATGCCGGGATCCCACGTGCACACGGCGGACTCCGTCACAAACGACGCGTCGTAGTCTCGTTCCCACGGCGGAGCGTAGTGAAGATCCGGTCGCCGTCCCATTCCCTTTGCCGAAATCGTTCGGCTGAGCGTGCCGAGGTGCCACTTCCCAAAGTGCCCGGTCGCATAGCCCTCCGCTTTCAGCATCCGAGCCAGGGTGAATTCCTGCGAAGGCAGGTGACCTTTGTTAGCCGACCAAACTCCCATTCGAAAGTAGTGCCGCCCGGTCAAAAACGAAGCTCGGGTTGGCGAGCAAACGGGACCGACCGAGTAGAAGTGATCAAGCACCGTTCCTTCGTTTGCCAACGCATCCAGTTCGGGCGTTTGGATGATCGTGTTGCCATTGAAACCCGTGTCGCCCCAACCCAAGTCATCGCACATCATCAACACGAAGTTGGGACGGTCGCTCGCCAAAGCGAAGTGACCGCCAAACGAAACTGCGACAACTGCGATCACACAGAAGCGGATTGGAAAAGGGGTGGATAATGGCATGACGAAATCACGATCGAGAGGATTTTCAGCGACGGTAGGAAAGACTTCCGAATGCAGCCGAGCTCACGCGTCGAAAAGTTCCACAATGATACCTGTCGAGTCGCCGAAGGTGGCCGCTTGAATGCCGGCACCGCGCAAGGTGCTGAGCCACAAATTGCACAACGGCGTTTTCGGATCGTCCATCACCAAGTGACGACCATGGCGGAACCCTGCACCGCCACCCGCAATCAATGTGGGGCAGTTCTTGAGAGTGTGCACCGAACTGAGGTTCGTCCCCAATGTGATCGCGACATTGTCAAAGAGACTGGAACCATCCGGCTCCGTGCTCGATTTCAGTTTGTCCATGAACTCCGACAACAACCGTGCATGGGCCGTGTCACGATTCTGCGAGACGGTGCGGCGTTCGCCCTCGGAGTAATGGCTCATGCTATGGGCACTCATCGTCGCACCGAGACTGGTGATCATCGAATTGACCGGCATGCGATACGTGAAAACTCGCGTGGCATCGACCTGCATCGCCGCGACCATGATGTCGTACATCATGCGAACTTCTTCGACGCCTTCGAGCGATTCACCAGGTTCACGAATCGCATCCTGAGGCCGTTTCTTTTCAACGCCCAACCATTTTTCCTCCTTGGACAATCGCACCTCAATTTCGCGAATGGATTGAAAGTATTCGTCCAGCTTAGCGTTGTCCGAAGCGTTGAGTTTCCGATTGATTGATTTGGCATCCGACAGCACCGTGTCGAGAACGCTGCGTTGTTCCGTCAAACGTTGCTGCTGTACTTCGAGCGGCGTTTTATCGACGGAAAACAAACGATGGAACGCGGCCACCGGTGTATCCAATCCAGCGATTGGTTTTCCCGAGCGGTTCCAGGCGAGCGATCCGCCAGGACCGTGACCATCGTTGGCGGCACCTTGAGCGGCGAGCTGAATCGAAGTGAAACGCGTTTGTTGTCCGAGAACTTCGGCGGCGACCTGATCAACCGAAACCGTGTTGTGAAAACTCTGGCCGGGAATCGCATAGCGGTTGGCCCCGGTCAACCAAAACGTGCTGCCGGAGTGACCGTCCGCGGAATATTGGTGCATCAGGTTTTGAACGATCGTGATATCCTTCTGGTGCTTGGCGAGCGGTCGAAGGATCTTGGGCAGCTCATAGTTTTCGCCGACGGTGTTGGTGTCGGGGTACCAGCGGTCGGCGGTGACGCCAAATCCCATCCCCAAGAACACCATGCGTTTTGGTGGAGCGGCAACCGTCGCCGCACTTGCAAATCGCTTGAACCCAAACGACTCCAACAGAGGCAACGCGACCAAGGCACTGCTGCTGCGAAGAAAACCACGACGGGATGGACAACTGGATCTCATAAGTGGTGCTTTGTTGGGGAACGAAAAGCGGGAACGGCATCTTGTCTGCGCGTGAGACGCTAAGCGGTTGACTTTGCTCAACGTGTTTGAAACTTGGAGGACTGAACGAGAGCGTGAATGAACTGGCGGATCGAATGGTCGTGCAGTTTCGCTTGAGAGCAAATTTGGTTCGCGAGTTCCTGATCGGTGAATCCATACGGACGACCGAGACCGTATGCGATCAATGCTTCCGTGAACCCGCGAGCAAACTCGTCACCGTGTTCCGCAACCGCGTCTCGCAATTCGAAAAAGTTTGAAAACGGTTCTCCGCTAGGGAGCATTCCGGACGGTTCAATGTCGAAGCGGACTTCGTCATCCCAACGGCCATAGCGACGTTTTCCCAATCCAATGACCTCTTGATCTCGCCACCGTCCGGCAGCGTCAAAATTCTCCAGCCCAAACCCGATCGGGTCGATTTTCTGATGGCAATTGGCACACTGAGGTTGTTCCTGGTGAGCACGAGCGAGTTCACGGGCAGGCAATATTTCCCCGGCCAGCCGGCTGAGTTGAGGAACGTTCGGTGGGGCTGGCGGAGGTGGATCGTTGAGCAAGTGACGCAGCACCCAAGCACCGCGTTCAACCGGTGATGATCGCTGACCATCCGATCCCATCGCCAACACGGCCGCCGTACCGAGCAGGCCGCCTCGGAGTGAGTTCTGCGGAACCGACACTTTGCGAAACTCGTGTCCCTCGACACCTTCGATCTCGTAGTACCCCGCCAATAGATCGTTGATGACAATAAAGTCCGACTTCAAAAGTTTGTCGAGCGGCAATTCATTCTCGAGCAAGTACGCAAAGGTCTGAAAAAGCTCCTGCCTCGCATTTTCGCGAACCGCGTTGTCAAAGTTTGGAAAGTCGACGCCGTTGAATTGGAACATGTCCAATCGTTCCATTTGCAACCATTGGTGAACGAAACCTTCGATGAAGGCACTGGACCGTGGGTCCTGAAGAAGCCGTTCGGTTTGAGAAGCCAAAATTGCGGGATCTGAAAGGCGGCCGAATTCCGCCAGCCGCAACAGCTCCTCATCCGGAGGTGCTGACCACAAGAAATACGACAGCCTCACCGCCAATTCGTCGGGTGACAGATCGCGGCCATTCTCTGGATTCGATTGTTCGACCTGATACACAAAACTCGGTGAAGCCATCACGATCGACAGCGGCGAGACCAATGCTTCGGTCAGTGATTGGCCTTGATCCCGAGCCGTTTGATAGTGCCGGCCCAAACGTTTTAAGTATTCGTCACTTGGCTGCGATCCGCGAAAGGCTCGGATTGCAAAACGCCGGATGATTTCGCGAGCGTATTCCGATTCATCCATGTCGCTTGATTGCTCAAACAGGATGGAATCGCGAGCAGTCTGGATGGCCATGGTTTGATCGGAAGGCAGTGGCCCCATCAGTTCGACCCAATCGATCCAAATCCCGGGAGGTGTGCCGACTCCATTGTCCCACATATCCAACGTCGCAAGATTTTTGTCTCCGCGATCTTGATGGGATCGTTGATGAATCCAAACCTGTTGCTTCGCACCTGGTTCGTGCGTGAACTCAAACTCGATCGTTTGGGGATCTTCCATCGGCGCGGTTACCTTTCGCCACCCCAGCAGTTTCCTTCCGGTCCCGAAACCCGAACTGAATTCCAAGTAGTGGTGCCGCTCGTCAGCATCCGGATACATCGCCGCTCGAACCTTCACGCGATACTTGCCGTCTGCATCGGGATGCTGGGTCGGCAGTTTGACTTTCGTGTACCCGCCTTGCTTGATCGTCATGATCAACGTGATCCCGGTTTGCGTCTCCGGCCGCGATAAGTAGTCCTCCATCAACGGCAGCCACTTTTGAACCTTCTGTTTTTTGGCCTGGTATTCGTCCAACAACCCGAACTCCGAGGCAGGCTTTTCTGATTGCGACAAAAAGGCGTTCGCACGTTTGCCAATGTCTCGCATTTGTTCCGCCGCGTCGGCGTAGTGCGGCGTGTAGTACTCCTCGGGTTCGATACGAACGGTCTTGGCCGCGGGACGCTTTCGAGGCAACAAAATCAGTTGCAAATTCTCAATCGCCGTCGCGTGATACTGTTCGATTTGGTCGCTAGACAAAAACAGCGACGCTCCTGCCGTGTCGAACCCCGATGTGGCTTGATCGTCCGGCAATGTGGTGACGTCCGGCCGAACGCCCAACAACGCCTCCGCTGTATTGGCATACTCCCGTCGATTCAGACGCCGCATCACAATGTCACCGCCCGAGTCGCTCAAGATTTGCCTCGCGGTGACCATCTTTTGCGACAAGTCTTCCAAGAACGCCAATTTGTCCGCGTCGAGAAGAGGTTCCGAATCTTCCGGGGGCATCTCGCCGGAGTTCAACGCTCCCAAAACCTTCGACCACAACTCCGCGGTCGCCATGTCTTCGGCCACGTTCATCGACAGGCTTTCCAAGTCAATGTTGGCTTCCTTCGTCGTGCTGTCGTGACAATCGAAGCAATGATTTTCGAGAAGCTCAGCGTGACGAACGGGCATCTCGGTGCTGGGACGCTCTTCCGCAGCCGCGGTGCAACTAAAGACCGCGAAGAGCACAGCGATTGAGGTTCGTTGGATGAGCATGGAGATGTCAGTCAGGCGGGTAGGGTGGTGGGAATACCAGCGAAGCGGCGTAGACACGGCGAAGTCAACTCATTCGGTCAGTCCAATGTGAACTCCAGCAGCGGTCCGGAAACTTCGGGGTGTGCATCATTGGCAAACGCGTGGACCAAGCCGCGGTCGGTACCTTCGATCAGCCCTGATTCGCGAATCAGAACAAACGTCACGCGTCCATCCGCGTCGCTTCGTAGGAATTCCAACAACGCAACGGATTGAATGCCAAACGTTCCTGTTTGTTGACTGCGAGGAACATCAAACTTACCCAGCAAGATTCCGTCGGTGATGTCGGGAGCGTCTTCCCAGGTCGGGTCGACTTCCCAAACTTCTTTGGATGGGTTGGTCACGCCATAGATCGCGAACGTATTGAGTTTCGGCAGTCGCGAGGCGAAGCCCTTACCGCTGGGAACCTGGTTCAAACGCAAGCGTGCGGTGCTGACTGAGTCTAGATCGACGCCGTTGATGTCCATTGAGAAGAGCGCACGCATGTCCCACTTGCGACTGTCTGCTCGTTTCACCATCAGCATCTCAGAATGAATCCACTTGCCTCTGCGATTGTTCCGAATGACGTAATCGGTTCGTCCGTCGGTACCAACGCGAATCAACCGTGGGGCAGCCGCATTGGATTGCTCGTATTCCTGCTCGGACGACAGTTCAAGATGTGTCGATAAAACATCGTCGGAAAGAGAGGCAAACTCTTCGTCAAACAATCGGACTTCCTTGCCACTGGCCGGATGGTGAACTGAAATCTCACCTTGCAGCACTTCGAAATCCGATGTTTGCGTCGACTCATTGACCGAGACCGCGAACTGGGTTCCGTGATCGACCGCGTATCCACCGGGTGTTTCCACCACGAAGCCGTGAGCAGATTGGGGAACGTCAATGACTGCGGCACCGTCAACCATGCGAACCCGCATCGCATCGACCAACTCAAATTGTGCTGGTGCTTCGAAAGTCATCCTGGCCCCCGATCCAAACTGCACGGTTGCGATCCCGGTCATCAACTTCATTTCGCCGGCGACCAATTTGGATCCAACCGTCGTTGGCAGAACGCTTTCCCACGCCGCGTTTTCGCTGGTACTGAGTGTCGCGATTGGTTTTGGTTCGTTCGCACCCATCGTGAAAACAATCGCGAGCAACAACGACGCTGCCATCGCACTCCAACCCATCAACCAAATGTTTCGATTGGTTGTGGAAGCAGCAACGACCGGAGGTTCCATTGAGTTTTGAATGGCCAATTCTCGCAACCCGGCGTCGGTGGCCGCCGCGATCGCGAATTGTTTCCTTAGGTTCGCATCGCTTGCGAGTTGGCTTTCCAGGTCGATGACTTCGGATTCGGAAAGCGTTCCCAACAGGTACCGCTGAATCAATTCAGATGGTTCCATCTCAATACGCCTCCATTTGCAAACGTTGCTGAACGCACGCGGTGAGTTTCGTGCGAAGTCGCCCAAGCAGTTTGTAAAACGCGTTGACGGACTTTCCGCAACCATCGGCAAGCTTGGTGATTTGCACGTCGGCTTGGTACGGTGCCATCAACAATTCCTGATGTGGCTGAGTGAACTGGTTCATGCAATCTTGCAGAGCGGAACGAATCTCAGCGACACGTTCTGCCTCGATCGCTTCCGCTTCATCTGCGATTTGTTTCAGCACTTCGTCGCTGAGTAGCCGCCCATCGCGTCTCAATCCAGTGACCGCGTTTAAACACTTGAACCGCAGGATGACTTTGGCCCACGGAAGAAAGCCGTCTTCGCCATCTAACTGCGAAAACTTTTGCCACATCATCACACTGGCTTCTTGGATTGCGTCATCAACCGAATTCCAGTTGGGCAGAATCGACCTCGCGAACGCACGAAGTGCGGTTTCGTGCTTGACGAAGAGACGCATGAAATCGCTCTCGTTCAACGTTCGCTGCGGTTCATTGGGCGACGGGGCTTTGGGTGGGGACATGACTACCTATTTGAGTCCCCAAGACAACCTGCCGCAATTTCCAGCGACATTTCGCGAAAAAGAGCTTCGCGGAAGAGATCGGTCCGAGATACACGCCGGAATCGCATCAACCGGGTGGATAAAAACGGACAATCAATCCGTTCGCATACCCTTGCAATCTCGCAGCACAATCGGAGATTCGCCGCCGCGAGTGATGTTGTTTTGAATCAGGCAGTCCGAACACTCCACCGCAAGAATTGCTGGAACCTTGTCGTCTGAAAACAATCCGCCATGGACCAGGATGCCGTGACATCGGGTCATTTCCAGCACCGCGGGACGGTCGCTGACACCTCGAATCACGTTGGCGGATAGAACGCAATCGCGGCAGTCGATCAGTTGAACGCCGTGTTTCGCGACTGAGTTACGTCCCAAGTGATAGCGAGGATTACGGTCCATCGCGTTGGACGCAAGCGTCACCGCTTCGCAGTTCTCCATCACGATGTTGCTGTGGAAGCCTTGCCAAAGGGTGTTGCCCGTGACGGTTGCACTTCGCAGATGTCGCAGGTGGATGTTCACCTTCGCGTCGGACAGGATGTTGCCACTGATCGTGACATTGCCGTGCCGACGTTCTTCCGTGCCTTTGACTGGCTCGCTATGCAAATCAATTCGGATGTTGGCAGAGTCTTTGCCCTGATGAGTGTGCTGGATCGTGCAACCAGTGATGGCAACTTCGCCGATCGATCCCGATCCGCTAACCAGCCAAACATTCGCGGAAGATGCGGCATCGGCGGGCCCCATGTTGCCTTCGATGTCGCAGCCAGTGATGTGCAAGTTGCGAACGTTGCCATCACGCGAAACGATGCCGCCTTCTGCGTTGTAACTGATGTGGCTTCCCGTGACGTTGATCTGGTGCAGGTTGACAGCGTCCAAAAACAATCCGGCACCGGAATTCTCATAGAGATGGCAATCACTGACGATCACGTTGCGATTGCGGTCGACCAAATGAATCGCGTGTCTTGACTTTCGGATGGTCAGGTTGTGAAGCGTGGGCTGCATCGTTCCCGACAATTCCACTCCATCGGCGTCCAGATGTTCCCCAACAATTTCCAAGTCGGAAACGATCAAAGCATTCTGCCGATCCCAGACTTCGCCGGTTACCGTCTTTGGATCGGCAGTTCCAGAGTGCGTGCCGACGACTTGGATTGCAGGCCCGGGCCCGGCCATCACAATTCGAACTCGTCCCGTTCCTTTGAACGCGATCGATCCGGTGCTCTTCAGTTCAATGCGAAGCGGACGAGTGATGCGGTAGGTTCCCGCGGGAAGGTTTACATCATGTTCGGCGTCAATCCACTTTTGGATTGCCGTCGTGTCGTCGGCAATACCATCGCCGACCGGATCAGCCGCATGGGAGACCGGCAGAATCGCAAACGAGCAAACAGAAAACGCTGCGAGCGACGCGAGGAAGAGGGTGCGGGAGACGCGGCGGGCAGGGAGACGATTCATGGTGGTCCGTTCTCGATGGTGGGAGGTAGGACCGGCCAGTCTAGCATTCTCCGAAAGCTGATTGCCGCCGGTCGGCTCTGTCCCACGACGAACCGCGGTGATTCCGGGATTCAGGCGATCACCGCTTGCCACTATCTCGACAACGCCTGCCTGAATCATTCCAGCGATTAGTGAACTGTCACAGCTGAAAGTTTGGGTTGATCGAAGTGGACGACGCCAGGAGTCCTTGGATTTGACGCCAAATCAGGACTCGTGGCCTCGTCCACTACCCTAGAAATAAGTCGTGACAGTCGAACTAGGCCGACAGGTTGGTACCAACATCGGTTCGATAGGCGGATGCGGCGGGAACGATTCCGGCCAGCAAACTCAATCCGATCACCAACGGCAGCAGATAAAGCTCATAGGTACTCATCGAAAAGAACCCAACCTGCACGCCAGTCCGAGCCTCAATCAAAGGACTGGCGGCGAGGATTCCGAGGTGAGCCAGCACCCAACCAGCGATGCCGCCAACCAAGGCGATGATCAAACTTTCGAACAAGATGATCCAGGTCACACTGCCACGCCGAGCTCCCAAGGCACGCATCACTGCGATGTCTCGCTTTCGATCGTTCATCGAGTTGTAAATTGCGACCAAAACACCGACCGCGGCAACCACGCAAGTGATCAGCGTGATGGCCAACAAGGCTTGCATGAGCGGGCCAACGATCATCGTCATCAGTTTGTTGATCTCACCGATTGGCGTAGCCGCTTCCGCACGCACGCTCTCTTTGATTCGATTCTGAAGCAAGGGTGCCATCATCAAATTCCCATTGCGAACCAAGATCGACGTGACTTCGCGTTCGGGAATCGTCAGCAACAATGGTTCGTCTGGACCAGCCGTTTCCGCGGACTCAGGCAGCACGATCACCGCGTCATCTGGAATCGGTTTCGCGTGACCCTCAAGCAGATAAAAGCCTTCCAGGTTCACAAACGCGGCGCGGTCGTTGGGCGTTCCGGTGGGATCCAAAACGCCGACAATCTGGAATCCTTGCCCGTGGCCCTTGCCTTCCGGGTCGCCGTGGGTCGGGTTCATCACATCGCCCACACGCATTCCCATTTGAGCGGCGACGCGGGAACCAAGCACACATTCGAAGTAGCTGTTCTCTTCGTTGTTAAACTCAAAGTTCCGGCCTTCTTCAAACGTGAACGGCTGGTCGGCATCGGGACCGTGCTTGAGCAACTCGAAAAAGTCCGGTGTCGTACCAACCACACGGAACTCACCGAAATAGTCGCCCAGCGCGAGCGGGATCGCATAGCCATCGGTCATGAATCCCGCGTAAACACCATCGCGTTCACCAAGCGCGGGATCGCCTCCGAAAGTGCGTACCATCTCGGCCCGCTTTTCCTTCGGATAGAACTCCATGTATTCCGTGTAGGGAAGGTTCTCGATCGGTTGGCTGAGGTAGTAGACCGCGTTGAGAGTCAACTGCAGCGTGCTGCCTTTGGGACCGACGACCAAGTTGTATCCCACCGATGCGTTTCGCACGAATGCTTCGCTGATGATGCCATAAACCGACATCACCAAAACCACCAACCCGACGCCCAATGTCAGCGACAACGTGGTCAAGAAACTCGACAAAGCTCGGTAGCGAAAGTTTCGCCATGCGATGAATAACAGGCTCATGATCCGGCCCCCAGTGGCGAGAAGGCTCGGTTGATGTCTTCCAGTTTGTCGCAACGTTGGAATCGTTGAGCGACATCCATGCTGTGCGTGACCATCAACAACGAAATGTTCTCATCGCGGCACGAATCAATGATCAGATTCAGCACCGTGTCGGCACTGGCGGGATCGACATTGGCGGTGGGCTCGTCAGCGAGCAAAAGTTTCGGGCGTCCCGCGAGAGCTCTCGCGATGGCGACGCGTTGCTGTTGTCCGACCGACAATTGATTCGGGCGGTAGTGGGCTCGATCGGACAATCCAACTCGATCGAGCAAATCCGACGCTCGAGCCGCATCGACACTGCCGCTTCCAAACGACATGCCAAGTTTGACGTTCTCGAGTGCCGAGAAAGCGGGCAGCAAATTGAATGTTTGGAAGACGTAGCCAATCGTTCCGGCACGAAAACGATCGCGGCCTTGTTCACTCAGCCGAGTGAGTTCCAAATTGTTGATGCGAATCGAACCGGATGTCGCCGTTAGCATCCCAGCAATCAGATGCAACAAAGTCGTCTTGCCGCCGCCGCTTTGTCCGATCAAGGCAACTTGCTCGCCCTCCGCAATGTGGAACTGTGGTACATCCAGCACCGTCAGCTCGCCTCCACCCGGTTGATCGAATCGTTTGATCAGGTTTTCAATCGCTAGCATGTCGCTGTTAACTTTCGCCGCATGGCCGTTCATTACTTCCGCCGCATGGCTCGTTGCAGCCCGCGGTCGGATTCGCGTTTCTTGATCGTCTCACGTTTGTCGTGCAGTTTTTTACCTTTGACCAAACCCATCACGCATTTGGCGAGACCTCGTTCACTGAAGTACACCCGCAGCGGGATCAGTGTCAGCCCCCGCTCGAAAGCGCGACCTGCGAATTTGTCAAACTCTTTGGCGTGCACCAGCAATTTGCGAGGCCGGCGTGGATCATGGTTCCACATTCCCGCGTTGTTGTAGTGAGCGATATCGGAACCGACCAACCACAACTCGCCGTTGGTCACCCGAATGTGAGCCTCATCGAGGGAAAGTTTGCCTTCTCGCATCGATTTGACTTCGCTGCCCATCAGCATCATGCCGCACTCGACGCTGTCGAGAATTTCGTAGCGGAACTTGGCTTTGCGGTTTTCAGCGACCGGCGTGATGTTCGGTTGATTCTTTTTCGCGTTTTTGCCTTTGCCCTTCCCTGACTTCTTACCGGCCGCTTTTTTCGCGCCAGCCTCAGTCAAGGTGGGCTGCTTTTTACTTTTGTTCTTTGACATGGTCGTGATTGTATCGGGAACCCACAAAAGCAGGATGGGGCGACCATTTTCGTTTTCCGCCCGGACCACTACAATGAATGGTCATTACACTGACCAGAGTCGGCTTGGGTTACGGACGGTTCCTCAGAACGGTTCGGTTCACTGCCGATCATTGATTTTTGATTTTTTGCCTTTCATCCGGACAGACGCCGATGGCTTTTCGATTGCCAGTTGTCGCCGAACCAGAAATGCCCGCGGGCACCGACGTCAGCTCGACGGGACGGTTGCCACGTTGGCTCAAGCGGCCCATCCCCAAATCCAACTCGAATCATTTGACCGATTCGTTGATGGAAGAGTACGGGTTGGAAACCGTTTGCGACAACGCCAAGTGCCCCAACCGGATGGAGTGCTACAGCCAGCAAACGGCGACCTTCATGGTTTTGGGCAACGTTTGCACCCGCCCATGTGGTTTCTGTGCCGTCAGCCGTGGCCGTCCACCAGCTGCTCCCGCGGTTGATGAGCCAGATCGCATCGCGAAAGCGGCTGAACGATTGGGCCTGAAGCACGTTGTCATCACCAGCGTCACGCGAGATGACTTGCCCGACGGAGGTGCCGATCACTTCCACAACTGCGTCATCGCGGTTCGGGAACGCACCGGGGCGACCACAGAAGTCCTGACGCCTGACTTTGTGCATTGCAAAGAAGCGTTGGCTCGGGTCATCGAAGCCAAACCGACCGTGTTCAATCACAACATGGAAACCGTGCCACGTCTTTACCGCCGAGTCCGCGGGCCCAAGAGTGACTACGCCTGGACGTTGGAAATGATGCGTCAAGTCAAACGCTACGACGCCGAAGTCAAAACCAAAAGCGGTTTGATGCTGGGATTGGGCGAAGAACGAGGCGAGTTGCTTGACGCTCTGTCCGATCTTCGCGAACACGACGTCGATTTCCTGACGTTGGGTCAGTACCTGCAACCGGGCGAGAAATACTTGCCCGTCGTCCGCTATGTGCCGCCAGAAGAATTCGATGAATTGGCCGACATCGCCAAATCAATGGGATTCAAAAAGGTCGCCAGCGGCCCGTTCGTGCGAAGTAGCTATCACGCACGAGACATGGCCGAGACTGAGTGATTGCTCAGGACGGCCATTGATTTTGTCCGCCCGCCAGCATGCTCAATAGCATCCGGCGGGCGAACAATCGCGAAGCGGCTCTTACTCCTGCAATGCGGCGGCAATCTGTTCGTCACTCAGTCGACGTGCTGAGGCGTACAGTTGATCCATTGGCAGAGGTTTCTCTTCTGTGATTCCCATCGCTTCGGCGAGCGATTCGAATGCATCGCTTCCAACACGAGCTTTCAATTCAGAGAGTTGAATCTTCTCGTCTCCGTCTTGGTCGATCGCGTGCCAAGCCGATGAAACCGCGATGGCTCGCACTTGCATTTCCGTCCGACGTTGCAGGCCGCGGTTTGAAGGTGGAGCGGGAGTCGTTTCGGCGTCCGAGCGAGCATCGCTTTCCGCCGGTTTAGGATTCAGTGCAGCGGCGATGGCCGTTTGCAGTTCGGCACGCGTCAGCTTGCGATCTCGATTGACATCCAGCGCCACGACAAACTCGGCGTTGGTGTTGACGCGAGATGTGCCGGAGCCAGCGCCGCGACCACCTCCGCCGTGCCCTCCTCCACCATGGCCGTGACCACCGCCTTCGGCTGAGCCTCTTCCGCCGGCTCCACGTCCGCCGCCGCGGTTTCCACCTTGGCCGCCGCCATGCTGATGTCCACCGCCGCCACCGCTCCCCATGCGAGAACGCAGTTGAGTCCAGGCTTCGTTGTATTCTTCAAATGTGACTTCGTTGTCCGAGCTGGCTGGTTGGCCGCGCATGTAGCTGTTGATTTCGTCCCCTTTCCAGACTCCATCACGGTTGCGATCCATCGAGTCAAATTTGGCACGGATTTCTTTCGGAGTGCTGGGCATTCCGCCGCCTCCGCCACCACCTCGCTGGGCCCCGCCTCCGCCGGAACGTCCGCGTGCTCCACCACCGCGACCTCCACGACCGCCAGACGCACCGCCGCCCGCTGCTGCGGGCGAATCGATACCTGACTTACGAAGCACTTTGATCAGGCCAATCAACGGCACCTCGGAGACATCTTGTTTCCCGTCCGGCATTGTTTGCTGGACGCCTGACCAAAGGGTGTCCGCCATCGCAGCGACGACTTCATCTTGCGTGAGATCTTCTGCATTTGCACTGGAAGAAGAACCGGCGCACGTCGCCAGGACGATCGCTCCACACGCTAGGTGAAGTGACCGTTGGAATCGTCGCGAGAATTTCATTCGTGAGATTGGCATGTTCAGGAACCTTGAGGAGAATTTTTGGATGAGTTTGGGATCGCGCGGAGCGTGACTGAATCCTGGGAAGGCGCCGATGACACGGCGGCACCACCGCCGCGGTTGCCGCCACCTCCGCGGCCACCTCGACCGGCACCCGTTGTCATGTTGTCGTGCATGTTGAGCGCCATCAGAATCGTGAACGCGATGCTGGCCGCCAGCACGCCGCCACCCAATACTCGGGTGCGTTTGACTTGCCACCACATCATCAAACCTGAGACGCCCCAGAAAACCATCGACACAAACATCACGTCGACGATCAGGGCCCAGACCCAACGAATGTCCCATCCTGGTGAATAATGTCGGGCGAGGTGCAGTCTTTGCAGGAAGGATTTCGTTTCCATCTGAGGCCGCGAATCTTCGCGAACCGATGTGATGCCGCCACTTCCCAAATTCCAAGTCACGATGCAAGGAACTCCATCGGCCATCGCTGCGAATTCGAGGGAAGGAGATCGCCTGCCCGTAAAAGCTTCGCCGCTCTCGAGTCCGAGTTCATCCAATACCCTTGGCATCGCTTCTTGAGCGATTTCGAGTGGGCCTCCCGGGACGGTCGCGTGAAGAATGTCACCGATGGGATTGATCTTGGGTTCGGCTTCTTCGTTGTCAGAGGATTGGTCGGACGCGACAACGTGAGTCGTGCGAACTTCGCCGTCGCCAGTGATTGGATTGACGGTGATTTGGTGCGAAGCTGATTCGGTGTTGACCGAGTAGCTTAGATACCCGGTGTAGCGAGGCGTTCGAGCCTCGGACAACTCGATCATTGGTCCGTCGATCAGGAACGATTCCAAGTTCATTTCCTCCACGACGGAAGCTGCCAACTCATCGGCCTGCGGGAACGATTGAATCGTTCCTTCCGGTAGATCGGCCGACGCGAAAGACCGAACTTCATCGCCGGTGAACAGACGAGGGTGGTTGAAGAACCAACCCGTGAATCCGTACAGCAGTACAAACGGGAACATGAAAATTCCCGAGTAAAGATGCGTTCGACGAACAAGCATCAAGGTTGATTTGCCAAGCTTGCCGTACCAAGTCTTCTTCTTTGGCTTTCGCTTGGGAGTCGGCGACTTCTTTTCGGAAGAAGCTGCCGAAACGGTCGATTCCATTTGCGTTTCTGGTGGAACAGAATCTGTTTGATTGGGTTGAATGGTTGTCGACATCGGGATCAAAACTCCGTCGTGATTTCGCGGCCTCGGACGGTCCACAGACCTCGGTACAACTCCAGTTCAATGCTGTCGGTGATGAACCGCACACTGCCGTCGGCCAGACCGATCATCACGCCGCCCGCATGTTGGCTGCGTGGTCCGCTTACCATGTAGGCTCGCACTGCCAGATCCGGCAACGCGTTGTTGGGTGTGTACCAACCGTTGAGCGAACCTCCACCGCTGCCGAAGCCAGAGATCCAAGCGGTGTTGCGTGTACCGGACCAACTGGTGTGCGAATCGATGAAGGTGCGTGGGTCTTGGGCCCATACGGTATCTCGATACGTTTGCATGTCACTGACATCACGTCCGGATCCAGAGGCGATGTACTTGCCGTTCATGTGATACGGGATCTCAGCCAAATCTGACCCGGGGCCCATCAAGGTCTCCGCCAACATGATTGTGTTGGAGGTGCCGTCCAAGATGTCTCGGAACTGCGTTTTCGATTCCACCCAGAACAAACCGTCGGTTGCGCTGCCGTAGTCGACATGGGTCCCGGTTCCAGTTCCAACATTGAATGAATAGTTGACCCCGGCGTGTTCCCACCCGTAGATGTTTCGCCCGCGTGTGTAAGTCACCATCTTTTTCGCGGGGACGTCATCGCTGGGGCAATTGAAGAATGGAACCACAGTTGCCGCAGCCTCGTCATTAGGCGGGTTGAACCCGGCGTCCGATGCGGCGCGTCCCAATCCCGCTTCAAAATCGATCAGGTCGTGCAACCCAGATTGTTCGGCGTAAGGAAGAATCTGAGCCTGGACACTCCACCCGTTCGTGATCGAATCACCGATTCCGGGGAAACGTTTGAACGCTGAGTGATAGTTGTGTGTCGCCAGCGAAATTTGCTTGACGTTGTTGCTGCAACTCATTCGCCGAGCTGCGGCACGAGCGGCCTGGACGGCGGGCAGAAGAAGGCCGACCAAAACACCGATGATCGCGATGACCACCAGGAGTTCGACCAAAGTGAATCCACGGTTTTCGGGCCGTTTTCGCAAACGCATTTCTATCTCTCGTCAGAGTCGAAGATTGAACGGAACGTTTCCATCGTGGAAACGAACCACAAGTCCGACGTTGGCTGGCGAGAAAACTCCTGCGGAACTTGACCGCAGACTTCTTTGGCTTGCTACGTGATCGGCGAAACGGCCTGCTGCTTATTGAGAGACAGTCTCATTTGAGATCAATTGTTCACAAGAACCTTACGATTGCAACCACCTGAGCCCAAATATTCTGCAACATGGCGTTTTCCTGCGACAGCTCGGCAAAGCCATTTGAAACACACTGGCGAGCAAGATCGGATCAACCAATCAGCTCGACCAACCAAGGTGCGGCAACAGTGATCAAGACCAATGCGACCGGATAGGCCGCGACGTAGCTGGTTGCCGGTTGGCTGGAATCGGTCGCTCCCGTCAGAACCGCCAATCCCGGCGTGGATGTCATCCCGCCGCAGGTCGCACCGAGCGATTGCCACAACGTTCGGCCGCCGAGATACCTTGATCCGGCAAAGCCGACCAATAGTGGAATGATTGCGATGGCCGCGGCAGCCACGCACAGCATCACGCCTCGCTCCATTAAAACTTCGACAACGTTGGCGCCCGCGTTCAATCCCGCATCAGCGAGGAACAACGCCAAGCCGCCTTCTGTCATCAGAAGCATCGCCGCGGGTGGATACGATCCTCGAATGGGACCGAGTCGACGAAAGTGCCCCAGGATGAGTCCCACCATCAACGGGCCACCAGCGATCCCCAATGACATTGAGAACTCGCCAATTTGCAGCGACAAGTTGCCGACGAAAATCCCGAGCACAATGCCCGCGACAAGAGACAACAAATCGGTTTCGTTCACTGTTCGAGGGCGATGCCCAACGGCGTTTGCAATCTTTGCCAGTGCATCCGGTTCACCGACGGCAACCAAACCATCACCAAACTCGATGCGTGTGCGAGCCGACGGGACAAACTCCACGTCGTGACGCTGGACTCGGACAATCGTCACTCCATAATTCGATCGCAAACGCAATTCTTTGAGCGTCCGGCCGTAGATCTCCGGCGATGTCACGACGACATACCGGCGTTCGCGATCCGCATCGACGACTGGTTCCGCCGTGTCTTGCAACTCACCCAAGGTTTCCGACACTCGGCGAATCTCAGACGCTCCGCCAACCAACATCACATCGTCACCGATCTCGAATTGGTAATCCGGAGGTGTGGGACGCCAGCGACCTTCCCGTTGAACTCGCGACATTTGGCATGGCGAATCCGCAAAGGCGACGATCTCGCTTGGACGTTTGCCCGACACAACTGGATTGGCGATGCGAACGACGCGTCTTCCGATGCTGTCGGACTCAGCGATTTCGGCACTCGATTGGCCCGAGGTTTCCGATGCCGAATCGGTGCCATCGCTATCGCCGGATTTGGCAAACAATTTGATCGCGATTTGAACGAACAAAACCACTGCGATGATTCCGATCGGGTAGGCCACACCAAAGCCAACCGCGACGGCGGCGGGATCACTGGATGATTGGGTGATCGCACCAAGTGCGGGCGTGCTGGTCATCGCCCCGGCCATCAACCCTCCGGCCAATTCCGCAGGCAGCCCCAACAGCCGTGCGCATGTCCATGTCACCGCGACGCCGGTCAGGACGATGACGGATCCGGTGATCGCCATGGCTCGGCCATGTGACGCGAGCCCGCGAAAGAAAGTGGGCCCCGCCGAGATTCCGACGCAGTAGACAAACAACGCCAAACCAAGGGTTCCGAACCCCGTCGGAATGGTCCATCCGTAGTGCCCGGCCAGCAAAGCGACAAACAGGATCGCCGATGTGCCCAGCGAGATGCCGCGAAAAGAAACGCGGCCAATCAACAGGCCCAAGGCAATCACACACAGGAGAACGAGAATTGGGTTCATGGTCTCCGAAGCCCCAAGGAAAGAAACTGGCCGGACAATACGAGCCCTGGACCAAAATCACAACCTGTCGTTCGACATCGTTTTCGTCCCGTCGGGGCTAGGTCCTCTTCACGGACGCTAGCATCAACACGCGGGCGTTCAGACCGTGACTGCGGAAGGCTCTTCTCCGCGGGGTGTTCGCAACAATCGCTGATGAAGCGTCGGAACCAGGACCAATGCCAACAAAGTTGCCCCGGCGACGCCTCCGGCAATCGAAACAGCCATAGGCGGCCAGAAGCCTCCGCCGTCCAAAATCAACGGAGTGAACCCCGCCATGGTGGTCAAGGTCGTCGCAACCACATGGCGAGACGTGTGCATGGTTTCCGCAACGGTCGCTTCGATGTCGCCAGCCGACGCTTTCGGATTGGCTCGGATGCCCGCCAACACCACGATCGAGTCGTTGATGGCGACCCCGATCAATCCCATGGTGCCGATGATCGCCATGAATCCAAATGAATAGCCGCTGATTGCGAGGGCAGCCATCGCCAATCCGATCGACAAAACGGCCACCACGGAAATGATGCCGGCCATCCGAAACGAGCTGAAAGACAACACGAGAGTTGCCAACATCAAAACAGCCAACACACCGACCGTCGAAAACAGATTGCCGACCGCGTCATCGCGTTTGGATGCTTCGCCGCCGAATTCCATCGAGTACCCGGCGGGCAAATCCAACGGATCCGATTCCAAGTCCGCTTCCAGTCGACGCTGGACAGAACTGGGAAGCACACCCGCATCCAAAAAGGCAGCGACTTCGTTCATGCGGCGTCGATTGAGCCGAGGAATGGCAGCCGATTCCGGCTGCAACTTGGTCGTCGCGAAGGCGGACACTGGAGTCAACTGAGCGGGCGAAGGGTCGCCGTCAGATGAGACCTTCGACGCGAGTACCAAGTCCATGCTTTCAAGACTGGCCAAATCACCCCGGTCATCGGCCTGAACACGAACGATGATCGGCAGTTCTTCGTTGCCTTGCAGAACACTGCCGCCACGTTGGCCTTCCAGCGCAGTCGAAAGTTGACGAGACACCTCGCTCGGCGTCACTCCGGCACGAGCACTCGCGGCATCGTTGATATCCAGTGTCAATTGAGGCAACACTTCCGCAAGATCGGTTCGAACCGCAACCACGTGATCCATGCGAGTCAAACGAGCACGCACGTCTTCGCCGATCTGACGCAGCACGTTCAAGTCCGGTCCAAACAGTCGGACTTCGATCGGGGCCGCGAACGGAGGACCTTGTTCGAGCTGACGCACCAACACGCGAGAGGAAAGAATGCGATGGTCCAGTCGCTTCTGCAATTCGCGTATGACGGGAGTGGGCGTTTGACCTTCCGGCATTCGCACCAGAGCCTGAGCGAAGTTCGCGGTGCCGCGTCGATTCGCAATCACGTTGTAGTAAAACTGCGGAGCACTTTCGCCGTAGAACCAGTCGATCCGCTCCGCGCCCATCTCGCGAGCCAACGCGTCGACAATTCCCGCCGTCTTTCGCGTTGTCGCTAAAGAAGATGTCGCGTCGCCTTCGACGGTGATGTGAAATTGATCGCGTGAGCTGGGCGGAAAGAACTGTTCTTCCAACGTTTGAGCCAAACCAAAACCCAACACCGGCAACGCGAAAGCGATGGCCAGACCAATCGCGGGACGCCGGACCGACAAGCGAACGACTGACTCAAACACTCGAGTCACACGCGGCAATCGAATCCCATTGGTCCACCATCGAAGACGAGATGAAGAAGCCGAGGTTCCGCTATCCGCCGCGTTGTAAGAGCTGGCAAGGACTCGCGATGCGATCGTTGGAATGACGGTCAATGCCAAGAACAACGATGAAGTGATCGCCATGATCACGCTGATCGCAATGGACCCCACAAACTCACCCGCCGGCCCTGGCATCAACGCGATCGGTGCGAACGCCAGTGCGGTCGTGAGCGTTGACCCGAGCAATGGAACCGCCAAGTGCGAAACGCTGCTCGTCATTGCTTCGGAAGGCGACATGCCGCTTCGCAAACGAGCCTGAACCTCATCGACCACAACGATTGCATTGTCGATCAACAACCCCAATGCAATGATCAGACCAGTGATCGACATCTGATGAATCGGGATGCCGACAACACGCAACCCGAACAAGACCATCAGGCTGGCGAGCGGCAGCGTCAGCGTCACGATCAATGCAGATCGCCATCCCATCAACAACCAAATCACGCAAGCGACAGCGATGGCCCCCATCAACAGATTGCCGGTCAACGATTGTAGACGAGCATCCACGTAATCGCCTTGCCGCAATATCGTGTCGAGACGAACACCATCGGGTAACGTCTCAGCGACTTCCGCCAAAACGGCTTCCGCATCTTTGGTCCAAGTGTCAATTCGACAGGAGGGTCGAACCATCATGCCCAACACCACCGCTTCGTGCCCCTCGATCAACGAAGCCGTCGAAGGCGGATCCGGCACGGCCAGCTGAATTTGTGCGAGTTCGCCCAGCCGAATGTCGTTTCCATCACCAGAACGAATGGGAATCGAGGCAATGTGTTCGGTCGCATCAAATTGGTTGCCGACTTCGATCAGCATTTGCATCGGAGCGTTCCGCAACTGACCGGCGGTTCCTTTTGCATCGTAGGCCGCCAACCGCGACGCCACGTCCGACGGAGTCAATCCAATCGCCGCGAGTCTTCGAGGATCCAACCGTACGTCAATTTCTTCACCGGGATCGCCAAACCGATCGATTGAATCGGTGCCATTCACATTCTGCATTCGGTCTTGCAGATTGATTGCCAAACGCCGCAGCAACCTGGTATCAGCGGGACCGTCGCCGTGCCACGTCAGCCCAACGATCAACGCATACGCGCGAACTTCCAGCTCATCAAATTCGGGCCGCGAGGCACCGGGCGGAAGAGTGGGGAGCGAGTCTTCGATTCGGCTTCGAACACGCGACCAAACCGTGTCCGTCTCGGTGACTTCATCGCGAAGTTCAATCGAAACGGTGCTGATCCCGACGCGGCTCACCGAGCGAAGCTCTTTGATCTCTTCAATGTCACGCAGCCGGTCTTCGATCTTTTCGGTGATCAACGCTTCAACGCGTTCGGCGCCCGCACCGGGCAATCGAGTGTTGACCAAAGCGACGCGACGGGCCAGAACCGGATCTTCCATTCGCGGCAGGATCGCCAGACTGCTAAGCCCTGCGACCAAGATCAAAGCAAGGATCAGAACAAGCAAACGCCGGTCATTAAAAAACCGTTCCGCAACACGTTCCAACCATGTCGGGTCGGATACCATGTTGTCTTTCACCGGAGAGACAGCGTTGCTCATCGTGCCGCCGTCTACTGCGATGACAACGAAGATGCTGGCGTGTCCCAAACCGCGACCGCACTGACTCCCGGACCAACCCGCTGAGTCCCCTCCACCACGATCGCTTCCGTTCCAGCGATCGAACCAGAAACCAATGACATTTGGCCAGCGGTTCGAATGACTTTGACATCCCGGCGACTGATCGTGACGACGTTTGTGTCGTTTCCACCCAATGCCGTGTCCGTGGATTTAGCGTTCGAATCTGAATGCAACTCGGGTTCCGCAACATAAACCGACCACAATCCTCGCACGCCGCGAACCAGGACGGATGTCGGAACCCAAATTGGAGTCCGATTGGCTCCATCGCTTTGTGCGATCCAGCCATCTTGCTGGGTTTGAGTCTGCGACCATGGCACCCAAAGAGTCGCTGTCTTGCCGATCCAGCTGATCGACTCGGTCGCGGTGTCTGAGTCGTCGGTTTCCAGCTCGACTTCGATGACGCGAGTCCGTGTGACGGGATTGATCTGTGGCTGCATTCGAATAACGCGAGCCGGCTGAGAGTTGTCAGGCCCATCTTCGCCGACCGACACTCGCAAACGATCGTTCAGCTTCAGAAAGTCGGACACATCGGCGGGAACGCCAAACGTCGCGTGAACAGGTGGCGATTCCAAGATTCGCAGCACCGGTTGATTGGGTCCGATGATCGATCCCTCATCGAACAACCGCGCTGCGATCACACCGTCAAACGGTGCCACGATTTGGCTGTCTGACAAATCCACTTCGACGCGTTGGCGAGCCGCCTTCGCCAATTGCAAGCGAGCCCTGGCGGCAGCGATTTGTTCCTGCCGTGTTCCTTCCTTCAGTTCATCGAGCTCCGCTTTCGCGGACATCTGATTCGCGGCGAGTGCGTCGCTGGCAAACTTGGCATCGTCATATTCTTGTTGCGTTCCCGCTCCGCGACTGCGAAGGGATCGCTGTCGTTCAAATCGATTTTTCGCAGCGGCCCATTGGGCTTCCAGTTGTTGAACTCTGGCTTCCGCGGCTCGAATGGTTTGGTACCGAGGTCCCGCGGTTGCCTCTTCCAATGCTGCCTCTGCCGCAGCGATCTCAGCGTCCGCAGAGGCCGCAGCCGCATTTAGATCGGAGACGTCAATCCGTGCCAAAACATCGCCGCGTTTGACCAGATCACCTTCGTGAACGGCGACTTCTTGCAATCGTCCGCCACGACGCATCGCGAGCGAACTGTCGCGACGAGCAATGACTTCACCGCGGTATCGATGGAACAGCTCAGGACCTTTGATCGATTGGGCTTGAGCCACACGGACATGCAAACGTGGTGTTTCAACTGCCGTCGATCCGTCGCCCGCCGGAGCAGGGTCCAACCCGACGACGCCCGGTCCCAACGCAGCCGATAGAACGATTCCGATCACTGCAACGAAGGCGATTGCGCCGTTGGTCCGAGCCTTCCAAAACCAGCGTCGCTTGATGGGGTGCGATGATGCGTTCATGATGCGGCCTCGGAGGCGTAGGCAAAATCTTGTTCACTGTTGAACGGCAATTGCCGAATCTTCTTTGCGTTCTCGATCAACACCGGACGCAAGCGTTTCGCCCACGCGTTGTAACGACGGGCGTTGAAGAGCGGTTGCCAACCGACGGCATCCAGCAAAAGGTTTCCGTTGCGACGGATGGTCATTCGCGCGTCGTCGATGCCGGCTGCTTTCAACGAAGGACTGGTTGCTTCCAAAACCAATCCTCCATAGCTAAGCGACCACAGACCAAATATCAGTTGCTGAGTCAGCTCCGACGCCGTTTGGCCGCGTCCCGGTTTCAAGTCACCCGCAGCAATGGCCGCTTGAACAACTTGGCCGAGCGAACCGATGCACAGTTGCTCGCAATCCGACAACACATCCCGTCTTCCTTCGGATGTCTTTTGCCACACGACGTCGTGCCGAATGATTTGTTCGATCGCGAACTCATCGGGCATGTAGTCGGCATAGACTTCGACCGCGATTCCAACCGCCGCACACCGGTCGCGAGATTCGGCTTGGCTCGCCATCGCGGACTGGAACAAAGCGATCCGGCGGCGAACAGATCGCGTCGCGAGCGCCAGCAAAATCTCTTCTTTGTTGGCGAAGTGGTTGTAGATCGTGCCGCGCGTGCACCCCATCTCTTTCGCAATGGCGTTCATGTTGATCGCCCCCACTCCGCCGCTTCGCAGCATCGGAAAGGCTTTGTCGAGAATGCGTGATTCTCGCTGCTGAATTTCGAGTTGCTTCGGCGTCATGCCCGCCGTCGCTTTTTCTATGGTCGCTTGGTTCATACCCCCATAATCGTCCGATCACTCTTTTTGACAAGATGTCATTTTTGACAATGTGTCAAAAAGACCCCGATCCATCCGCGACTACGCTTAAGAATTTGTGCGGTGCGATACAAGAATTCAGCTGTTTTCCGGTATACGGGCTGTTCTGGTGCTCGCCGTTGCTGCACCACAAATCACAGACTCCCGGGGCCAAACCCAAACATTCCAATCAACTCGAATGGTGTCAGCGCACGAAAAAAGCCGGCCTCGTGAGAGGTCAGCTTTTCGTGTTTTGGCTTCGATTCGCGGTGGATCGGACCGAGTCGGATCCAACGCCCGAGCACTAAGCTGCGACGGATTGCTTTGCGTCGCGAGCTTTCTTTTCAGCAACGGTGCGGTAGTCGACCACGTCCCAAACCAGCCCAACAGCTCGGAGCAGCTTGATGGCTTGCCAAGTGATGTCGAATTCCCACCATTTGTGACCGTGCTTGGCCATACGTGGGTACGCGTGGTGGTTGTTGTGCCAGCCTTCACCGTAAGCCACGATGGCGACCAACCAGTTGTTGCGGCTGTCGTCGGTGGTCTCGTAGTTCTGGTAGCCCCACATGTGCGATGCACTGTTGACCATCCAAGTCGCGTGCAACACGGCGACCAAGCGGACGAACATGCCCCAAACCAACATCGAGATACCGAGTTCCCAGCCACCAAAGGCGTAGCCGATTCCGAGCAAGGCAAACGATGCGACGATGTGAATCGGCAGGAACAACAGGTCAAAAGCCCGCATCGCTGGGTCTTTGTACAGGTCAGGAACCCAGCGAGTCAGGTAAGCGTCACGGTCGCCGTTGTGAGTGTGGAATGCGAGCCAGAAAATGTGACTCCAGATACCACCATCGTGAGGCGAGTGCGGGTCACCTTCGAGGTCACTGTGAGCGTGGTGTTTGCGGTGGTCAGCGACCCAATCAAGCGGCGAGCCTTCGCCAGCGAAACAGCCAATCGCGGCGAACGTGTATCGGACCCAGTTGTAGGTTTTCATGCCGGTGTGTGTCAGCAAACGGTGGTAGCCGAGGCAAATCCCAAGGCTGCCAGCGACCCAGTGCAACACCACGGCGGTGATCAAAGCGGTCCAGGTGAACGTGAACGGTGCGGCCAAGCAAACGATGTGAGCCATCGCCAACCATCCGACGGCCCACCAACTGATGTTGGACGCTCGGACTCGGTCAGCTTTGGTGGGTTTGGCCAAATCGCGTTTCTTGGCGGCCTTTTGAGCGACCAGCGACGAAAAACCGTCGGCGTCTTCGGCTTGAGGTTGATCCAAACGCAGCTTTTCGCCGGTTTGAGGCAAGTCCAACGTCGTGGATTCAGCTACGTGGGTGTTGGGTTGGTCAGCGTTGCCCTTGCTCTTGCTTGGGCCACGGTTTTTGGTGGGTTCAACAACGGTCGACATCAGAGAACGATCCTGGTCTCGTGGTGCGTTAAATAAGTCGTGGGACGCAGCCAAAAACTGACCGACGTCTCGTTTCCGCCGGAAGAATAGCAACGCGAGACGATTTCGACGTCACGTGTCGTGTAAAAGCGTGTAACGGTTATGTAATTGTTCTTTGGATGCCCATATTCTTGGGGTCTGAACCACAATTGACCGGGTGGAGAACGCTCGCATTGAGCATATCCTTGGCCGTCAGTCCGCCACTTTTGTCGCATCCCCGCCCCTGCTCGCCAGTCGTCCATGCCCGATCCACCCGCGTTCTCATCTGAAACCGATGCCGATTCGGCCCTCGAGGTGACCGCTGCCAAAGTTTTGGATGGCGATCAAACCACCGCGGACGAGATGAACGCGTCGTCCAAACCGAATTTGGCGGTTCGGCTGAAACAGCGAGCCGAAATGCTGCGCGAAGTTCGGCGATTCTTTGACGACCGAGGATTCATCGAGGTCCAACCGCCTTGCCTCAGCCGCGACTGCGTTGTCGACGCCTTTCTGGATCCAATCGAAGTCGAAGCGTCTCAGGTGGGGCTGGTCAGCGAGCCTGATTCGCCAGCAAAGTTCTATTTGCAGACGTCTCCCGAATCCGCCATGAAGCGTTTGCTCGCCGAGGGGGCTCCCTCGATCTATGCCATCACCCCGGTGTTTCGAAAAGGCGAAACCGGGACTCGGCATAACGTCGAATTTTCGATGCTGGAATGGTACGAGGTCGGCGGCGATGCAGCGTCCGCAATCAAGCTGCTGGGCGACTTGGCCGTCGAAGTGCTCCAGTCGCCTCCGTACAAAACAGTGACCTACCGCGAAGCGTTTGAGAAACATCTCGGCTTCGATCCGATTGAAACACCCATCGTTGACCTGCATGCCCTGGTCGATGAACTGGACACATCGCTCGCTGAGTCGATCGGCCTTGATCGCAACGCTCTGTTGGACGTTTTGCTGAGCGAGCGGATCGAACCGGTTTTCGCAAACGACGCCCCCACCATCCTGACTCGATACCCGCTGACCCAAGCCGCGCTTGCCAAACCTTGCCAAGATGATCCGCAGTGCGCCGAACGTTTCGAGTTGTTCTATCGTGGGGTTGAACTCGCCAACGGCTACGACGAATTGCTGGACGCAGACGAGCTAAAAAAACGCTACGAGCACAACAATCAAATTCGATTGGCCCACGGCCGCCCGGCTTTGGCCGTGGAGACAACCTTGTTGCGTGCAATGCGGCAAGGGTTGCCTGCGTGCAGCGGCGTGGCACTCGGCATCGATCGATTGCTGATGTTGCGCGTCGACGCCCATTCCATCGAAGAAGTTGTTCCCTTTCCGACCACCCGAGCTTGATTCCACACGATGCAACTCTCTTTGACTCGACGATGCGTTTGCGAAGTCATTGGCACCTATTGCTTGGTGCTGATCGGTTGCGGTGCGATGGTTGTCGACAACCAAACTGGCCTTCTGACTCACGTCGGTGTGGCAACGGTTTGGGGCCTGATCGTGATGACGATGATTTATTCCATCGGCGATCTATCGGGGGCGCACATGAACCCCGCCGTATCGATCGCATTTGCCAGCGTCGGCCGTTTTCCGATCGTTGACGCCGCTGCGTACGTCGTCGCACAGTGCGTGGGCGCGTTGCTCGCTGCCGGTTCGCTAGGAATCGTGTTCGGAGTGGATGACGTCAAGCTGGGTGCCACGATGGCATCGTTGCCAACGGGATCGGCTTGGGCGGTGGAATTCATGATGACGACGATCTTGATGTGGGTCGTGCTTGGCGTCTCCACCGGCGCAAAGGAAAAATCGATCACCGCAGGCTTGGCGGTCGGTGCCACGATCGCGATGGAAGCGTTCGTTGCCGGGCCGCTCACCAAAGCGTCCATGAATCCGGCTCGCAGCCTGGGTCCCGCCGTGATGTCGAGCCACTACAATCTGCTCTGGTTGTATTTGACCGCGCCCATTGTGGGTGCGATCGCGGGTGGATGCTTGTATCGATTCGTGCGAGGCAAAGACGAATTGGACACAGAGGAAGGTGCCATGACTAAAAAGATTTCGGCGGTCGTTTTATTCGCGTTTCTTATCGGAGCGTGTGGCAGCACTTCGATGGCCGGAGAAGGCAACTCGCTGCTTCGCCCTAACGACCGTGTGGCAATCATCGGTGGCACTTTCGTCGAACGCATGCAACCTCGCGACGAATTGGAAGCTGCCCTACAAACACAACGTCCTGATTGGAAATTGTCGATCCGAAATTTAGGTTGGTCCGGGGACACGGTATCGGCCATCGCTCGCAAACGTTTCGACAACGTCGAAGCCGGAAGAGCCCGGCGTTTAGCTGACATTGACGCAGCCAATCCTACCGTTGCTCTCATCTGGTACGGACAATCCGAAGCTGGTCAGTTCTCTGAAAACTCCGAACGAATCCAAGCCGACCTGATGGGCTTGGTGGATGACCTGAAGCAGCGACAAACACGAGTCATCTTGCTCACTCCCGTTGCAATGCCCGGTGACCGACGCCCGAATTACAAGGCCGGACTGGAAGCGTTCGAGCAAATGCTTCGAGACGTTGCACGAGCCCAATCATTGGCACTGGTCGAATTGCAATGGCAACCTTCCGATGAGCAATTGACGGAAGATCGCATGCTGCCCAACGAAGTCGGCTACCGCCAATTGGCAACACTTCTGGCGAATGCTCTGCTCGAAGAACCAACGCAAGAAGACACGACTGGACAATCGAATCAAACGACAGCGAACCATTCGACCGATAGCCCCGAACGGGAACGATTGTTAGAAGCGATCGCTCGCAAAAACGAGTTTTTCTTCCATCGCTATCGACCTCAAAACGAGACCTACTTGTTCTTGTTTCGCAAACACGAACAAGGCAACAATGCGGTCGAGATTGAGCAGTTCGAACCGATCATTCAGAAAGCAGACCAAGCGATCTGGGACGCTGCCGCGAATCAATAACGGGTGACGTTTTGGCATCCGCCCCAGCCTGCCTACTGCATTTCTGCCGATCATCGCGCGGGCTCGCATGGATCCGCAACAATTTCGCGTTGGTGCCAGCGAAGTTCGCCCCGCAATTCGACTACAATGGCGGCCTCCCCCACATCCCCGCCCCAAAGAATTGTTGAACATGCGAACTGCACTTTCACAAGTCCGCCCATTTCTCGCCGCGTTGCTATGCGTGGCCTTCAGTGGATCCGTTGGACAAGCTGCCGACGAGCTTCCTCCAACGCCCAAGCGTGATGGAATCTCGCCACGCAACGTGGTCTTCATTTTGACAGATGACCATCGTTTCGACGCGATGGGTTGCGCTGGCCACCCTTTCTTGGAAACCCCGCACCTGGATTCGATCGCGGCCAACGGCACTCACATCAAGAACGCTTTTGTCACGACCAGCCTGTGCTCGCCTAGCCGCGCGTCCATCTTGACCGGCCTGTACACGCACAAGCACCGAGTGATCGATAACAACCGCTTGGTACCCGACGGCACTTTGTTCTTCCCGCAGTATTTGCAACGAGCCGGATACGACACGGCCTTTGTCGGAAAATGGCACATGGGCGGGCATCACGATGACCCACGACCGGGCTTTGACCACTGGGTCAGTTTCCGCGGTCAAGGCAATTACTTGCCGCCCGGCCCCAAATACACGCTCAACGTCAATGGCGAACGAGTCAAGCAAAAGGGCTACATCACTGACGAGCTAACCGACTACGCAGTGGACTGGTTGAAGGAACGCGACGACGACAAGCCATTCTTCCTCTACCTGTCTCACAAAGCCGTCCACTCCAACTTCACTCCCGCCGAACGACACCAAGGTCGTTATGCGGATGAAGACCTCAGCTTTTTGCCAACCGGCAAAGAACTGTCCGCAGACAAGAACACACCTCGCTGGGTCCGCGATCAAAAGAACAGCTGGCACGGGATCGATTTCTCGTACCACAGCGACAAGGGCCTGGACTATCTGTACCGTCGTTATTGCGAATCGGTGCTGGCCGTTGACGACAGCGTTGGTCGCGTGCTGCAACAACTCAAAGACATGGGCATCCACGATGACACGCTTATCATCTACATGGGCGACAACGGATTCATGTGGGGCGAGCACGGATTGATCGACAAACGTGTTTCTTACGAAGCCTCGATTCGCGTTCCGATGCTGATGCAGTGCCCCAACCTATTCGACGGTGGCAAACCGATCGAGAACGTGGTTGGAAACATCGACGTCGGCCCAACGATCTTGCACGCTGCCGGTTTGCAAGCACCGGAATACATGGACGGCCAAAGCTTCCTCGACTTGCCCAACGATCGCGACGCCGACTGGCGCAAGTACTTCTTGTACGTGTACTACTGGGAAAAGAACTTCCCACAAACTCCGACCCAGTTTGCCTTGCGTGGTGACCGATTCAAATACATCACCTACTACGGGCTTTGGGACACCGACGAACTTTATGACTTGCAGACTGATCCTGACGAGCTGAACAATTTAATTCACGACCCGGACTACAAATCGGTTGCCAAAGAGATGGAAAACCAGCTCTACGCGATGCTCGGTGACGAGGGAGGAATGGACATCCCCATGAATCAACCTCGCGGCGGATCCAACAACAAACGTTGGTCAGAACAAGGTGGTTCCGATGCCGCCGACTTCCCAAAGGCCTTCGTCGTTGAAGAGCCAATCAACCGCAACGCGAACTAAAGCAAAGCGTTTGATTCATCAAGCAAAGTGAACACTCTAAGCGGCGGCTCTACCCAAGAGCCCGCCGCTTTTTCGTTGAAGCTGAGACCACAGTTTTCTTTTCACACTGTGTCACCCACCAAGCGATTCTCAGTGTTCGTCTCCAAACCGCCGCAATCACCCGCCAGCAAACATGTAGCCGATGGAGGCTCTCCGTCGGCTCGAGCGCAAACAATCCCAACAAGCGGTCGGACTCACCATCAAACACGAGCCCATGAATTGACTCAGTAATCTCCTGCATTGCAAAAATGGTTTTGCCGACGGAGGGCCTCCATCGGCTACGTCGTTGCACTCCCGATCCGTGCGTGGCAACCCGCAGACAGTTCACGCGAACCGAAGCACTTGAGTCCAAAAGGACATCCTCCATCAACGACTCGGATTCCCTGTTGCACCAGCAACGCATCAAACCCATTCCCGGCCCACCACGGTCACTTGCCAGCAAACATGTAGCCGATGGAGGCTCTCCGTCGGCTCGAGCGCAATCAATCCTAACAAGCGGTCGGACTCACCAACAAATACGAGCCCACAAACTAACTCAGTTTTCTGCTGCATTGCAGAAATGGTTTTGCCGACGGAGGGCCTCCGTCGGCTACGGGGTTGCCATCCAATGGATGGTGGCATGCTACAGTCAGAAGGCTTTGTGGCCGTATACGCACACGGGACGCGCGTCATTGCACACCGGATCCGGCGATGAAGGCACGATGAATGATCGATGCGAAATCATTTGCATTGGATGCCATTAACCGATTCGGGTTGAGCTTGCAGCTCAATTGCAAGCAATCCCAATGTGAAAGCGGCGAACTCTGGGCAACGGCAATGGACTTGCTTGCCAACCGGGAGCGGACAACGGCTCAGATTCGCACATTCGTTCGATTCCCATAGCGTCAGGCACGCAAACTGCGAACCAATTCATCGTGGGAAGGCGGCGATGAACATGCACACCCGCAATGACAGAACAGATCGCTATCGCCCGCTTTTCGAATTGCCCGATGGTATTCACGACACCGACAAAGCGGACCAGTTCCGATCCAGAAGGCACCTTGCAGCGCACCCAGCCACAACATCGCTCAACAGCTTGGATATCAATCATGCGAAACCTCATTGTCTTCGCGTCTCACGAAGGGCAAACGGAGCAGATCGCTGAGCGAATACAGCGACGCCTGCGGGAGCACTCGATCCCAAGCGATGTCTTGGATGTCGTTCAACACCCGGCGACTGAAATTCACGTCGAGTCATACGACGCGGTGCTGATTGGTTCGCCGATGCACTATGGTCGCCATGATCCACGCATTCGCTTTTTCATCGAACACAATCTCGCGTCTCTACACGGGATACCAACCGCATTCTTCTCGGTGAGCTTGGCGTCCGCGAGCAAGAAACGCAAAGACCGCGTCGTAGCGAAGAGGCTTGCCAATGAGTTCTTGCAATCAACCCATTGGGCACCGTCCATGATGGACTGCTTTGCGGGGGCACTCAAGTATTCCAAGTACGGTTGGTTGAAACGACAGGTCATGCACCGAATTGCGCTGAAGGCTGGAGCAGAAACGAGTTTCGCCGAAGACTACGATTACACCGATTGGCAACGCGTCAATGAGTTTGCCGATCGATTCGCAACGCTTATCCGAACACGCCGACGATCACCCGAGCGTCGAGCTCGTTTCAGCGAATTGCGTACACCTGTTCGCGATCATTCGCTTCGTCGCAGCCGACCCAAACGGCGCACCACCAATCTGTACCACGTCGTCGCTAAAGGTGACCGCCAACGAGGCAGGGTGTCACACACCGCCCTGTTCCGAAGCACGAACTCCCCACAGATCGCCCTGATTTGTGCGAAACGCCCAAAGTTGAAACGAGGGCTCGCACACGTATCTCGCAATCGACTTCGAAGTGGAGTCGCGGTCGTTCATCAGGCTGCAAGGTAAGCTGTCGCCACCAAGTGAAGCCATTCCGCAACAATACAAAATCGCAACGTGGACTGGGAGGAACGCTGAACACACGCGTGAAGGAGCGCCCCGACACCAACTCCCAGCGTTATCATCAATACCGCACCAATCACCGGCTAGCAAACATGTAGCCGACGGAGGCTCTTCGTCGGCTCGAGCGCAATCAATCGCAGCAAGCTGCGGGACTCATCAGAAAGCACGAGTGCGTGGACTGTCTCGGGTGCTTGCTGAGTTGCAGATTTGTTTTTGCCGACGGAGAGGCCTCCATCGGCTACGGAGTTGGCCGATCGCTTGGCCAATTCAAAGACGTCAAAAGTCAGTCAAAGACTTTGGTGCCCAAGCAACTCGCAGCGCGTTCAGCACCGCCACCACGTCGATCGCTTCTTGCGTAATCGCGCCCGCAACAGGCGGCAAATAGCCGGCGAAGGCGATCAACATACCAATGACGCTAAGCGTCATGCCGCCGACGGCACTCTGAAGAGCGATTCGTCGCATCCGTCGGCTGATGTGCATCAACTCATCGACACGTGCGAGGGACGAATCCAAAATCACCACGCCGGCTGCTTCGGTTGTCACGTCACTGTTTTGCCCAAACGCGATTCCGACCGTTGCCGCCATCAATGCGGGAGCATCATTGATTCCATCACCGACGAAGACGGTTTTGGAAGTCTTAGTTTGCTCGGTAACAAAACGCAGTTTGTCTTCGGGACTTTGATCGCCCATGCACTCGGTGATGCCGACTTGCTTGCCAAGATATTCGACTTCCGAGGTGCGATCCCCCGACAGCAAGACAACTCGATTGACACCATGGCGATCATCCAAGTGATCGACAAACGAATGGCCTTCCTTTCTCGGTGAATCTCGCAGCCGATAGGTGGCCGCGTACTTCCCGTCGATCAGAATGACGCATTCCAAACCGCCGGATTGTTCGGGCAAACGTTCCGCCCACTCATCGCCTTTGGCAAGCAACTTCTTGCGACTGGTGATCTGCATCTCGTGACCATCGACGATGCCGCGCAGTCCAGCGCCGGGAGGTTCGCTGATTTCGGATACGCTGAGCAAAGCACCAGAAGACGAACTTCCGTCTTGGGTTGCTGCAGAAACGATTGCTTCCGCCAACGGATGCTTCGAGTAGCGTTCGAGGCTGGCTACCAAAGTCAACACGCGGGACGCGTCCTGATCGGGATCGACCAATTGCTCGACCAATTTGGGACGCCCGTATGTCAGCGTTCCCGTTTTGTCGAAGATCATCGTTTTGCATCGATCTACCTGTTCCAAAACGGATGGATCACGAATGATGATCGAGCGTCGAGCCGACAAAGAGATGGCACCGAGAATCGCAACGGGGATCGCAATCAACAAAGGGCACGGCGTGGCCACCACCATCACAGAAAGGAATCGCACCGGGTCGCCGCTGACCACCCACGCCGCCACGCCAATCAATACCGCAAGTGGTGTGTAGAAGGCACCGAGTTGATCCCCGAGCCGACGAATTTTAGGACGGTTCTGCTGCGACGCCTCCATCACTTCCATGATCTTGGCGTAACGCGAATCCACCGCGCGCTTGTCCGCGCGGACCGTCAGTGCCGAGTCGCCATTGATTGCGCCGGAGAGCACCAGCGAACCCGGCGTCTTGGACATCCGATACGGTTCACCAGTCAGATACGACTCGTCCATGGCACCGTGACCAGACACCACCGTTGCATCCACCGGACAAACCTTGTGTGGCAAAATCAACACGATGTCGCCGATAGCGATCTCATCCAAAGAAATTTCTTCTGTCGTGTCCCCAACCTGTCGAATCGCGATGGATGGCATTCGATTGGCCAACGCACGAAGCACCGACGATGCACTGCGAACGGCATAGGACTCCAATGCCTCCCCACCGGAAAGCATCAAGACAACGATCGTGGCTGCCAAATATTCGCCGAGCAACACACCAGTCACAATCGAGATGCCGGCCAACAAATCCGATCCAAACTCGGCTCGAAATAGCTTGACCAACAATTCCCAAACCAACGGAACGCCGCCAAAAATGAGAGCGAGCACCAACGGCCAGTCACGCATCGCAACGCCGGCGACATGCCCGTCCAACGCCAACCCAAAACGCAGCCACAGGTGAACGGCGATTGCAAAAACAGCAAGCCCGGCGATTCCCAGTTGCAAACGGTTGTTCATAATTTTTGCCCGGCGGTTGTTGTGCGTCGTCCGATGCAGGTGAACCTTCGTGACGCCACGATAGATCCTCCCGGCGTAATGCTGTCCAAAATGACTGACTCGAGAGACGAGCACCTAGCGGTACTGCTAATTTAGCGAGCCGTACCGCGTTAGCGGCGGTCAATCAGACTTCAACCGGGGCTGACGCCAATCGCGAATTGTTGTCATTCGGTATACAACTAAATCAACAGCCCGTCAGGGGACTCTATCAAAAAGCAGGCAAGCGAGAGCGAGGCATGTAAAAGTTTAACGTTCAACCAAAACACAAACGGATCGAGCGGGTGAATTCCATGTGGGAGTAACAACGCATTGGCTCTCGGGCCTGCTGGCAAGCTCACTGAGTGACGCGCACGACGTGTCGACAGCCAACCGCCACTTTTCAAACGCCCACTCTTGGATCCCGAATTCGGTCGACTCGGATCCCGCATTGATCATGACATAGATATCCTTGTCGCTTTGCGATTCGCCATGCAAACAGTATGCAAGTTGTCTTGATTCGGAGGACATATCGACCAAGTGCCCCGTTCCGTACCATCGCACATCACCTCGCCAAAAACGCGAACGGCTGATCGACGGATGGGACTTTCGAAAGGCAATCATTTCGCGGACGAATTCGAAGATATCCGCATGCTCAACACGTCGATCCCAGTCCAACCAACTCGTCGCGTTGTCTTGGTTGTACGGGTTGTTGTTCCCACGTTGGGTTTGAAGAAACTCGTCCCCCATCCGGAACATCGGAGTTCCATTGGACAGCATCAGCAAACAGAAAAAGTTGCGGACTTGTTGTTTGCGAATCTGCAAGATCTCGGATGGCGTTTCTTCGTCTCCTTCCCAACCACAATCCCAACTGTATTCCTTCGCTCCGTCGGTATTGTTGTGCCCGTTGGCCCAGTTACGTTTTTCGTTGTAGGCCGTCAAGTCGTACATTGTGCTGCCGTCGTGTGATGTGATGTAGTTGATGCTCAACGAGGGCTGCAACGCATGACGCAGATCATCGGGAAACAAATCGCAACTGCCGTACAAACGCGTCATCAAGTCGGGAACCATGCCACGATCACCGCGGACAAGACGCTGCATGGTGTCTCGGTAGTGAGCATTCCACTGCATCCATCGCTGCCCGGGAAATTTCTTCCCCAGTTGAAACTGGCCATCAGCGTCCCAGGGTTCAGCAATCAACCGATCATCACAAAGGTCTGAATCGGTGCCAATTTCACTGACGATGGGTGGATCATCCAAGTTGATGGAACCATCACTGTTTCGGGTAAAGACGGATGCCAAATCAAAACGAAATCCGTCGACATGCATGTGCGAATCCCAGAATCGCAAGCTGTCGACGATCATCCGACGAATCGCTCGGTTGGCCGTGTGCATCGTGTTCCCCGTACCACTGTGATTGGCGTACGGAGTGTTCGCATTGCCCGTCATCATGTACGCGGTGCTGCTGTCGATCCCTTTCCAGCTGTACGTTGGCCCGCGGTGATCGCCTTCGCAAGTGTGGTTGTAGACGACATCCAAGATGACCTCGATGCCCACCGCATGCAGCTCCTTCACCATCATTCGAAACTCGTCTCTTTGATTGCAAGCCGATGGATTCGTTGAATATGCGTGGTGCGGCGAGAAGAAATTCAGAGGCATGTACCCCCAGTAGTTTCCATCGTCTGGATCGAACTGAAACACCGGCATCAACTCGACCGCGGTCACGCCCAATTCCACGAGGTAGGGAATTTTGTCGACGACACCGACAAATGTGCCCTGATGCGTTTCGGGCACTCCAGAGTTTGGGTTCTTGGTGAATCCCCGCACATGCATCTCGTAGATTACAAGATCGCTTCCATGACGCGAAATCCGATCGTCCTGCCAGTCAAATTCGCAGAATTGATTGGGGAGTATCCCAAGCGGGGCTTGACCTTCGTTGGAACCAGGCCGCCGGGCAGCTTCTCGAGAGAATGACTCCGGAAAAAAGACTTTTTTTGCAAAGGGGTCCAAAAGAACTTTTTGAAAGTCAAAATCATGGAAGTCGTAACCTCCCTGCGGCGCCGGCCCGTCAACTCGATAGGCATAGTAAGCCCAGTCATCGGATGATTCACAATGAATGCGGCAATGCCAAATGGGTCCCGACTTATTGAATAGGTAGTTCAGCTTCACTTCACGAGCTGGATGAACTAAATCACCCTTCCGGTACAGCAACAAATGCACCGTGGTGGCATGTCGCGAATAGAGCGAGAAATTAAAGGAAGACTCCTCCGCAATCCAACTTGCACCGAGCGGGAACGGCGAACCTTCGGCTCTTTGCCAGGCATTCATCTTGGAATCCAAGTTTGGGAACGTGCCATCGACATGCTTAGAATCCGGTTGGAGAAACAGAGTGAAAGCCTGGAGTCCAAAACGCAAACCAGGGACCAACCCCGAACGATCGGTTTCTTGAGGGATGGTTGACATGATTGAGCGTCGACACTGTCACAACTTGTGCGCCATCGCACATCCACTGTCCGTATACGCTCAGTCGCCATCGCAAACTTGATGACTCAAAAGCCACATTTGAGTCATCGGCGCATGATTCGACGAATGGCTCAAGCTTTGCGTATCAGCCGAGAATCTGCACTTCAATTGCGAGGTATCCAATGAACAATCCATTTATTCAGTCCGAATGGCGGTCCCTTTGCAAACGTGTTCACGGTTGTGCGTGCACGCTCGCCAATGACAAATCCGAGGAAAAGATTTTTGAATCGCAGGCTCACGCTTTTGCGTCCAGCGAACCACCTCATCGATATTCTGAGCTGCTCACGAAAGTAGCGGAGGCGGCTCACTTGGCCGTGAAGTGGCAATCGGATGTGGTCCATGACATCGAAGACCATTGGATCGACGAGGCAAGCGACGAGAGCTTTCCCGCCAGTGATCCACCTGCGTTCACATCCACGCACGCTTGAATTAGCAACTTGCGTGAACACAAAGTCTGCTTGCCTCCTAAAGCCTTATCTGCCATTCGATTGGCGGGTCGAGGGTTTCGTCGCCGATGATGCAGACAAGTTCCCCTCGTCGGTCAGACGATGGCGAAAGTGTCTGCCGTTGCCGAATCTTGCATGGCGATTTGGGACAATCAGCGTGCGTCATCAACAGGGAGCACATTCGCGAAAGCACGCAATCAGTTTGACGCGTGTCTGCTCGCGTTCAGGTGATCCAACTCATCGCGTTCAGCCTCGGCAAAGAACAGTGGCAGGAAAGGCGTGTTGATCAGCAGGGCTAGAAAGAACAATCCGGAGGCGATGATCCCGACGGATTGCCATTCAAAGTATGCGGCGGCGATGATGAATGCCGCGACAGCGAGAACACCGAGCACCTTCAAAATCAAAATCACTCCAGCGGTTTCGACGTCCGTTTCGATCTCTTCTTTGCCTAGTCGATGCGTCGCATGCCCTCGCAACGAGGTTGCCCGAGATCGCACTTCCAAGTAGTTCGTCAGCGCCAACACCGCATACAGGAAGGGGATTGGAATCGCAGCGAGGTAGGCAACTTCGCGAAAGAAAAGCAAAGACAAGCACGTTCCGATCAAACTGGACGCTAGGAGAACGCGAACTCCGGTTCGAAAGTGGCGAGAGAGAACGTGGGCGTCGGGTTCTGCGGGCAGTCGTTGGCTGGTGGCTGGAGTACTCATTTCATTTTCCGTGTGAGTGAATGGCCAAATCTGAAAAAGTGGCCGTCGGATAGCGGCAACTCACAAGCGATTCACGTGCCCTGCCGTTTTGTCGAAGTCTGACGACATGAGAGTGCTCCAGCACGCACATTCTCTGTGCGTCGAATGACATCCTGGCACAGTATGGTTTGAGATCAGATCTCTCCTCGTGCCATCCGGTGGCTGTGGCGTCGAAAACAAGACGTTTTCTCCAAGCAGACCAATTCACGACGACAGTGGTACAGAGATTGCCAATCGTTCATGACATCGCCCATCCAACCGTGAAAGCCAATGCCGTGATTGAAACACTCGAATCCACTCATGTTGCTGCCGAGACACTGCAGAAGATCGACGCCTATTGGCGGGCCGCGAATTATTTATCCGTTGGGCAGATCTATCTTTATGACAATCCGCTGCTGAAACGCCCGCTTCGGATTGAGGACGTCAAGAAGATGCTGCTTGGGCACTGGGGAACGACGCCAGGCCAAAACTTCATCTACGCCCATTTGAACCGAGTCATCCAACAATACGATCTCGACATGATCTATGTCTCGGGTCCGGGACATGGCGGTCCCGCGGTTGTCGCCAACACGTATTTGGAAGGTTCTTACAGCGAGATCTACCCGCATATCAGCCAAAACGAAGCCGGAATGAGGAAGCTATTCATTCAGTTTTCGTTTCCCGGAGGGATTCCCAGTCACGCGTCGCCGGAGTGTCCTGGATCAATCCACGAAGGCGGTGAACTTGGGTATTCACTGAGTCATTCCTTCGGTGCAGTGTTTGACAATCCCGATTTGATTGTCGCTTGTGTGGTGGGTGATGGCGAAGCAGAAACCGGTCCACTGGCGACCGCGTGGCACTCGAACAAATTCCTGAATCCAGCGACTGACGGCGCAGTGCTTCCAATTTTGCATCTGAACGGATTCAAAATCGCGAACCCCGCCATCCTCGCTCGCATCGACCATGCGGAACTGGATCAGCTGATGCGAGGATACGGTTGGACGCCCATCTTCGTGGAAGGCGATGATCCGATGAAAATGCATGCAGCGATGGCGGAAGCCCTCGACGTCGCCATCGAACAAATTCGATCAGCTCAACAAAAAGCTCGCGAAAGTGGCGACACCACTCGCCCTCGCTGGCCCATGATCGTGCTGAGGTCACCCAAGGGATGGACGGGACCCAAAGCCGTTGATGGTGTCCGCAACGAAGGAACCTTTCATTCGCATCAAGTGCCATTGTCAGATCCCGCCAAATGCCCCGAACACTTGCAACAAATCGAGGATTGGCTCCGCAGCTATCGCCCGGAAGAATTGTTTGATGAAGACGGGCGGTTGCGGCCCGAGATAGCCGATCTCGCACCCAGGGGTGATCGTCGGATGGGAGCGAACCCGCATGCCAACGGCGGACGTTTGCTACGGCCATTGAAGATGCCCGACTTCCAAGACTATGCCGTCTCAATCACCCAACGAGGTTGCCGTGGAATCGGTGACACGCACGTCATGGGCAAATTCATTCGCGATATCGTTCAATTGAACGACGAACACAAGAACTTTCGAATCTTCGGTCCCGACGAAACCATTTCGAACGGCTTGGAAGCTGTCTTCGATGTCACTCAGCGGCAGTGGAACGCGGCGACGGTCGAGGACGATGAATCACTTGCACCAACCGGCCGTGTCCTAGAGATGCTCAGCGAGCATCAATGCGAAGGCTGGCTGGAAGGATATTTGCTGACAGGTCGGCACGGGCTTTTCAATTGCTACGAAGCGTTTGTGCACATCGTCGATTCGATGTTCAACCAACATGCAAAGTGGTTGAAGGTCACGTCGGAGTTGCCCTGGCGTCACAAAATCGCATCGTTGAACTATTTGCTCGCTTCGCACGTTTGGAGGCAAGATCACAACGGATTCACCCATCAAGACCCGGGCTTCATCGATGTGGTTGCCAACAAGAAAGCCGAAATCGTTCGCGTCTACTTACCGCCGGACGCCAACTGCTTACTCTCCGTGATGGATCACTGTTTGCGAAGCAAGCACTATGTCAACGTCATCGTCGCGGGCAAGCATCCTTCGCCACAGTGGCTGACGATGGACGAAGCGGTGGAGCACTGCGCAAAAGGAATTGGAATTTGGGAGTGGGCAGGCAACGAGTCATCAGATTCTCCTGACTTTGTGATGGCTTGTTGTGGCGACGTCCCGACCTTGGAAACGTTGGCAGCGGTGTCGATTTTACGCGAGCATTTGCCCGAGCTGAAAATCCGAGTCGTCAACGTGGTCGATCTGATGCGATTGCAACCCAATTCAGAACACCCTCATGGTCTCAGCGACCCTGAGTTTGATGCCCTGTTCACAGAGAACAAGCATGTGGTTTTTGCCTTTCACGCGTACCCATGGTTGGTCCATCGGTTGACATACCGTCGTACCAACCACGCGAATATTCACGTCCGTGGATACAAGGAAGAAGGCACGATCACCACACCATTCGACATGACGGTGCTGAACGATCTCGACCGGTTCCATTTGGTGATGGACGTGATTGATCGTTTGCCCGAAACCGGTGAACCAGGCCAACACTTAAAAACTTTGATGCAACAAAAGTTGATCGAGCATCGACGCTACATCAATCGGAACGGACAAGACATGCCCGAAGTCCGGAATTGGCAATGGAGTGCCGGGTCATGAGCGATCAATTCCCTCAAATTTATCTTGGTCGACACGGCGAAACGCCATGGACAATCACGGGGCAGCACACCGGTTCGACTGATATGCCACTGACGCCCAAGGGCGAACAAAATGCGGCTCAACTTCAGAGTCGACTGGAAGGACTTCGGTTTGCGGAAGTCTGGACCAGCCCTTTGCAGCGAGCGAAGCGAACCTGCCAACTAGCCGGCTACGGCGAACGAGCAAACACAGTTGCGGAACTGACGGAGTGGGATTGCGGCGACTACGAAGGGCTCACACGAAGCGAAATCCAAGAGAAGAATCCCGGTTGGAATCTCTTCCAAGATGGTTGCCCCAATGGCGAATCATTGACGGATGTGGCGACGCGTGTCACTCGCGTTGTCGAGCGTATTCGCCAGCTGGACGATGCCTGCTTATTGTTTGCCCACAAGCACTTCCTGCAAGTCTTTGCCGCCTGTTGGCTAGGCTTGCCTCCGGATACCGGTCGCCATTTTTTTCTCGGCACGGCTGCGTTGAGCATTGTCGGCTATCACCATTCTCGACGAGACCCAGTCATCCGGTTGTGGAACGATCGCAGCTACCTCACCGACTAAATGAAAAAACGGACTGAATGGAACGCAATCCGGCAAGGCTGACCCGCGTTCCTTTGCCCTGCGTTCTTTCGCGGCACAGCGAATGCATCTTAGCGATTTGTTCGTGAGAGCACTCCAACGATGTACCCAATATGCACACCCCGCCATCGCCTCCATCGCCTGATTTCACAGTAAAAGCCGGAACCGATTCGATGGAGAACGCTCCGCCCTCTCCGAAGGATTCCGCGAGAGGACACGTCGTTGCCGTTCGCGGCAGCGTGATTGACGTTTACTTCCCGGGTGAACCACCGTCCATGAATTATGAACTGCGGATTGGCGATTGTGGTGAAGTGGTGGCAGAAGTCGCCAGCCAACTCGACCCGCATACCGTGCGAGCCATCGCGATCACATCGCCACGAGGATTGTCGCGGGGCACCGCTGTGCAGAGTCTTGAACGACCGATGCAGGTTCCCGTTGGCAAACCTCTGTTGGGCAGAGTGCTCGATGTGTTTGGCAACACGCTTGACGATGGTGAAAGCTTGAGCTCCGTCGAGCATCGAAGCATTCACCAGGCGCCGCCCACGATCAACCGTCGCATCGCGAAATCGGAAGTGTTCACGACCGGCATCAAGGCCATCGATTTGTTGTCGCCGCTCGAACGCGGCGGTAAAGCAGGCCTATTCGGTGGCGCAGGCGTTGGCAAAACCGTTTTGATCACTGAGTTGATCCACAACATCGTCGGCGGTCACGATGGAATCAGCTTGTTCTGCGGAATCGGTGAGCGATGCCGAGAAGCCGAAGAACTGTACCGCGAGATGGGAACCGCCGGTGTTCGTGACAACACCGTCATGGTCTTCGGACAAATGAATGAACCACCAGGTGCCCGATTCCGTGTCGGCCACGCCGCGATGACGATGGCAGAGTCCTTTCGCGACGATGCGAAACAAGACGTGCTGCTGTTGATTGACAACATCTTTCGGTTTGTGCAGGCCGGGATGGAAGTCTCAGGTCTACTCGGCCAACTGCCATCCCGTGTGGGATACCAGCCTTCGCTTGCGAGCGACTTGGCAGAGTTGGAAGAACGCATTTGCACCACCTCGGATGCCGCGATCACGTCGGTGCAAGCCGTCTACGTCCCTGCCGATGATTTCACCGACCCGTCGGCGGTGCACACCTTTGCACACCTATCCGCAACCGTCGTTTTGTCGCGAAAACGAGCCAGCGAAGGGTTGTATCCCGCGATCGATCCATTGAAGTCAACTTCGGAAATGATGTTGCCCGGTGTGGTCGGTGATCGGCACTACCAAACGGCCAGCGAAGTACGTCAAACGCTGGCCGGATACGAAGAATTGAAAGACATCATCGCGATGCTGGGCATGGAAGAACTGTCTCGTCAGGATCGCTTGACGGTGAACCGGGCCAGACGTTTGGAGCGATTCTTGACTCAACCATTCTTCACGACGCAGCAATTCACCGGTCACGAAGGACACATGGTCAGCATCAACGACACGTTGGACGGATGCGAACGCATCTTGAATGACGAGTATCAGAATCGGCCGGAGCGAGACTTGTACATGGTCGGTAAACTTCCGAGCTCCCCATCATGCATCTGAAGTTGAACACACCCAACGAGATCGTGTTGGATCTGACAGTCAACAAAGTGGTTGCCGAAGGCACGCATGGAAGTTTTTGTTTACTGCCGCGACATGTCGATTTCTTGGCCGCTTTGGTTCCCGGTTTGCTGAGTTGGGTCGATGAGGCGGGGAAAGAATCCTTTGCGGCCGTCGGCACCGGAATTCTCATCAAACGAGCGGATGATGTTTACGTCTCTGCCGAAGCCGCATCTCATGGAACTGAATTGGAGACATTGCGACGTTTGGTTCTCGAGGAGTTTACGCAAATGGACGAACAGCAACATGCTGCTCATTCGGCAATCGCAAAACTGGAAGCGGACTTCCTTCGCCGAACAATGGCACTGACTGAAGACCATGTGGTGTAAGGAGCGATTCCATCCATGAACGAGCGTCAAACGCTACAGAAAAACGTCGATGCGAAGCAATCTCGCAAACTCGATGCACGTCAGCAAGGCGATCGATCGGCATGGTTTGGACTCGGCATGTTCGGCTTGGTTGGTTGGTCGATCGCAATTCCAACACTACTCGGAATCGCCTTGGGAATCTGGATTGATGAACGTTGGCCGAGTCGGTTTTCGTGGACGTTGATGTTATTGATCGGCGGTGTCGGAATCGGATGTCTGAACGCTTGGTGGTGGATCAACCGGGAGAATGAAGATGAATGAATGGATGGCGATGACGAGCGGGTTTCTCGCGGGAGCCGCAGCTGCCGTGTTCTTCGTGGCGTCGTTGTGGTGGACCACGGTTCGCTTGCCCGCGTCTCGTCAGCCGTGGTTGCTGCTTGGAGGCGGTGCATTGCTACGGATGACGGTGGTACTGGGCATTCTGGCCGCACTGGCACGAAGTGGGGATTGGCGGATCCTGGTCGCAGCGGCCGCGGGCTTCGCGCTTATACGCACAGTCGGTGTGTGCACTATCGCCCAGCGTGACAAAAGCTTCCAACTCGTACCAGCACAAAATCCGCCAGCGAAAACTTTGCGTCCCGGGAGCGAACCATGAATGGTGTGCAAATCTCACCGGACGAATCGATCCTGTGGCAATCCGAAGCTTGGCCAGTTTTGAAGATCAACGCCACGCTTGCGTTCACTTGGTTGGTGATGGCGTTGTTGGTCATCGGTTCGTGGTGGATCACGCGACGATTGACTAGCGACACAAAGATTCCGCGTTGGCAGAATCTGTTGGAAGTGCTTGTCACCGGCATTCGAGACCAAATTCGAGATATCAGCCGGCACGACCCGGGACCATACCTGCCATTTGTCGGAACTCTATTCCTTTTCATCGCAGTAGCGAATTTACTCAGCATCGTGCCTGGTTACGTCGCACCGACGGGATCATTGTCAACAACAGCCGCTCTGGCGACTTGCGTGTTCGTAGCCGTCCCCGTGTTTGGGATCGCCTCACACGGAGTAGGGGAGTACTTGAAGCGATACCTGCAACCAACTCCTTTGATGCTGCCTTTCAATTTGATCGGCGAACTTTCAAGGACTTTGGCACTGGCTGTGCGTTTGTACGGGAACATGATGAGCGGCGCCGTGATCGCCGCGATTCTGATCAGTTTCGTCCCACTCTTCATTCCAATTGTGATGCAAGTGATGGGGCTGCTGACAGGAATGATCCAGGCTTACATCTTTGCCGTTTTGGCGATGGTCTACATCGCGTCGGCAACCAAAGTCGCGAAGTGATTGTGCGGTGAACACTTTTCGTGATCCTTCTCGTTCGTCCGCCGAACAGTGAATTCACATTTCAATCCAAAAGGAAGACATCATGGATAGCACCACTTCGATCGCCGTCGCCAGCATCATCATGGCGGGACTGACCACCGCCATTGGTTCCATCGGGCCAGCGTTTGCCGAAGGGCGTGCCGTGGCTCAAGCTCTCAGTTCCATCGCACAGCAACCGGATTCATCCAACACGATCACTCGTACCCTGTTCGTGGGTTTGGCCATGATCGAGTCGACGGCCATTTACTGCTTTGTCGTTTCAATGATCCTATTGTTCGCGAATCCCTTCTGGAACCAGCTGACGCAATAGGAAGGGAGACGAAACGATGAGCATTGATTGGTTCACCTTCACCGCACAAGTCATCAACTTCCTGGTCCTGGTTGGGTTGTTGCGACATTTCCTTTACGGCCCCGTCGTCCGCGCGATGCAGGCAAGGGAACAAAAGGTGACGCAGCGTCTAACCGATGCCGAAAACGCGAAAGCCGAAGCGAACCAGCAACGTGTGGAACTGGAAAAACAATCGCAACTGCTGCAAGAACAACGAGATGACCTGTTCACGAAGGCCAAAACAGAAGCAGACAGCAAACGTCAGCGACTGATCGCTGAAGCGAGGAAAGAAGCGGACACGCGACGAGCACACTGGACGTCCACATTTGAACGAGACCAAAAGGAACTCGTAAACCTAACTCGTCGTGACATTCAACGAATGGGGTTCCAGGCCGCAAGAGAAACGCTTCAGCAACTGGCGGACGAGGACTTGCAGAAACGGGTTTGCCAAACGTTTGTGAAGCAGTTGCAGATGCTGGACGAAATCCAGCGTGCCTCGATCGCCACGCAACTGGCGGATTCGGGAAACCCGGTCTTGGTTCGATCTACCGATGAACTGGCTGACACCGACCGAAGTCTGATTCGTGAAGCCATTCATCAAGTGTTTCAAAACAATGCGGAAGTTCGATTTGAATCAGAGCCCGCGTTGATCGCGGGAATCGAAATGGACGCGGGCGGTTACAGCCTGCCTTGGAATGCGGAACGTGCTCTGAAAAAGATGGAGGCCAACGTGGCATAAACATCGGTGCGAACGATAAATGAGGTGGTTGGTCTTTGAACCTGGCCCAAATCCCTCTATCAAGCCTCGCCACTGTGAAAAGTCACCCTCGATCATGACCACTTATTTGGAAACGCTCGAATCCGCTGCTCACCAATTTGGCCAAGCGGTGAAGTCTCAGGCCGGGCAAATGACGGTCACCGAAATCGGTACCGTCGAAGAAGTCCAACGCGGGATCGCACGCGTGCACGGTTTGCCACACGTCCAAGTCGACGAAGTGCTTCGGTTCGCTGGTGGTCATCTTGGCTACGCGTTCAACTTGGATCCCGACCAAGTCGGTTGTGTGTTGTTGGATTCCAGCGATCGAATCACCGCAGGATCGCGGGTGGAGCGAATGCACACCGTGCTGGACACCCCCGTCGGCGATCAACTTCTTGGCCGGGTGGTGGATCCAGTTGGTCGGCCATTGGACGGTGGTCGGTCGCTTGACGATCTGCCACGCGAACCTTGCGAACGCGATGCGCCGCCAATCATGCAACGTGCTCCGGTGACGGTCCCGCTGCAATCCGGCCTGAAAGTCGTTGACGCCATGATCCCGATCGGCCGTGGCCAACGGCAGTTGTTGCTGGGCGATCGTCAAACAGGCAAGACTGCGATTGCGATCGACACAATCATCAACCAAGGCGGCCGCGATGTGATGTGCATCTATTGCAGTATCGGCCAACGCAGCACCGGCGTGGCTCGCGTGATCGAAAACCTGCGTCGTCACGACGCCTTGGACCACACCATTGTTGTGATCGGCGCCGATGACGCCCCGCCGGGATTGCAGTTCCTTGCACCCTACGCGGCAACGACGATGGGCGAACACTTCATGCGGCAGGGCCGCGACGTCCTGATCGTCTACGATGATTTGACATCCCATGCGAGAGCGTACCGCCACCTCTCTTTGTTGCTGCGCCGACCGCCAGGTCGAGAGGCGTTTCCAGGCGACATCTTTTATGTCCACTCACGTTTGCTGGAACGTTCCACGCATTTGAGCAAGAGCGCCGGAGGAGGCTCATTGACGGCTCTTCCGATCATCGAAACGGAAGCCCAAAACGTGTCGGCGTACATTCCGACGAATTTGATTTCGATCACTGACGGTCAGATCTACTTGTCACCGACATTGTTTCGAAAAGGCGTGTTGCCCGCGATCGATGTTGGTCGCAGCGTTTCTCGAGTGGGAGGCAAAACCCAGTTGCCCGCCTACCGCGTCGTGGCCGGTGACTTGCGACTGACGTACTCGCAATTCGAAGAACTAGAACGTTTCGCTCGCTTCAGCAGCCAACTCGATGACGAAACTCGTGCAACGCTCGATCGAGGGCGTCTGATTCGAGAAATCTTGAAGCAAACTCAGTTTCAACCGCTGACGTTACCACAGCAAATCGCGTCGTTGGTTGCGGTAACCAGTGGTGTATTGGATGGATCTCCGCTGGACCAACTTCCCGGGCTTGAGCGTGCTATCCAAGACGCCGTGACGTCGCAGGCAGCTGAATTGTGCGAGCAAATGCAAGCCGGTGAAAAACTCGATCAGCGGCAAGTGGAACAGATCGCCGACATCGCTGCGGGAGCGGTTCATGCCAACACTTGAACTGTTGCGGCGGAAGATTGAAACGGCGTCGGACTTACAGTCAGTCGTGACCACAATGAAGACGCTGGCTTCCGTTCGCATCCATCAGTACCAACGCGCCGCCGACGCTTTGATGGATTACAACCGGACCATTGAATTGGGACTTCAAGTGATTCTGCGTGAGCAGAAACTCCGACAACTGATCACCAATGAATGGAGCGGTGAAAACCGGGAATCGAGTTTCTGTGAGGACAGTTCGCACCACGGAGTAATTGTCTTTGGCAGCGACCAAGGCATGTGCGGTCAATTCAATGAACAGATCGCGACACTTGCATTGGAACATCACGCCCGCCACTGTCGACGGCCACCCGAGGCATTGTGGATCGTCGGCTCGCGGGTCGCGTTTTTGTTGACCGACAGCGGATGGTCAATCGACAAGGCGTTTCGGATTCCGACTTCCGTGCCCGAAATCGCGGACTGCGTCAGTGATTTGCTGACCGCGGTGGAAGCGGTGCGAAAGCGAAGAAATTTGACGTCGCTGAGAATCCACTCAAACACACAGTCCTCGGCGGGAGCGTATCGGCCTCACACAAAGCAATTGCTGCCAATCGACCTGGCGTGGCTGAGACAACTTTCAGTCAAGCGATGGGAGTCACCCTGCTTGCCTACTTTTGGCGGCGAGCGTGAGGAACTGTTTTCGCTGCTCATGAGACAAAGCCTGTACGTTTCGCTGTACCAAGCCTGCGCGGAATCATTGGCCAGTGAAAACGCCAGTCGAATCGCAGCGATGCAGGCCGCGGAGAAGAACATCGAAGAAACGCTCGACGAACTGAACACGGCGTTCAAAACCCGACGGCAAACCGCGATCACGGAAGAATTGTTGGACGTTGTTGTCGGTTTCGAAGCCTTGACGGATGGCCAGCAATGACCGGCAGAAATTCATCCGAGCAATCAAGTCAGCAAAGCCAATCAAAGCCGCTCTGCTAGTCGACGAACGGGCGACGCAATTCACCTGCGCCAAGATATCCCAATTTCGCAAACGAACGCGGATGTCGGGTCATGCTGACACAACCAAGTGTGCGTCGAACACATGCAACGTCCACCGACGCACAGGTTCATGGGCGTCAGAACCAAGCCACACGGATTTCTGTTGACGGTATATCGTTTGCCAAACCTGGACTGAACCGATTGGTCCCGTTTCAGCTCACATCAGGAGTTCAGTCATGTATTATGCAAAACAAATTTTTCGCGTTGGTCTTTTAGGCGTTTCAATCGTCATCGCATCGATTGGTTCATCAGCAAACTCGGAGGAAACATCGAAGGTTGATGGAAGCGGTCAAAAGGTTGTGGTGCATTTGTCCCACTTCACCGATGATTTGCATCGTTGTTTCATGGCGGTGAAGGTTGCCAACTTGATGCAGGACTATGGCGCCGAAGTGACGTTGTTTGTGGATTTGGAAGGTGTCCGCATCGCCGAACGCAAACAGGAACTCAAATTCAATTGGGGACCTGACTCACCATCACTGGCAGAACTCTACGAGAAGTTTGCAGACGGCGGTGGAAAAGTCTTGGTGTGCCCCCATTGTGCCAAGTCGGCTCACGTCACCGACCCTGGCCTCAAACGCAATGCCCAAATTGCCACGCTACCCATGCTCGGCAAGATGTTGATCGAAGCCGACAAAGTCATGGACTATTGATCCTGGTTCCATCAAACCATCTTGCCAAACAACTGCTTTCGACAACGCACTTCGCAGTTAACATTCCCTTGTTCGGTCCGGGCAATTCAACACAAGGTCACGAAATGCAGCATTGATGCTGCATGCACGGGGGTGCGAATTCGAGTTTTGGTTCGATCGTTGAATTTTCAATGAAGGAAGTCGCTGCCATGGACTCGATCCTTTGTCGCAGGCTAGGTTATTCGAAATTACCCACCTGAGCCGGAGAAGGGCACCTTGAGTCACCACGAAAATCCATATTTAACTCCGCAATTCACAACGAGTGATCCTGCTGGGCCGCCCACCCAACATGAACCTCCCGGTGAGTTCAAACCTTTCAAAACCATTTGGCTTTCACCGCGAAGGACCGTTCGTCAAATCGTCTCGGTCGACCCCACGTTGCACGTGGTGCTGCTCGCATGTCTGTCAGGGATTGGCGAGACGCTGGACCGCGCCTCGATGCGTGACCTTGGCGATCGATTGCCATTACCTGCGATCATCGCCGTCGCCGTCATCCTCGGACCGATCGGTGGGTTGATTGGGGTTTGGATTGGCGCTTGGTTGGTTGCCATTACCGGCAAGTGGATGGGCGGCAAGGGGACCAGCGAAACGGTGCGAACCGCTTTGACCTGGGCATCGATCCCCAGCATCGTTGCGTCGATACTTTGGATTCCTCAACTGTTGCTCCTGAGAGAGGAATTGTTCACGAGCGAAACACCTCGCTTGGAATCGAATCCAGGATTGATCGTCCCCGTGCTTGCTCTGTCGCTGGTCGAGATTGTTTTGGCGATATGGTCGTTCGTGCTGATGTGCAACACCATCGCCGAAGTCCAGTCATTCGGATCCGCTTGGCGAGGATTCTTTAACCTGCTCCTCGCGGGAGCCGTTGTCTTCGTCCCAATCATGGCATTGGTATTCGCTGCGGTTGCACTCGGTTGATATTGAGCGAGTGCAATTGGCCGAGGTCGCATCACTTCTTTGCGACCAAGCTGACTCCGACGATGGCGATCGCCATTCCGGCAAAGTGCTTCCATGACGAAGGCTCGCCGAGAATCATGACAGCGAGCAACATCGTCAACACTGGCCCGACCGAACCGATCACGGTTGTTCGTGTCGCTCCAATCTTCAAGATGGCTTCGTTGATCATAAAACTCGGAATCACCGTGCACACGAACGCGAGCACCACCCCGTACACATAGACGATCGGTTGAACTTCAAAGAAGTCATCGATCGAATGCGTGGTCAGAAAGTGGACGGCGACGAAGAACGTCGAGCCGATCATCGCCAGACTGGTGAATTCGCGGCTTCCTATCTTTTGCATCACAGGTTTGGCGAATAACACGTACAGCGAATAACTAAGCGCGGCCAGAAACACCAAAAAGACTCCCCAACCGGTGTTAGCGTCGGGCGTGAACGCCTTCTCTTGTCCGTACATCAACCAAACGCCAGCGTAGGACAAACCAATCGCGACCAAGATTCTCGCGTTGACTTGTTCGCCGAGAAACATCCACGCGAGCGCAGCGACCATCGCCGGATAAGTGAACAACGTCAGCCTCTCAAGTTGTGCAGACACATACTCGAGCCCTGACAAATCCAAATAAGAGGCGAGGTAGTATCCGAGGAATCCGAGCAACAGGGAACGGATCACGATCGGCATGGGAAAAGCTGGCGTGTCCGAGCCAACGACCAGTGCCCGCCGACGCCGAAGCAACACCGCAAACACAACGACGTAGAACGGGAACGCCATCCCCATCCGAATGGCCAGCAACAATGTTGCGTCAGCTCCGGCCGCAAAGGCGAGCTTGATAAAGATCGACTTCAGGGCAAACAGGAACGTCCCCACGATCGCCAGCGTCAATCCCCAAGAAAACTGGACGGGGATTGGACCAGTCTCAGCGACAGATTCGACAGCGGTGGTTTCCGTGGTCACGGAACGACTCGATTCAATGGAGCGGGGCGGTGGAGATGACATCAGAGTCGCAATGCGAGAAAGATGTCGCAAGGCGTCACCCTGCTCCTGCGGTGACACCGGACTCACCCGATCGGTTCACCAGAATCTGTGCCAACTCATACGGCAGGTACCCGGTCTCCAAAACCGCGGCGGAAAATTGTCTTCTTGAGACACCGCCAACTACGAGGTCGTGCAGTTTTGAAGTGCCGTGCTCGCAAGATTAAAATCACCCTCCTGAACGCAGAGGTCGTGCAGTTTATCGAGGCCGCGTTTTGGCGGGTTTCAGCATTTGAGAACCTCTCCCGAAACTTCGTTTCGGGAGAGGTGCGCCGTGTGTAAATCTGCCGAAAAGCGGCATCAAAAGACTGCACGACCTCCTACGACGGAGGCTGCTCGCTGGCGTAGGGAACCTTCGCGTTGTGCAATTCCGCCAACGCATTGGCCGCCGCCCGTTGCTCGGCGTCCTTTTTGTTATTCCCCCAAGCGGGAGCAAAACGGCGATCGTCGACCATCGCTCCCATCAAGAACATCTTGCGATGGTCCGGCCCGGTTTCACGAATTAACTTGTAGACCGGAGTCGCTGACAATTCACGTTGAGCAAATTGCTGGAGGACCGATTTGTGATTTCCCGATCCTTGTGTGTCGACGGCCAAGTTGACCTCTTCGGCCAACCACTGTTTCAATCGATCACGAACGATCTCGGGCCCACCGTCAATGTACAACGCCGCGATCACGGCCTCGAAAACATCGCTGACCAATGACTTGGGGTAACTCCGATTGCGGGTCACACCTCGGCCGACGATCAAACATTGATCGAGCCCAAGCTTGCAGGCGACCTTGCCACACGAACGACGACTAACGACGGCCGATTTGATCTTTGTCAGATCGCCTTCACTGTATTCTGGGTATTCGTTGAACAACCATTCGCAAACGGTCAGCCCCAACACCGAATCGCCCAAGAATTCCAATCGTTCGTTGCTGGCCAATCGATGCGACGCACCGGATGCATGCGTGAGAGCCGACCGCAACAGATCCAAGTCCTGAAATTCGTAACCCAGAATTTCTTGGCAACGCTGGATCTTTGCGACCGCGTCGGCGTAGGGCTCGTCGTCGGAAGCATCGACCAAGCGAATCGCTTGCAAACCGTCATCCGGATTGGATGACGAAGTCTCCATATCGATCGGGTCCGCCTCGTTGGATGGCATCGCCGATGACGAGAGCGATTCTCGTGACGGATCACGAGAAGATTTCGGGGACTGGGCTGACACGCGCAGGGAGACCTCATGGATTGGGAAGGGAAGAAACGACAGGAGTGTCAAATCTTCAGTCCCGCGCCGGTGACCGAAACAAAGGGTTGTCTCGGCCACCGGTGAGCGACTGGTGGGAGGAAATGGATCCATTGGAGCGATCACATCCCCTTCGCCAGACGGCAATTCTATCTAGAGAAAGGCCATTTTGGCAACGAGAATGCTCGGTTGCATCAAACTAAGTTTCGATTGAACGTCGCAAGTCCGCCGGGCTGGGTCCAGAAACCACCGACGCCAACATGTATAAAGAAGTGCCCCACACCTTTTCGCGAAACGATCCCAGTCACAACCTCCGGAAGCAAATGATGACGCGAAGGAACACGATTAGCATGTTTGGGAACCGCCTCACGCAAACGATTCGCCAGCTTGGCTCACTCCGTCGCGTGGGAATCGCGTTGCTCGGGATTGGGTTCGCGGCACACGGTTTTCATGCCGAGGAAGTTCACGCCGAGGAGCGAGCCTCGGGCTCCGATGCTGCCTCGGAAACAGAATCCAATGCGGCCCCAAACGCGGCATTGTTGGTCGCGGATTCAATCGCGAAAGACCTTCGTTACCTCACCAGCGAAGAACTGGCCGGCCGCAGTGCGGTGGGGCCAAAAATCCTAAAAGCAGCGGAATACATCGCGGATCGTTACCGCGAAATGGGTTTGGAAACCCGTTTGTACGGCGATTCGCCGATGCAGCCGGTTGAAATGGCAACGGGATCGCAACCAACTTCGGCGGAAGACAACGGGTTGCGATGGTGGACGCCGGGGAAGGAACCTGCGGAGATCCAGCTCGATGACCAATTTATGCCACTCGCGATCGGTTCCACCCAAGGAGACGTCGAGGCGGACATCGTGTGGGTGGGATACGGCATCCAGGCTCCGGACCTTGGGTACGACGACTACGCGGCCGTGAACGAATCCCAAAGCGTCAAAACCGCCGATGGCGAGGGCTCCGTGGAAGGCAAGATCGTGATGATGCTTCGCAAGGAACCTGGTTTTGCCGATCCCGAAAGCCCATTCGATGGCGTCAAGAACACGCGTCACGCCTTCTTCGACACCAAGATCTCCACCGCAATCGATCAAGGAGCCGTTGGGGTGCTGTTTGTCAACGATCCGGCGAGCATCGAACTTGGACTGAAGGCCGTCGACAACCAATACGCCGCCGAAGACAGACGTCTCAACGCCTTGTTGGCTCAGCGGAATGCCCTGCCCGCCGAAGCGACCAACCTGCGGTCATCGCTCACCGAGAAGATCGATCAAGTCCAAGAAATGCTTGGCAATCGAGAACGCGAACGGGCTCGGGCGAACTGGGGATTGCTCGGCGTTGCAGAAGCGGGCACTCGCCCCCGCAAAGGCGACGAGAAAATCACGGACCCACATACCGGCAAATCGACCAGACGCCCCGCCATCCCGGTCGCATCCATTTCTAGAGAAGCCGCCGATCGGCTGCTAAAGCAAATGGCATCGATCTCTGCCGCTGACGATGACGAAGGTTCCAACTCGGATAGTGAGGACTCACGAACTATTTTTGCGAAAGGCTTGGCCGCGGTCGAAGCCGCCATCGACTCAGACTACAAACCACGGGCGATTGATTCGCCTGGACTGCGTGGTCGGCTGAAGGTTGGACTGACCAACGCGACCGCGACCAGCCCCAACGTGATTGGTGTGCTGGAAGGCAAAGGCAAACTAGCCGACGAAACCGTCGTCATCGGAGCCCATTACGATCACGTTGGAATGGGTGGCATTGGCTCGCTCGCACCGGGAACGATCGAGATTCACAACGGAGCCGATGACAACGCATCGGGAACGGCCACCATGTTGGCCGTTGCGAACCGAGTCGTCAGCGAATTGTCAGATCAATCCGATCATCGCCGCATCGTTTTCATTGCCTTCACGGGTGAAGAACGCGGACTGCTGGGCAGCAAATACTACTGCTCGCAGCCGAGATTTCCGATGTCGAAAACCGTCACGATGCTGAACATGGATATGGTCGGCCGGCTTCGCGACAACGAGCTGACGGTTTACGGGACCGGCACCTCGGACGGGTTCGAATCGTTGATCCAGGGCTTGAACTCGGACATGGAGCAAACTTCGCGGCCATTCAAACTCAACCTCGTCTCAACCGGGTATGGCCCCAGCGATCACGCGTCTTTTTACGAAGCTGGAGTGCCGGTTTTGTTCTTCTTCACCGGCCTTCACAGTGACTATCACCGTCCAAGTGATGATTTTGAGAAACTAAACCTGGATGGGATGACCCGCATAACCGATATCGTTTCTCAGGCCGCCAATCGTGTCGCCACGATGGAGCAGCGACCTTCGTACACGCAGACCAACAAAGACTTTCAGATCCGACGTCAACTGTCTGTGGTTTTGGGAATCCGATTGGACCCTGAAACCAACTCGGTTGCCGCGGTGATGGATCCAAGTGCTGCGAAGCAAGGTGGCATCCAAGTGGGCGATCAATTGATCAAGGCCGGAGACAGAACGATCCGATCCACCAACGATTTGCGGGAAGAACTTCGACCGAAGTCACCCGGAGACTCACTGCGATTGACCATCCAGCGAGACGGAAATGAGATGGATTTGGACGTTCGACTCCGGGCGAGATAAAACGCCAAGAAAAATGCCAATCTGCAGTTGAAACCGCCACGATCCGTCTTGAAGCGGTTTGGGCGGATTGACACAATGACCGGCAGCAACGCTTGTCTTCGGTGAGGAAACCGGAGCTTTTCAAGCGGGCATGAATCAGACAATCGCATTCACCACGCAAGGAGTAGCGGACGTGCGAACCATCGTTCTTTCGGCCATCGCCATGGCCATGACCACCGTCAGTGTATTGGCACCGGCACAAGCTTCGGCCCAAGACGCAGCGCATCGCATCGCCGTCGTCGATGTCGCCTACATCTTCAAAAACAATGAAGGTATCAAGCGGCAAGTGAAGGCTGTCGAAGACAACCTGAAGGCCTTTGACACCGAACTGACCGCCAAGCGAGACGAGCTGAAGGCTGCTGCTGAAAAGCTGAAGACCTACCAGCCAAATTCTCCTGAGTACACCGCTCAGGAAGAACGCGTCGCTTCCATGGAATCCAAACTCCGTTTGGACATGGCTCGCAAACGCAAAGAGCTCGCTGACCGCGAAGCCAAGATCTACTACGACAACTACCAACTCATCTCAGCTGGAGTTCAACTCATCGCCGAGCACAACAAAATCAACTTGGTTTTGCGTTACAACAGCGAAGACATGGAACTTGAAAAAGGTGAGTCCGTCATTCGTGGCGTGATGCGAAACATCGTGTATCACGACGCAAAACTCGACATGACCGGTGCCGTGATGGGCTACCTTGACAGGAAATTGGTCGCTACGAATCCTGCCGGAACACCAAACCGTCAGTAATTCAGCTTCACCGCTGAAGCATTTAAACGGTGGTTCGAACTTGCTTCGAACCACCAGTTGAGCGTCGCGAAGGATTCGCGACGACGTCCAAGAACAAAAATGGGGTCTGTCAGCATTTCGATGCCGATGGATAGGCTTCGCTCGCGTGCAAGGAGGCTCGCAGCGTGATGGGGATTCGCAACGAACATACGATCGCGTCGTGCTGCGAAATCAGCGGACGTGGCTACTGGAGCGGCAAAGACGTTCGCGTCACATGTTGCCCCGCGCCCGCAGGAACCGGCATCGTGCTCGTCCGAGCTGATCTACCCGGCCAACCTGAATGCCCCGCCACCACCCAATACGCCACTGGCATCTCGTTCCGAACGAATCTCGCCAACGGCCCGGCCACCTTCGAAATGGTCGAGCATCTGATGGCAGCCTTGGCTGGACTCGAAATCGACAATTGTCGGGTCGAGATCACCGCCGAAGAACTGCCCGGACTGGACGGAAGCTCGCTGGCCTATGTCGACGCGTTGCAAGAAGCCGGATTGGTCATTCAAGCCGCCACATCGCAACCGTTGATCATTCGCGAATCGTTCCGGATCGAACACAGCGGCGGATACGTCGACGTTTCGCCCAGCACCAGCAACGAATCGACGTTCGAATACAGCCTGGACTACGGTCCCGACAGCACCATCCGAGAACAAAAGTTCCGATGCGTGCAAACACCGCTCACGTTTGCTCGGCAAGTCGCTTCGGCTCGCACCTTTGTGACCGCCGAACAAGCCAAACAACTTCGCGACTCGGGCGTTGCATCGCACGTCACGCACCAAGAACTTTTGGTGATCGGCGACGACGGCCCGGTCGACAATGAATACCGCTTCCGAAACGAGTGTGCTCGCCACAAGACACTCGATTTGATTGGTGATCTTTCGCTCGCGGGCGTCGGTTTGATAGGACAGTTCTCATCCGTTCGCGGCGGGCATCAGCTCAACGGCAAGGTCGCCATTCGACTCGCACAACTGGCTCACCAGCAACGACTGACGCACACCTCGATTCCATTCGATGGTCAGCGGAGAAACCGAGCAGCATGATCAATCGCTTCGGAACGACGACTCGAAACCATTACGCATCTCAACCTAAGAATAACGCACCAAGGATCCAACTATGAGTGCTAGTATCGCTCAAACCGCCGTGGTCGATCCTCGTGCGCAGATTGGCGAAGGCGTCCAAATCGGACACTTCTGCGTCATTGGCCCCAATGTCAAATTGGGCGACCGCACGCGTGTGGGAGATCACGTCACGCTCGATGGAGTCACATCGATCGGATGCGACAACCAAATCTTCCCGCACGTTTCGATCGGAACCAATCCACAAGACGTCAGCTATCGCAACACGCCCACGCGAGTTGAGATTGGCGACGGAAACGTGTTCCGTGAGCAAGTCACGATCAATCGTGCCAGCGAAAAAGAAGACGGCGTCACACGAGTTGGAGACCACAACTATCTGATGACCGGCACCCACATCGCTCACGATTGCAACATCGGTTCGCGAATCGTGCTGGCCAACAACTGCATGATCGGTGGTCACGCTCACATCGCTGACGATGTCACCATCGCCGGTGGAGCAGGCGTTCATCAATTCGTGTCGATCGGAACACTCAGCTTTGTCGGGGCGATGACTCGCATCCTGCAAGACGTGCCTCCATTTGTGATTGTCGATGGTGCCGATGCTCGTCCTCGCTGCATCAACACGGTGGGACTGAAACGCCACGATTACACCGACGACGACATTGCAGTGTTGACGCAGGCGTTTCGTTTGCTGTATCGGAAACGTATCGGCGTGGAACCCGCTCGCGATCAATTGTTCGCGACTGGTCCGATCCGCCCCGTGTTGCGGCACCTGTTTGATTGTTTAGACAACAGTTGCCTTGGTCGTGCCGGCCGAGGCCGAGATAGAAGAAAGAAAGCAGCATGAACCGGGAATTGCGAGTCGCCGTCATTGGTGCAGGTCACTTAGGCCGAATCCACGCGAAATTGATTTCACAAGTCGATGGTGCTCGCCTCGTCGCGGTTTGCGACCCGGTGCAAGCCGCGTGTCAGGCGGTCGCCGACACGCACGGCGTTGCAGCTCACTCTGATTACCGCGATGTCATTGAAGACATCGATGCCGCCATCATCGCGGCTCCCACCGATTATCACGCGGACATCGCGTCGACGTTGATCAAAGCCGGCAAGCACTTGATGGTTGAAAAGCCATTGGCCGCCGAATCCGACGACGCTCGCCGGTTGGCATTGATGGCATCGACACGCAATGTCGTGCTTCAGGTTGGCCACGTTGAACGATTCAATCCAGCCTTCACGGCGCTGGAAGAGTTTGGCGTCGATGTGAAGTACGTCGAAGCCACTCGAGCATCTCGCTTCCCCGGACGTTGCTTGGATGTTGGTGTGGTTATGGACTTGATGATCCATGACCTCGATCTGGTACTGTCACTGACACAGTCCGCCGTTCGATCCATTTCAGCCAGCGGCATCTCAGTCGTCAGCGATCACGAAGACATCGCTGAAGCACGCATCGAATTCGAATGCGGAATGGTTGCCAACTTGAAGGCATCGCGCGTCAGCCCATTGCCCGCTCGTGACATGACACTGTTCAGTCCAGCAGGATTTGCACAGATCGATTTCGGCAAACCTTCGCTCGCCACCGTGCGTGCTAGCGAGACACTGTCAACTCGCCAGTTCGACTTGAACGAACAAACCGACACCCCACTCAGTTACGCCGACACATTGTTTGGCGAACACTTGCAGTGCGAAGTCAACGAACTGCAACCACGAAACGCGATCCTCGACGAGCTGCATGATTTCGTCATCAGCGTTGAAAGCGGATCGTCGCCAATCGTCGATGGTTCCGCCGGAGCTCGAGCGGTTCGTGTTGCCGGTTCGATCTTGGATGCGATCGACGAACGAGCATGGTACTCGTACGCCGGAGCTGATGAACGTGGACCGCTCGCGATTCCACGACGCCGCGTTGGCCAGCCAACCAAACGCGAGTCTGCCGGAACGCCAGCTCGCCGCGCTGCCTGATCCCACTGACGCTGTTCAGCCACGGGTCGCAAAAGTCTCTGCTTATTGATCTATGTTCCGCATGAATTTTGCGGAACCGAGCGGTCTGGACGTCTAAATTGCCTAGGGTGCCAGGTGCGGCATCCTGACGCGGTGGTGTTCCCGATTTGAGCACAGTCGCGTAAAAACGCTCAAAATCCGCAAGCAAACTGCCCGAAAAGTCGTTTTAACCGTTTTTTACGGTGCATTTGCTATGGTTGACGCAAGCTGCGTGACACCTAAACTCTGCCCAAATTGCCTCCGCGCGTGTTTGAGGCATTTCCACCTAGCCTAGGAGAGTTTAGATGATTCGATCGATCATGGTCGTCGCCCTGTTCGCTGTTTCCAGCGTTGCTGTTGCTCCACAAGCCGAAGCTGGCTTGTTCGGTTGCTTCAAGAAGAAAAGCTGCTGCGAACCAGCCCCAGTTTGCTGCGAAGCACCAGAACCAGTTTGCTGCGAACCAGCACCTGCACCAGTCGTTTGCTGCGAACCAGCTCCAGCTCCAGTTTGCTGCGAACCATGTGCAAAGCCAAAGTGTGGCTTGTTCGCAAAGATCAAGGCTCGTTTCGCAGCCAAAAAGTGCTGCCCAGATCCTTGCTGCAACTGAATCAACGGAATTCGTTCGTTTCCGCGATGAATTGGAAGCGACGTTTTACCGACACAAGAGCGAGTGCTGTTCACGAACAGTGCTCGTTTTTTTATGCGCACTCGGCACCCAGTGTCGCAACTGCGGGCAGGAATCAACCCAAGGCATCAGAACTGGATCGTCGCCACTGTTGCTCCAGCCCTCAGTCTGCAAAATCGTAGGGTGTACGAGCACCGATCATTCAATTGGATTGCCGCCGCTCTCTTCCTTTTTCACCACAACGAACTGTCACGATGGTATCAGCCAATATTCTCGCCCTTGACGTCGACCAACTGAACCGTGATTGGCAGTGGATGCTCTCGGCACTGCAAAGCGTGTTGCAACGCGGCGGCGATGAAAAGCTGGCCGAACTGCTTCCCGTCCCCGGATGCAAACTTGATCCCGCAAAGGCACCTGCCGATTCGGTTCAGCTCACTCAGGCGTACTCGATCGCGTTCCAATTGCTGAGCATGGCCGAACAAAGTTCCGCCGCACAGTTTCGCGATCGAATTGAATCTGAATCGGGCATGGCCGACCTGCCAGCGTTGTGGGGCGAGAGCTTGCAGCAATTGATCGGTCGTGGTTGGACTGCTGACATGATCGCCGCGGAGCTTCCGTCGATGCGTGTCGAATTAGTTTTGACCGCTCACCCAACCGAAGCGAAACGGGCAACGGTTTTGGCTCACCACCGCCGCCTGTTCCGTCGTTTCCAATTGCGTCACCAAACCGATCTTCCACCATGGCGACGATCTGAAAACGAGGAAGCGATCGAATCCGTCCTCAGCATCCTGTGGCGAACGGGCGAGATTTACCTCGACAAGCCGGATTTGCAATCCGAACGCCGCAACGTGATGGATTATCTGACGGTCGTCTTCCCGAAGGCACTGCAACCGCTCGACCAACGACTGCGTCAGGCTTGGCGAGAAGTTGGCTTGAGCGAAAAAGCGATCGCCGACCCATTGGCTTTGCCGCGACTGACATTTGGAACCTGGGTGGGCGGCGACCGTGACGGCCACCCGCTCGTCACTCCCGAGGTGACCGAAGAGACGCTGATGCAACTGCGTCGCGGTGCGGTGGAACTGATGCGAGAGGAGCTGATCCAGCTCGCTCGATTGACCAGCGTGTCAGCCTATTGGTTGCCACCAACCAGCGATTTCTTGACCCGCATCGCCGAACGAGCTCAAGCGATGGGACCGGCCGGCGCAGCCGCGATCGCTCGCAATCCTAACGAGCCGTGGCGTCAGTTCATCAACCTGATGCTGGCGAGTTTGCCGTCTGAAAAAACCATGAACAGTGGCAAGGAGCAACATACCTACCAACGCTCGCGAGAATTGCTCGCTGACCTTCGCTGTTTGCACGAGAGCCTAGTCGCGGTCGACTTGGGCGATGTCGCCACCAGCGCCGTTGCACCGACGATGCGAATCGCTCAAACGTTTGGATTCCATTTGGCGGTGCTGGACATTCGCCAAAACAGTGCCAAACACGACACCGCGATTGAGCAGTTGCTACGGGCCGCTGGCATGGCCGATTGGAAGTTCGCCAGCTGGGACGAAGACAAACGGATGAAGTTCCTCAACGAGGAACTCGCCAATTCGCGACCACTGACCCACCCGGACTCCTCCGCCGGCGAAGAAGCCGACGCGGTCCTTGGTGCATTGCGTGTGGTGACTCAGTACCGATCCAAACACGGTGCCGATGGATTGGGTGCTTTGATCGTCAGCATGACACGCAAGACCTCCGATCTGTTGGCCGTTTACCTGCTCGCTCGCGAAGTCGGTTTGCTGCAACGAACCGAGTCCGGAGCCGTTTGCCCATTGCCGGTTGTTCCGTTGTTCGAAACGATCGACGATCTCGAGCGGTCACCAGAAATCTACGATGGGTTCCTTCAACATCCGATCACCCGAAACAGCTTGACCGCCATCGCACAGCGTGAAGGAGCCACCGCGCCGGTTGGACAAGTCATGATCGGCTACAGCGACAGCAACAAAGACGGCGGCATTTTGGCCAGCCTCGTTGGATTGCGACACGCTCAACGAAAGCTGACCCAAGTGGCTCGTTCACACGGTGTTCGGGCACGGTTCTTCCACGGTCGTGGCGGCACGATCAGCCGCGGTGCCGGTCCAACACATCGCTTTATCAAGAGCCTGCCCGATCACACGATCGCCGGCGACATGCGATTGACGGAGCAAGGCGAAACAATCGCGCAGAAGTACGCTCACGAACCCACGGCCATCTACAACTTGGAATTGTTCTTAGCGGGAGTCACTCGAAAATCGCTGGCCGATTCACGTTCGGAAGAACCCGATCACCCACTCGAACCAACCTTGGTGAAGCTCGCCGCATGGGCTCGGACAACCTATCACGAGCTGTTGCACAGCGAAGGATTCGTCGAGTTCTTTCGCGAAGCCACACCGATTGATGCGATCGAACAAAGTCGTATCGGCTCGCGTCCGGCGCGTCGCACGGGTCAGCAAACACTGGATGACTTGCGGGCGATCCCGTGGGTGTTCAGTTGGGGCCAAGCGCGTTGCTATCTATCCGGATGGTATGGCGTCGGAACGGCACTCAAGAAACTGCAAACGGAATGCCCCGATGAGTTCGACGCGGTGAAAGAAGCACTGCGAGATTGGGCCCCGCTTCACTACTTGATCAGCAACGTTGCCACCAGTGTCACGGCGGTCGACATCGAAGTCATGAAGCAGTACGCGGCCTTGGTCGAAAACCCAGCGTTGCGTGAACGCTTCGTCACCGACATCGAAACCCAGTGGAAGCTGGCTTGCGAAATGGTCGAAGCCGTTTACGGCGGCCCCATGGAATCGCAACGCCCCAACGTTCAGCGAATGATTGCACTTCGAAGCGAAGGGCTGCGTCTGCTGCACCGTCAACAAATTTCGTTGCTGCAACGCTGGCGCAGCTACAACAAAATGGGCGAGCACACTCAAGCGGATGCGTTGCTGCCGGCTCTATTGCTAAGCGTCAACGCGATTGCGTCAGGGCTTGGGACGACTGGCTAAGGCGGGCGCCAACAGTGCGGCCATCCAAAGGACAGTCAGCGTGGTTGGAAAGGATTCGATGATCGTGTCTTCGACCAGTCCTGAAACCAGGACATAGGTCAGCACGGTTCGAATCCATTCATAGGAAGATGTCGCTCCGAATACGAGCGACCATCCGAGCATCAACACCATCACCAAGCAGGCAACAACGCCGGCCGAAAAAGTGACATGCAACAACAAGTTGTGAGTCCCGGTCGCTTCACGGCTCATCACGCTGGCGGCACTGTCCATTCCGTAACCGGTCAGCGGTCGCTTGACGATGAAGCTGATTGCTTCTTCCCAAATCGTTGTTCGACCGGTCAGCGATGTGAGCTCTTCAACATCGCCACTCTTGGTGACCGCGCTGACCGCGGATTCAGAAAACGGCCCCTCACCGGTGACCAATGAGATCGCAAGCACAAGCGTCGCGGCCGAAGCGATTCCGATGATTCCAAGTGCCAATCCACCTCGCCCATAAAGCCGGTCGATCAGCAGAATACCTCCGGCGGCCATCCCCGCGAGCATGGCAGTCCGGCTGAGCGTCGCGACAACGGTCGCTGCAGCCAGAATCATGATCGCGATCAGCACCAATCGCTGCCACGGACCGCGGACTCCAATCGAGATCAATGTATCGGTGCGTCCCAGGTACATCGCCACACCGACCAGCACGATTGCGATCGCTGTCTTTGCGATGTTGTTGGGGTGACCGGTGCCTCCCATCCGGCGCACCGTTTCGGTCGCACTGATGTATTCCTCGAACGTGCCCATCTCAGGAACGAGAACAAACAGCCCCCACGTCACCAACATGTACATCGATGTTCCCGCCACGATCGCCGCCAATAATTTTCGCGGCCCGAGCGTCGCCAATGCCATCGCAGTGAACAACAAATAGCCGACAAAGATCATCGCCGATGCGCGACTGATCATCGCGTTGCTTTCGATGGCGAATAGACTGGTGGCGCAGAACAGCCCCGCCAAAGCGAGCAACCCAATTCCGGGAAGGCTGCCGAGCAATTGACGCGTTCGCGGACTGAGCAGCACCGCGATTCCTCCCAACCCAGTCGCCGCCGCCGCGAGGGTAAGCTTCGCAAGCGTCAGCACGTTCAGACTGCTGGTTGCGCGATCGAATTCCGCGCTGGTTTTGGGTTCGATCGGATTGATGAACATCGCCAGCATCACGAGCACGAAAACAATCGTGGTGACCAAGCCTCCTCCGCCGGTCGCGGCTTTGGGACCGCCGGACAATGGAGGTTCCGATTCGTCGATCCGCTCGCGATCGCCGTTTGGATCGTTGCCGTCCAAAAATGCGTCTGCTTCCGTCGCATCGCGGGAAACGACGACCGCGTCGGGCCCCGAAGAATCGGTGCTCGAAAACGTTGGCTGAGGAGGCGAAGAGGACATCAGGCCCACTATAGACGTGGCATGTACCAATCAACCTGATTTTCTTGGTAGACGCGAAATTTCACGCCGTGCGACCACAGGTCAAAGTACGGCTGAAACGGTTCTTCCACGTCCACATGATCGCGATACAGCGGCCACATCAAGTGATCACGGACTCCCGCGTCACAGCTGACAAAGTAGTACGGGGCACGGAGCGTTTCCGCAAACGGATCCGGGATCGCGATGTCGGTGACCAACTTCTCGACAACGTCCTGGAACGCTTTCAGCAGATTGGTCTTCTCATGGTCCTGCTTCGGATGTTTCGGCGGGATGCCTTCCAGCACCCGATGTTTGGTGATGCCGCGCAAGCGCTCAGCCGCTTCTGGATGACCAACCTTCTCCGCCAACCCGGTCACTCGTTCAACCCAATCCACCGCTTTGGATTCCACCACCGTTGGATCGATTGGCTTGGGCGAACGAACCAGGAAAAAGGCATCTCGGCCGCCCTGAGGCCTCCGGTCATCTCCGGCGACTTCAAACAAATGGCTCAGCCGCTCGCGCAACTCATCGCCGCATTCGAGCTGGTCAAACACACCATCCAAACCGTTTCCATCGGGACGAAACGATTGGAAGAAGCCGACGAACTTGTCGTTCTCAAACACGGTGTCGTCCATGATCCCGACCGCTTCGCCCATCCGCCGAAGCAATGCCTCGAGGCCGGGGTGATCGGGAGGAACTGCCGGAACGGAAGGCGGTTGCATGGACATGTTTGCAATTGAGAGAGACGTGCTCGATCGACAGACAGAGCCACGAAATCGAAAGAAGCGGGCGGAACGCCGAAGAACTTGCCAGCAATCCCCGCAGATCTCAACCCGCGAAAGGCGAAAAGCAGGCAACCCGGCTCGCAAATTTGACGATTCACCGGACGGAGCGATCCAAATTCGCAGACTCCACAGACGCAGGTCGAGCGGCAGTTCGCCAGCGAGAATTTCGCATTTGCATGGCCGATTCTTCACGGAGACTCGAGCAGGCTTGCCTATCTTGACACCCCAGGGCAACTTTCCGCCCATTTAGACACCCTTTAGCGGTGCCTGAACGTGCATTAACGCGAAATTTGCAAAACACTGGTGCGGATACTTGCACGCATTTGCTGCAGTCCTAGAATCCCGCCCAGCCTGTCCGGTCAACGCGATCGGCACAGTTTGGCTATCCCCCCTGGGTGGGTAGCGAACTGAGTCGGACGTTTTCCTTTCGGGCCAAGGTCATTTCCATCGTCGATCAGGAAGTTATCGACTGGAGCCGACTTTCAGCGTTTACGCGGACTCGCTGTTGCCTTCGAGAGGAACTCGAAAACGGTTTGGCGTGCTTCGCAGCACAAGCGTTTCGGCGGTACCACTCATCGAACTTTTCTTGAGCTAGGACGTGGTTTGCGGATGATCTGCAGCCCTCAGGATTCTGAGGCGGTCAGTCAATCGGTCGCCCAGCTCGAATGCCGGCATGTTGCCGCAACCGTCGACGCTTCACACGTTGTATGAGGAAGCTTGGAATGCTGTCACTGTTCTTGGGTCTTACTATCGCAATGGCGCCCAGCGGCTCCGTTACGCCCAACACCCACCAAGCGTCGACTCAGACGCCCGATCAGAACTACACACTCGCCTACAAAAAATCGGTGGAGGAAGACAAGCCTCTGATGGTCGTGGTCGGTGCGCCGTGGTGCCCCGCTTGCGAAACGTTGAAGAAAACAACCATCGCGAATATGCAGAACAGCGGAGAACTCGACGGAGTCAGTGTTGCCCTGGTCGACCGCGACGCGGAACCAGAACTGGCCAAGACGTTGATGGAAAACGAGAAGATGATTCCGCAAATCATCCTCTACAGCAAAACCGAAGACGGGCGTTGGAGCCGACGCAAATTGACCGGCTACCAACCCGTTCAACCAGTCCGCTCGTTGATCAAACGAGTCACCGCCACCTTGGGTCGCGGTTAATCAGGACACCGTTTCGGATAAGCCAGCAAGGCAAATTCCAAACGATGAAGTGAATCATCGAAAAAGGCACGTGCGAGAATTTCCCGCACGTGCCTTTTTTCGTTTTGGAATTGTCCAAAGGATCCTGACCGCTCGATGATCGCCGAGCAGTGCTGAACCGAGACGGCCAATCAGTCTTCTGATTTCCGGTTGAAGAAGCCCTTCTTGGGATCTCGCCGACTGATGCCGGCACGATCCATCAGCGAGCTCTTCATGACCTCTTCGATGTAGTCGTCATCCGCAGGCGGCGGGCCGTAGGCGCCCAACAACTGCGGTTCATACTCCAGCGTGTAGTGGTGTTTGGCAATCGAGATTTTGCATTTGGGATCGGCACGTTTCCGCATGATCCCACGACCGTCGACCTTGGTTCCGTTGCGACTGTTCAAATCACGAATGAACCAATAGCCCTGTTCCAGGGTCATTCGGCAATGTTGACTGGACACGTTCGAGAAGTCCAAGCAGATATCACAGTGTCGCCGCCGACCGATCAAGAGTTTGTCTTTGATCAGTGGAATCGGATCGCCGCCGCCCAAAGGCGTCAGTTGTCCGAATGCGCCAGCGAATCGAGGGGCGTCTTCAGCACTCATAGTGGCGTTGAGTTTCAAAGATGGGGATGATGGCTAGAAACGCTCCATTGTATTCTCGGGATGAGCGTCAGGCCAGACTTCGCACCCCCCGCCGGGGATCGTTCGAAGACAATCTGTGGCCATTTCTACCCATTTTGACGCTTGTTCCGATCAGAAGGATCGCGGAAATCTGTCGAAAGAGTCCCAATTGTCGGCGTCACGGTCATCGCTGGCTCGCGGCGTCCATCTTTCCACGGCCGCCATCTTTCCACCGCCGCGTTGCCGGTTGGTTTCAATCGTTGCCGCGGTACAATTCGCCGATGCAATCCTCCACCGACCACTCCGCTGGTTCTGATCCCGTCTCGGCCACCACTCCCGATCAATCTCGGTTGGCCTGGCAAGCCGAAGGTGCGCGATTCAACGCGTTCGGAAAGGCTCTGCGCCGACGTCATGGCGGGCGAATTCAGCGGGTCAGCATCGACGCCGGGTTCACTTGCCCCAACGTCGACGGCGCGGTCACGACGGGAGGGTGCAATTTCTGCGACAACCGATCCTTCAGCCCATCGCGACGCATTCGATTACAGCGAGTCGCGGATCAATTGACCGAACAAATTGGGCGAGTTCAAAAGCGATACAGCGATGTCCGCGGTTACATCGCGTATTTCCAACCAGCCACCAACACCTACGCCCCTATCGATCAATTGCGAGAGATCTTTGATCTCGCGTTGAACTCGGACGATCGAATCGTGGGACTGGCTGTCGGCACGCGTCCCGATTGTGTTCCCGATAGCGTTCTCGATCTCTTGCAAGAACTCGCGGTTGACCACGACGTGTCGCTCGAATTTGGTATGCAAACCGTTCACGATGAGTCTTTGGTTTGGATGAATCGAGCCCACACCCACGCGGACATGATCAACGCGATTGATCGAGCACGCGATCGCGGCTTCGAATGCTGCTCGCACATCATCTTGGGCGTTCCTCGCGAAGACCACGCGATGATGATGGAATCGGCCGTTGAGATCGGTCGCTTAGGTTTCGATGCGATCAAGCTTCACAACCTGTACAGCGTTCGCGGCACACCGCTCGGCGAAGAGGTCTTGGCCGGCAAAGTCGAAATGATGCGGCGAGAAGACTACGTCCGAACCGTGGTCGACTTCTTGGAACTCGTTCCACCGGAAGTGATCGTGGAACGAGTCAGCGGAGACGCACCTCCGAATTATCTGATCGAACCGAAATGGTGCGCGGACAAGCAAAACATCCGCCGAGAAATCGAAGCGGAATTCGAACGTCGCGATTCACGGCAGGGCGACCGCTATGTGCCGCCCGAGGTGAAACCAAGCGATCGACCTAGGCCCGCCGACGCCACACCGGAATCGATTCGCAATCGAATCGACACGAGAGGCCGATTGCCGGTGCTGAAGATGCAGTGACGTAGCGAGTGCCTCGAAAACCAATTGCCGTTAGGCGGCAACTTGCGTTTCGGCGGGATGGTTTTGAATCCAATGAGCAACCAGTTGCTCGCACTGCCCAACCCAACTCTTCACCCGGCGCAAACTCGGAACGCCCCGGTGTCCGACCAATCGCTGGCCACGACTGCTCAGTGAGAATCGCTCCAAGTCGCGATGCAACACAGCCGCCGATTCGCGAGCCAATGATGCGACGCTGCGGCGATGAATCGCGACCAAAATCAACGCATCACGAGGCATCATGCCGTCGATGGCAACCGCCAAACGAACCGCAGCCCGAAGTCGCTTGATCGAACGAAGGGCTCGTCCAGGCGATTTGTACTGACGCGAAATTTGTTCTGGATTGCAGCAAGCCAAATCGCCCGCGGTCACGACACCGACTTTCGCCAACAATCGAACTCGTTTCTCATTGCAGATCTGCGAGTGTTCGATCCGCATCGCAAAAATGCGTTCGCGGTGACTGCTTCGCACTCGAGACGGCCGGTTGGAGGTCGCCTTTTTGGGAACGGGCTGAGCCTGGATCGTGCCGGACGCCAGTCGGGTTTCGACAGCGTTGGCCATCGCGACGGATGGTGAAGCGGCGGTGGATTGAACAGCAGAGGCAAGCTCATCGGCAGCCGGCGGAAGCTGCAGTCTCAGCACGACATCGCGGGACGAATCGCCGCCATGAGTCAAAGGAGTCGGCGAGATGGGAGACCGACGACGCAGAGGAAAGCGTTTTAAAAACTCGAACATAAGAGAAGACTCCTGGGAGGAAGCGATTCGAGAGGATTTTCGATACCAGAGCCTCAGGATCATTTGCCACCCCAGTTGCACGCCGCGGACAAACACGATCCGCGGTCGTGGCGTGAGAGAACCGTCGGATTGGATTCCGTCGGTCCCGCTTTTTCGTGTGTCTGCCAACAGTTTTGCACGTGTCAGCCCGGTGAGATGGGCGTTGACTTCAATTTGATTGGGTTGAGGAAATGTTCAAAGATTGCTCAAGAAACTTCGCAGGCAGGCCGATTATCTTCCCAGACGATCTAATTTCCGCGACCCTCAAGGTCATTCTTCGCCTGACGAAGCCTTCCCACCATGACACGCCCCACCCAACAAAAACTGAGCGGAACCCTGCTTCTCACCTGTGTTGTGGCAGCCCTATCCGTCGTCGCGGCTGGATGTGCTCCGCTGCAGCTCAGCGCACTGAAGATGCCCAGCATGAAACCACCCAAACTCAGCGAAATGAGTGGGTTGGCGCCCGGTGGAAGTGATCCCGAATCGCGTTTCGACACGGTCGGTTCCGGAGCGATGATGACGACCGGAACATTCAACGAAGAGGTCTATCACAAAGTTCGCGAAGCCAAAGCGAACTCCTCGATCGTGTTGCAGATTGTCGGCGACCAAACGCCCGTTCGCGTGCTTCCGTTGCCACCGGCTTCGGGTGCGAACCCGCAGGGCCCATCCGTTTTCGTCAGCACGCTGCTCAAGCAAACTGGTGTCGACAAGCGTTTCGGACGCATGGAAGCGGTGCTCTATCGTCATTCAACCGATTCAGTCGAAGGCCATCGCATGGAAGTCCAATTTGCTGAACGCGGTGCCGGGGACGTTCGCCCCGAATCCGACTACGCACTGCGTGCTGGTGACCGCTTGGTCGTCCGTGAGAGCCAAAGTGGCGGATTGTCGTCATTGGTCGACATAGCGTTGCAGCGTTGATTTTGCCGGCGAATTTCAGCGTTTTATGAACAAATCATGCTGGAAATCACGACAAACCCCACGACGAAGAGTGAACCAATCGGGTAGAATGAACGTCTGATGAAGAAGCAAGGGGGCGACTTGGAATCGACCGGATGTCAAGAAGCGTATGCCTGCGTGTCGTGGTTGATCAGTTGGCCACGTAAAAAGCTGATCAAAAACTTTTAGTTGCAGAAGAAAACTTTGCACTGGCCGCCTAATTACAGGTAGCCCGGACTGATGGGGATCGCCGATGTCGCCTGAATGTCCGTCACAATGTCGGATCGTGACCCGTCTTACTCAAGACGCGGGTCGCTAAACAAGATTTGAGTTAGCGGATTCGGGAGCCTGTCAGGTAGCGCCCGATGAAGCGAAAAGGAATCTTCGAGATTCTGCAAATAGCTTGACTACACATGTAGACGGTATCGTGGATGCATCGCGGGACGGGAGTTCAATCCTCCCCGCCTCCACTTCAAAGCCTGGTTTTTGAATCGCAAGATTCGACAACCAGGCTTTTTTTGTGCGCTAACGGATAGGCCTCCGCGGAAAAGCCCGGCGGACGCATGACTCATCCAAACCGGCGGGCCAATCTTCGCAGCATCGTGTTTGCTTCGCACAGATTCAACCGCTGCAACGCTTCGATTGCTGATACTCGCATCGCCGCATCGTGAATGCTCGTTGCGGAGTCCGATCTGCAACGGACATTCCCCTCCCATCAGTGAGCTCGGCTCACTTCATTGAAGCAAAGAAACAAGAAGCAACGAATCATGGATCTACAACTCAACAACAAGACCGCACTTGTCACCGCATCCTCAGGCGGCATCGGGATGGCAATCGCAAAGAAAATCGCGGCGGAAGGAGCCACGACGATCATCAACGCTCGCAGCACTTCGAGCGTTCAAAAAGCAATCGATGAGATACAGAAAGAACTGCCGGAAGCGAAGCTGGTTGGACTGGTCGCCGACAACGGCACCACGGAAGGCATCGCGAAAACGATCGATGAACATCCCAACGTGGATATCCTCGTCAACAATCTCGGTATCTTTGAGCCGGTTGATTTCTTCGACCTGACCGACGACCAATGGAACGAGATCTTTGATATCAACGTGATGAGCGGTGTGCGATTGGCACGTCACTATCTGAAACGCATGCTCGATCAAGATTCCGGACGGATCGTGTTCATCAGCAGCGAATCGGCCATCGTGCCTTCGCCAGAAATGGCTCACTACGCGATGACCAAGACCGCTCAACTCACTCTTTCGCGAAGCCTTGCTCAACTGACGCGAGGAACCAAAGTGACGGTGAATTCAGTCTTGCCAGGTTCGACCGCGACACCGGGTGTTCAGAAGTTTGTTGGCGACTTGTTTCCAGACGAACCGTACGAGTCGGCGGAAAAACGATTCATGGCGGAGAACCGCCCCACCTCGTTGATCCAACGCCTCATCGATCCTGATGAGATCGCGAGCCTCGTCGCGTTTGTTGCCAGCCCGCTCGCGTCGGCCATCAATGGTGCCGCTTTGCGAAGCGATGGTGGTATTGTCCCGACAATCGCCTAACCTTCCGGTGCACCCAACTCCTGACATCAACTAGGAACTCGATGATGAAGATTGCAATCACTTCCGCCAGCGGTCAACTGGGTGCCGCCATCGTGGAAGCCTCGGTCAACTTGGTCGGCGGCGACAACGTGATCGGTTTGGCGCGGACTCCCGAAAAAGCAAGCTCGCTCGGCATCGAAGTTCGTCCCGGTGATTACAACTCGCCAGTTGACCTGGAGAACTCACTTCAGGGCATCGACCATCTCTTGTTGGTGTCGGGCATGGATGCTCCCGAAAAACGGATTGAGCAACATCGCAATGTCATCGAAGCTGCCAAGCGTGCTGGTGTGAGCAAGATTATTTACACCAGCATCCAAGGAGCCGAAGAAGGAACCGCGTTCACACCGGTGGTGCAGAGCAATCGCCAAACCGAAACAGACGTCCGTGACGGCGGGCTTGATTGGGTGATTGGCCGCAACGGCATCTACATCGAGCCCGACGTCGACTACATCGACCAATACAAACAGCGCGGCGAAGTCGCCAACTGCGCCGGTGATGGAAAGTGCGGCTACACAACGCGGTCCGAACTCGCGTACGCTTATGCCAGAATGCTCACGGAATCAAAACACGACGGGCAGACCTACAACTTGCACGGCGAAGCGATCACGCAGCAACAGTTGACGAATTACCTCAATGAAACATTCGGAACCGATCTGAAGTATCGATCGATGTCAGTCGAAGAGTATCGCAACGATCGAACGGCTGAACTGGGTGAGTTCATGGGGAACATCATCGCGGGCATCTACGAAGGGATCCGCAATAGTGCGGTCGACAACCCAAGCCACTTCGCCCAGGCCGCCGGACGTGAACATTTGGATTGGAAGACCTACTTTGACCAACTGAAGTGATGAGTCCGTTCACAACACTCGGGTAAGAGCGAGGTTGCGGAAGCGTGTCTCATTCGAGTTTGCTGACACCGACCGCCGGCAAACATCAGATCATTCACGAATCCGTCTCATCCGTGTTGGTGATCGACTCGGGCGCGATGACATGAACGCTCGATGAAAACTGCTCAATCGCGTCTTGCTGAACCGAATCGTTCTCGGAGCGTTTTTCGTATGCGTTCGTCTGCTTCCGAGTCCCAAGCTTGCCAATGTGAACGACTGGTTCACCTGGTTTGACTGAGGGCAAGGTGCTGGCCCCGAGCACCACTCCGGAAAACGGTGCGAGCAATTGATTCTGGCCTTCGTTGAGCAAGCTGCAATTGGTTGCCAATGGTTGATCCTTTTTGACGGTCTCTCCCGGTGCAACATGCATTTGCATCAGGCCGCCACGCTCGGCACGGATCCATTTGGTGTGGCTGATGACGGTTTGCTTGATCGGCACATCGATTTCGCCATCGACCATCTCCAGCTTTCGAAGCACATTGAGAACCCCGCGGGTCATGCAGTCAATGACGGCGGATTCCATTCGCCAGACTTCACCGCCTTCGACAACGATCGTGGGCACGCCGCGATCAGTCGCTGATCGACGAAGCGATCCCTCCGGCCCCGGAGCGTCCAAGATAATCCCAGCGCCGAATGCTTCTGCCATCTCAGCGCACCTCGGATTGGACAAGTCCGCTCGAGCATTCGGGTAGTTGGTACGACGGACGGCGGCGGTGTGCAAGTCGATTCCGAAGTCGCACGGTTCAATCAACTGGTCAAAAATCGTTCGTGCCATTCGCGAGGACATGCTGCCCGTCTTTGATCCGGGAAAACACCGATTCAAATCGCGACGGTCGGGCAAATAACGCGAGTGACGCTCGTATCCGAGGATGTTGAGGACCGGGACCAGGATCAGCGTTCCCGAATGCAGTTCCCAAGACGAGTCGGCAAGGAGGTGCCGGATTGCTCCGGTCCCGTTCAGCTCATCACCGTGCAGAGCCGCGGTGACGAAAACTCGAGGCCCATCATTGATTCCGCGTCGAACGTGAATGGGGATCGTGATGTTCCGGCTGCTGTACGACTCCGAAATCGCCATCTCAGTGTTGAGACGCTCACCGGGCTCAGGTTCAACGTCGGGGAACAGTTTTGGAGGGAGCATGATGGAGATCGATCGAAAATTCGTTGATTGTGAAAAGTCTGGCAAACCATGGACGCTCTGTGCCGAAGCCATCCGAGGAAGCACCTTGCATTGTCTGATTGTGTTGTCTGCAAACCTACGATGGAACGGGGCCCGAATTCAACACTTGGCTGGAACATCGTCGAGCCTTCCTCCGCAACACGAAACAGCCTTTTGCAGAACGGCCCAGCCAATCTGGTGCCTGCCTGAATCCGCCTTCGAAGCCTTGCCCATTGCGTGGCGGCGAGAAAGCCGATCGTCGCCACCAGTACAGCACGATCCAATTCAACTCTACCATTGTGGCGAAGCTACAACCGTCGGTTCCTTGATCGATGACCACGATTGATCGAAAGTGTTGGCAACTGACTCCGCGAATGATGCGGTGCTTTATCCAGGAACGGTTAAGATTCTGGTATTCGCCGATCTGACCGGAACCGACTTCAACTTTCACGCTCAATCAAGACAAAGAACAATTCTTCGAACTTGTCGAACCGGTCGCAACGCCGTATCGTATCCGGCTCTGAGTCTTTGGTCGGACCTCCATTTCCGTTTCAATTGTCTCCCGTTTGGGTGAACAGTGATCCCGTCGATCCGTCCATTCACGACTTTCTTGCTCAGCGTCACGCTGTTGCTTGGCCATGCACCGGCTTGGTTGCATGTCGCCACGTGCAACCATGACGTCTGTCATCATGGTCTCTGCGATCACGGGCATGATTCTGCCGGGCATACAGCCCACGGAAATGCGGATCACGGACACATCGCGTCCCTTCCGCCAGAGTTTTCCGACGCTTTCGCGACCAAGGATGACACGCATCAGCAATGCTGCCATTTGCATGGTTGCGCTGAAACCGAGCAGGCTTCGCCCCAGAAAGAGTCGCCGGCAGCGCCACTTGAGTTCGTCAAAGACAACCGATCGCAACACGATTCCCATTCGTGCTGGATCTGCCAATCCCTTGCCGCTCCCACCGGTTTGATCGATCACGATCGAACCTTGATCACGTGCGAATGGATTGAATTTGCTTCTTGGCCCATGTGCCCATCGGCGGATGTTGATCCGTCCATTTCTTGGCCGCCTCTTCGTGGCCCTCCAATGCGTCTCGCCTGAGTTTCAGTCACTCCGCATTCGCCGTTTGCCTCGGTTTTCTGACCGAAGGTCCATCCCGCTGTTTGTCCGATCACGTCTTCGCGATTGACGGACCGGCGAGGGTCGGCACATGCGAAACCGCACAACTTCCTGAAACGGATGGTTGTTGTTGGTTGTGACTGCAGGCTCATAACGCAATCTGAATCCATCCATTGCCCCGCGTGTGCGTTTGCGACGAGCGGCGCCCGGTCCGACCAAACCTGTGTCGATCGACGTGCGCGCCGCGCGGGGCCCTTTCAATTTTCCTGCGCACTCACTGAATCAAAATCAAATGAGATCCACACCACTCCACATGCGTAACAGAAACACTCGCGGCGCGTTCACTCTGGTCGAATTGCTGGTGGTCATTGCCATCATCGGCATCTTGGTCGGATTGCTTCTGCCGGCTGTTCAGGCTGCCCGCGAAGCGGCGCGACGAATGTCATGCAGCAACCAGATGAAACAGATTGCATTGGCAACTCACAACTACGAGAGTTCGTTCAAATGCATTCCCGCCATGACGGGATCAAGCAGCTATTCCGTACAAGCTCGAGTGTTGCCATTCATCGAACAAGCGGGCCTGAGCGAGCTGATTGACTTTGAGCAGCCACTGTTGGTTGGCCCTCCTTGGGCCGCATCCTTCAACCCGGTTCTTCGCGATGCGGTTGAAACAGTCGTGCCGACATTTCTTTGCCCAAGCGAGGTGGGCGATCCGAGGTTCAGCACCACTTTCGCCGATGGCTCCGATGGTTTTTCGGGCGGACTGAGCTACATGTTCAGCTACGGCAGCGGCACAGACACCAACTACGACGATCGCTATCGAACCGACGGAATGGTTTGGGAAAACTCGTGGGCGAAGTTCCGTGACTGCTTGGACGGCACCAGCCAAACGGTGTTGTTGGCTGAGACGGTCATGGGCGATCAAACCAGCGGCATGACCGAGCCCACGCCCGCCGGCCCACACCGCCGAATCGCAAACTGGAGTGGAACCAGCGGCAACACCGCACCCAACCCAGGATTCCTCGAAGGCGGAACGCTGATACAGAACCCTGATTTGGAGACGGTGTTCCCGGCAAAGATCAGCTCGTACACCGGCAACCGCGGCTCAACTTGGATTCGAGGCGTTCCGTACGCCACGGTGATCAACGGGTACATGACACCCAACTCCAGAATCCCCGATGTCGGCATGCACGGCAGGGGCTTCTACTCATCGCGGTCGTATCACACCGGCGGATCGATGCACGCGATGCTTGATGGCAGCGTTCATTTCATGACCGAGTCAATCGATCGCACCTTGTATCACTCGCTGTTTTCGCGAGACGGCCGGGAGGTTGTCCAGTGGCCATGATCGCTCGCGTCTCAATCTGGTCAATGCTTTGCGCCGCTGTCGTTCTCGTCGGCTGCGATGACTCATCCACCACGTCACCATCTGAATCTGACACTTACGTGAAGGTCGTTTACGACGGCAAACCGCTTGCCAATGTGCAAGTGCTGTTGAAGCAAACCGACGACGGCGCCCCGCTCGCTCGTGCAATCACCAACGAACGAGGCTTTGCATACGTCTCCGAGTTACCAAGTCCTGAACCACAGGACTACATCGTCGCGATGGAATCCATCAGTGACGGCGGGTGGATGCTCAATCCATCTGTCATGAAGAAACTCGGCGACTCGCTTCATTTAAAACCTTTCTCGGAATCACCTCACCAAACGATCGAACTGCCACGGCGCGCCGTTCAATCACTTGTATCTAACCACTGAAAATCTGAAACCAACAATCATGACCATTCGATCATTCATATTGACCTTTGCGGCTCTTTCACTGATGGGTTCGTCGTCCGTGCACGCCGAAGGTCGCACCGTCGCTCGCCTCTTTTGGCAGGGCCATCAAAGCGCCAAACTGAAGTGGGCCGACTTGCAAAAATCGAAGGACGGTTACGCGCTGTCTGAAAACGATATCAGCGGATTCCCCGAACTCGACACGGACGATCAAACGCTTGTTCAGATGCAAGCCGATGACGGCTTGCTTGTCGTCGGCGTGCGTGACGAAGCCAACGGCGACATCGGTAGCGGGTGGGTCGCAATCGAAACCGGGGCGACGCAAGAAGCACATGGCGACCACTTCCATTGGCGTTTTCCCGAGCCACCGTCCGTGCATTCGAAGCTGATTGACAGCGGCCAAGGCAACCCAGCCCATTTGTATCGCTACGGGAAATCGTTTGTGATGGCGAACGATCAACGCAACGGGTTCACCGTGTTGAATTCAAAGAGTGTTCGGGATGCCGATTCACCCGCAGAAGCCGGCCGGTTCTACGAAGGCGGTGGTGGCCACATCACGTTGGCGGTCGCTGAAGGAAAGGTCGCCTACAGCACCTGGATCGACCGCGAGGGCGAGAACGCTGGCCGAGTCGATGTCGTCCGTTTGGGTGAAAATGCAGAAAAGGGTTATCACATTACTTGTCCCACCGGCGTTCTTCATGGAGCAACCTACTGCGACGACAAAGTCTTCTTCGCCCCCAGTGACGGTGTGTGCTGGGTGCATGCTGATTTGGAGGTTGATGACACGGCAGATTCGGTGACAGTGAACCACTTGGAAATCGGAACCGACCCAGAAGGCAATCCGCTTCGAACCGGTGCGTTCACGACGATCGATCACGCGGTGGTCTTCACGAGCGGCAAGGCGGAACAGTCAAAGCTCTGTTTCATCGATGCATCTTGCGATACACCCGACGTCCAATCGTTGTCGATGAAACTGGCGAGCGATCAGTCGCTGAAGACGCCGATCATTGGCAAAGGATCAGGCGGACGCCCCATCGCATTGTGCTTTGCCGAATCCAAAGAAGCACCGGAAACCGATCAGTTGTACGTCGTGGACTTGGATCCCGACGGTAACGGAGACTACTCCGACGCAAAGGCTCGTGAACCGATTGCGGTCGGACCAAGCCAGATCGAAGGCCACTTTGGACATCACGACGCCGTGTTCCTTCCTCGGGGACGCCAGATCGCGGTTACCAACCCGGGCGACGCAAGCATTTGGGTGATCTCGCTGACCGATCAATCGGTGCAAGCCAAGTTCGAATGCGAAGGCACACCAACCAGCTTGGTTTCGATCTCAGACTGAAGCAGCCCCACGCGGTCTACCGAGGCCGGATCAAAGTCGTCTTCAAGATTCTGTTCCGGCGTTCGTTCGTTCAAAGCAGTCAGTGCGTGCCGCTGATCGACGATGGCCTGCAAAAACACTCTTCGAATCGCGTCATAGCCGCGATCGTTGGGGTCTTCAATGTTGGTGTAAAACCAATACGTGGGATCGTCCCAGTCGTATGCACTTCGCCAAAATTGACGGCAGTGCGAACCGTGGCCCAAGAACGTCTGATGCAGCGGAACGATGTGCACGTGCTCGAACTTTTCCGCAACACGTCGAATGACATTGTTGTACTCCGCGTGGATGGCCAAACCATCGGGCCAATCCGGAAGAAAGATGCTGGGTGCGTCGCCAACACCATCCGTTGGATCATAGATGTCCCCCAAAAAGATTTGGCATCCCGCGGGAAAGCGATCACTGATCGACTGCAGCATCCCACTCAGTCGTGATTCAAACGCGTCGATCCATGGTCGCGATTGCTCCAGCGACGCGCCGTACATCGCTCCTTCTTCCGGCGGGCGACGACCATAGCTGTGGATCAAATCATTCCCTCCGGTGGTCATCACCACCAGACCGAACACATCATCGGGAAAGGGCTCCAATTCGGTCTCGATGATCCGTTCATGATCCAACGACGTTGAACCAGATATCGCGACATTGGAAGCGGACAAATTCGGCAAGACCGCGGTCAGGTGCTTGCCTTTCATGCCCGGCCATTCGTCCTTCGGATTGACACGCAGTCGCTCAAAATAGGAATGCGAGTTGGACTTCGCACCGAGACCACGAGTGACGCTATCACCAATGCCTAGCAAATGAACTTTATGATCCGTCCAAGTGCTTGCGAATGGTTCGGCCTCAATCGCGGGTCCCGCTGGCCCGTCTCCCACCGGTCGACGAAGTTTGAATTCGACGTACGCGGGGACGCCAACAAAGACGATGAGTGCGACGCTGAAGAGCAGACGTCGACGAAGACGCAAAGAGTTTTTCTTCGTGTTCATGATGCCGCCTCAAAATTGATGGACGTTTCATTGCGACGAGAACAACGCCGCATCAACTCGCTTCCACTGCATTCATCTTAACGATGCGCGCGAAAGGAGTGTCAGTTCTGTGACGACTTGCCAGGCATGGGCAGCAAACTCTGCGGCAAATCAATCAGAAACGCGGCTCCGCCCAAAGGACTGTCATCGATGGTGACCTTGCCGCCCAAGCGACGACAAATCCGACGAACCAGTGCCAATCCGAGTCCCGTGCCGGGCTGAGAATCGCCCGAGAGTCGATGAAAGGGATCGAACACAGATTTTCGATCAGCTTCGGGAATGCCTGGCCCGTCGTCTTCGACCAGAAACCGGACGCGAGTGGATTCACTTTCGATCGAAACGCGTACCTTGGACTCGGCGTATTTACCCGCGTTGCCGATGAGGTTTCCGAGAGCTCGCACCAGCCCGGCTTCATAGGTCACCAAGTCGATGTCCTTTGAGTCCGTCGGCTCATCAAACTTGATGTCGGGATGCAATGGAGCATGTTGGCTGATCGCATCCATCGCGATTTTGTGAGCGGAGACACGCTCGCGAGGTGCGATTTGCGATTGCTCATCGGTGCGCGTGTAGTTGAGCAGTTCGGCAACCAAGTCATCCAGTTTGTCAGTGGCATCATCGATCGAATCGACTCGCTGATTCCGTTTCTCGTCGGACTCAGCAGATCGCACCAATTCAGTCGCAAACTTAATGCGAGCCAGCGGTGTTCGGAACTCATGGGAAACAGCTTGCAGCAGTTCCTTTTGCGAACTCAACAACGATTCCACACGTTCGGCCATCGTGTTGAACGCATCCACAATTGGAAAGCTTCGACGACGAGTGTCTTTGATCCGCGCGGCGAAGTCACCGTCTGCGATGGCCAACGCAGTACGCTCCACGCTGCGAAACTGACTCGCGATTGGCCGCATCAAAATCGCGATCGCAATGGCGACCAACAAGAACACACTGCCCAGACCGAGAAGAATGTCGCTGCGTCGTGGTCCGGCAAAACGTGGGAGCGGCCCTAGCTCGACGAGCAACGATGTTCCGGTGAGCGCCACTGCAATGTTGTCTCCGGACAAGACCGCCTCGCCATCGTCGAGACGTAGCAACACTGTGTCGGACAATTTTCGCTGCGAACGATCGACCACCGTGACCGGATAATCAAATCGAGCCTGCACGTTGGCAACCGTTTCATCCAGATTTTGCAGACCGCCGGCGGCGATCTCATCGCGAGCCAGCAACGCGCCACCGCTGAGCGCGGTCTCGATGACCGAGATGTTCTGTGCCTCGGTGGTGCCGCGAAACACGTATGCCTGGATGATCCAAGCACTGATCAAAATCAGAAGCACGCCGCAGTAGAACTGGATGAACAAACGAGTCATGCACGGCTCCGGTCGCAGCGATTGAAATCAGTTACCGCATCTTGGTCTGCAAACGCAGCATTTCCAGCATCGCGTCAGCAGCCTCGTGGCCTTTGTTGCCAACTGTCCCGCCGCTGCGTTGGATCGCCTGTTCGACGGTGTTGCAGGTCAACAAACCAAAGCCAACGGGACGACCACTTCGAACCGATTGTTCCATCAGAGTATCGCTGACGGCGCGGTTGATGTGTTCGTCGTGGGTGGTTTCGCCTTTGATGACGCAACCGAGCGTGATTGCACCAATCACGTCAGCGTGCTGAAACGCTTGTTCAACCGCCCAACACAATTCCCAAGCACCAGGCACACGAATCAACCATTGTTTGTCCTCGGGGATGCCAGCGTCGCTCAGCGACTGCAAAGCTGCCTGCACCATCGAGTCGCAAATATTCGCGTTGTAGCGGCTTGCGATGATCGCAACGCGTCCGCTGGGCAAGTTACCGGTGGTTCCATCAATGGAAGGCATTCAAATTCTCTGGGAAAGAATTGGAGGTGGGAGGTTTGCAAATTGTCTCTGCGATTGTTCAGTCTTGAGGCTGAACACTCATCAGAAACTCCGCGTTGTTTTGCGTTTTCCGCATGCGTTTGGTCAACTCCGTCATGGAATCAACCGGCGAATGTTCGGCCAAATCACGACGCAATGTTTCGATCCGGCGATGCTCTTCTTGATCCAGCAACATTTCTTCGCGGCGTGTTCCGCTGCGAGTCAGGTCAATCGCAGGCCAAACTCGGCGAGCCACCAAGTCTTGGTCCAGAACGATTTCTAGATTGCCGGTCCCTTTGAATTCCTCAAAGATCACGTCGTCCATGCGACTGCCGGTGTCAACCAAAGCGGTTGCGAGAATCGTCAGCGAACCGCCTTCTTCGACTTTGCGTGCGGAACCGAAGATCGACTTGGGCTTTTGCATCGCACCCGCATCCAAGCCACCTGTCAGCAGCTTGCCCGTTGCGGAATCACTGTCGCTGTTGAACGCTCGCGCAAGGCGGGTGATGGAATCGAGGAAGATGACAACATCGGTTCCCGATTCAACCATTCGCTTGGCTTTTTCAACGACCATCTGAGCGACCTGAATGTGTCGCGCCGGTGGCTCGTCAAACGTGCTGCTGATCACTTCGCACTGCGGCGATTGGATCTCGCGTTCCATGTCCGTCACTTCCTCGGGACGTTCATCGATCAACAAAACCACGACATAGGCATCGGGATAGTTGCTCAACACTCCACGGGCGAGACTTTGCATCAACATGGTTTTGCCGGCACGAGGCGGGCTGACGATCAAACCACGTTGGCCAAATCCGATTGGCGTGAACAGATCCACCACTCGCGTGCTGAGTTCTTGCGAGTCGTGCTCGGTCACAATTCGAGTTCGCGGATGCAGCGGCGTCAGATCGTCGAACGGTTTCTGCCGTTGACGCTGCATCGGATCAGCGTGATTGATCGCTTCGATTCGCAGCAGCGCGAAGTAGCGTTCGTTTTCTTTTGGCGGACGAATCTGCCCGGCAACATGCGATCCCGTGTGCAATCCAAATCGTCGGATTTGACTGGGCGACACATAGATGTCATCTGGACAGGAAAGGTAGTGGTACTGAGCGCTGCGCAAAAAACCAAACCCATCGGGCAAGATCTCGAGCGTGCCTTCGCCGTACATCAAACCGTTCGCGCTCATTCGCGCTTTCAGCAAACGAAAGACGAGCTCTTGTCGAGGAAGCGCAGCGATCTCTTGCAGCCCTTCGGTTTCGGCGAGCGCCAACAAATCGTCATGCTCGAGCTTTTGCAAATCGTTGATATTCAACGCTTGCTTGGGCGATTGATCTTTCGCGGGAATTCCGACTCGACCGCCGGCTCGCGTCACTTCGCTGACAATTTCTTCGGGCAACGACAGCGGATCGCGTTCCGCGTCTAATTCGCGAACACGTTTATCAACATCTTTGTCTGGGTGGCGCATACGGCGATTGCTGCGTCGAGCATTGCGCGCCGGACCCGGCGTGGAGGAAGGTTCCATGAGGAGAGAACCAAATCGGTAGGATGAAAAGAGAGGAGGACGGATGAGAGCCATCCGGGAGGGGTGCGACGCCGGATTGCCAACGCCACAAGTCACAGTTTAAACGAATGCATGCCCCCTGTCAGGCGTAATTATGAGGGGGCTGTGAAGATGGCGTCACAAACACCACAGAGCATCGGCTTCGGCCATTTGTGTGCCTTAGGCGATTTGGCGGAGGTTTTCGCCCGTATTGGCGACCGACTCGGCCTCGCCTCAACAGACGTTGGGCACGCCTCTTTAGACATTGGAACCGCCATTGAGGTTCAGAAGTCCGCGATTATCCAGGTACAAAGCCCAAACCAGTCGCGTCGCCATCGAGCGGTGGGGTCGCCACCGGTCCGCTCTCCGGATAACAGCCTTAAAGTCGTCGTACCGGCCGCCGTCCAGTTCCTCAACTCCCTTGAGCAGTCCCAGATCACCAAAGGGAGAATGTCGGGACGGTTGAGTGCTGACATCAGATAAACCTCCGCGCTCCAACAGCCAATCCCCAAACGCGCAGTCAGCTGAGCCAGAGCCTCCCGGTTAGTCATCTCGGAAAGTCGATCGAGAGCGAACCGGCCATTCACGATGTCATCGGCCAATTGGTTCAGATAGCGATGCTTCTGCCGACTGACGCCGCACGCTCGCGTTTGATCAGCCGACAGTTGGACAATTCCTCGTGGCGTCAGCGGTCCGTCGAGCAGTTGTTGCAACTTGTGGAAAGTGGACTCTGCCGACCGCAGAGAAACCTGCTGCTCAAGGATGATTCGCGTCAACGTCTCGAACCCAGCAGGTCGTCGCCAGGAAGGCGGATCGCCCAAACGTTGCCAAACGAGACGCAGAGCAGGGTCCGTTTCTGCGAGCGCCAGCAGCGCTGCCTTCCACTCTCCCTCCGGCGGCCAAATGCCCTGCTCATTTTCTAGGCTCCGACCTGCGCCGGATGCCCGCGACTTAGGCACGAAAAGTTTTTGCATGGGGCTCAGATTGCAAAGACCAACTTTTCTTTAACTTTTAAATCGTTACGCATTAGCGACTTACAGCCTTTTCCAAAAACACTTTTTTGCTTTTGGCCCAATGTGTGCCAATAGCCATCCTCCGAAAAGAAGTGCTTCCCAAAAGGACAACGCACGACTCACGAGCGATTCAGGATGGCCCGGGCAGGAGTTGGACGGTGGACGGCGGCGCAGCACTTGGTTCGAAACGATTCGGCATGGTGAAAGATTCACTTTGGCAATGGGTGCCGAAGGCAACGTGTCGTGTCACACCAACTGTCTTACGAGAAGGAAGACCACATGAGTTCGATCTCAGCATTTACAACACAAGAGCTTAGCGGCGGGCCGTCCGGCTTACGTTTCGCTTGGCTCACAATGGTTCTCCTTGTGGGGATGATGGGGATCGGCGGTTCACTCGCGTCGGTAGCTTCGGCTCAGGAAGAGCCAGCGGCTGCAATGGATACTGCAGAAGTCGCCGACGCGGGTGACGCTGATTCAGAGGAACCCGCGGCGGACGCGGGAGTAGGGTACGCCTTCGACAATGGCTTCCTGTTTCTCTGTGCCGTTTTGGTCCTCTTCATGCAGGCCGGCTTCGCCATGGTCGAAGTGGGACTGAACTCCTCCAAGAACACCATCAACATTCTCTCCAAGAACTTGATGGACTTGTCCGTCGGAGCGTTGCTGTTCTTCTTCGTCGGCTTCGGGTTGATGTACCCCGGCAGCTACGGCGACGTCACGAACGGCTACTTCGCTTTCGGTGGCACCGGGATCTACGACTCCAGTCCTGACCAAACATTCTCACCACAAGTCGACTGGTTCTTCCAAGCCGTCTTCGCCGCAACCGCCGCAACGATCGTTTCGGGTGCTGTTGCCGGCCGTATGAAATTCAACGCTTACTTGGTCTACAGTGCCATCCTCACCGGTTTGATCTACCCGATCAGCGGTTTCTGGAAGTGGGGCGGCGGATGGTTGATGCAGTTTGGTGAACAAGCCGCTGACGGCAGCTTCGCCATGGGCTTCCAAGACTTCGCTGGTTCGGCTGTGGTTCACGCAGTCGGTGGTTTCGCTGGCTTGGCCGGTGCAATCTTCCTCGGCCCTCGCCTGGGTCGCTACACCGCCGAAGGCAAGAGCGTTCCATTGCCAGGTCACAACGTTGCTTTCGCTGCTCTGGGTGTGTTCATCCTGTGGGTGGGATGGTACGGATTCAACCCTGGTAGCCAATTGGCTTTCCAATCGTCGGCTGATATTGACGCAACCGTCTTCATCGCTGTGAACACCACACTCGCCGCTGCTGCTGGCGTCATCGTTGCAACCGCTGTTTCCTGGGGCCTGTTCGGCAAACCAGACTTGACCATGGGCCTGAACGGTGCACTGGGCGGATTGGTTGGTATCACGGCTTGCTGTGACGCAATGAGCAACTCGATGTCGATCGTTGTCGGTGCCGTCGCCGGTGCCTTGGTCGTACTCAGCATTGTCGCTTTGGACAAAGCCAAAATCGACGATCCAGTCGGTGCTTTCCCTGTCCACGGTGTTTGCGGTGTCTGGGGCTGCATGGCTCTCGGCATCTTGCCAAACGCTCACCTCGAATCTGGTTCGACCAGCTTCATGATTCAATTGATCGGAACCGTTTCGATCTGTGCTTGGGCCTTCATCACCATGTCGGTCGTCTTCGGTGTTCTCAAAGCTGTAGGCATGCTGCGAGTTTCGCCTCAAGAAGAACAAGCTGGCTTGGACATCAGCGAGCACGGAATGCACGCTTACCCATCGGACGCCGTCGCTGGCGGCTCGGTGGTTTAGTTCTACCCACCGCAGTGATGTCGCCGGATGTGCCGTTACACAGCCGGCGGCGTCGCAGCGCGGTGCTTTTGAACTTCTCGGCTCTTGCCTGGGCCAGAAGAAGCCCCAATGGTCCGTGACAGGTGTCCGCCTCACCTGTTGCGGATCGGGGTCTTTTTTTTTGCGCCGTCGGTGGTTTCTCACCCGGCCTACGCGAAAAACATGCGATCGTCTAAATTCACTGATTGGCGATCGATGCCATCAGCTTTCGGTCAGCGATCAGGAGCGGACCTGATTGCCGAAAGGGCACTTTCTCTGCCCGTTCGATTGGCTTGCTCGAATCGCCCGCACGCGACTTCTGGTTTGTACCGTCCATGAAATTGATCATTGCCATCGTTCAGCCCTCCAAATTGGACGCCATCAAAGAGGCGTTGACTCGCGTGGAGGTGCACCGCTTGACCGTGGTGGATTGCCAAGGGTTTGGACGCCAACGCGGCCAAACCGGATCCATGCGAGGCCGCGATTATGGCGTCAGCCTGCTACGCAAGGTGCAATTGCAAATCGGCGTCAACGAAGAGTTCGTTCAACCAACCATTGATGCAATCTTGGAAGGTGGCCGCAGCGGCGAAAGCGGTGAAATTGGCGACGGAAAGATCTTCATTTTGCCAATGGACGACTGCGTCCGGATTCGAACCGGCGAACGGGGTGGCGAAGCGATCTAGCTTGCCAAGAGCATGGATTCGCCCCGTCTCACGAACCACATCGTGAGACACTGAGGATGGTATCATCGCCTTTCCACTCGAAAGGACCCAAAATGCCATCCAACTTGCCCCGCCATCTCGTCTTTGCCCTCTGCCTTCCAATTTTTGTCGGCATCGCGTTTCCGTCCATCGGAACCGCCCAAGAAGACGATCCGCCAAATCCGGAAGCCAGCGTTCCGGAGCAACTCCGCCCGACGAACCTTCATCTTTTTCTGTTGGCCGGACAGTCCAACATGGCTGGACGCGGAAAGATCTCCGACGAAGACCGTCAACCTCACCCGCGAGTACTGGTCTTCAACAAAGCAGGTGAATGGGTCCCAGCGGTCGCTCCGCTTCACTTCGACAAACCCGGGATCGCAGGAGTGGGCCTCGGCCGAACTTTCGCGATCGACTACGCCGAGAAAAATCCGCACGTCACGGTCGGCCTGATTCCGTGTGCTGTCGGAGGCTCATCACTGGACGCATGGCAACCGGATGGTTTCCACGAATCGACCCAATCACATCCCTACGACGATTGCATGGCGCGGATGCGGCATGCGTTGAGAGCGGGCGAATTAAAAGGAATCCTTTGGCACCAAGGGGAATCGGATTCGAACCCAACCCGGTCAAAAACCTACCAAGCCAAACTTGATGAACTATTCAAGCGATTCCGAACCGAATTCGACTCACCCGACGTTCCGATCGTGATCGGGCAACTCGGACAATTCCCCGAAAAACCCTGGGATGAATCCCGCCAACTGGTCGACCAGGCTCATCAATCTTTACCCGAGCGGATGACAAACACAATCTTCGTTCATTCGGATGGTCTGCAACACAAAGGCGACCAAACTCATTTCTCGGCGGAAGCCTATCGTGAATTTGGGCACCGATACTTCCAAGCCTTTCAACAACTCGCTGAGGCTTCCGATGATTGATTCAGGACGCCGAATAACACACGCGGCCAACCTCCTCGTCGCGTTGATTCTCACGTCGACATTCGCGATCCCAAGCCAAGCCCAAGAATCACTGCAACGACTGCGAGTCAGTGACGATGGCCGAACTTTCGTGAAAGGCGACGCCAAAAAACCATTCATAATTTGGGGAGTGAACTACGATCACGACGAGTCCGGTCGTCTGCTAGACGAATACTGGATCGATGAGTGGGACAAGGTGGTCGAGGACTTCGAAGAGATCAAACAACTTGGAGCCAACTGCGTTCGCATTCATTTGCAGCATGGGCTCTTCATGCGAACGCCCGACAAAGCTTTGCCCGCCCAAGCCGAGCAACTCAAACGATTACTCGAACTCGCGGACTCGAACCAACTGTACTTGGACATCACCGGTTTGGCTTGCTACCACAAAGCCAACATCCCTGACTGGCTGGATGAACTGGACGAAACAGAGCGTTGGAAGGCACAAGCGATGTTCTGGTTCGAGGTCGCGAAAGTTTGCTCGGGCAGTCCAGTTGTCTTCTGTTACGACCTGATGAACGAACCGATCTTGCCCGGAAAAAAGCCCGAGTCGGATTGGTTGGCGGGCGAGCTCGGCGGCAAATTCTTCGTTCAACGCCTGGCTTTGGACCGCAAAGGCAGAAGTCGTGAAGAGATCGCTGAAGCCTGGGTCAACCAAATGGTCGACGCCATTCGCGAGCATGATTCCGACACGATGATCACCGTCGGCGTGATCCCGTGGGTGTTCGCATTCGGCGGGGGAAAGCCACTGTTCTATTCGCCCGCCGTTGGCAAACGCCTGGACTTCGCATCCGTTCATTTCTATCCCGAAAAAGGAAAGATTGATCACGCTTTAAAATCATTGCAAGCTTACGAGGTTGGCAAACCGTTGGTTGTTGAAGAGATGTTCCCACTAAAAAGCGGAATCGACGAGCTGACCACATTCATCCTTGAATCCCAATCACATGTCGACGGATGGATCAGTTTTTACTGGGGGGCAACTGCGAAGCAACTTCGGGAGAAAGATGGCGCGGGAATCGCCGAAGCAATCACCGCAAACTGGCTCGATGCATTTCACGAACTCTCCGTGAAGATTCGAGGCACGCCCAGTCGTTGAACTTGCTCACGTGTCGTCGCTCTACAATCTCTCGCTTGAATCAGTTGCCGAAAAGAAGGTTCCAGAAGTAGCACCACACAACAACATCTTCATCCAGATGACGAGCCCGTTCCTGCGGGATTCGACGATAGAAAGATTGCTACGCCAGAAAGATCGTGAATGAATCCGACTAGTTCGTGACGATGCACCGAGAAACGCGCCCTCGTGCTGAACTTCCAACCTCGGACGTCGGACGAACACGACGCCCAAACGCTGCCCGCTGATATTCAACGGTGTATCCCCGGAACGAACGAAAAAAAAGCAGTCGGAAACCGAACTTAGATCCGCCACGCAATAGGTTGCGAGGCATAAAAAGGGGCGTTGGCCTTTGCAAGCCAACACCCTTTTCATTGATTCAGAAACTGCGAACTCGAGCCAGATCAGCCGGCCATCCGAGTGATTCGGTTGTGGGGTGCAGCCAATTCTTCCGCGGTGGGTTGGTAGCGAAACTGCATCAAGTACGCATCTTCGGTCGCGTCGTCGTAGAAGTCACGCAAGACGGAGATGGCTTTGAAGCCAAGCGACTTGAAGAACAATTGAGCTTCCAAGTTCGTTTCGCGAACTTCCAACATGATTCGGTTGCGACGCTCTTGGGAAAGCTTGCCCAACAACTTCCGCATCATCGTGTTGCCGATTCCGCGACGGCGATAGTCGCTGTGAACGGCGAAGTTCAGAATGTGCAGACGATTCTTGTGCAATTCATAGATCATGAACCCAGCGACGCGTTCATCGCATTCGGCCACCATGCCGATGCAATTGCGTTGGCGGAGACAGCGGATGAAGTCATCCTCGGACCAAGCGAATTCAAAGCAGTTGGTCTCAATCCCCAAGACATCCGGCATATCGCGGCGAATCATCCAGCGGATATGTGCGGCCTGCCCAGTCGAACTCAGGCCAGTTTTTTGCGTGTTTTCCACGTCGGACTCCCTTCCGGTTCTGTGAAGATCGCATCGCCGTTTTCGGGGGCCTTCCTGGCTCACCGGCGATGAGGCCAAAATTAGCAGAACCCCTTTGCCGTACCAAGATGAAATTCCGTCGCGAATTCTCGCATTCAATTTGGCAGCCGAGGCAAAATACGTCGCCAAATACAGCAACTAGAGAAGCTGCACAGCACGTTGTCGAAAGCGGTCAATCATTCATCCGCCGGATTGTTTTGGTGCCAGGACACGTGATCAATCGACATTCGCACGCTTTCCAAACGGTAATCCGGAGCTGTCAAAGGAGGATCGTGCTCGATCACATAGCTCGCGATTTCATTTGTTTGATGAGCCAATTGCCAATCAATTTCTTCGACCGATGGCAATAAACGTCCCAGAAATGAACGATTGACCATGTAGCTGTATGTGCCAGTGATTTCGTTTGGCGGACACAGGAGTAGATGCGGAGCGACAAGCCGCTCCAAGCTCGCTTGGCTGGAAAATTGTGGATTGGTGTAGGACAGATGGCAAAGATCCCACTCAATCTCTTCGGGGAATTCAACGCCGTCTAAAAAGCGGAAGAATTCCGGATGAATCGTGGCATCGTCCTCCAGGACAATGACCGGCAACTGATCCTCGGCCCGATCGTAAAACTGAATGTGCGACAGCACACATGCTGCAGATCCCCACAGATGCCGTAGATCCGTTCGCCAGCGTCCCTGCAGCACGTCAGGAAGTCCTCGATGTTCGAAGTCTTCCGTCTCCGGTGTCTTCGCTTGAATGATTTGCGAATTCCGAAAACCAGCACGTCGCAAATGTTGCTCGATTTGGTTGACTCGGTCATGTGACTGCTCGTCGAGCGTGCTGATGACAAAGGTCGGCGTGTCTTCGTCAACGTTTTTCATGAGAGGCTCATCGAACGATCGCGAATTGTGTCAGCGATCGAGCATTGCCATGCACAACCGGTATCAAATGTCCGGATCGATCGACGACACGTCCGTCCGGCGTGACACGAACTTCGCCACGCTGACGGTCGTGGACGCAGTAGTTCCAATCCTCCGGAACTTCCATCCAACGCGTTGGATCACTGTGGCAATAAAGGTTCAACGCAGTTTGGTCGCCCCAATCCGTGGTCCCGCGAAGCGCGCTGTCTCGCAATCGAATCGCTTCGCCAAAGTATTGGGTTAGAGTTCGAGCCGTTCCGGCGCCGAAACCGCTGTTGAGAAACGGATTGGAAGCAAACAGCTCAAATACACGTCGCCGCATCGACGGATTCTGAATCGTTCGCGTCCATCCGCGAATGGCATTGTTGAAAGGGAAACCGCGAGGTTCCCTGACCGCAAGAACTTTGTCCGGATACTGTTGGGTGTGCTGCCAAAGAGCATCCAGTCGGCCTTGGAACAGCACGTCGCCCGCATCCCAATATGCCGCCGGCGTTTCGGCGGGCAGCCCAGACACAATGTCTCGAAAATCGACCAGACGCCTGACCGGAGGCAGTTGTCCGTTGTACGGCCGGCGAATGAAACGGACATTCGGCAAGCGTTGAATCCGGTCGATCTCGCTCGGGTACAAACCGTATCCGACAACGATGACTTCTTGATGGTTGCCAGCAGCCCGAAGTGTTCGCAAAAACACATTCTGAAATCGATGAACATCACGGCGATTGAACGCGACCAAAACTTTCGCGTTCTTGATCACGTCCGGGTTGTGCGAACCCCGCGAGGATTCCGCCGACGACGAGTCGCCCACTTCGCAGCATCCCCGGGAATGCTTGGGCGATAAATGCCAAGCTTTTGCACCGTTTAGATAATCGATTCTCGCACCGCGACGGCGGATATCCTCGCACCGGCAAAGACATTCGCACTTCCCAGGTTCCCATCGAAACGGATCTCGCTGCACCACCGATCGGCGAAACAACGTTGCCCCCATCGCCACGTGCCGCGATTGCCGATGCGCTGATGATTCCCCCAGGTAGTCTGCCGCAAAGGCTCCGTAGTTTGATCGTGCGATCAATCCATGATGCAAACGTGAGATGCAATCTTTGGCGAGAACCACATCGTCATCCAAAAACATCAGGAAGTCAGAACGCGATCGCCGGACCGCCTCATTTCGCGTTCGAGCAATCGTGGCAATCCGACTCACATCGCCCACGAGAGGCCTGCCGACAACACGATGCACGTTCAATCGAACGCCGACCTGCGAGTTGATCGCGTTGCGAACCGAATCATTTAGCGGGCCGTCGTCTCGCGTCAACAACGCCAGATCGATCGAAGGCAAGGAATTCATTGATCCGCCTCAGTGACAACCAGCTGTGTTCCCTGGCGGATCCATGTTGTAGTGGTTGACCGACCGATCCTCCGGAAGCGGTGGATAAAACTCAGCGCTTTCCGCCGCCGTCATGCCAGCTTCCATTTCAAGCAGCGACTGCGCCTGCTCTCGAACAAAAAGAATGCCTTCCACCTTCGTGCGATCCAACATCAAATTGGCTTTCTGTCCGAGCTGTACGCCTTCGAACCACTCTCCTTTTTCGAAATCAACATCCGTCGTCGACGTAGGCACGAACAAAGACTTCACATCGATCGGAAAGAAGGTCCGCTTGATCGAAAGCTTTGGCGACAACTTTTGATGAGCAACGACCAGCATCGGATGAGTGCCATCGTCACACGTTTCAAACGAGATGGTGGCGAGCTCAGGAAACCGAGGCGGAATAGAAATCGTGCCAGACAAAGCCATGGCGCGAAGTTGCGTGGGACTTTTACTCATCATGTTGGCCTCGGGTAAGATACTAATGGACGGTTCGCTAGCCCCACTGACATGGAAGGCTATTCCTTTTCGACACCGCGTGCAAGTTTCCAAGCACGTGTTGATCAAGAACGTGCGAACGTTTTTCGATTCTTTCCGCCGATCTTCATTTTGGTGAACTCATGCGTCTGCGTCTCTGGTTGGTCTGCCTCGCATTGGTCTACAGTTCATTCTGCCAACTTGATTTGGCCGCTCAAGCCGAAACTAATTCCGGTGTGCTGCTGATTCCCGAGGACGTCTACGACCAAATCCCGACGCGAGCCGTTTCTCGAGCGACGTTGGCTCCCACGACGGAGCCAGCCGAAGCCGCGAGCCAAGCGGGCGGGCTCAGCGACGTCGCACCTTTACCGGACGTTCCGCCGGGTGACGGTCCCCTGTTGATGCTCCCTCAAGCAGACGCGATGTACAGCGCAGCACCTGGGATCGATCAAAACTGGGGACCGGACGATTCCATTGAGTTGCCCGATCAAGTCGACCTACGCGACTATCTTCCAACTCCGGGAAAGCAATCTCAGAACGATTGCGTGGCATGGGCCGTCGCCTATTCAACCTACTCCTGTCAAATCGGCCAAGAACGTCGACGCAAGCCAACATTTGCCAGCGACCAATTCAGCCCCAAGTACGTCTACGACAATCTCTCCAGCAACGGCGGTGGATTGACCATCCTTCAAGCCGTCAATTTCTTGAAGCTGAACGGTTGCGCATCGCGAGCAAATCTGGACACACCGAGCGGGCCGATCTCATCCAACGCCGTCGTCGAAGCCAACACCTTCAAATTGCTGGACAACGCCCGGGCACGCAACATCAACGATATCAAGTTGTACTTGTACGAAGGTTATCCGGTTGTCTTAGTCGTTCGAATGAAGGCCGATTTTCGCGACGACGCGGTGTTGTCCTCTCCCTACGTTTGGACCAACGACTCATCGGACGATGTGAATCACCACGCGGTCACGGCTGTCGGCTACGACGACCAAAAACAGTCGCTGCTGCTGATGAATTCGTGGGGTACGCAATGGAAAGACCAAGGGTACTGCTGGGCATCTTACGACAACTTCACGACGATCGACCAAAACAATTGGTGCGCGGAAGCTCACGTGTTGAAGGTCAAGAAAAGTGCCCCCTTCGATGCCTGGATGGCCGATCGAGATAGCGACAGTCCAGCCAATCCGTTCGTTCAGCGACCATCAATTGTCTGGCGTCACTTTTCATTGAAAAACGACCGAAAAGTTTACGAAGGCAACCAAATCATCTCGCCGGCTTCGTGGAAAGTCGACGGCTTGGCGTGCAATAACAAAAACCTGTTCCTTCTTGCTCGTGACCAGACCGTCTATCAAATGAACGATGACCTGTCTGGTGTGAGCTGGACGCATCTCAGTCGATCACCACTGGACGACGAAAAGGTGTGCATGATGGCCGCAGCGAAATCGCAAGCCCTTCATGTATTGACCGATAATCAAACGCTCTACAAATACGAATCCGCGTCTGCGAATTGGTTGAACGTCCCACTACCACGAAACAACATGAAACCGGTCGACCTGCGTACGATCAACGACAAAATCCGAGTGATCACGGACAAAGGAACGGTCTACCAGCAAATGCCAAATAGCGAGTGGGACGAATTGAAACGCATTCAGCCGTGATCACTCGGCCTCGGCTTCTTCTACCTTCAATGTCCGAGCGACACGAAACCCTAGATAGGGATGATACGTGTAAAGCTTTTCTTGTTCTCGTTTGGCCGATCGCATCGTTGTTGGAATGTAGAAAACGGCGCTGCCTCGAGCGACTCGATAAGCAGATTGGTTGTCAATCAGACCATCGCTATTGTCGACAATCATCCGTTTGTCATGACGGCGCGATGAATCATGTGTTTCGCACCACTCCATCACATTGCCGAGCGTATCGAACAAGCCAAACGAGTTGGGAAGCAACTTCCGCACCGGCCGGAACAGAACCTGAGCTGATTGAGCAGAGCTCTCCGTCGTCCAAGCGTATTGCGGTAACAACTCGGGAGCGTACCCGTAGTAACGCGGCGTGTTGGTTCCTGCTCGGCATGCAAATTCCCACTCGGCTTCCGTCGGCAGCCGATACCCGGTGCGTTCCAGGAAGTTCTTTGGTCGTTTGATTCCTTCGGGTGATTGATAGTCGCGTTCAATCTCCTCGATCGATGGGTAGCACATTTCCCACTCCGGAATGTGTTCCTGCTCGCTCAACCAACGGCAGTATTTGATCGCACTAAACCATCCAACCGACGTCATCGGACAATCCGGCTGCGTCGTGTACTGAGTGGCATAACCTGTATCTGGATCAAAGCGACGGAATTGCTCCAGGGTCACTTCCGAATCCGAAATCGCAAATGATCGCGGGATCTTTGTCTGGATGGGGAATTCCAGCGAATGATCCCGAAACAATTCGTGCCCGGGAGATCCCATCACAAAGTCAACAGGTCCGCGAAGATGGATCATCGTCTGACCTTGTCCATTCCGATTCCAAATCGGTCCGAACTCGCCATCGCCGGACTTCACTTCCCCCGACTGCAATTCAACATGTGGTGAATCTGCCAGATCGATCCTGTCAGTGACAGCGTCCCAGCCCCACCGATTGGTCAGGTAGCGACAGATAGAATGCAGCGACGCGTTTGGATGTTTCGTCCCCCAGTCCTCGATCATTTCTCGCAGCGTTTGCAACTCGTCCGCAGGCAACTGTTCCGGTCGGTAACGAGCCAACGCAGCGATCAATGCAACGCGACGGGACATGTTGGATTCGGTGCGAAGTTGTTCCAACAACAAGGACGGCGGCACACTCAATGATGCCATCCGATCGATCAAGAAGGATCGCAACCGAGGATCGCTTGAACTCTCAAGTGCTTTCCAAAGGTGGCTGGAAGATCCCAGCCGCGTGAGCGCCACGATGGCATTGGCTTTCCGACTGGCAACATGGTCTTTTTGCTCGTCGGAAACAATCGGACGGCTCCAGACAGAAGCTGCAACGGTCTCGTCGCCATCTTCCACCAATGACAAACTGGTCAGTCGAAACCCGTCTGCCGCCAATTCTTTCGATTTCGCTAGATGTTCGCCCGGTGGCAATCGATTGAGGGTCCGTGATTCATGGGTCCCACCATTCCACCAAACTCCCGAATAGCTGATCGTGTCTTCGTCGAATTCGCCGGACGGATTCAAACGAATATCGGTTTGATACTTTTCAAGCTGCAACCGCGATTGGAAATGGTAGGGACTGTCGTTCCAGGTGTCCTCGGCCATCGGAGACGACACCAATCGATGACGAACGGAACTGTATCGATCGTTTCCGCTGGAATCACGCCGCTTCAGATTGGATTTCGGCACAAACCCACCTTGGATGAGAGGCCCCCACCCCTTCGATTGATGCTCTGAATCAGCAAGCCCCAAGTAAATTTTCGCGTCAATTGTGTCGTGTGGCAATTCTGTCCAAAGAACCCCGTATTTCTGAAGTGCATCAGATTCTTCAGTCTCGCCGGACGTCAGGTCAGCTGGGATGGCAGTCACGTCGCAGGGAAAGTACAAGTCGTCACGCATTGATTGCTGGAGTGTATCGATCGATTCTCGGTCAACACCGCGAGTGAATTTCCAGTCCAGCCCATCTCGTTTAAAAGCGGCAGCCAAGTACGGTTGGCCTTCCATCGCGTAAACGCGAATGCATTCAGGTCGATACGAACTGCGTTGTAACGACCGAGCGATCTCCTCAAAATCATCGAGTCGACATTTTTGAATCATCGCGAAATCTTGGGTGACAAACCCTTCCAGCGACTGGATCTGATTGGTCAATTCCGTCCCAACTTCCTTGAATGATTCGCGTGGAGTCTCGTCGATCCACTTTGGCGAGGCCTCCAGCATCAACTCATCGTTGAGCGACTGCGAGACGTAACCTGGGTTCTGCATTGCTACTGACAACAGCAATTCAAATTCGTCCTTCTCCGCGACGACGAGCAGATCCTTCAGGATGGGATCGAGCGGCTCGATGCATTTCGAGATCAAAAACGCCGCATTCAATCGAACGTCGCTGTCTTGTTCGGATGGGTCACCATCATTTGATGGGCCAAAATATTCCGAAGCTGGCTGAACGATGTGCTGGGCGATTTGGGTGAAGCCCGGCGTGAGCTCACCAACTCGCGTTGGGTTCTGGTTCACGATGGCTTCCACCAACCGTGAGGCATGACGTTTCCACTGCGAGTTCTCGGCGTCCAACTGTGACAGCACCCACGCAAATCGCAGTTGTTGATCTTCGTCCAACACCTGAGATTGATATCGCGACCAAAGCATCTCTTTCGCGGTTTCGGATTGCAGTTGAAGCCGTTCGGCGATCACAACCAGCGTGTCAGGTCCTGATTGTGGGATCGCATCGACCAATGGTTTGACCTGCGTGGGGTCGTCTTGCACCAACGCTAATCTCGCGGCCAGTACCTCTCGTTGTGTCTTGGTCGGATCCTCCAGAACGGCTTTCAAACGAGGACGCGCCTCGTCTCGAACCGGTTGAATGGTGTTGATCACATTTGGCATCATTTCCATGTCGGCCGCCAACAAACGAGACACCGTCGAATCCGTTTGCTGTTTTGCCAAACGATTGGACATGTCCTTGTTGATCGCCGCGACCGCCAGCCCCGCGATCATCAGAAAAACTGCGGCGATCGCCCAACGTGTTCCGTGATAGCGAGCCGAAGCGGCCATGAGTTTGGACTGGTCTTCGGTCCGCTGAGCCGCCTGCGTCAACGCGAGAAAACGGAGGTATTCCAAACCGCTGGGCAAGAACCGGTTTTCACGATTGCTCTTCCAGTATTCGGTGAGATCGTTCAAACGAAGTCGAGCCCGGCCTCGAACGGTTTGACGATCACTCTGAGTCAACCAATCACGAATGGGTTCGACCAAGAAGTCGTGTGTCAGTTGATAGCATCGCAGGGTTGAATCCGATTCCACGCCGTCCATTGCCGCCGTCGGCGTGATCAGCCGAAGTTCTCCATCGAGAGCCTCGATCAATTCTTCAAAGGTTTCATCATCCAGTGATGCCACCTGCTGAAGCCGGTCGATGTCTTTCATTTGACCTTTGATCTTCGTGCCGCGATCAGGCAGCAATTCAGCCAAAACCGCTTTCGCGGGATCACGCAGACGACGATGGTGCGGCGATGCGTTTGATCCTTCAAACGTTGATTGTAGATACCCGATGTCGATGCCTTCGGTGCCACCAAATTCCGCCAGCGTCTTCAAGTTCCATTCGCGTCCCTTCAGCATCTGCGCCAGAACGGCCAAGTGAATTGAAATCACCTTTCCGCTTTCTTGAACGGCGTCAACGATGGAATCGATGAACCTTTTTTGCTCGTTCGTGACTCGACTCAAATCATTGGGCAGGCAACCATACGCTCGACCAAATTCGGTCAAGACATAGCGTGCGTGACGCAAGTCGAAACGATCCACCGCGATGCAGTTGACGTCCTGAACCAGTCGCAAATCCAGTTCGTGAAAGAATTGCGTGGCAGGCATCCAAAAGTCATCTCGGATCAACAGCATGCATTGCACGTTGGCTCCGTCGCACTGCCGGATTGCATCGACAAGCACCTCGTCTCGAATTTTTGGATGGGCGTGCAACCATTGTTCGAATTGGTCCACGATGACCAACACTTTCTTGCCGCCGCTAACGCCCTTTTTTCGCAACGACGACATCGCGCCGATGAGCGTTGACTCAGCCGCCGTGCTCGAGTCCAGCTTCTGAAGTGCAGAGAGCAGCCGTGATTCGGTGTGCTTCGCGTTGGCTTCCACGAGGACGACTTCGACCGATGGATCCAAGAGCGGAACCAATCCAGCCTGCATCAGCGAAGACTTTCCGGAACCAGACGGCCCATAGATCAATGCGACGCGAAAAGCATCTTCGGCTTCGCGAGCATCGATTCGAATCTTGAGCTGACGCAGAACTTCGGGAACTCCATGCGCGTCTCGGGCTCCCGGAACCAATTGCAAGAAGAACCGGCGGTCGTGGCGATCAAACGCTCGCAATCCTTTTGGGATGATGCGTGATTCTGATTCATCGCCCGCCGCATTTGCCTGGACGCCCGGCGGTGCCCACTGATTAGCAACCGCCACGAACTTCGCCGAAAGATCATCGGTGTAGTCGGCGGTGGTTTCATCCAACTGAAACGTGCGAAGATCAGCAGCCATCGCGGCGGCGTTGGGATAACGATCCGACACCCGTTGAGCCAATGCCTTCAAACAGATGCGTTCGAGCTCGACCGGCAGTTGCGGGTTGAACTGCCGAAGCGGCGTTGGCTCGGCACGAACGATGTCCTGCAACAATTGTTGGCTGGATCCACCACCGAATGGCCGGCGACCAACCAGCAGTTCATACAGCACAATCCCCAACGCGAAAATGTCGGCGCGACCGTCGACGAGGTGCCCCTCACCGCGAGCCTGCTCTGGACTCATGTAGGAATACGTTCCGATCAGCAACCCAGCTCGGGTTGGACGCGGCGCGTCATCGCTCATCGCCAGCCCAAAATCCGTCAACCAAGCCCGATCCTGCGTGTCGATCAGGATGTTGCTTGGTTTGACATCACGGTGCACCAGGCCGTGGGAATGGGCGTGCCCCAAGGCATCGGCGATCGACGCGGTCCAAACCAGACCTTCCTCAAGCGTCGGCTTCGCCTTGAGGATTCGCTCTCGGAGATCAACACCTTGAATGAATCGCGAGACGACAAAGAACGGGAACTGGTCCGATTTGCCAACGTCGTAGACCGGAACAATGTTCGGGTGATCCAGCTTCGCGACCATCCGTGCTTCGGACGACCACTGAAATTCATCGTTGACGTCTTCCAAGGTTCGCAGCGGAACTTTGATGGCGACGTCTCGATTGAGCGACTCGTCTTTGGCGTGAAAGACTGAGCCGAATCCACCGCTCCCGATGCGTCGAACGACCCGATAGCGCCCAATCCAGTCAGGCGTTTCGATCTGGGGCAACGCCTTTCCAGAAGCAACGGTCGCGTCAACCTGCGACGTCCCGGAGGGACGCCGAGTGTTGCCAGGTTGAGTCGCGCTTGGAAGGTCCGATTCGGAAGTCAAACCTTCATCCTCATTGATAGTGCTAACAAACCGCGGATGGTGGGATGCACCGAGTTCCGCAGGTGTCTAGCTTACCCCACTTCGACATCCAAAGTGTTGTGTTGGCACGAAAATGAGACGGTGAGAACTTTCGACCGAACTACGGACGACCGAATCGCAGAAAGTAATTCTCGTCAAAGCCATCCAGTTTGACTTCTTCTCGAAACACAAATCCAGCGGCTTCGATCTCTTCGCGGAATGTTTCCTTGCCAGCTCGCACGTGACCCATCGTCCATTCTCGAGACTTGCCTTCGATTCGCTCGAAGTCGATCACAACCAGCTGCCCGCCGGGCTTCAACGCATCGAAGATCGACTTCAACGAATTCGCGGGATACTCGAAGTGATGGTAGACATCACACACAAACGCCGCCGTGATGCTGTTCGGCGGAAGACAAATGTCGTCGGGCAATCCGAGCACGGGTGTGACATTGCCAAGACGTTTCAGTTCAGAAATTCGGCTCACACGCTGGACAAACTTGGGCGCGATATCAATCGCGAAAACCCAGCCGTCTTTTCCGACGGCATCGCTGAACGGTTCCACAAACAAACCGGTCCCGGTGCCAATGTCCGCCACCTGATCGCCGGGCTTCAATTTCATTGCCGCGACGATCTCGTCTTTGGCCGCGTAGACTTCGCGGCTTTCTACTTCAAAGCGTTGCAACCAAACATCAACGTCCAATTCGGGATCCAGGAAAGCATCGTTGATGCCTGGATTGATCGAATCAGTCACCGTTTCCTGTGCCTGCAAATTGTTCGCAGGCACACAACAAATCACCGCGAGAATCGCGATGCAAAAGCGTTGCAACGTCATCGTTTTCAGTCCAATGCTTTGAAGCGGATGTCTTTGAACTCAGCCCACATTGGTTTGCCAGCGTGCAGTTGCAACGCCAGTTTGCCATCGAGCAATGCCAACTCAGGTTGCTCGTCGGTGAAGTCGAGGATCAGCTTTCCATTCATAAAGTGCTGGATGTGGTTGCCTTTGCCAATGATGACGACTTCGTTCCAGCCATCCAAGTTGAACAGCTCTTGGAACTCGGCTTCATCCATGAAGTTCTCCAGGACTTTCTTCTTTCCGTCCTTCCAAACAGCCTTTTCCCCGACCATGCAAATACGGCCGCGACGTCCGCCTTCGTCGTAGATGAATCCCGCGATGTTGGGGAACTTCATCTCGTTGCGAAGTTCGTGCTGGTACCCGCGGACAACCCACTTGTTGCGAGCCGATTTGTCGGTGATGTGCTTGGATCGATACTGAATTCCGGAGTTGTTGGTCGCGTTGCAACGGAACGATAGGCGAACTTCGAAGTTCTTGGTGTTGCCGTCTTCCCAGATCAGAAACGTGTTGCCGTTGGCTTTGTTTTCAGGGGTGGTTTCGCCATGGATGACGCCGTCGCGAACCGACCACAAGCGATCATCGCCGCTCCATCCGGTCAGATCTTTACCGTTGAAGATTGAAGTCAAACCGCTTTCGGCGGGTGCCGTGACGGGCGATTCAGCGCGAACGGAGGCGACATTGGCCCAAGCCATTGCGAGGCAAAATGCAATCGTCGTCAACTTGTTGGGAGCCAGGGTGTTTGCGAAAAGCAATTTCGTCATCGAGGTGGGATCCAAAGGGAGGGAGGGGAAGGCGGAGATCAAATTTGATGCTCGAGAGTATGATTGAACGGAACGCCGTCGCCAACCATCGGGGCTTTCGCGGTCGAAATTCTTTGTTCGCTGAGAGTTTGCCGCCACAAGGCGAAAACTAGTCGTCTGAACAACTGCAGTCAGGAACCGCAGTCAGGATCGCCGGCGGCTGACCAATCCCGACGAGCCCAAAACGGCGTTATCGAAATGATTTCCCGCCCTGAAAACATGCCCGCATAGTTCGCCCAATCGCCTCAGGCAGATTGTCTTGAGCAGCGTTTGGCATATTCTAACCGAATGCCTGGTCCCAGAATTGCTTCGTGCAATTCTTTCGGCCAAAGTGCCGCCTAGGCGAACCACGGGTTCGACTCGCATGGTTGCGAGGCCTGAACGATCTGCACCGGCCGCTGCTGACGCGGGGCCAACCGACGGACTTTGGTCCGAGAGGTTCACGGTGGAGTACTTTCAAACAAGGAATGATGCCAATGTCCGATTCGACTCCAATTCAGAATGCGATCATCCCATCGCAGAATGTGACTCGCCCGGACCCAGTCGTCATCGCGAAAGATTCTCCGGAGCCGACCGAGACGCTCTACTGTGAAGACCTGCAAGTTGGCGACGAGTGGCTGAGTCCCTGGCGAACCATTTCAGCAAACGATGTCCGAGCGTTTTCTGAACTGACGGGCGACTTTGATCCACTGCATGACGAAGACGAGAACGGCGAGAGCCTCATGCCGAAATCTCCGTTTGGTCGACCGGTCGCACACGGGTTGTTGGGATTAAGCGTGCTGGCGGGTTTGTCGACTGAATATCCACGA
>TARA_R110002073_G_scaffold123234_1_pt1 | contig 104204 bp, 113 predicted proteins | sample TARA_R110002073 | Tara Oceans TARA_R110002073 (sample SAMEA4397174) | marine metagenome | biome: Polar Biome; feature: [DCM] deep chlorophyll maximum layer (ENVO:01000326); material: water (ENVO:00002006), including particulate matter (ENVO:01000060) such as... | depth 40 m
GACATGGGAGCCTCGATGGAAATAAACAAGAAGTTCACAGCTGGAGCCAACATGAGAATCGATGAGACGGCTTCTATATACGGACTTGTTCAACTGATTGACAAACTAAGATTAGGCTTCGCATACGACATTACAACCACTGATATTACCAATGTAAATGACAATGGTTCATTAGAGTTTATATTAAAGTATCAGTTTTAGAGAAGTTTAAAAATAGATTTGTATGAAGAGGACTGCATTAGTTTTAGGAGCTGGAGGTTTTATTGGAAGCCATATGGTGAAAAGGTTGAAGTCTGAAGGGTATTGGGTACGAGGAGTTGATCTTAAGCTTCCTGAATATTCTGATAGTCTTGCTGATGAGTTCTATCTAAAAGACTTGAGAAACCCAGGTGAAACAAAAAAAAGTTTTACTTATGCACACAAAAATGAAATAAACCTTTTTGATGAAGTTTACCAGTTTGCAGCAGATATGGGAGGTGCGGAGTATATCTTTACTGGAGAGCATGATGCAGATATTATGCACAATTCAATAATGATAAATTTAAATGTGCTAAACTGTCAAAAAGAATTGAATAGGATTCATAAAACCAATAAAACTAAAATTTTCTATTCATCTTCTGCTTGCATATATCCTGAACAAAATCAATTAGATCCAGAGAATCCAAATTGTTCGGAAAGTACTGCTTACCCTGCAAGTCCTGATTCAGAATATGGGTGGGAAAAAATTTTTTCTGAGCGCCTATACCTAACATATGCACGTAACTATAAAATACCTGTTAGAGTTGCTCGTTATCATAATATTTTTGGCCCTGAAGGAACCTGGGAAGGTGGTAAAGAAAAAGTTCCTGCTGCTATGTGTAGAAAAATTGGGATTTTGCCAATTGAGGGAGGCGAGATTGATGTTTGGGGAGATGGTTTTCAAACGAGATCTTTTCTATACATAGATGAATGCATAGAAGCTACAAGAAGGCTTGTGAATTCTGATTTTCAAGGGCCTGTTAACATTGGTTCCGAAGAAATGGTTTCTATCAACCAATTAATTCAAATCATAGCTAAAGAAGCGGGTAAGAAAATAAAAAAGAATCACCTTTTAAAAGGTCCTATTGGTGTTAGAGGAAGAAATTCTAACAATGATTTGGTTCGAGAAAAATTAGGTTGGGATTATTCTCAACCTCTGCATATTGGTATTCAAAAAACATATGATTGGATTTCTCAACAGATATTATTGAAAGAGTGATTATTTTTTGCATCTAGCCACTAAAAAAATTCCATTAAATAAGTTAAGGTGAAAAAGCTCTTATAGTCATTTCAAAAATGTCTCTGTTGATCTTCAACCGCTGTGATTAAATAAAGTCTCCAAAATACGAAGAAGAATTCAATGGTTAAAATAAAACACTATATCATATAAAACTAATTAAAGAGTCGCTCCGTATACTGAACATAATTCAGTTTCAGAGCGACTTCTCTTTTCACAGCGATTCTCCCACTATTTTCCCCCTAACATCAACAACTCATTACAAACAACCTCTGTAATGTATCTTTTTTCACCTTCTTTGGTTTCATAGCTTCTTGAAGTTAACTTACCGTCAACCATGATTTCATTTCCTCGAGTTACGTACTTTTCGATAATCTCAGCAGTTTTATTCCATGCAACCACATTATGCCATTGTGTATCAGTTACTTTTTCGCCTTGTGCGTTCTTATAACTTTCATTTGTAGCAATAGAGAATTTTGCTAATTTTTTACCACTTTCTAAAGTGATAATTTCTGGATCATTTCCTAAATTTCCAATTAACTGTACTTTGTTTCTTAACGTATTCATAAGATAAGGTTTTGTGCACTTTGTCTTTTTTACTCAGCGCAGGTTTATAATTTAATTTACATCAAACGGTAATTCGTTTTGACAAGGCAAAGATGTGGCGGCTTCAAAATTATATTCGGTTGTAAAGCGCTTACTTTCGGTTGTAAATATTTGTAGTCGTTTGTAAACGAATAATTCGCCTTATCTTTGGCATCAATTAAGCATGCTATGAAAGTTAAAATAGAAACAGAAAATTTAATTCTTAGAGAAATCAGGGATTCAGATATAGAAGGAATGTTCTTATTAGATTCAAATGAAGAAGTCCATAAATATTTAGGAAACAGCCCTATAAAAACAAAACAACAAGCTAAAGAGAACATCAGTTTTATTCGGTTACAATACAAAGAAAGAGGAATTGGTCGTTTTGCTGTTATTGAAAAAACTACCAATAAATTCATTGGTTGGTCTGGGTTAAAGTTAAATTCTGGAGAGAAAGAAAAACTTAATAACCTAGATGAATTCATTGATATTGGATATCGATTTATTCCAAAGTTTTGGGGAAAAGGATATGCTACCGAATCCTCTATGGCGGCTTTAAATTATGGTTTTATAACAATGAATTACGATATCATATTTGGGGCTGCTGAGTTAGACAATCTAGCTTCAAATAGAGTTCTTAAGAAAATAGGATTACGCTTTTCTAATGAATTTCTATATAATGAAATCAAATGCAATTGGTATGAATTAAAAAAAGAAGAGTATGGAAACTAAAGAGTGTTTAGAGTGCGGAGAAGTTGTAAAAGGGAGAGTGGATAAAAAATTCTGCTCAGATTATTGTCGGAACTCATACAATAACAAGGTAAATAAAGACAGTAAAAACCTTATTAGAAATATTAATAATAGATTACGTAAAAACCACAAGGTTCTTTCAGAATTGAATTACAAAGGAAAAACAAAAGTTTCTAGAACCAAGTTATATGACAAAGGTTTTGACTTTCAATTATTCACTTCTATTTACAAAACCAAAACAGGGAATACATATTTCTATGTCTATGATGAAGGTTATTTAGCTTTAGAAAATGAAACTTTCTTATTAATCAGAAAAGATTCTTAAGGTTATTTCCAGCTGTTTCCTTTCATTTTAAGCGCAGCTTTTAAAACATCTTTCTGACTAATTTGTCCGATTAATTTTCCATTCTCTATAACAGGAAACCGTCTGCGTCCGGAGCCAATAAATTTATTAGCTGCATCAAAAATATTCATATTCTTGTCAATTGTTTCAACTTCAGACACCATATTTTTCTCTACCGTATGACTATTATCCATAGGCATGTTGTAGTACTTGCTCTCAGAAATATGCTTGATACAATCTGTTTCTGAGATAATACCAACCAGCTCATTTTTTTCATTTACTACAGGAGCTCCAGAAATTTTATATTTAATTAAGGTGCTAATTACATCGTGAATAGATTGACTTGGCATAAAAGTTACCAGCTTAGTTGTCATGTAATCAGATACTAGAATTTGTTCGGCTGGTTTAGAATTTTTTTTGTCTCGTTTTCCTTGAAAGTTAATAATCCCCATATTAAAAAGTGCTTTGCTTAAAGTTACTGATTTTAAACAATTTACAATATTTAATTTTAATTTTTTTATTTATTACATTTATAGAAATAATTCCTACATGAAAAAATACGCATCTATTATCTCATTAATCATTGTTTTGATTTCAGCTTATTGGGGGTTTTACGATTTGAGTCCTACAACGTTAGTCCAACCCAAAAACGATACTGAGTTTTCAATAGAAAAAGCATTATCTCATTTAAAAAATATTACTGAAGAAGTTCATTATGTAGGGACTGAAGGTCATAAAAATGTTCAAAATTATCTTTTTGAAGAGCTTCAAAAAATGGGTTTAAACCCAAGTATACAAACACAAACTGTTATTAATAGAAAATGGTATGCAGGTACAACCACAGAAAATATTATTGCAAAAATTAAGGGAAAAGAAGATGGAAAGGCTCTTTTGCTTTTATCGCACTATGATTCTAATCCTAATTTAGCTATTGGAGCTAGTGATGCCGGTTCTGGTGTTGTAACTATTTTAGAAGGTGTTCGTGCTTTCCTTGCTAAAGGAGAACAACCTAAAAATGATATAATCATCTTAATTTCTGATGCTGAAGAATTAGGCCTTCTAGGTGCTAAGGCTTTTGTAGAACATCATCCATGGGCAAAAGATGTTGGGCTCGTTCTAAATTTTGAAGCCAGAGGTAGTGGTGGACCTAGCTATATGTTAATGGAAACCAACGGTAAAAATAGTCGATTAATTTCTGAATTTTTAAAAGCAAACCCAGGTTACCCTGCATCAAACTCCTTGATGTATAGCATCTATAAAAAATTGCCTAACGATACTGATTTAACCGTTTTTAGAGAAAATGGAGACATAAACGGATTCAATTTTGCATTTATCGGAGATCATTTTGATTATCATACCATGCAAGACAGCTATGAAAGACTAGACAGAACAACCCTTGCTCATCAAGGTAATTATTTAATGAGTACTCTTGCTTATTTTGCAAATTCGGATATTGAAAATATGAATAGTGATGTAGATTATGTCTATGTAAATTTTCCTTTTGTAAAATTACTAACCTATCCTTTTTCTTGGGTAACGCCCATGTTAATTATCGCTGCTATTTTACTGATTGTCTTAGTTTTCTTCGGAATTTCCTTAAATAAAATCGATAAAAAGCAGTTATTTATTGGTTTTATTCCTTCACTCCTTTCCATTATTTTATGTGGAGGGGTTTCATATCTTCTATGGAATGGAATTCTATTAATTCATCCTTCCTATAGAGACATATTACACGGGTTTACCTATAATGGATATTGGTATATTACTGCTTTTGTGTGTTTAAACATTTGGATGTTATTTTTCATTTACAAACGATTTATAAAAAGAGACAATATTACTAGTTTATTAATCGCTCCCATTATTATTTGGTTGCTTGTAAACTTCTTTATCCCTGAAGATTTTAAAGGAGCAGGGTTTTTTATCATTCCTGTTCTAATTGCAGAAATTATTTTAGCTATTTCTGTTTTTAAAAAACCTGTCGATAGTAACTATGCAATTCTTTTTGCCCTTTTATCTATTCCAACAATTTATATTTTTGCTCCGTTAATTAAGTTATTCCCTGTTGGGTTAGGTCTAGAGGTTCTTTTTATTAGCGGAATTTTCTTAGCTCTTGTTTTTGGACTTTTATTGCCTGTCTTAAGTGCATCAAAATCAAGAAATGCCTTTACAAAATTGGCAGGGATTCTGGCTATTACCTTTTTTGCTATAGCAACGTTTCAATCTGGATTTACGATTAACAAAAAGAAACCAAATAGCTTAGTGTATATTAAAAATCTTAACGATTCTACTGCGTATTGGGGGACTTACAATCAGGTTCTAGATCCTTATATTTCGCAAAAGTTAGGTGATAACCCTACAAAAGGAGGAATACCCAATACAAGTTCTAAAAGCAAGTACAATAGTCGTTTTAGCTACCATGCAGAAGCAGAAAACAAGGCTATTGAAACTTCAGACATTCATATTACTAGAGATACCATTATTGGAGAAGACAGAATGTTAGACTTTAACCTCATTCCTAAAAGAAAAATCAACAAATACGAATTAGGAGTTACAGATTCCATTCGATTTAAAAAAATGTCTGTTAACGGCGCTCTTTATAATGATGGCAAGCCTATTGGTTTTAGAAGAGGAAGTTTCTTGTTGTATCACATGGGGAGTTCAGACGATAGTTTATCCGTTTCAGTAACCATTGGAAAAGAAGCAACACTTCATCTCTTTTTGAATGAAGTGTCATACGACTTGTTAGAAAATCCGTTATTTTCTATTCAACCTAGAGCTGAAACAATGATGCCTATGCCATTTATAACAAACAATGCTATTATTTGTACTCGACAACTGAATTTTTAACGCTATTTAACTTCAGAAACACGAAGCGTATTTACCATTCCACGTTCTTCAACTGGCATAGAGGTTAAGTTAATAACCAAATCTCCAGGCTTGACATATTTCTTTTGCTCCGCAATTTTATTAATGTTTGCTACTGTGTCGTCAGTACTCAAGTCTTCATTATAAAAATAAGCTTTAACACCCCATAGAAGGTTTAGCTTCCCTAAAATTCGTCTTTCTGTTGTAAATGCCAAGACAAGTGTTTTTGGTCTCCATGCCGAAATTTGAAACGCGGTATATCCACTATTTGTTAAGGTACAGATCGCTGATGCATTTGTATCGTTTGCCATTAAAGCTGCATGATAACATACCGATTTGGTAATAAATCGATTTGTACGAATATGTGGTGCTTGAACTGGAACTTCTATTAAAGGTGAGTTTTCTACGCTCATAATAATCTCACTCATCTTTTGAATTACTCTTACTGGATGCTTTCCAACAGAAGTTTCTCCAGATAACATTACGGCATCTGCTCCATCCATAATAGAATTGGCAACATCGTTTACCTCTGCTCTCGTTGGAACAGGGTTTTCTATCATCGTTTCCATCATCTGAGTTGCTATAATAACAGGAATCCTAGCTGTTTTAGCTCTACGAACTAATCTTTTCTGAATTAAAGGAACATCTTGCATTGGTATTTCAACACCTAAATCTCCACGAGCGACCATTAAACCATCACAATAAGGAATTAAAGCATCTAAATTGTCAACTGCTTCAGGCTTTTCTATTTTAGCAATTACAGGGACTCTATATTCAGAATGCTGAGAAATTAAATCGCGTAACATTCTCAAATCTTCTGGAGTTCTCACAAAAGATAATGCCATCCAGTCTACATCAAGGCTTAAGGCAAAAATGGCATCTTTTTTATCCTTCTCTGTCAGTGCAGGAAGAGAGATATTTGTATTCGGTAAATTCACTCCTTTTTTTGAAGATAGAACCCCTCCTACGATAACTTTGGTTACAACTTTGGCTTTTTTATCTGTAGAAACAACTTCAAACAATAGCTTTCCATCATCTACTAAAATCTGCTCCCCGGCTTTCACATCTCTAGGAAAATTTTGATAGGTCATAAAGGCTTTTTCCTTTGTTCCTATACATTGCTCTGTTGTAAAAACAAACTCATCTCCGTCTTCTAAAACAACACCTTCTTCCATTACGCCTACTCTCAATTTAGGTCCTTGTAGATCCGCTAAAATGGCTACATTGTAACCTTTCTCTTCATTAATTTCCCGAATTTGAGCCACTCGTTCTTTTACATCCTCATAATCAGCATGCGAAAAGTTAATTCTAAAAACATTCACCCCAGAAGCTGCGAGTTCTGTAAGGATTTTTTTTGTGCTTGTTGCTGGACCTAAGGTTGCAACAATCTTTGTTTTTTTTGTTTTTGGCATGTTTAAAAAATTAAAAATTCTTTTGACTTTAATGTGTTTGTATCTATAGTGTAGGATGTAACTACCTGACTAATCGTCTTAATTTTATCTACTGTATTTTGAATCAATTGTTGATTTTGCTCTCCAACAATTTTTATAAAATAGTCTACTCTTTTCTTTTCTGGGACTAGGTACGTTTTTGTTTCTGCTGTTAATGCTATCGAATCTAGCTCATTCTTTCGCTCTTCTTTGTAGCTATTAGCAATCAAATACCATTCGTAATCATACTTTTCATTTGTATAATCGTAAATAGAAAAGGACGCTTTCGTTTTGTCTGTTTCAAAATCTAAACTAAAGTTTGCCCTTGAAAAGTGTGTGTTTAAATTGTTATTTAAAAGATACGCTAATTTAAAATCTTCCAATGCTGTGTGAATGCCAATCAATGTATAATTGTCCTCGCAGAAATCTTGTAAATCAAGGGAATGAATTTGCATTGTCTTGGGAGATTAAACTAAGTTATTAATAATCCTTAGCTAGCAAAATTAACGATTGTTTTAAAAAGTTGAGCAAAAATTAACGAAATCGTTATAGGTTTATGCCTTCTCAATTTGTTTTTGAAAGGTAAAATAGACTCTTTTAGAAGCTTGTTCTTCGGCTTTCTTTTTTGAAGTTGCTCTTCCTTTGGCTATTTGCTCGCCATCAATACTAATCTTTACACTGAAGTGTTTTACAGACTCATTTCCTGTGTCTTCATACGTTTCGATGTTGTATTTCTTCTTTTGTTTCTGACACCATTCTATAATCAATCCTTTATAGCTAGTAATTTTACCTTCTAATTTTGGAATGTCTACATAAGGAGTTATCACCTTTTCAAAAATAAATTTCTTGCAGTAATTGTATCCTTTATCTAAATAAATTGCTCCAATTAGTGCTTCGAAGATGTTTCCATGAATGTTATCTCCGACATTGTCTTGAGAAATATTGCTCTTAACAAAACGAATAAGGTCTAAATCTTTCCCTAGTTCATTCAAATGATCTCTACTTACAATCTTAGATCGCATTTGTGTTAAGTAACCTTCTGCTCCACTTGGTACTTTCTTATACAAGTAAGAGGCAATAACAGAACCCAACATCGCGTCTCCTAAAAACTCTAACCGTTCGTAGTTAAATGGCTCTCCTTCTTCATCTAGTTTCTTTAAAGATCGATGTGTAAAAGCCATCACATAGAACTCAATCTTTTTCGGATTGAAGTCTAATAATTCCTGCATTTCATTGTAAAAACCTTCATCCTCGCCTTTAGAAGATGAGTTGACTATTTTTCGAATGAAATTCATTAAGTATTAATCGATTTTTTTGAATGCTACACAAGCATTGTGCCCACCAAATCCAAATGTATTGCTCATGGCAATTTTAATGTCTCTTTTTTGGGCTTTGTTCAAGGTAAGATTTAAATCTGGATTGATATTTTCATCAACAACAGTATGATTGATCGTTGGAGGGACTATTCCATGTTCCATTGCTAATATAGAGGCAATAGATTCAATAGCTCCAGCAGCACCAAGTAAATGGCCTGTCATAGATTTCGTTGAATTGATATTGATGTTTTTTGCATGATCGCCAAATACTTGAGAAATAGCTTTCAATTCGGCAACATCTCCAAGAGGTGTAGAAGTTCCGTGTGTATTAATATGGTCTACATCTTCTGGATTGATTCCAGAATTTTCTAAACAATTTTTCATTACAGCAATCACTCCAATTCCTTCGGGGTGCGGTGCTGTCATATGATACGCATCAGAAGACATTCCTCCTCCGATAACTTCAGCGTAAATTTTTGCTCCTCTTGCTTTTGCGTGCTCATATTCTTCTAGAATAATAGCGCCAGCTCCTTCACCTAAAACAAATCCGTCTCTTTCAGCGTCAAAAGGTCTTGATGCTGTTTCAGCGCTCTCATTTCTGGTTGACAAAGCATGCATTGCATTAAATCCGCCCATTCCTGCAAGGGTTACAGCGGCTTCACTACCCCCAGTAACAATGACATCACATTGACCTAAACGAATATAATTTAACGCATCTATCATCGCGTTAGCAGAAGATGCACAGGCAGATACTGTAGTATAATTTGGCCCCATAAATCCATTTTTAATGGAAATGTTTCCTGGCGCAATGTCTGCAATCATTTTTGGAATAAAGAAAGGATTAAATTTAGGTGTACCGTCTCCATCAGCGAAGTTCAATACTTCATTCTGAAACGTTTCTAAACCACCAATACCTGCTCCCCAAATAACTCCAACTCGTAATTTATTAACTGTGTCTAAGTCTAGTTTCGAGTCTGCAATTGCCTCATCAGAGGCTACCATTGCATACTGCGTAAACTTATCCATTTTACGAGCATCTTTTCTGTTAATAAAATCAGTGACAGTAAAGTCTTTAACCTCACATGCAAAACGAGTCTTGAACTTGGTAGCATCAAAATGCGTAATGGGTGCAGCTCCGCTAACTCCGTTAACTAAGCTATTCCAATATTCTTCAATATTGTTACCAATCGGTGTTAATGCACCAAGTCCAGTTACTACAACTCGTTTTAATTGCATATAAATGTTACTTTTTAGCTTCTTCTATATAGCTGATTGCTTGACCAACAGTACCAATGTTTTCTGCTTGATCGTCTGGAATTTGAATATCAAATTCTTTTTCGAACTCCATGATTAACTCAACAGTATCTAAAGAATCTGCTCCTAAATCGTTAGTGAAGCTAGCTTCTGTAGTTACTTCATTATCGTCTACTCCTAATTTGTCTACGATAATAGCTTTTACTCTTGATGCAATGTCTGACATAATTTTGTAATTTTTAAATTTAAAATCGAGGCAAAAATACAAATCTTATTATTCTAAACGAATTTTTCCCTGAAATAATCGGTTTTAAAAATAGACAATTTTTGTCGAATGTCCATTTAATAAATTACAATCTCAACTATTATTCTTTCTTTTGTAATTGAATTTCTCTAAAATGAAACGAATTGTCATTTTTGCATCTGGCTCAGGGAGCAACGCAGAACAAATCATAAATCACTTTAAAAACTCAGAATTGGTAAGCGTTACAAAGGTTTTTACCAACAATAAAAACGCAGGAGTTATTGATCGATGTAAGCGATTAAACATTCCTTTTGCTATTTTTAATAAGAGTGATTTTTCTACATCAGACATCGTGTTAAACGACGTAAAAATAAATGCGGATTATGTAATTCTTGCTGGCTTTTTATGGAGAATCCCTCAAGCTTTTGTCGAATATTTCTCAAAAAAGATCATAAATATTCATCCTGCCTTACTTCCTAAGTATGGAGGAAAAGGCATGTATGGAATGAATGTGCACAATGCTGTTAAAGAAAATAAGGAAACGGAAACAGGAATTACCATTCATTTTGTAAATGAGAATTACGACGAAGGGGCTATTATTTTTCAGGCGAAGACTCAACTAGAAACTTCTGATACTCCTGAGGATATTGCAAATAAAATTCATCTATTGGAATATGAATACTTTCCTAAAGTAATTGAAGAAACCATCTTGAAGCATGGCTAAAAAGAAATATTACGTCATATGGAAAGGAAAAGAAACTGGTGTTTTCTCTTCATGGAATACTGTCAAAAAACTTGTTCAAAATTTTGACGGGGCTCAATACAAATCCTTTGCAGACAAGCCTGAAGCTGAAAAAGCATTCAAAAAAAAGTATTTCGATTACAAAGGCAAAAACACCAAAAAACCCACTTTGTCTGCTTCTGAAAAAGCAAAATATGGTGTTCCTCTCGAGAACACTTTAACTGTTGATGCTGCCTGTAGTGGCAATCCTGGTAAGATGGAGTACAGGGGGGTTACCAATTACGACAAAAAAGAAGTATTTAAAAAAGGGCCTTATGAAAATGGGACCAACAATATTGGTGAATTTTTAGCTTTGGTACACGGAATTGCTTTGCTGAAAAACAAAGGGTTGCATAAAATGCCTATTTATACCGACTCAAAAATTGCTATGAGTTGGCTCAAGAAAAAACAATGCAGAACCAATGTTGTCTTTGACTCCTCAAATAGTAATCTTCTCAAATTAATACACCGTGCTGAAAAATGGCTAAAAGAAAACTCGTATCAAAACCCAATACTTAAATGGGAAACCAAAGCCTGGGGGGAAATCCCTGCGGATTTTGGAAGGAAATAAATTAATCGACCGATTCTCTTGCAATTTTCTTCTTATAGTGCCGATCTATTAGAGGGTTAATTATAAAAATTAAAATAAAAACTCCCCTAGCCAGAGTTATTGTAAAAAAAGCCAACCCAGCAGCAAGAATCCAAACAATCATTGTGTTTAACATTTTTGCTGCTTCTCTGTTTCTATAAAATTTGCTTAAGCCTGTTTCTCCTTTTTCCTTTTTAGCTACTGCATAAATCATCAAAAGAATCATCAATGCAATCAGTGAAAGATTGATAGAATAAAATACAAAAGGTCCTATGAAGTTAATTCCATTGACATAAAAAGCCGTTGAAAAAGGCAATAAAACCACAAAAAACAGCAAGAAAATATTGATCCAAAGTACTTTCATGTTAAAGTTTGTCAAAAATTTTGTGGTTTTCATATAATCAATCCAATAAAATGCAGTCACAAAAAAGCTGACGATAAATCCAATAAAATTTGGAATTCTTTCTGCCAATATTCCCCAAATTCCCGTTCTGTTTATAGTGCCATAACTAGGCACCACAACCTCCAACACCAATAAAGTCATTGCTATCGAAAAAACAGCATCGCTAAAACCGGTAACTCTATTTTTATCAAATTTAACTTCACTCATGTGTCAATTATTTTAAATCAAAAAAACATCTTGTTTTTACTTTTTAAAACTAATCAATTAAATTGATTCTTAAATCAATCAATATAATGTAAGCTACAAGGGTAGTTTTAGACTTATATCGTATCTTTGCAAACGCAATTTAGATTTAATCTATATAAAGTTATGATAAAAGTTTCAGATACAGCAAAAAAGAAAGTCGTTGAATTAATGACTGATGGTGGCTTTGATGCTACTGCTGATTTTGTGCGAGTTGGTGTGAAAAGCGGTGGATGTTCAGGGCTTTCTTACGATTTAGATTTTGATAATAAACAGCTAGAAAACGATAAAATTTTTGAAGACAATGATGTGAAAATTATTGTAGACAAAAAGAGTTTCTTGTATTTAGTTGGCACTACATTAGAATTTTCAGGAGGCTTAAACGGTAAAGGGTTTGTCTTTAACAATCCTAATGCCAATAGAACTTGTGGATGTGGTGAAAGCTTCTCATTATAAATAAATGCTATGAGTAAATATACTGAAGACGATTTAAGAGAAGAGTTAAAAACCAAAGAATACGAGTATGGTTTTTATACAGATATAGAAAGTGAAACCTTTGCGAAAGGGTTAAATGAAGATGTAGTTCGTGCAATTTCTAAAAAGAAAAACGAACCAGAATGGATGACTGAATGGCGTTTAGAAGCGTTTAGAGTTTGGTCTAAAATGGAAGAGCCTGAATGGGCAAATGTTACTTATAAAAAACCTGAATTTCAAGAAATCGCTTATTATTCAGCACCAAAACAAAAGCCAAAGTTAAATAGTTTGGATGAAGTAGATCCTGACTTATTAGCAACTTTTGAAAAATTAGGAATTTCTTTAGAAGAGCAAAAAAGGTTGGCAAATGTTGCTGTAGACATCGTGATAGATTCTGTTTCTGTTGCTACTACTTTTAAAAAGACATTAGGTGAAAAAGGTATTATTTTTATGCCTATTTCGGAAGCCATACAAGAACACCCTGAACTGGTTAGAAAATATCTTGGAACTGTAGTTCCTACTTCAGATAATTTTTATGCCGCTTTAAATTCTGCTGTTTTTTCTGACGGTTCATTCTGTTACATTCCTAAAGGCGTTCGTTGTCCAATGGAATTATCAACTTATTTTAGAATTAATGAAGGAGGAACAGGTCAGTTTGAAAGAACTCTTGTTGTTGCTGATAAAGGAAGTTTTGTAAGTTATCTAGAAGGTTGTACCGCCCCAAGTAGAGATGAAAATCAATTACACGCAGCTGTCGTTGAATTAATCGCTATGGACGATGCAGAAATAAAATACTCAACTGTACAAAACTGGTACCCGGGAAATAGTGAGGGAAAAGGTGGGGTTTACAACTTTGTAACCAAAAGAGGTTTGTGTGAAACCAATGCAAAAATCTCCTGGACTCAAGTAGAAACTGGATCTGCAATTACATGGAAGTATCCAAGTTGTATTTTAAAAGGAAACAATTCAGTAGGCGAATTTTATTCAATTGCTGTGACAAATAATTTCCAACAAGCTGATACCGGAACTAAAATGATTCACTTAGGTAAAAACACTAAGTCAACTATTATTTCTAAAGGAATCTCTGCTGGAAACTCACAAAATAGCTACCGTGGATTGGTGCAAATCAATTCTAGAGCCGAAAACGCAAGAAACTTCTCGCAGTGTGATAGTTTGTTGATGGGCAATGCATGTGGTGCACACACCTTTCCTTATATCGAAGTAAAAAACAAAACCGCACAAATAGAACACGAAGCCACTACAAGTAAAATTGGAGAAGATCAGTTGTTCTATTGTAATCAAAGAGGAATAGATACCGAAAAAGCCATTGCTTTAATTGTAAATGGGTTTAGCAAAGAAGTATTGAACAAACTTCCTATGGAGTTTGCTGTAGAAGCACAAAAATTATTAGAAATCAGCTTGGAAGGAAGCGTAGGATAAAAGAACCAACCATGAAAAAAATTATATTCTTATTTGCTCTTGCAATTAGTATTGTTAGCTGTAAAAAAACAGACAAAAAAGAGCTTATCAAACCTGAAATAAAATTATATGTTTTAGAAGGGGGTTCTATTTTAGTAAATAAATTAGACTTGTTTTCTCAAGACACTACGTATACTGGGCAAAGTAAGCAGTTTTCAGATGCATATTATGTGATTTCTCATCCAAAAGGAAATCTAATGTGGGACGCTGGTTTACCTGAGCAATTAGTTTTGCCAGAAGCTGTAACTCCTCCTCCAGGTGCTTTTACTGTTCGTAGACCTGACTCATTGGTAAATCAATTAGCTAGTATTGGTTTCAAAATAGAGGACTTCAAATATTTTGCAATGTCTCACTCTCATTTTGATCATACAGGACATGCTAATCGTATGAAGGATGCTATTTGGTTGGTACAAGAAAATGAGTACAACGCAATAGCTGGAGACTCAGCGAAAGTAAAAGATCCTTCAGTAAAAGAATTAGCTAAGGTTCAAAAGTTACATGGCGATTATGATGTCTTCGGAGATGGAACGGTTGTGATTAAATCTATGCCAGGACATACCGTTGGACATCAAGTATTATATATTGAATTAGGATTAGAACAACCTGTTTTGTTGACGGGAGACCTCTATCACTTTGAAGAAAACAGAACAAATAGAGGTGTTCCTTCTTTCAATTACAATGTTGAACAAACATTAGAAAGCATGGATAAGTTTGAGGCCTTTGCAAAAGAAAAGAATGCAAACGTATTTATTCAGCATTCACCTGCTGATTTCATGCGAATTAAAAAATTAGTGAATCAAAAATAAGAAGAGATATCATGTTAAAGATTGAAAACTTACATGCTTCAATAGAAGATAAAGCAATTTTAAAAGGGTTAAACTTACAAGTAAAACCTGGAGAAGTTCATGCGATAATGGGTCCAAATGGAGCTGGGAAAAGTACCTTGGCTAACATTATTGCTGGTAAAGAAGAATATGAGGTAACGAGTGGTTCTATCGAATTAAATAATGAAGATATTAGTGAATTGGCTCCTGAAGAAAGAGCGCACAACGGTGTCTTTTTATCATTTCAATATCCTACTGAAATCCCTGGAGTTTCTGTAACCAATTTTATTAAAACGGCCATTAATGAAACTCGTAAAGCAAAAGGTTTAGAAGACATGCCTGCGAAAGATATGTTGAAAATGATTCGTGAGAAATCCGAATTATTAGAAATAGATCGCAAATTCTTATCTCGTTCTTTAAACGAAGGTTTTTCTGGAGGAGAAAAGAAACGTAATGAGATCTTTCAAATGGCAATGTTGGAGCCTAAATTGGCCATCTTAGATGAGACTGATTCTGGGTTAGATATCGATGCTCTACGTATTGTTGCTAATGGGGTAAATAAATTAAAATCTAAAGATAATGCTGTAATAGTAATTACACATTACCAAAGATTGTTAGACCATATCATCCCAGATTTTGTACATGTTTTATACGATGGTAAAATTGTAAAAACAGGCGATGCTTCTCTAGCTCATGAGTTAGAGGCTAAAGGGTACGATTGGATTAAAGAAGAGTTAGTTTCGTAAAACTGAATAATGGATTTAAAAGAAAAAATAGTATCCTCATATGTCGCTTTTGAAGACGGCTTAGACATCGATACTGATGTTCATGAAATTAGAGCAGAAGCTTTTCAAAACTTTGAAAAGTTAGGTTTTCCTACAAAGAAATTAGAAGCTTGGAAATACACCTCTCTAAACTCAATTTTAAAGAAAGATTATAGCATTTTTCCTGATAAGGAAACAACGATCAATCTTGCTGATGTAAAAAAGTATTTTATTCATGATATTGACACCTATAAAGTGGTTTTTATTGATGGAAAATACAGTTCTTTTTTATCAGAAACTACACACGACACTATTGATGTTTGCTTAATGTCTTCGGCATTAAATAAGTCAAAGTACAAGCCTGTTATTGAAAATTATTTTAATAAGGTTGCTAAACAAGACAACTTAACTTCATTAAACACCGCTTTTGCTAAAGAAGGTGCTTATATTAATATTCCTAAGAATACTGAAGTTGAAAAGCCTATTCAAATCATCAACTTTACAACGGGTTCTGAAGAAGCAACAATGACACAACCTAGAAACTTAATTGTTGTAGGTAAAAATGCTCATGTTCAAATTATAGAGCGCCATCAGAGTTTAACTGAAAATACCGTTTTAACAAATGTTGTTACAGAGGTTTTTGCTGATAGAGATTCAACCGTTGATTATTATAAAATTCAAAATGATCATATTGCTGCTTCCTTAGTAGACAATACTTATATAGAACAACAGTCTAAAAGTGTTGTTTCTGTTCATACTTTTTCTTTCGGTGGAAATATTACTAGAAATAACTTAAACTTCTATCAAAAAGGAGAGTACATGGATTCTATCTTAAAAGGAATCACAATTATTGAAGGAAAACAACATGTAGATCATCATACTTTAGTACACCATATAGAGCCAAACTGTGAAAGTCATCAAGATTATAAAGGAATCTTTGACCAACGCTCTACAGGAGTTTTTAACGGAAAGGTAATTGTTGAAAAAGAAGCTCAAAAAACAAATGCATACCAACAAAACAACAATGTTTTGGTAAGCGATCAATCAACGATCAATGCAAAACCTCAGCTTGAAATTTTTGCAGATGATGTAAAATGTTCACACGGTTGTACCATTGGACAGTTAGATGATCAAGCATTATTTTATATGCAACAACGTGGAATCCCTAAGAAGGAAGCAAGAGCCTTATTAATGTATGCTTTTGCCAATACTGTTTTAGAAAGTGTAAAAATTCCTGAAGTGAAGGAACGAATTACCAAGCTGATTGCCAACAAATTAAACGTAAACATTGGTTTTGACATCTAAAACCAAGTAAAAACACAGTAAATTAAAAACAGGCAATTATGCCTGTTTTTTTGTTTGGGTCTGTCACTACATTTATAGTTAAATGTATTATTATGGCAAATTCTGAAACCACACCAAGCCCAGCACCTAGTCCTAAAAAAACTCCGTCTATTAAGAAAATTGTGGAAGGGATTTCTCCTGATGTGGTTCATGAGTTAGGTGTTGAGATTAACAATATGATTGGTTTTGCTGTCTATAATGGTATTATTATCAACACGGAGGTCAATAGTTTAATTCAGAACAGTACCGTAGACGATTTAATCAATGCTCATAATTTACTGTGCAAAAATGTAGCTCCTGCTACACCAAAATCTATTGAATACACAAAGAAAATGCATCAAGAAGGCAGTACTAAATCTGTTTTTAATAAAGTTCCGTTAACGAGAAACCTAATGATATTAGCATTAGTATTTCTTGCGATGTTTGTTGGAACCGTAATGTCTCCTGATGTTAGTAATGATTCTTTAGACAAAGGGATTTTAGGTAGCGATGGTATTCCTTTGCTTTTAAATTTAGGGTATTTAGGAGCCGTCTCTGGTTTAGGCGTACTTTTTTATTTATTAAAAGATGTGAGTTCTGCAATCAAAAAAGGGACCTTGGTTCCAGAAGATTCAATTTCTTATATGGCACAGATTCTATTGGGAATTATCGCTGGGCTTTTAATGTCAGAAATTCTTTCTTTGTATCTCACAAACCCTGATGAAGTAAACCTTTTTAACAAGAGTATTCTTGCATTAATTGGTGGTTTTTCTTCAGATGCCATTTTTAGCATTCTTCAAGGCTTAATTAATAAAATTAAAGGAATTTTTATTCCATCGAACCCTCAATAAGCTTCAATTATTTTTACTGTTTTAGATAATCAATCGCTAATGCTGTTAGAGTTTTAACCCCCAAAACAAATCCGCTTTCATCAATTACAAAATCAGGGGTATGATGACCTGCTGCATTTTCAGGAGCAATGTCTAATGATTTTCCTCCTAAAAAAAAGTACAACCCTGGAATCTTTTGTTGGAAAAAAGAAAAATCTTCTGCTCCTGTAATAGCATTAATTTCTACCACATTTTCTTTTTTTGCCATCCGTTGAAGTGTTGGTAACATCTGACTCGTTAATGCTAAGTGATTGTATGTAATTGGATACCCTTTTTCAATTTCTATCGTTGCCTCAGCTCTATACGCCTTAGCAATAGCAGGAACCATTTCTTTCATTCTTTCATTGATCCGTTTTTGCATATCATAATCCAACGTTCTGATAGTTCCTATCATTTTTGCTTTTTCAGGAATGATATTGCTTCTTATTCCTGCATTGATCATTCCAACAGTAATTACAGCTCCTTCATTTGTTAACTCAGATTCTCTACTAATAATAGTTTGCAACCCAGTGATAATTTGAGCCGACGCAACAATTGGATCAACACCTCCCCATGGTCTAGAACCATGCGCCTGTTTTCCTGTAACATTAATTTCAAATGATTGAGCAGCAGCCATAATCCCTCCTGGTTTGTAGGTAATCATTCCTACATCAAGCCCTGAGCTAATATGCAATCCAAAAATAACATCTACATCTGGATTATTTAATACACCTTCTTTTACCATTAATTCAGCACCTCCTTCTTCTCCTTTAGGAGCTCCTTCTTCAGCGGGTTGAAAAATAAATTTTACTGTCCCATGAATCTCGTTTTTCATTTTTGACAAGACCTCTGCAACCCCCATTAAAATTGCAATATGAGAATCGTGGCCACAAGCATGCATAACACCCGTGTTCTTTCCGTTGTAACTAGAGGTGACTTTTGATTTAAAAGACAAATTGTTTCTTTCTGTCACGGGTAGCGCATCGATATCTGCTCTCAGTGCTACAACCTTTCCTGGTTTTTTACCTTTTAAAATTCCAACAACACCTGTTTTTGCGACTCCGGTTTGGACTGTAATTCCCAGTTTTTTTAAGTGTTTTGAAATGTATTCTGCTGTTTTAAATTCTCTGTTAGATAATTCTGGATTCTCATGAAAATGTCTTCTCCATTCAATTACTTTACTTTCAATCTGCTCAGATAATTTTGTGATTTTTTCGTCTTTACTCTGTCCGAAAAAAATAGTAGATACTAATAAAAATAGACTTGTTATAATTGATTTATTCATCTTCAATATTTAATATGTTGATATATACTTTATTTATTTTATCGCTTTCATAATATTCTTTAGAAACCAGCTAGTGCTAAAATCGCCTTTTAGTCCAAATCTAACAATGACCAAATCTTGGTCTGGTAAGATAAACACTCGTTGCCCTTGATAACCATCAGCAAAGAACATGTTTTTAGGCACATCTTTATATTTCTCTTCAGCATTCAACCAAAATTGAGCACCATACTGACCTCTTGATGTTGGCGTTGGAGTCGTTACATAATCTACCCATTCTGGTGCAAATACTTGTTCTCCGTTCCAATTTCCTTTGTGCTCATATAATAATCCAAACTTTCCCCAGTCTCTTGCGGTTGCCCAGGCATAGGAAGAGGCTACATAATGTCCAACCATATCGGTTTCTACAAGCATGGAATTCATGCCTATTTTATCAATCAATTCTCGATACCAATAATCTAAATATTCTTGTTGAGATCCTAGTTTTTGTCTTAGAATCCCCGACAGTAAATTAGACGTTCCTGAAGAGTAGTTCCAAGACTCATTTATTTTTCCAGCCAAAGGCTTTCTCTTTTGCATCTCCGTCATATCTTTCTCTAAAAACAACATTTTGGTTACATCAGAAATCTTATCGTAATTCTCGTCCCATTCCAAACCGCTATTCATTTGCAATAAGTTATGAATAGTAATCTCTTTTCTATCGTCATTTTGCCATTCCTTTATTGGTGCTTTGTCTTGCACATTTACTTTTCCTTGATGTTGCATAATTCCATAGACGGTACTCATAATACTTTTGGTCATCGACCATCCTAAAATCTTAGAATTTTTGTCAAAGTCTTCACCGTATCGTTCTGCAATAATTTGATCTTTGTAAATCACTAGAAAAGCCCTTGTTTCAAAAACCTCATTAAAAAACGCATCAACAGTCTCATTCAACAACTTATAATCTATATTCTCAAAAATGGTGTCTTTAGGTTCTGCATTTCCATAAGGATATACTAATGAATCATTCGGAATCCCTCTTTTTGGTATCAACCTTTTTTTTGTAATGTCATAATCGTCCGTTATTAAAACACCTCCTAAACCTTCTCTGTAGACCGCTTTTCTTGTCAACAACCCTAAAGTAGATGCTGTCGCAGATCCCTCCTCTAAATTGACTTTATCAGTTGCTAAATTGACTGGTGAAAAATTGTTATCAGTAGAATCCGTAAATGCTAAGGTTCTATTCGCTACAAAAACAGATGAACTCATACTTTTTGCAGAAAATCCAGAAATGATGTTCAACCTAGGATAATTAATAACCACTATTAAGATTAAAGCAACTGCAATTAAGAGGATAATTCGTTTTAAAATTTTCATAATAGAGATTTGGTTTCCAACAAAAATAAGAATTAAATAATACGTTTCTTGTAAGTTTTGCCTTTCAAGTCCTACCTTTGTAAAACAAAACCAAGAGGATGTTTCCAGTAGAAAAAATTCGTGCAGATTTTCCAATTTTACAAAGAGAGGTAAACGGACAACCTTTGGTGTATTTTGACAATGCCGCGACTTCACAAACGCCACAAATTGTAATTGATGCCATCGTAGATTATTATTCGAACTACAACGCGAATATTCATAGAGGTGTGCATGCTTTGAGTCAGGAGGCTACCGATAAATACGAACAAGCTCGAATTATCCTTCAAAAGCATTTTAACGCCAAATACGCGTATGAAATGATTTTTACCTCCGGAACTACTCAAAGTATTAATATGGTTGCTTCAGGCTTCTCTTCTTTGCTTAAAAAAGGGGATGAGGTAATTGTTTCAGCATTAGAACATCATTCTAATATTGTTCCTTGGCAAATGCTGTGTGAAAGAACAGGCGCCGTTTTAAAAGTCATTCCTATGAATGACAAAGGAGCATTAGAAATGAGTGTCTATGATACTCTTCTGTCTGATAAAACAAAATTGGTGTTTTGCAATCATATTTCTAATGCATTGGGAACTATTAATCCAGTGGAAGAGATGATTGAAAAAGCACATCAAGTAGGCGCTGCTGTTTTAATTGATGGTGCGCAATCTGCTCCTCATATGGCTGTCGATTTTCAAGCTTTGGACGTCGATTTTTATGTGGCTTCTGCCCATAAGGTATGTGGCCCAACAGGAATGGGCTTTTTGTATGGAAAACAAGAATGGTTAGAAAAACTTCCTCCGTATCAAGGTGGTGGTGAAATGATAGAAACGGTTACGTTTGAAAAAACCACCTATGCTGGTTTGCCTCATAAATTTGAAGCAGGAACTCCAAATATCTGTGGAGGAATTGCTTTTGGCGTGGCTATTGATTATGTAAACTCAATTGGTCTTGACAAGATTGCTGCATACGAACATGAATTGTTGGAGTATGGAACAGAAAAGCTCCAAGGAATTGAAGGCGTTACTATCTATGGAACGTCCAACAAAACATCTGTAATTTCTTTTAATGTTGGAGAAATTCATCCGTATGATATTGGTTCTATTTTAGACAAATTAGGAATTGCAGTAAGAACAGGACATCATTGTGCTCAACCCATTATGGATTTTTATAAAATTCCAGGAACCATTAGAGCTTCTTTTGCTTTTTATAATACCAAAGATGAAATTGATAGTTTTATTAAAGGTTTGAAAAAGGCAATTATGATGTTAAGTTAGCGTTTAAGGTCTGTCAGAACCCTTTTTGTTGTTCTTTTATTTAAATTCAATCTTATGAAAAAATCATTGCTTTTACTCAGTTTCGTTTCTTTATTCTTAACAGGTTGTCCTCCGTTACCTCAATATCAAATTGATGGAATCGAATACAAGGCAATTACAAGAGGGAGTTCTGAGCGTATTCTTTTGAAAAAAGAGACTCCCGGTCAATTCAAGACTCACTTAATTCACGAGAAAAACAATCAAGAGGTCTTTAAGAAAAAGTTTAAAAAGAAGGACTTTAAGAAGCTTTATAAAGTCCTTAAAAAAATTGACTTAAAAACCATAAATCAATTAGAAGTTCCTTCAAAAAAACATCAATACGATGGCGCTATGCTAACTACTATTGAAATTGGTTATGGAATGGAAGTGTACAAAAGTGTTTCTTTTGATCATGACAACCCTCCAAAAGAACTAAAAGAGCTTATCGATTATTTACAAAAAATAATTCAATAAAAAAGCGGCCTTAAAGGCCGCTTTTTTATCTCTCATTTATCCAATTATATTCCCGGAGGATAATTGGTTGGATAGTTATCAGCATTTGCTAAATTCCCCGAATCTTTAAAGTTAGATCCGTATTTTCCATCAATAGCTTCTAATATTTTATTTGCCATTAACGCATATCCTCTAGAGGTTAAATGAATTCCGTCCAAACTTACTAAACCTCCAAAAATAAGGCTTGTAGACATTGAAAAATTACCAAATGATGTTCCTCCGCTAGCAGCTTCGGTAAGTAATTGGTTTAAGTCTACAACAGCTAAATCATTTGCTGCTGCTATTGCATTAATAGATACATTGTAAGCATCTACAGCTGTTTGAATGTTGTTCTGTTCTTCTGGAGTTAATACCCATTGGTCTGCTAAAGGAATTGTTACTCCGTTAATACTTGGAAATGCTCCTGTTCCAATAAAGTTTAACCCTCCTAATACGAACAAATCATCTGCTGTTGCTTGTCTGTAGTTTGGTAACCCTAATCCCGATAAGTCTGTTAAATCCTCATCAACTATTACCACAGCGTTCTGACCTGCTGCAAAATTAATAGTTCTTTTCGCTGCTTCTGCTGCGGTTATTGCAGATCCGGCTAGTGCTAATTGTAATCCTCCATTATATTGTGCATATCCTGCATTTACAGCTCCTGCAGTAGCGGCATCCATAGGAATTGGATTATAAGGTACTGTTGTAAAGTGTGGCAAGTTTGCAATTGATGGAACCGTTACTACTGCTCCTTTTGCTCCATTAGCAGTCAAGGTAGTTACCATAGCATTAAAAGCGCCTGCAAATACATTCGGGTCAGTAATGTCGTTTCCTCCATACGTTGCTGGGTTTAAATTCCCCGTCTGAACATCTCCTGTTCCTCCTGAAGTAGCATATTGTAATACATCATTTCCACCTATCTCTGAAATCGTAAAGAATGTTGGTCCTTGAGAAGCCGCCTCTCCTAAAACAGTGGCTGTAGCTGCTCTATTTTGAGGAACCATTCTCACAAAATAAGGGTTTGCAGTTGACCCAACTCCAGTAATACTACCATAACCTGGTGCTACCATATGAAAACTCTTTGCTCCTGGTATTCCATAATTATTAAAAGGCCCTGTAAGAATTGAAGAAACCTCCGTTGTTGGTGTACCTGGATGAACTGACAATCCAGATCCATTAAAAAACAATCTTGGTCCAGCTATTACATTTCCTCCTAAAGTCAAACCTCCTAAGTTATCGCTAACCAATGGTTGAAGAAATGCTCCTCCGCCCATATTAGCCATTTTACTAGCCATAATGCTAGGAAAAGATCTTGATTGAGCAGCTAAAAACACCGTTCCATCTGAAAACCCAGCTGAAAATGATGCTCCTAGAGCTACATAGTTAGAGAAATCTGCCGATCCAGCTGTTGCGTCTGGCAACACAACTACATCTGCTACAATTTCATCTAAGTCGTTGTTAACATCACAAGCAGAAAATCCAACTGCCAGCAACATCAATCCTATATATTTAAAATTTTTCATCTTTCTTTTTGTTTAGTTATTAATTGTCCATGATAAGTAGAACTGAGAACCAACGGCTCCTACACCAGGTGCACTAAAATATTCTTGACCAGTTAAATTAGCTCCTCCTAATTTGAATACAGATTTCCATTCAGGAACTGAATAATTAATCTGAGCATCTATTACTGTACGGCTATCTACTATCGCATCGTGGAATGTAGATTCCCATAAGTATTCATCTTGCCATCTTAAATTGATGTTGAATCCGAAATTCTCAAAGACATTTGGATTTCCAAATTGAACCTTCACTTTATGTTCAGGTGTATTAAAAGAAGCTTCGAAATCTGGATCAGAAGCTTGATCGAAATCAAACTTAGAATAGGTATAATTAACTCCTAAATTGAAATTTTCAAAAATCTTAGTGTTGATTGCTATCGCGGCACCATATGAAGTTACATCTGCAGTAGAGTTTGTATAGGCAGAAAATGGTTTGAAATCTCCATTTTGCAATGCTAATAATGACAACCCGTTATCTCCTGCTTGACCGTAAAAAGGAACTACTACCGTTTTTGTTGCTATAAAATCATCATACGAATTGTAGTATCCACTTAAATCAATACTTACTTTAGTGTCTTCAACATCTATAATTCCACGATAACCAATTTCAAAAGCCGTTACTTTTTCTGGTGCTACCAATGCAGAATTCACTGCTGTTGGTGCCCCTGCCTCAATAGAAGCAAAAGAAAAGGCGTTTTCATAAGCGCTTCTTCCAGATAGTTGTACTGTAGCAGAGCCGGTGAATACTTGGCCTCCACCACTTACTGATAAAGGACTGCTCAAATACCTATCTAAGTTATCAGGTGCAGACCCCACTAATAATGCTCTACCAGCATCCAATCCAATGTACTGATCTTGAGTTGTTGGATAACGGAATCCTGTTTGGAAAGATCCTCTAAAGTTATGTTCTTTGTTTTCTCCTGCTGCATACGCTAAAGAAAGTCTTGGAGAATAATTTCCATCAAAGTTTTGAGCTCCATCATAACGAATAGATGCAGTTAACTTTAATCGATCTTCTTCCATAAATCCTTTTTGCATTTGAGTATACACACCATATTCACTATAATCAATAGCTCCATCAAAATCAGTAAAAATGGTTCCGCTAGAGTTCAAAGAGTATTTTCTGTATGATCCTCCAACTTGAATTTCTGCCCATTCAACTAAATCACGGAAATTATAATTACCATCTGCGTGGTATAATTTTGTATTGTCTTTAAATTTAGCTCCTGTTAATAGACTTGGGTCGTTTTTTACTGTATTAAATAATGTTTGGAACTCTGGTGTTCCTGGTAATGCTCTTCCTGTATCGGCCGTATTTCTAGCTACTGCGTGAGCTTGCGCTGGTAGCGCTCCACCTAAAGTGGCTCCCACGTAACCCGCTACATATTCACCAAACCATTGCTCATCACCTTTCCACCCTCTATTGATATTAATCGCTGCAAAACGAGTATCATAAGAGTTTCCTGCATCTTCACTTGTCATATAACCTCTTACAAAGAAATTTTTTCCTCTTACCTCTAATCTATGTTGATCTAATAAAAAGTCCTGAATATTATATCTATTTAATCCTTGATAAATTGTATTTCCTCTACCTACTTTAGAATTCCAGATTACCTCTAAACGATCATCTCCATAAGGACGATAATGTAAAGCTGCTGCAAATTTTACGCTTCTTGCATTGTATGTCATTAAGTCTCTTTCATCATACCCTGTTCTACTTACATTTACACTTGGTACCAAGGAAACGTCAGTAGAAGGAAATAAGTTTAAGGCAACTAACGCTTCGGCTACACCTTTAATGTTTGTAGAAACCTCATCTCCATAAACGTTCAATCCGTCATAGTTAATATCAGATGCTCTAGTTCCTGGCGCAAATGCTCCGTCTAAAGTATTTCTGTCATCTGTTGCAAACCATTCTGTTCCATCTAGCACAGATAGCGTTGCTTTTACTGCAAACTTATCAGAGAATACATGAGCCATCCTAAGGTTGTACTCTGTAAACTCATTGTCTCCTGCTGCTTGCTGACTTGTTAATCCTCTTTTGTGTGAGAAACTAATTCCTTGATCTTCAAAAGGACTTCTACTTCTCATAAACATAATTCCATTAAAAGCATTTGCTCCATAAAGAGCAGAAGAAGCTCCTGGAAGGATCTCCACGGTTGCAATATCTAATTCAGACATTCCTAAAAGATTCCCGATTGCAAAGTTTAAGGCTGGAGAAGAATTATCCATTCCGTCTACCAATTGCATAAACCGTGTGTTAGCAAATGTTGCAAAACCTCTTGTGTTTACTGACTTAAACGTTAAACTGTTGGTATTAATGTCCACTCCTTTCAAATTTTCTAACCCATCATAGAAAGAGGGAGAGGATGTGTTTTTAATAGCCCTAGCATCGAGTCGCTCAACAGTTACTGGAGATTCCAAAATTCGTTCAGGTGTTCTGGATGCAGAAATAACGACTTCATCTAAAGACGTTGCGTTTTCTGTTAGTGATACGTTTACTACTTGGTTGTTTTTTGTAATTTCTACTTTTTCGGTCTTAAACCCTAACATAGAAACTTCAATTGTAAAAGGAGGTACATCGGCTACTTTTAACGTAAAGTTACCGTCAAAATCTGTTGTTGTACCTACTGCTTTTCTGGAGATCTTAATATTCGCTCCTAAAAGTGTTTCCCCCGTTTTTGCATCTTTAACAGTTCCTGTTATTGATGTCTGCGCAACCATGGCGGTTGTACAAAACATAACAAATGCAAAAAAAATCATCTTTTTTATCATAATGTGAAATATTTGTTAACTAAGCCCAAAATACAATTTTTTTTGATTTATCTAAGAAAAACCTCCTAGAATTGGGTTATATCTATAGTTTCCTTTCTTTTTTTGCTAAATTCTAATATTTAAATCACTTTGCTCTTTTTTCAATTAATGGCTGTAAATTTGCTGTAAATTTTTTTTCGGTTGAAAGTAATCCATTCTATTTCAAATTTTAAATCCAATAAAAGCTCTATCGCTACCATAGGAACTTTTGATGGTGTTCACGTTGGTCATCAAAGAATTTTAAAAGACCTTATTCAAACGGCAAAAAAGGAAAACAAAGATTCCATTTTGTTAACATTCTTTCCTCATCCAAGAATGGTGTTACAGGAAAATGTTACCATCGAACTCCTTAATACAATTGACGAAAAATCGGCTTTGCTTGAAGAAATGGGGTTAGACTACTTAATTATTCATCCGTTTAGCAAAGAGTTTTCTCGGTTAACAGCATTGGATTTTGTTCGTGATATTCTCGTAAACCAACTTAATACGTCAAAATTAATTATTGGATACGATCATCACTTTGGAAAAAATAGAGAAGGAAATATTAATCAATTGAGAGAGTACAGTCATTTATATGATTTTGAGGTTGAAGAAATTCCCGCTCAAGATATCGACAACATTTCGGTAAGTTCAACAAAAATTAGAAGCGCTCTTCATGCTGGTAATTTAAAAACAGCCAACACTTATTTAGGGTACAACTTCTCGCTAAGCGGGGTCGTTGTTAATGGTAAAAAACTGGGGGGGACAATTGGTTTTCCAACAGCCAATATTAGCATTAAGGAAGATTACAAACTCATTCCTAAAACAGGGGTATATGTTATTAAATCTATCCTAAATGACCAAGTCTATTTTGGAATGATGAATATTGGATATCGTCCTACAGTTGATGGAAATCATCAGACAATAGAGGCGCACTTCTTTAATTTCGATGGAGATTTGTATGATGTTTTTTTAAAAATTGAGCTTCTTTATTTTCTTAGAGATGAAGAAAAATTCAATTCTGTTGATGATTTAATTATCCAACTTAATCAAGACAAAGAAAACACCTTAGAGTACCTTGCAAACAATCCTGATTAATGGATTGTTATATTGATACACTTCCTTTATCTTTGACCGCTCAATAACAATCACAATTATGTTACAGGTTCAGTTTATAAGAGACCACAAAAAAACTGTTTTGGAAGGCTTGGCAAAAAGAAATTTTGCGAATGCCGAAAATATTATAGAACACGTTTTAAAAGCTGATGAGTCTAGAAGAAAAACACAAGTTTCTCTAGACAACGTCTTGGCTGAATCTAATGCGCTGTCTAAAGAAATTGGGCTTTTGTTCAAATCTGGAGAAGTACAAAAAGCGAATATTGTTAAAGAGAAAACAGGTCAGTTGAAAGAGCAATCTAAAATCTTAACTGAAGAACTTAACAATACTGCCAAAGAATTAGAAAGCTTATTGTTTCAGATTCCTAATGTTCCTCATTCATCTGTTCCTGCTGGCCAATCTGAAGAGGATAATGAAGAAATTTATAACGAAGGTGATATTCCTGAACTTCATAAAGAAGCTCTTCCTCATTGGGAGTTGGCAAAGAAATATGATATTATTGATTTTGAACTAGGAACAAAAATTACTGGCGCAGGCTTTCCTGTTTATAAGGGAAAAGGCGCTCGTTTACAACGTGCTTTAATTAGTTATTTTCTAGATAAAAATACTGCTGCAGGATATACAGAATATCAAGTTCCGCATTTGGTGAATGAAACTTCTGGTTTTGGAACTGGACAGTTGCCGGATAAAGAAGGGCAGATGTATCATGTGGGTGAAGATGATTTATATTTAATTCCTACAGCAGAAGTTCCTATTACTAATATGTTTCGTGGTAATTTGGTAAAAGAAGGTGAATTACCAATTACAGCTACAGGATATACTCCTTGTTTTCGGAGAGAGGCTGGAAGTTATGGCGCTCATGTTAGAGGGTTAAACAGATTGCATCAATTTGACAAAGTAGAGATTGTTCGTGTTGAACATCCTGATAATTCTTATAAAGCATTAGACGGGATGGTAGAGCACATCAAAGAAATTTTAAAAGAATTAAAGTTACCATATCGCATTTTACGCTTGTGTGGAGGAGATACTGGTTTTACAGCGGCTCTTACTTTTGATTTTGAAGTTTTTTCTACAGCTCAAGATCGCTGGTTAGAAATTAGTTCTGCTTCAAATTTTGAATCTTTTCAAGCCAACAGATTAAAGTTGCGCTTTAAGAATAAGGAAGGAAAAAGTCAATTGGCGCACACGCTAAACGGTAGCTCTTTAGCTTTACCTAGAGTGTTGGCTGGAATTTTAGAGAATTATCAAACCGAAAACGGAATTCAAGTTCCGGAGGTCTTGATTCCCTATACTGGTTTTGATATAATTAATTAATTTGCGGTAATCGCAACCATTAATCTTTTGTATTTATTCATTTCAACTAAAGCGTTAAAATAATCACTTATTTGCCCTAGTGCCATAAACTCAATTGAGTTTCTTCTCGCTATTTCGTACTGTTTGGTTAAATCTTTCATTTTAATTTCGATTGGTTATATACTCTTAAGACAACTATTGTGCCAAAATGTTACAAAACCCTTTAGCTAAACCTATCGGTTTAATAAAAAATTAACATATAAGTTGGTTATCTTTGATTTCATATGAAGAAAATTGTTTTCGTAATTGCCTTATTTACCGCATGTTTTGCCTATGGTCAAAACAATTTCTTATTGGCTGAAAATTATTTTCGGCAAGGGGAATATGAAAAAGCATCTCAATTGTATGAATCTCTTTTGAAAAAAAACCCATTTAACACAACCTATCTCAAAAGATTGGTTTCTTGTTTTCAAGAAACTGACCAATACCCAAAAGCAGAAGGGGTGTTGCGGAAAACATTGCTCTCAAATCCTAAACAAACATACATACACGTAGAAATAGGGTACAATTACGAGAGGCAACAAAAAAAGGAACTTGCCAACGCTGAATATGAAATTGCCCTAAAGTCAATTGATACAAACCCTAGTTTGGGTGGAATTATTGGAAGAATGTTTCGCCAAAACAACTCATTAGACTACGCTATTCAAGCATATTCTAAAACCATGCTTCTTAATAAAAATGCAAACCACCAATTTCAGGTTGCTCAGATTTATGGTGAAAAGGGAAACTTTGAAAAAATGTTTGATTCTTATATCGAACTCATCAATAAAAATGAAAATTATATTGGAACCGTTCAGCGATTCGCCAGTAGATATATCACAGACGATCCAACAAACAAAAACAATGTTGCTTTAAAAAAATCGCTGCTGAGAAAATCTATCAGTAATCCTAAAAATGTTTGGAACGAATTGTTAAGCTGGTTGTTTGCAAAGCAAAAACAATACAATAAAGCCCTCATTCAAGAAAAGGCTTTATTTAAAAGAAATCCTGAATATTTAGACAAGATTGCCACTTTAGGTCGAATTGCTTTTGACGATAATGATTATGCTGCTGCAAAGGATTGTTTTAGTTTTCTACTGAACAGCTCTAATTTCATTGATGACAAGTTAACTGCAGAACTATTTTTGCTAAAATCTGCTATAAAGTTAAACGAAAAAGATATTGATTCTAGATTTGAAAAAGTTTTCACTAAATATGGTTTAAATATAAATACAATTGCTGTTCAAATTGAATACGCAGACTTTTTAACATTTAAAAAGAACAATCCTACCAAAGCAGAAACAATCTTAGAGAGTGCGCTTTCTTTTTCAAAATCTAAATTTCAACAAGCACGAATTAAATTAAAATTAGGCGAAGTTTTAGTGTTTACTGGGCGTTTTAATAAAGCGCTAATTTATTTTTCTCAGGTACAAACAAAATTAAAAAATCATGCACTTTCACAAGAAGCGCGTTTTAAAGTAGCGCAAACGTCTTACTTTAAAGGCGACTTTCCTTGGGCAAAAGCACAATTAAAAGTTTTAAAAGGCTCTACAACACAATTAATTGCCAATGACGCTGTAGAATTATTTTTAGTGATTTCTGATAACGAACCGAAAGATTCAATTCCTTCTGGACTTAAAGAATATGCAAAGGCAGGCCTCCTTGCTTATCAAAACAAAAACAGTGAAGCGCTTTCTGTCTTAAAAGAAATTTATACAAAATATCAGGGGTTCCCTATAGAAGATGAGGCGCTTTTTAAAGAGGCAAAAATCTTAATCAAAATAAAAAAATATGATGAAGCACTGCTTACGTTTACAAAAGTTGTTGCCTTAGACCCTGAAGGTATTTTAAATGATGATGTTTATTACGAAGTCGCTGAATTATATAATAAAGAATTAAATATGCCTGAAAAGGCAAAAGAATACTACCAAAAGATTATTTTTGAGTATCCGTCTAGTATTTATCTTGTTGATGCTAGAAAAAAATACAGAGAATTACGAGGAGACACTGTCAATTAAACAATCTAGCAATGATCAAATGTAACAATGGTGGCTTCGCTATTAGATAAAAAACATTGATATATTGTTATATTAAAATCATTATTACATTAAAAACATGTATATATACAACGTAACCATTAATATTGACGAAAGCGTCCATGATGAGTGGCTTTCTTGGATTCAAGACCACATACAAGAAGTTCTTGAAACAGGTAAATTTGCTTCAGCAAAACTTACTCAGGTTTTGGTTGAAGAAGATATGGGAGGTGTTACTTATTCTATTCAATATACTGCCAATACAAGAGAAGATTTAGATGAGTATTATAAAGTAGATGCGCCAAAGTTACGAGGAGAAGGTATTCAAAAATTTGCAAGTAAAATGGTCTCTTTTCGTACAGAGTTAAAAGTTGTAAAAGAATTTTATCCAGTTAGCACACGTAATTAAAAATGTCAGTTAGAGCAAAAAAACACTTAGGTCAACATTTTTTGAAAGACGAAAATGTTGCGAAAAAAATTGCTGATACTCTTCTTGGTGGTGCATATGAAAATGTACTAGAAGTGGGTCCTGGAATGGGAGTTCTCACAAAATACTTACTGGAAAAAGACAAAAAAATAACTGTTTTTGAATTGGATTCTGAATCTGTTTCTTATTTGAAAGACGACTTCAAAAATGAACACTTAAAGCTAAATACTTCAGAAGAAAATTTCCGAATTATTGAAGGAGATTTTTTAAAACAAAATTTACAGGAGCTTTTTAATAATAATCCTTTTGCAATCATTGGGAATTTCCCGTACAATATTTCAACACAAATCGTTTTTAGAGCTATAGAAAACAGAAATCTAGTTCCTGAATTTTCCGGAATGTTCCAAAAAGAAGTAGCGCAAAGGATCGCAGAAAAAGAAGGAAGTAAGGTTTACGGAATTTTATCTGTATTAACTCAGGCTTTCTTTGATGTTGAGTACTTATTTACTGTTCCTCCCAACGTTTTTGATCCGCCTCCAAAAGTAGATTCAGGTGTTATTAGACTTACCAGAAAAAAAGATTTTACCCTTCCTGTTGATGAGAAATTATTTTTTCGCGTGGTTAAAACAGCCTTCAACCAAAGAAGAAAAATGCTGAGGGGCAGTTTAAAGTCTTTCAATCTTTCGGATACCTTAAAAGAAGATACTATATTTGCGATGCGTCCAGAACAATTGTCTGTAAATGACTTTGTTAAGCTGACGCAGAAAATCGCAAGTCATGTCGTTTGAAATCACTAAAGATCTTTTAGAAAATATTACTTCTCAAATTGAGACTTCTAATGACACAGCATTGGTTTCTCTATTTGAAGAAATGCACCATGCAGATATTGCTGAAATTCTGAATGACCTTTCCTTTGATGGTTCTGTATATATCATTAAGCTTTTAGACAGTGAAAAAACGTCTGAAGTCTTAATGGATGTTGATGACGATGTTCGGGAAAAAATTCTAAAAAACTTATCAGCTAAAGAGATTGCTGAAGAAGTTGAAGAACTCGATACCGATGATGCTGCGGATATTATTGGTGAGCTTCCTGAAGAGCGTCAAGAGGCGGTAATGTCTCAAATTGAAGACGAAGAGCATGTAAAAGAAATTGAAGAGCTCCTTACCTATGACGAAGATTCTGCTGGTGGGTTAATGGCGAAAGAACTTGTAAAAGTGAATGAAAATTGGACTGTGCTTAAGTGTGTAAGAGAAATGCGTGCGCAGGCAGAAGAGGTGACTCGAGTTCATTCTATTTATGTGATTGATGATGGTGGTAAATTAAAAGGACGTCTGTCTTTAAAAGACTTATTAATTACCTCTACAAAAGCACCTATCTCAGAAGTTTATATTCCGAAAGTAGATTTTGTAACCGTTAATGATGATTTAGATGAGGTTTCCAACAAAATGAGGAAGTACGATTTAGAAGCCATTCCTGTTATTGATGAAGAAGGAGTTTTGGTTGGAAGAATTACCATTGATGATATTGTAGACGTTATAAAGGAAGAAGCTGATAAAGATTACCAATTAGCTGCGGGGTTGGTTGAAGATGTAGAGGCTGATGATAATATTCTTGAACTAACGAAAGCAAGATTGCCTTGGTTAATTCTTGGTTTATTTGGTGGTTTGGGAAGTGTTTTTATTATGGAAGGTTTTGAAGACGCCATGCTAAAATACAAAGAACTGTTCTTTTTTACACCTCTTATTGCGGCCATGGCTGGAAACGTTGGAGTACAATCTTCTGCTATTATAGTTCAGGGTTTGGCCAACGATAATGTAAAAGGAAGTTTGTGGAAACGTTTGTTAAAAGAAGTAGGTTTAAGTCTTATCAACGGCCTTGTTTTAGGCATTATACTCATCGCTGTTGCTCCTTTAATGGGCTTGGCGTTAAAATTTAGCCTTACTGTTTCTATTTCTATGCTCTGCGTGATTATTGTTGCCTCATTAATAGGAACATTTGTTCCGATTGTTCTCGATAAAAAAGGAATTGATCCTGCAATTGCTACAGGGCCTTTTATTACAACCAGCAATGATATTTTTGGAATTTTCCTGTTCTTTATGATTGCAAAATCAATCCTGATTTTCTAAAATAGAAACGCCTCTCAACTTGCGTTAAAAGGCGTTTGCTCTTTTTCCTTTCCTGGCCATCGTCCCCTAGAATAACCAGCAAATATTTCCCTGTTTGATTTAATGTTATTAAAACATCAGAGAAACAAACTTACTAAGTATTCAAGACATGACGTTGCGTAAAACTGCATTCTAAAATGTGGGTTTCCGCACTTTGGTTAGTCAATAATGCCGAGTTCTTTTGCTTTTAAAACAAGGTCTGTATTATTCTTGGCATTCAAATCAATTCGAAGATTGGCTAATTTGTTTTCGATAGCTCTGATTTTCATGTCGGTCCCATCAGATTTTTTAATCTTTCCTTCTAAATTGATAATCTTTGATTGTCTTGGAAGTTCTTTAAGTATTTGAATAGCAATCTCATCCATTTGAATCTGAATGATATTTCTATTCATTATTTTCTGATGAATTTCATGTGTATAAAAGGTTTCTCCTTTTATCATTTGTTGAACTGCAAAATTCAGTTCTTCACCAGTACAGTGGCTTTTTAAAATATATGCATTGGGTTGTAAGTTGGTAATGACATTAAACACCCTATTGGTCTCTGTATGTCCAGTAATAACCCCAATTTTTATAGAAATTTCTTCTTCTCTAAGTTTTTTAATTAATGACTCTCCGCCATCAATTCTAGTGTTTTCATTTGTGTTGTCAAAACTTAAGTCAGTAAACAACACATCAAACGGTTTGCTTTCTTTGTTCTCTTTAAGAGCTTTAAAAACACTGTCGCAGGTGCTAAAACATTCTGTCTCGTAATTGGAAAATTCACCTAGAGAATCACAAATGCCTTTTAACATCAATTGATGATCATCTACTACCGCAATTCTAATTTTATCACCCATGTATTGGAATACTTATTTTTGTTTTTGTTCCTTCTTTAGAGCTTTCTATATCAAAAAAACCACGAATTTCTTCTACGCGTTCTTTTAGGTTTTTTAAGCCAATTCCTTTGCTTAGTTTCCCTTCATCAAAACCTTTTCCGTTGTCTTTTAAAGAAATCTGAACCTCCTTCTTTTCTTGCGAAAAGACAATACTAAATTTACTAGCTTCAGCATATTTCATAGTGTTCTGAAGGCTCTCTCGAACACAAAGATAAAGAGTTCTTTTAATGGTGCTGTTAATTTCTTTCCAAGGAATAGTGTCAATTCCCTCTGTGGTAATTCTAAAACCAGGCGAAAACGCATCCGAAATTAGATTGATGATCTGATCTTTAAAAGAAACCTCTTCAAAATTCACGCTACTTAATTGGTGTGATAAGTTGCGAACATTCTCTTTAATACTCTCTACATTTTTAGCCTCATCAATATTGTTCTGTAGTAGTTTTTGATGAATCATGCGTAAATCTCCAGCGACTTCATCATGTAAGGATTTGGCAATTTGCTGACGTTCTTCTTCTCGTGCAGACGCCTTTTGTAATTGCCCTTCGTACAGCATCTTTTTACGACGATTTCTATAATAGGTGGCACTAAAAACCAACAAGATAATAGCCAACAATCCTAAGATTATCTTTTGTTGCCGTTGGTTTTCTGCTTCTTGTGCCTTTAATTGGTTTTCTTGCTTTAAATCAGCATTTTCTTTGTCTTTCTTTTCTGTTTCATAGCGCACATTTGCAAATTGGTTTTTATAATAACGTTCCCTGTTATTTAGACTATCACTCAACTGCGCATACTCTTGGTAATATTGTTTGGAAGTATTTCCTGAGGCGAGTTCTCCCAATTTTAGCAAAGCCGACAATCGAGTTGCATTATTATTGACCCGTTTAGCTAATTCATATCCTTTTTTTGCATGAAAAAGGGCTTTTGTTTTCTTTTCTTCTAATTGATAATAGTATGCAAAACCATTATGAGAAAGACTTAATCCAAATTCATCTTCTTCTTTTTCTCTTATTTTTAATAATTTTTTAAGATCTTTCCATGCTTCCTCTTTTTTATTCAGCATATATTTACAATCTGCTATATTTCCTAACAATCTTTTATAGTGCCATAGATACTTTTCTTTTATACTGTCTTTTTGTAATCCTTTTTTTAAATATTCTAGTGCTTCTTCTGGTTTTGATTCTAATAAAAAGGTATTCCCAATGTTATTTAAAACATTTAATTGCTCTTTATTTTTGAGTTTGAGAGAACTGTTTTTTTCATAAAGGCTGGAGGCTTTAGTATAATATTTGCGAGCTTCAGAAAACCTAGATAAAGAGGTCAAAACGTTTCCTAATGTAACCAATGAATGAGGGGTAAATGTATATTCTTCTAGTGGTTCTAAATATCTTAATCCTTCAATAATTGTAATCTCTGCTCCTGTGTAGTCCCTTTCATCATTTTGCATATTAGCCATACTTAACATTCTCCTTCCAACCTCAAGAGAATCTTTTATTTCTTTCGATATGTTTTTTGATTGATGGTAGTAATAATAAGAACTATCTAATCGATATTGTATTCTATATATTAGAGCTTTAAAATGAAGTGCTTTTGCTAAAGAGAAAGAGTCTTTCTGTGTGTCATAAATTTCTTTTAATTGTTTATTAGACTCATTTAAGCCAAGAGTGTCTCCTTCAAAATAACTATTAAGTCCAAATTGAATAATAAAATCTCTTTTCTGGTCAGTTGAAGTAGTTTTTTGACCAAAAGAAATAAAACAAATAAAAAAGGCAATAGGAAATAGTCTCATAAAAAGGAAAAAACACCTCGAAAGGTGTTTGGTTTGTTAAGGGTTTCCTCCTGAACCTCCTTCACCTCCTGAGCCTGAACCCCCTGAACCTGAGCCACCAGAGCCTGATCCTCCAGACCCACCGTTATCATCTCCCCCAGGAAATCTCATTGTTAAAATCTCAATGTTGTTACTTTTACCTTTCATAATTGTTTGGTTTTAGGGTTAAAATCAAATATTGCAATCTTATTATAATAAGTATTGCCCTTTAAAAGTAGCAGAATGATTGTTAAAATCAAAGGAATTAACGCAGTTTCTGAAATAAGTCCCATAAAACAACTCCACAGCTTACGGAAATGTTCAAAGAATGCTTGGTTCCTAGTTGTGGAATTTCAATACAATAGTCAGAAGCAGAAACCACTTCTTGTTGCACTCCCTTTACTTCATTTCCAAGGACAACGGCTATCTTTTTATCCGCTTCTGGGAGAAATTTATCTAGCATTGTACTGTTTTCAGCTTGCTCAATAGAAGCCACTACAACACCTTTTTTCTTAAGCTCTTCAATCAATTCTAATGTGTCTTCTCTGTATTCCCAAGCTACAGATTCCGTAGAACCTAAGGCTGTTTTGTGGATCTCTTTGTTTGGTGGAGTAGCAGTAATTCCACAGAGGTAAATCTTTTCAATTAAAAAAGCATCGCTAGTTCTAAAAACTGATCCTACATTGTTTAAACTACGAATGTTATCTAGCACAACAATCAACGGTGTTTTCGAAGCTTGTTTAAACTCCTCAACAGAGATTCTTCCTAGCTCATTATTTCGTAGTTTTCTCATAAAAAGTTCTATATTTAACTCTTGTAATTTTACTCGGTAAAACTAACTGAAAAATTCCAAAAATTGGCAAAAACAAAAGCGAAAAAGGAAACTCCTTTAATGAAACAATACAACACCATCAAGGCGAAATACCCTGATGCGATGTTGCTTTTTAGAGTGGGAGATTTTTATGAAACCTTTGGTGATGATGCAAAAAGGGCTGCAAAAGTATTGGGGATTATTCTGACGAAAAGAGGTGCGGGTAGCGAGAGTGAAACTGCTTTAGCTGGGTTTCCTCATCATTCTTTAAACACGTATTTGCCTAAATTGGTAAAAGCAGGGATGCGTGTTGCTATTTGCGATCAGTTAGAAAACCCAAAACTAACCAAGACCATTGTAAAAAGAGGTGTTACAGAATTAGTGACTCCTGGTGTTTCTCTACACGACGAAGTTTTACAGTCGAAATCCAATAATTTTTTAGCTGCTGTCCATTTTGGAAAACGTTTATTGGGTGTTTCTTTCTTAGATGTTTCTACGGGTGAGTTTTTATTAGCTCAAGGAAATGAAGAGTATATTGATAAGCTGTTGCAAAACTTCAGTCCTTCTGAAGTGTTGGTTCAAAAACAACACAAGCAACAATTTAAAGAACTGTTTGATGATCGTTTTTATACTTTCTACTTAGATGACTGGGTGTTTCAGCAAGACTTTGGGGTGGAAACTTTACATAATCATTTTAAAGTCAATTCTCTAAAAGGGTTTGGTGTACAAGAGCTTGCAGAAGGAATTAGTGCTTCTGGAGCTGTATTACATTACTTGTCAGAAACGCAGCACAACAAGCTACAACACATACAAAATATTAGCAGAATTGCTGAAGATCTCTATGTGTGGATGGATCGTTTTACGGTTCGTAACCTAGAGCTCTATCATTCTACCGCTTTGAATGCAGTGACATTGTTAGATGTTATCGACAAAACGATTTCTCCAATGGGAGGTCGTTTGTTAAAACGATGGTTGGCGCTTCCTTTAAAAAACATTGAAGAGATTCAGCAAAGACATGATTTGGTGAAATACATCATCGAAAATGATGATTTTAGAGAGGTTACAAGCTATCAAATCAAACAAATAAGTGATCTTGAGCGATTGATTTCTAAAGTTGCTACGGGAAAGGCTTCTCCGCGCGAAGTGGTGTTGATGAAGAATTCGTTAAAAGCAGTTCTTCCCATCAAAGAAAAAGCTTTACAAAGTAAGCAACGCTCTGTAAAAGCCATTGGTGATCAGTTTATAGATTGTACGAATGTCATTGCAAAGGTTGAAGAAATGCTGTTTGATGAGGCTCCGGTAAACATCAACAAAGGAAATGCAATTGCCAATAGCGTTTCTCAAGAGTTGGATGATTTGCGCGCTATTTCTAACTCAGGAAAAGAGTACTTAGATAATATGTTAGCTCGTGAAACGGAACGAACAGGTATTTCGAGTTTAAAAATTGCGTTTAACAATGTTTTTGGGTACTATATTGAAGTTAGAAATACTCATAAAGACAAAGTTCCTTCAGCATGGATTCGTAAACAAACCTTAGTCAATGCCGAACGTTATATTACAGAAGAACTCAAAGAATATGAAACCAAAATTTTAGGTGCTGAAGAGAAGATTCAAGCATTAGAGCAAACATTGTTTGCTGAATTGATTCAATACGTTGTTGGCTTTGTAAACCCAATTCAACAAAATGCTCAAGCTGTCGCTAAAATAGATTGCTTGTTATCTTTTGCTACATTGGCAATCTCCAATAATTATGTTCGCCCGGTTGTTGATGATAGCACAGATCTTGAAATAAAAAATGGACGTCACCCTGTTATAGAAAAGCAGCTAGCAATTGGTGATGAATATATTGCAAATGACATTGTATTGAATAGAAATCAACAACAAATTATGATGATTACTGGACCAAACATGTCTGGTAAATCGGCTATTCTTCGTCAAACTGCTTTAATTGTTTTGTTAGCGCAAATGGGAAGTTATGTTCCTGCTCAGAATGCTCGAATAGGGGTTGTTGACAAAATATTTACTCGAGTAGGAGCAAGTGATAATATTTCTATGGGAGAATCTACCTTTATGGTAGAAATGAATGAAACGGCTTCGATTCTGAATAATATTTCTGAGAGAAGTTTGGTCTTATTGGATGAAATTGGTCGCGGAACAAGTACTTATGATGGTATTTCTATTGCTTGGGCTATAGCCGAATACCTACATGAACACCCTTCTAAAGGAAAGACACTCTTTGCGACGCACTATCATGAACTAAATGAAATGACCACAACTTTTGAGCGCATTAAAAACTTTAATGTATCTGTAAAGGAGTTGAAGGATACCATCATTTTTCTTAGAAAACTAGTAACGGGAGGTAGCAATCATAGTTTTGGTATTCATGTGGCAAAATTAGCTGGAATGCCTAATCAGGTGATTCACAGAGCGTCTAAAATTTTGATTCAACTAGAGAAAAATCATACTAGTGAGGAAGTAAAAGACACGTTAAAAACTGTTCAACAAGATGATCTACAGTTAAGTTTTTTCCAATTAGATGATCCTTTGCTAGAAGATATTCGAGAAGAAATATTATCAACAAATATTGACACATTAACGCCCATTGAAGCTTTGATGAAGTTGAATGAAATCAAACGAATGTTGATTAAGAAATAACTATCTTTGTGACATTATGAGTGGTACTTTTTTATTTATTGGTGGACCTGAAATTTTTGCGATTGGCCTTATAGTTGTCATGTTGTTCGGTGCAAAGAAAATTCCAGATATCGCAAAAGGTTTAGGAAAAGGAATGCGTCAAATAAAAGATGCAACCAATGATATTAAGAAAGAAATCAATGAGAGCGCCAAAACTCAAGGCATTGATACAGATTTAGCTAGTGATATTAAAAAAGAAATCAATGAGGTAAAAGAAAACCTCGATGATATGACTGGGCCTATTAAGCGCAGTCTATAATTACTTCACCCGACTGATTGTTAAACCATCTCTTATAGGTAGCAACACCGTTTCTATCCGATCATCAGAATTTAGCAACTTATTATATTCCAACAAAGCCATTGTGTCTTGATCTTTTGGGTCTAGTTTTTCAACCACCTTCCCGCTCCACAAAACATTGTCAGATAAAATAACTCCTCCTTTGTTCATCTTATCAATAATTAAATTGAAATAGTTTGAATAGTTTGATTTATCTGCATCAATAAAAACCAAATCAAACGTAACATCTAACTCCGAAATTATTTCCAGCGCATTTCCAAAATGCTGTTGTATTTGATTTTTGTATCCCGATTTTTCAAAATACTTGTCTTGCAAGACCTCTAATTCTTCGTTTTTATCGACTGTATGAATAACACCGTTTTCTTTTAGTCCTTCAGCAATACAAATGGCGGAATATCCTGTATAGGTTCCTATTTCTAAGACATTCTTTGGTTGAATAAGTTTAGAAATCATGGATAAAACACGTCCTTGAAATGCACCGCTGAGCATTCTTGGATTTAAAACCTTTTGCCAAGTTTCTTTACTTAACTCTTGTAAAACCTTAGGTTCTTTTTGTGAATGAGTAATGACATACTCGTCTATTTTTTCTGGTAAGAAGTTCATAAATGATCATAAAAAAACGAAATCTAAATTAATAAATTCCGCTCCAATTACACTGCTGTATTTTTATTTGTTAAGCGCTGTGCTTTTCAAACTCTTTTCTTATTTTTTCTTTTTCCTCATCACTCATACAAAGTGTGGCTTTGTGAGTTTGATCTGTCCTTGCTTTTTTATTGTAAATTTTTGTTAGAAACGTGTTCTGCTTTGAGTATAAAGAGCAAATTTTACATCTAAGAAAATGGATGTTTAACTTGATCTTATCAAGTAATGTAGCTTCTCCATATTGATTTTTATCACAAATGGTTGTTGCCTCGTCGCACGATATTTCTACTTTTTTAAACATATTCCTAATTGTTAAACCAGTTCTCCTCTAAGCATTTTCGCAACTGTGTCCTGGCTCTATGGATAATAACCCAAAGGTTGGACGGAGTGATATCTAGTTCCTTACAAATATCTTCAGTATCAAATTCTTGAATTGTCTTCATTCTAAAAACCATTGCATATTTTTCAGGTAAATGATCAATACACTCTTCTATCTGGCTGTGAAGTTCTTTGTTTTCTATTTGTTTTTCAGCTTCATTATCCCAACTCTGAGGAACTCTTTCCTCTAACCAACTTCCTTCATTGTCTCCATCAGCATAAAAGTTCATGCGGACTTCAGCTTGACCTTTTTTAGAGTTAATCTTTCTGTAATGGTCTATGATTTTTCTTTTTAAGATAGAAATTAACCATGTTCTTTCGGTAGACTTTCCTTCAAAGTTTTTAGCAGATTTCAAGCCCGCAAAGAAAGTTTCTTGTACTAAATCTTTTGCTAAATCGTGGTTGTTAACTCTCACAATAGCATAGTTAAACAGATAATCTGAGTAATTATCTATCCACTTATTAGGGTCTAATTTATGTACAATAGCTGTTGGTTCGCTCATCGAATTTTAAAAGTCAAATATACGTTATTTTTTGGCTTTCAATGCCTTGCAATTACCTCTTCGCCTCATGTCTACTAAATAGATGATTTCCCATGATCCGTTGTTGTTAAACAGCTGAAAAGAATTGGCGCCACAATGACTAAAGTTACCGTTAAAATAGAACTCATAAGGCGTCCAAACAGAAGCGAGATTCCCATCTATTTTAATGTCAAAAGAAAGAAGTTTTTCTAAATAAGTATCCTCCGGTTTCTTTTTAGCAATGTTGTTCAATAATTCCTCTCTAGTTTCTGTTTTTAAGAGTTTATTTCCTTCTCTGCTTGTTGCTGTTGTTTGTAGTTTTATTTCTTTATGAAGAGTCTTTTTCATAAGAGCTGAATCTCCTTTATGGAGGCCTTCAAAAAACATTTCAATCACTTTTTTAATTGCCTTTTTTTCTTCTTGCTCTTGCTGTGCAGTTATAACACTTGTGCCTATAAACAACATCACTAATAAAATTATTCTACTCATGGTCTTGCTAGTTTTGTGCAGTAAATCTATTAAAATTTAGCTGGGCTTGTTTTTACAAAGACCAACATTAACGTAAGATTAACTTGATTGGGTTACCTTGATATTTACTACTTTTACAGAATATAAAAATACAACCATGTCAGTAGCTAAAAAGCAATACAAAAGAATTACCACGAAATCTTTAGTGGAAATGAAAGCTAATGGAGTGAAAATATCTATGTTGACTGCTTATGATTATACTATGGCAAAAATTCTTGATGGGGCCGGGATTGATGTAATTTTAGTAGGAGATTCTGCCTCTAATGTGATGGCTGGTCATGAAACAACACTGCCTATTACATTGAATGAAATGATCTATCATGCAAGTTCTGTTGTTAGAGCGGTAGAGCGTGGTTTGGTTGTAGTTGATCTTCCTTTTGGAACCTATCAAGGGAATTCTAAAAACGCGCTAGATTCTGCCATTCGAATTATGAAAGAATCTGGTGGTCATGCTGTAAAATTAGAAGGGGGAAGTGAAATTTCTGAATCTATCTCTAGAATTTTGACTGCAGGAATTCCTGTAATGGGACATTTGGGATTGACTCCGCAATCTATTTACAAATTCGGAACCTATACAGTAAGAGCAAAAGAAGATGATGAGGCCATTAAACTAATAGAAGACGCTAAACTACTTGAGCAACTTGGTTGTTTCGGTTTGGTTTTAGAAAAAGTCCCTGCGGCTTTGGCAAAAAAAGTAGCAGAATCTATCAGTATTCCTGTGATTGGAATCGGTGCTGGTGGTGGTGTTGATGGTCAAGTTTTGGTAACTCACGATATGCTTGGTATGACTCACGAATTTAATCCTCGGTTTTTACGTAGATATGCTGATTTATATACAGAAATGACCAATGCTTTTAAAGGATATATTTCTGATGTAAAGAGTAATGATTTTCCAAACGAGAAAGAACAATATTAGTTCAATATAACGAAGAGCTAATTTGAAAAATGTATCAATGAAAATCTTACATCTCGATACCAATCACCCTTTATTAATTCAACAGCTTTCTGATGCTTGTTTTGAGAATCATGAAGACTATACTTCTTCCAAATTAGAAATAGAAAACAAGATTCATTTATATGATGGGCTTATTATTAGAAGTCGTTTTTCTATTGATGCGCTTTTTTTAGATAAAGCCACTAGCTTAAAGTTTATTGGGCGTGTTGGTGCTGGTTTAGAAAACATTGATTGTGAATATGCTGCTTCAAAAGGAATTGAATTAATTGCCGCTCCAGAGGGCAATAGAAATGCTGTAGGAGAGCATGCTTTAGGAATGCTGTTGTCACTATTCAATAAATTAAACAAAGCAGACCAAGAAGTTAGAAAAGGTTTGTGGTTAAGGGAAGAGAATCGAGGTATAGAGCTAGATGGAAAAACCGTTGGGTTAATTGGATATGGAAACATGGGAAAAGCTTTTGCTAAAAAACTTCGAGGCTTTGATGTTGATGTGGTCTTTTATGATATTATTGAAGGAATTGATGATGAGAATGCAACCCAAATTTCTTTACAAGAACTTCAACAAAGAGCAGATGTGCTAAGTCTTCATACACCTCAAACGAAACTGACGACAGGGATGGTTAATGCTGCATTTATCAATCAATTTCAAAAGCCTTTTTGGCTTATCAATACCGCAAGAGGGAAGAGTGTTGTTATAAAAGATTTAGCTTCCTCTTTAAAGTCTGGAAAGGTTTTAGGGGCAGGGCTGGATGTTTTGGAATACGAAAAAACTTCTTTCGAAAATTTATTTACGAACTCTTTACCTGAAGAATTTCAATATTTGACACACGCAGAAAATGTAATTTTATCCCCTCATGTAGCTGGTTGGACAATTGAAAGTAAAGAAAAATTAGCACAAATTATTATCGATAAAATCAAGTTGAAATTTTCTTAACTTGGTCAAATGAAGAAAACTGTTTTTGTTTTTGGATCCGTCATTATTTCTTTAATGGTTTTGTTTCAGCTAAGTAAATATTCTGTTGTTTCGGGGGAAATAACACTAGAATTTATCTTGGTTATTATTGCTCTTTGCTCTTTTTTTATTGGTGTCTATTTTTACAAAAAGGTAGGGCCAGGAAAACAAACAGGGCCTAAAGAGATTGATTTAAAAAAAATTAAATCTTTTGAGATTTCTGATAGAGAATACGAGGTTTTACAGTTAATTTCCGAAGGGTTTTCAAACAAAGAAATTGCTTCAACTCTTTTTTTAACCGAGAGCACTATTAAAACACATGTGTCTAATTTATTGCTAAAATTAAATGCAAAAAGAAGAACTCAAGCTGTTCAAATAGCTAAAAACCAGAATATTTTATAGTTATAGAACTAAAGTTCCCGCTTTTTGGTACTTTAGTATGAGGCGGTTTATTTATCTCTTCCCTAGTTTTGAGCCATCATTTAAATCTATACTATTATGAAAAAAACTGTTTTACGTTATGGCTTGTTTTGCTTCTTGGCGGCATCCATTTTATTTTTATCTGCTCTTGTCTTCGGGCAGGGGTTAAGTTTTGAAGCACAAGGAGTTCTTGGTTATGTTACCATTGTTGCTGCTCTTGTTTTTGTTTTTTTAGGCATTAAACATTACAGGGATAAAGAAAATAATGGTGTTATTTCTTTTGGTAAAGCCCTTGGTGTTGGAATGCTAATTACACTTTTCGCCGCGCTAGGTTTTGCTATTATAGACTATGTTTATACCGCTTATATTAACCCTGATTTTATAGATCAGTATACAGCAAACTCAATTGCAAACCTCGAGGAAACATTGTCTGGAGAAGAATTAGTTAAAGCTAAAGAAGATATTACTTCTAAAATGGAATCTTTTGGGAGTTCTTCTGCTTTGGCTATATTTATGTTTGCAATAGTTACTGTTGTTGGTTTTGTTGTATCGTTATTGTCGTCTCTTTTCTTAAATAAAAAATAAATTATGAAATACGAAGCTATATCTCCTGATGATTATGTCAGTCAGTTGCCTGAAGACAGACAAGTGATTTTGTCTAAATTAAGAGCTATTATTAAAAAAAACCTGCCTAAAGGTTTTGAAGAAACAATGAATTACGGAATGATTGGTTACGTTGTTCCGCATTCTAAATACCCTTCTGGATATCATTGTGATCCAAAACTACCTCTTCCTTTTATGAACATCGCTTCACAGAAAAGTTTTGTAGGAGTCTATCATATGGGTGTCTATGCTATGCCAGAACTTTATAAATGGTTTGTTGAAGAGTATCCTAAGCACGCTAAAAGAAAGCTTGATATGGGAAAAAGTTGTGTTCGTCTAAAAAAAATGAACGATATCCCTTATGAGTTGATTGGTGAGTTAGCTAGCAAAATTACTACTGATGAGTGGATTGATGTTTACGAAACTAACGTTAAAAAGAAATAATTATGAAAAAACGAGTTACAGGAATTGGTGGTTTATTTTTTAAAACAAAAGATCCAAAAACAACTAAAGATTGGTATCAAAAACATTTAGGTTTTAATACTGATGATTGGGGTTGTACGTTTTGGTGGAAAGATGAAGATGGAAATAAATGTTCAACTCAATGGAGTCCTTTTACAAAAGATACAAACTACTTTGAGCCTTCAAAAAAAGATTTTATGTTCAATTATAGAGTAGAAAATCTTGTTGAGCTTTTAAAAGAACTAGAAAAAGAAGGTGTCACTATTGTGGGTAAAATAGAAGAGTATGAATATGGTAAGTTTGGATGGATTTTAGATGGTGAAGGAAATAAAATTGAGTTGTGGGAGCCTAAAGATGCCGCTTTTTTATAAATTTACTCAACGAACCAAATTAACTAAGAATGAGAGTTGTAGATGATCAAGGAAATCCTATTCAAAGCGAACAAAGCAAGAGGGTGGTTTCTGGTATTTTAGCAATTTTTCTGGGGTCTTTAGGCATCCATAAATTTGTTTTAGGGTATACAACAGAAGGGTTTATTATGCTTCTGTTGTCTGTTGTTGGGTTTTTTGTTACTTGTGGAATATCAACTTGGGTGATGGGTCTTGTCTCTTTTATTGAAGGGGTGGTATACTTAACAAAAAGTGATGAAGACTTTATTCACGAATATCAAACCAACAAAAAATCTTGGTTTTAAACTTAATTGATGGAAATTTTAACAAAGCATCCTGCCGAAATACTAATTCTGCTTTTTTTGATTGTAACTTTTCTTCAGTCAGGAATTGACAAACTAACAGATTGGAAGGGAAATGTGTCTTTTATAAAAGATCATTTTAAAGGGTCTCTTTTAAAAAACAATGTTCCTTTATTATTAAGCATTGTTTTAATAACGGAGCTTGTTGCTAGTTTGTTTATGGTTTACGGAATCTATGAACTTATTTCTGAAGGGGTCACAACTTTTGCTCTTTACGGAATTGAACTGTCTGCTTTGACTTTGATTTTTTTATTGATTGGTCAGCGACTCGCAAAAGATTATGCAGGGGCGATGACTTTAACTGTTTATTTTATCGTTACCATTTTAGGGATTAATCTACTGACCTAAGCAAATCAATTTTTTTTATTGCACCCTTGCCTATTAATAGTTTTTAACTATTAATAGTGCTCACAAAAAAGCCTTTTTAAGGCTTTTTTAGTTTTAAGTAAGGTAAGGTTAAGTGTTTGTGTTTTAAAAAGGAATAGGCGTCTTATAAATCGTTTTTAGCTGTGTTCGAGCTCATAAATAAGAGAAGAGTACTCTGATGTTTGATTTGCTTTCATGTTTGATTTCAATCCAACCCAAAATGCTTTTAAAAAATTACTCTTTCCTGTTTTGTGTTTTTCACTTAAAAGAGACACATAAAAAGAATCGTATTTCATCGGATGAACTTTTGTAACTTTCATTTCTACTGATTCAAATAAGTTGTGAATAGATTTTTGGGAAAAATGCCATAAGTGTCTTGGAACATCATAGGCTGCCCAAAACTCTTTATAGTGCTCTGCATCGTAGCTTTTAAAATTTGGAACCGCTATGATTAGTTTTCCTTTTTCATCAAGAAGGTCTTTAAGCTGACCTATGCATTCATAAAGGTTTGGCACATGCTCTAAAACATGCCACATAGTAATTACATCAAACTTAGCCCCTAGAACATCTTCTAACTTTCCTTTTAATTGAACCCCTTTGTCTTGCGCTATTTTTCTTGCAGTTTGGCTTGGTTCAATTCCAGTAACATTGAATTTGTTTTCTTGACAGTACAATAAAAAATCTCCCGTCCCTGCACCAACATCTAAAATAGTTTTATCTGACTTGCCGTTTTGAAACAACGATTTCTTTCTCTTAAAAGATCTTTTCTTTACGGTATTATAAAGAAAATTAAGAACGCTCTTTTTAGAATTATGGTGAGATTGATATTCTTCAGATTGGTAATATTTTTCTAAATCTGACGGAATAGGAGAAGTAACCAACATTTGATTTTGCTCATTAAGCATAATCTCATAGGTTTCTTCAGAGACTAAATAGTCTTTACAGTTTAAAAAAGGAACAACTCCCCTGTGAAGTTCTTTTTCTTTCATTTCATTGTTTTAATAAGGTATGTTCCATGTGGAACATTGATTAAAAAACCTCAATTCTTACCTACCCATATACACGAGCAAAACAGAGATATCGCTTGGCGAAACTCCACTTATTCTGCTTGCTTGAGAGATTGTTGTTGGTTGAATTTTGGTCAGTTTTTCTCTAGCTTCATAAGACAAAGACTTTACTTTAGTGTAATTAAAAGTTTGGGGGATAATTACATTTTCTAATCGATTCAGCTTATCTGCATTCGATTTTTCTTTCTCTATGTAACCTGAGTATTTTAAATGGATTTCTACTTGTTCTATTATTTTTTCATCAATCTCTTCTAGAATAATAAATGCTTCTAACGCTTCAATTTCTTTAAAATCAGAAAGAGATAATTGCGGTCTGGCAGCAACCTTATAAAGTTTCATTGATTGTTTAATCGGCGCCAATCCTTTTCTTTCTAATATTGGATTTATTTGACTTTGTTTTACACTAGTTTCTTCTAAGAAGCTAATCAGCCTTTTTGTTTTCTTTTGTTTCTCTTGAACTTTTTTCAACCGCTCATCTGAAGCCAACCCTATTTTGTGAGAAACTGGCGTTAATCTTAAATCAGCATTGTCTTGTCTTAAAAGAGTTCTATATTCTGCCCTAGAAGTAAACATTCTATAAGGCTCTTCTGTTCCTTTTGTTATTAAGTCATCTATTAAAACCCCAATATAAGCTTCACTTCTTTTTAAAACAAAAGGCTCTTTTTCTTGTGTTTTCAACGCTGCATTAACACCTGCCATTAAGCCTTGTGCAGCAGCCTCTTCGTAACCTGTTGTTCCGTTAATCTGCCCAGCAAAAAACAAATTCTCAATCAGCTTGGTTTCTAAAGAGTGTTTTAATTGTGTTGGTGGAAAATAATCATACTCTATTGCATATCCGTATCTAAAAAACTTTACGTTTTCAAAACCGGGAATCAATCTGATTGCTTTGTCTTGAATATCTTCGGGCATTGAAGTAGAAAAACCATTAACATAGGTTTCTACTGTATTCCAGCCCTCAGGCTCAACAAAAACCTGATGCCTGTCTTTTGTTGCAAATCGATCAATCTTGTCTTCAATAGAAGGGCAATATCTAGGCCCGGTAGATTGTATTCTACCATTAAACATTGGTGAGCGATCAAAGCCTTCTCTTAATATATCATGCACCTCTTTGTTGGTGTGAGTAAGATAACATGATCTTTGTTTTTTTATTGGTTCAATATCTAAAAAGGAAAACGTTTCTGCTATTTCATCTCCTGGTTGTTCTTCCATTTTAGAGTAATCTAACGACCTTCCATCAACACGAGGCGGTGTCCCTGTCTTCATTCTTCCAGACTCAAAACCTTTTTCAACTAAATCCTCAGTAATTCCTGTAGAGGATCCTTCTCCTGCTCTTCCACCTCCAAATGTTTTTTCCCCAATATGAATCAATCCGTTTAAAAAAGTCCCAGCCGTTACAATCACGGTTCTTGCTTTAATGTCTAAACCTAGTGCTGTTTTTACTCCAATTATTTTATTGTTATCAAACAAAAGGCCATTAACTGAGTCTTGATAAAAATCAACTTTTTCCGTTTTCTCCAACATGTCTCTCCATGTTTCTGCAAACATCATTCTGTCAGACTGTACTCTTGGACTCCACATTGCTGGGCCTTTTGACTTATTCAGCATTTTAAACTGAATAGCTGTTTTATCTGTAACTATTGCGCTATAACCACCAAGCGCATCTATTTCCCTTACAATTTGCCCTTTTGCAATTCCCCCCATAGCAGGATTACAACTCATTTGGGCAATGTTTTGAAGATTCATGGTAATTAATAGTGTACTCGCCCCCATGTTGGCGCTTGCCGCAGCCGCCTCGCTTCCTGCGTGACCTCCTCCAACCACTATAACATCATATGTTGTACTAAGTAAACTCATAATCGTTCCACGTGAAACAGTTTTTTAAATTGCTTTAAATCAGTTGTTTAACACAATCAAGCATTCGTTTTCTTTGTTTCTCATTTCTGTTTTTTCAATTTCTTTTTTGTCTTTGTATCCTAAATAGTGCAAAACACCATGTATAATCACCCTATGCAATTCATCGTCAAAGGTAGTATTAAATTCTTGAGCGTTTTCTTTTACCCTTTCTACAGAAATGTATATATCTCCGTTAATTATTTTACCTAACGTATAATCAAAACTAATAATGTCTGTAAGGGTGTTGTGTTGTAAAAACTCAACATTTAATTTGTGAAGATAGGTATCATTACAAAAAATATAATTTATTTCACCTAACTTAAACTCATGGTCTTCAATAATAGATTGAATCCATTCTTTTATATTTTGTTCTTCTGTTAGGGTAAAATCGGTTTCGTAATTAAACGTTATCACTTTGTTTCTTTTTAGAAAAATACTCTTGTACTTTTTTTTCGAAATTTTCCCGCAAAGGTAATGATTGTCTGTTTAATATCTCTATTTGGTTGTAAAAGCGTTTTTTGAACCGAAGCTCTTTGATTTTCTTTTGGTAATTGGTGTTGTTTGTGTTCGATTTTCTTTTTTTATCTTTTCCTTGCTCAAAAGCAGCCTTATCTAATTTCAATAATTCATATTCTAATTGCTGCATTCTTTGAAGCGTTCCTTGATTAAATCCTTTTTCAAGAATTTCATTCTCTAACTGCTCCATTGTTTTTAATGCTCTTTTAGCGTTTTCAACGCCCTTCCCCCCTTCTTTAATGGCGTTCTTAAGTTGCTCTCTTAATGCGCTTTGTTGTTGATAAATTTTAAACAGTTCGCCATTCATTTCTTCGTTGTTTCCCTCTCCTTTTCCTTTCTCTCCTTGTTTGCCTTGCTTTCCGTCTTTACCCTTCTGCTCTCCTTTGTTCTTCTTTCCTTTTTGTAGCCCTTTCTTCATTTCTTCAGAAAGCCCTTTTTGCTTTTGTATCAGTGTCGGAAGACTAAATGATTTTCCTGAGCCTTTTCCTTTCCCAGAAGAACTCTTGCTATTTTGCATGTTGTTTAAAAGGTCGCTTAAAAAATCAGAAAGGTTGTTGGCAGAAGTCATCACGTATTGTTGATTAGAAACACCGCTATTAAATCTGTTTTCTGAAAAGTTTTCTAACGATTGATCTAAATTATAATGTGCTTTTGAAAGATCTTCTTGAATTTTTGTTGATAATTGTGGAAGTCTCATTGATAAAACATATAAACTGTCGTCGATGTGTTCGAAGTACGTTTTTATTTGGTTTTGTTTTTTTAAGTTTTTCCCAAAATCTGGATGTCTAACAGATATCTCGTCAAATTTATTCATTAAGTCTTCTTGCTTAAAAGAAAAAGTGACGAGGTTTTCTAAAATCTTTCTCAAATCATCTATGTTTTCATCAATCGAGTTTGCCTGCATATCCTCCATTGCTTGCTGCATTTGCTTGCTCATTTGTTGCATTTTCTTTGATGCTTTTTTCTGATTTTTCTTTGCCAGGCTCTTTTGTTGTTGTTGAATCTTCTGTTTGGATTTCTTTAATTCTTCCTTAGTTTCTTGTTTCTCTTGTTCCATTTCTGGAATCTCCATCGGCTCTTTTAGATTTTTATTGTCTTTTTGAAGCTCTTCTAATTCTTTTGATATTTTATCAAACTCTTTATTTATTTCTTTTTGTTTCTCTAAAGCGCCCTCTTTATCATTGTTAATGCTGTCTTGTTTTTTAGCCAATTTTTCTAATTTGTTCGCTATTTGCATACTTTTCTCTTCAACATAAAAGCGCTTTGTCAGCTCTAGTATTCTTTCCAGGCTTCTCTCTTGTTGTTTACTTTGTTGCGCTAGCTCTTTTGCTTTCCTAACCAACTCCTCTTTATCTAGCTTTTCTGCCATTTTTTGAAGCTCTTCTAAAAGTTTATTCTGCTTGCTTAGTTTTTTAAGTTCTTCTATTCGTTTTTTGAGTTCGTTTTTCTTTTCTTCGAGCGTTGGATTCTCTTCTTTTTTCTCATCAAGAATTTCTTGCAGGTTTTCGGTCTGACGCTCCATCATTTCTTTGTATTGCTCTTGCCTCTTTATGAATTCATCAACCTTCTTTTTGTCGCTCCAATTAATGTCTTTTTTATTTTGAATGTCTTTTTGAATCTTATCTAGCGCTTTGTCTTGATTCTTTTGTTTTTGAATTGTTCTCTCTAGATTGCTGATCGTTTTTCGCTGGTCTTGCAAAATTTCTTCTGTAATCTCTTCTTCTGTTTTCTGTCTATAACTAAATTTTTTACTAACCGCTTTTTTTCTTCCATTTACACCATCATTATCAGACACCTGGAAATACAACTCATAGTCAACTCCTTTTTCTAAATCTACTTGATCAGGAAATTGATAAAAAAATGTTTGAAGGTTTTGTTTATTCGTTGGTAACTCTAGCTTGTTTTTGTTGCTCGGAGTGTCTTGGTTGTAATAAATTAATTCTAGTTTACTTATACCATAATCATCTGAAACTTGTCCGGCAAATTGCGCCCCTCCTCTTGTTAAACTATCAATATTGGATTGAACTAAAATTGTAGGAAATTCATCTTTAACAACCTTAATATTGTAAGACAGTTTTTCATAATCTTGCAAACTCTCGTTTGAAGATGTTATTTTGTATGCCGTGTTTTTTCTAATGCTTTTTTTATGTAAAAACGCATTATTCTCTGCTTTTAAAAAACGGGTCCTTTTTTGATTTTCTATAAAATCAACAGAAGTTGTTTGATTTGTTAAAACCTCCCATTCAATTTTGGTTCCTTCTGGAACTAAAAGGCTTCCTGTGTTGTCAATAACCTCATCCTTCTTCTTTGTATATTTTGGGTAATCTAGTTTTAAAATAATATTTTGAATTGTTGGTGTTTTAACTACATTTAACGTGTATGGTTTTGATTTAACCCCGTTCGCCTCTAAATAAAAACTTGTAGCCTTCACAACATTGGTAAACGTAAAAAAGAAAATCCCATTTGATTTTTCTTGTAAAAAATACTCTTGGTTGTTATAAAAAATCTTTGCTTCTTTAGGAACTACCGTTCCTGTTGTTGTAACCCCCAAAAGAAATGATTTTCCTTGAATTACTTTTAATTCATTTGTTTCTAAAGAAAACTCAAACGGGGCCGGAACCTTATATTCTGTTTGATAATCTACAACTCTAGAAAGGCTTTTTGATAAATCTGTGTCCGCGCCGCTTAAAAAAGAAACAAGCCAAACAAAAACAGGAAAGAGTAAATATTTAGCATATTTCACATTCTTTTTAAAATTAACCGCTTTAGTGAACTGTATAGGTTGAATTTCCTTCGATTTCTGCTCTATGCTGGCCAACAAAAGCTCTGTTTCTTTATTCTCTTTTTTGAGTTGTAGGATGTTTAACAACTTATCTCTAACTTCAGGGAAATGGTTTCCAATAATTTTAGAAGATTGAATTTCTGAAAGACCTTTTTTCATCTTTATAAGATGAATAATCGGTGTTAAAATAAATCTATAAAAAAGAAACCCTTCAACAAATACAAACCCCCAAAACAAAATTGCTCTAGAAATAGGTTCTAGCCAGAAAAAATATTCAACATAAATAGTAAAGAAAAGGTATAACAGCCCTGTAGAGCTAAACAAAATTGCTCCTTTGATTAATTCATTGGTATAGTATTTTTTATAAAATACCGCGAGCTTCTTTTGTATGTTATTGAATTCTTTCATCGACCTATAAAAATAACACATTTTAAAAGGTGTTTTTAAAATTTTATGTTAAAGCTCACATTCTATCCTTATCAGAGTTAAAATCCTTTTTTTATCTAGCTCGAGAAAAGTATCTTTGCCCCTAAATATTTCTTTAATGGAATCTAATGTTCGTGTACGTTTTGCCCCAAGTCCAACAGGGCCTTTGCATATTGGTGGAGTTAGAACTGCTTTATATAATTATCTCTTTGCTAAAAAAAACAACGGTGTTTTTGTCTTAAGAATAGAGGACACTGATCAAACGAGATATGTTGCTAATGCCGAACAATATATTATAGATTCACTAGAGTGGTGCGGAATTCCTTTTGATGAAGGGCCAAACAAAAACGAAAAGTTTGGACCATATAGACAATCTGAAAGAAAGCATTTATACAAACAATATGCTGATCTTCTGATTGAAAAAGGATATGCTTATTTTGCTTTTGATACTTCTGAGCAATTAAACGCACATAGAAAACAACACGAAGAAGAAGGAAAAACGTTTATTTACAATTGGCACAATAGAGAAAAAGGAAGGTTGGTAAATTCTTTGGTTTTATCTTTAGAAGATGTTCAACAAAAAATTGATGCTGGAGAAAATTATGTGATTCGTTTTAAATCTCCAGAGAACGAAACCCTGATACTTAATGATGAAATTCGTGGAAGTATTAAAATAGACACCAACACGTTAGATGATAAAATCTTATTTAAGTCTGACGGCATGCCAACATATCATTTGGCTAATATTGTCGATGATCATTTAATGGAGATTAGCCACGTAATCCGTGGTGAGGAATGGTTGCCCTCTCTCCCGCTCCATGTTTTATTATATCGCTCTTTTGGTTGGGACTCTCCTAAATTCGCTCATCTTCCGTTGATTTTGAAGCCTGTTGGTAAAGGGAAGTTAAGTAAGCGTGATGGTGATAAACTTGGGTTTCCTGTATTTCCTTTAGAATATATTAATGAAAAAACGGATGATGTTTCACAAGGGTACAAAGAAGAAGGTTATTTTAATGATGCTTTTGTAAACATGTTGTCTTTATTGGGGTGGAACCCCGGGACCGAACAAGAACTTTTTTCTTTAGAGGAACTAACTACAGCTTTTGATTTAACAAAAGTAAGCAAGTCTGGGGCAAAATTTAATCCAGACAAAGCAAGGTGGTTTAACCAGCAGTACCTTCAACAAAAAGAAAATTCTTTTTTAGCTACCTCTTTTTTACCTATTTTAGAAAACAGAAACATTAATTCTTCTTTTGAGTATGTAGAAAAGGTTGTTTCTTTAATTAAAGAACGAGCTGTTTTTGTTCATGATTTTTGGGATTTAGGGAGTTTCTTTTTTGAAACACCGAAGTCTTATGATGAAAAAGCTTTAAAAAAACAATGGAAAGAAGGTACTGGCATGCTTTTAGATGAATTGGCTGGTGTGCTATCTAATATTGACGTGTTTTCTTCTCAAAATATTGAGGTGGTTGTAAAGGAGTGGATAACCAACAAAGAGGTTGGTTTTGGGAAAGTAATGCCTCCTTTGCGACTAGCATTAGTTGGTGCTCTAAAAGGCCCTCATTTGTTTGATATTATAGAAATGGTTGGTGAAAAAGAAAGTGTTCATCGAATTCATAAAATTATAACTGATTTATCATGAAAAGAAATTTAATTCTTATTGGTTTTTTGTTTTTCACAATGCTTGCTTCTGCTCAATTTAATAGAAATAGAGGTAGAACGGCTAATGTAAGACCCGACACAAGAACTCAACAAAAACCACCTGAATTCAATGTTGAAAAAACAATCGGTTTAAATATATACAACATAGAAAAAACGTTAAAAAGGATTGGTGTTAAAAAACCGAAAGACAAGGTTAAAAAAATCTCCTCTATTTTTAGCACCTTTAATAAAAAAAACGGGGAACTGGCTAGACTAAATAGCTTTGCTTTTTCTGAAACTAAAAACAATATAGAGTACGCGCTTAAGCAAACTCAAAAAACTCAAAACACCTCTTTTATGCAAAAGGCATATAAAGACATGGCAACTTCTTTTGAGGGGATTATTAAAGAGTTGGTTGAAAGAGAAAAGCAACTTGATGCAGCTTTAGAACCTTTGCTTTCTAAAAAGCAGTTTAAAAAGTGGAAAAGCTATAAGGTTAGGCTTAGAAAAAATAAAAAATAACTCTTCCGTTTCACTTTTGTAACGTTTTCTTTTTTTTGCGTCTTGTAATTAGATACTTATTCTAGTATCTTTATGCTAATTATTAACTTTTTAAAAACAACGTTATGAATCCCACTTATGTCGCTATTGGTCTTGGTGTTTTAGTTTTACTAGGACTAGGAACAATCTTTATTGTTAAACAACAAACAGCTGTAATTATAGAAACTTTCGGTAAATTTAGTAATATCAGGCAATCTGGTTTTCAAATGAAAGTGCCTATTGTTCAAAGAATTGCCGGTAGATTAAGTCTTAAAATTCAACAACTGGATGTTATTATAGAAACAAAAACATTGGACGATGTATTTGTGAAGTTGAAAGTATCTGTTCAGTTTAAAGTGATTAAAGATAAAGTAGAAGATGCTTTTTATAAATTAGATTACCCTCACGACCAAATTACCTCTTATGTGTTTGATGTAGTCCGTGCTGAAGTACCTAAAATGAAGTTGGACGATGTTTTTGTAAAGAAAGATGATATTGCCATTGCTGTAAAATCAGAATTAAATGATGCCATGATAAATTATGGTTACGATATTATAAAAACCTTAGTAACAGATATAGATCCTGATGCACAAGTAAAGGCGGCAATGAATAGAATTAATGCTGCTGATCGTGAAAAAACAGCGGCCCAATATGAAGGAGATGCTGCTCGTATTTTAATTGTAGAGAAGGCAAAAGCAGAGGCAGAAAGTAAGCGACTACAAGGTCAAGGTATTGCAGACCAGCGTAGAGAAATTGCCCGCGGTTTAGAAGAATCTGTAGAGGTTTTAAACAAAGTAGGTATTAATTCTCAAGAGGCTTCTGCTTTAATTGTCGTTACGCAACACTATGACACATTACAATCTATAGGTCAGGAAACAAACAGTAATTTAATTCTATTACCTAACTCTCCTCAAGCAGGAAGTCAAATGCTAAATGATATGGTGGCTAGTTTTACTGCAAGCAACCAAATTGGTGAAGCAATGAAAAATAACACAAAAAAGAAAAAAGATGAATAAGGTTTTCTTTTTCTTTTTTTTAGTGGGTGTTGGCTTTAGTCAAACAAAAGAGGAGGTTTTACGAGATGCAAAAATCACCTCTAAAGCAACTTTAAATTCCGATTTTAAAACTGTTTTTAAACACACTTACCCTCCTATTATAAAATTAATGGGAGGAGAGGACACTGCTTTAAGTCTTGTTAAAGGAGCCTTTGATTCTATGAAAGAACAAGGTCTTTCTTTTGAAAAAGCTGATGTTATTTCTGTTTCAAAAATAATAGAAGAACAGGGACAGTATAGGTGTTACGTTGAAAACAACTACGAAATGAAAATGCCGGGGGTGAAAATTATTTCGAAAAGTTATTTGTTGGGTATTTACGATAAAGATAAAAAGATTTGGTACTTCCTTGAAGCAGACAAATTAAAGAACAGCAGTTTGGTAGATCAAATTTTACCTGATTTTAAAACATCCTTAAACATCCCTGAAAACGATATGAAAACAGAAAAAATATAATTAAGATGATTCTAACAACAACAAACAATATTGAAGGTCACCCCGTAAAAGAATACCTTGGCTTGGTTACTGGAGAAACAATTATTGGAGCAAACATCTTTAAGGATATTTTTGCAAGTATTCGTGATGTTGTTGGTGGTAGGTCTGGTTCCTATGAACGAGTTTTAAGAGAGGCTAAAGACACTGCTATACAAGAAATGACAGACGAGGCTCTACGCAAGGGGGCTGGCGCTATTATAGGAATTGATTTAGATTATGAAACCGTCGGGGCTAGTGGGGGTATGTTAATGGTAACAGCTTCTGGAACTGCGGTTCGGTTGTAAACAAATAGTATATAAATAAAAAAACCGAAGATGATCTCTTCGGTTTTTTTATTTATTTCTTTTCTTCTAGTTTTTCGTCGTCTTTTTCGTCTTTAGACGCTTTTTTAAACTCTTTGATGCCTCCGCCGAGACCTTTCATTAGTTCTGGGATTTTTCTTCCTCCAAACAACAGTAGAATAGCAAGAGCTATAATTAACCAAGACCCTCCGCTTGGCATACCTAAAAGAAATATATTTAACATTGTCATTTCAATCTTGTTTTATGTGTCAAAGATACAAAAAGGATTCAATTAATTCATTTGCTTTATAATTCCTCCTGCAACCTTTTTGTCTTTAATTACTTCTGGGGTTCCTTTATAAAAAATAGACCCTCCAAAACTAACTTTTGCATCTAATGTTTCTCCTGCAAAAACTTCTGCTTTTGCTCCAGAACCAGCTCTTATGGTTGTGCTATTAGAAACGATCAGCGCATACCCATGATAAACCCCGTATAAATCTAGATCTATGTCTTGGTTTTTTGCTGTTCCTGTTAGTTTTATGATTCCTCCTGAAGAGGATTTTATTTTTAAGTGTTTTGTTTTTATAACAAGGTTAATAAAGGCTCTTTCTTGCGCTTTTATCTCTATTTGCAGCTGATCTATATCTTTTCCTGTGATCGTTGCTCCTTCATTTGCATCAATTATTTTTATTTCTTTATTGTAATACAATTTAATTGTCACCTTTCCGTCCGCAGATAAATCTGGAAACCTTAATGATATTCTTAATGTATTATTTGTGTTCTTTACTTTTACTCTTTCTGCTTTTTCTCCTGTAATTTCAAGCTTGTGTTCATCAGATTTTATCAATTCTACATTGATACCATTAAACACTTTTAGTTTTTCAAAATCTCCTAACATTTTTGTAATTGATGTCTGGGAGATTATAAAGTTACTGGTTAGTAAAACAATTAAAAACACTCCTTTTTTCATATTGTTTGTTTTTGTTTTGGCAATACTTCAACAATTATAATATAATAAAGACAAACTTCGTTATTTATTGTTGATCTTAAGGTTAAATTATACTTAATCTTCTATTAGAGTAAAGTCTAAATGTTTTCTTTCTAGGTCTGTGTTTTTTACCTTCACAACAACTTCGTTTCCTAATTGATACATTTGTTTTGTAGATTGACCAATGATTGCAAATTGTTTTTCATCAAAAATATAGTAATCGCTTTTAATATCTCTAATTCTAACCATTCCTTCACATTTATTAGAACTTATTTCTACATAAATTCCCCATTCTGTTACGCCTGAGATAACACCAGCAAACTCTTCATCTTTATGGTCTTGCATGTATTTAATTTGCATGTATTTAATAGATTCTCTTTCTGCTTTAGACGCTAATTCTTCTCGCTTAGAAGAATGTTTGCATTTTACTTCGTAGTCTTCTGATTTTGGTGAACTGCCACCTTCTAAATAGTGTTGTAGCAAACGATGCGTCATCACATCTGGATAACGTCGGATAGGTGATGTAAAGTGAGAATAGTAGTTGAAAGCTAATCCATAGTGTCCAATATTTTGCGTTGTATAAGCTGCTTTACTCATGGTTCTGATTGCTAAAGTTTCTACCATATTAGCTTCTCCTTTTCCATGAACATCTTTTAATAATTGATTTAAACTTTCTGAGGTGCTTTCTTTTGTTTCGGTGTTAATTTTATATCCGAATTTGCTAATAATATTTTGAAGCGCTGCTAGTTTATCTATATTAGGTTCATCGTGAACTCTATAAATAAACGTGTTTTTAGTCTCTTTTCCCTTGCTTTGTCCTATGAATTCAGCAACTTTTCTGTTGGCAAGCAACATAAACTCTTCAATTAATTTATTAGCGTCTTTTGCTTCTTTAAAATAAACCCCTGTTGGGTTTGCTTTTTCATCCAAATGAAACTTAACCTCTACTCTATCAAAAGAAATAGCCCCTTCTCTCATTCTTCTTTTTCGTAAGATTTTAGCTAATTCATCTAATTTTAATGTAGCTTCTACAATCTTTTCATCAACTTCGTATGCTTCTCCAGTTAAAGAAATTTCACTAGGAATTATATTCTTTTTAGTTTCTATAATTACCTGAGCTTCTTCATAGGCAAATCGCTTATCAGAATAGGTAACTGTTTTTCCAAACCATTGATCTACAATCTGAGCTTTTTCATTCATCTCAAAAACTGCAGAAAAAGTTAATTTTTCTTCATTTGGTCTCAAAGAACACGCACCATTTGATAACATTTCTGGTAACATTGGAACCACTCTGTCTACCAAATATACCGACGTTGCTCTATCATAAGCTTCGTCATCTAAAATTGTTTTTGGTTGTACATAATGAGATACGTCTGCAATATGAATTCCTATTTCGTAGTTTCCGTTTTCTAATTTTGTAAAAGATAAAGCATCATCAAAGTCTTTTGCGTCTTTTGGATCTATTGTAAACGTTAAATCCGAACGCATATCTCTTCTTTTTGCAATTTCTTCTTTGGTTATTTCTAACGATAGTTTATTAACATCTTCCTCTACCTCTTTTTCAAATTCGTATGGTAGTCCGTATTCTAATAAAATAGAATGAATTTCAGTATCGTGATCTCCTGGCTTCCCTAAAACTTGTGTGATTTTACCAAAAGGGTTTTTAGAGTTTTCTGGCCAATCTGTAATTTTTGCTTGTACTTTATCTCCATGTTCTGCTCCGTTAATTCTTCCTTTCGAAACAAAAATATCTGCATACATTTTGTTATTATCACAAACTACAAAACCAAAGTTTTTACTCATTTGCAAAACTCCAACAAATTCTGTTTTTTCTCTTTCAATAATTTCAACAACATCTGCTTCTAGCTTATTACTTCTTCTTTTTTTGTATACATATGCTTTTACAGTATCTTTTTGTAAGCCTTTTCCTAAGTTCACAGAAGGAATAAAAATATCTTCTTCAAAATCATCGCATATAAAATACCCGTTTCCATTAGATGTAACATCTAAAGTTCCTATGTGATATTTTCTATCTTCGTTTATTTGATATTTACCTCTATCTATTTCTTTAATTTTTTTATTTCCTGTTAGTTCTGCTAACTTTTGAAGTATTTGTGTTTTACCATCGGTATCTGAAATACCTAATTTACCTGCAATTTGCTTGTAATTATAATGTTTACTACTGTCTTCATTTAGAATTCTAAAGATATTTCTTGTTAAATCTTTAATAATTCTTCCTTTCTTTTTGTAGATTTTTTTCTTTCTACTCATATATTTATATTCTTTTATATTATCACAAAGTACAATTTAATATTTCTAATAATCATTAATAAATTGTTATGATTGTATTTTGTACTTTGCTTCTTAAATTATTTGTTTTTTATGCCTCACACCGATACGCTCAGTATTACATCTTCTTGGTTTTTAATTGTAAATCCAAATGCTGGAAATTCTAATTTTTCAAAATCTTGGAGTAAAATTCAGAGTTCTTTAAAAACCAAAGAAATTTCTTTTTCTTTCGCTTTTACTCAGTATACAAAACATGAATTAATTCTTGTTGATGAAGCAATAAAACAAGGATATCGGAAATTTATATCTGTAGGTGGAGATGGAACCCTACATCATGTAGTAAACGGAATAATGATGCAAAGATATACAAAAACTTCCGAAATCAAACTTTCTGTCATTCCTTTAGGTACCGGGAATGATTGGATTAAGACTTATAACATCCCTAATTCTATTGAAAGTTGTATTGAAGTTATAAAAAAAGAACATTCTTTTTTACAAGACATTGGTTGTATTAAATTTCCTGAAGGAAATAAAGAATACTTCAACAATATAGCGGGTATAGGCTACGATGGTTATGTTGTAAATAAGTTAAATTCTTTAAAAAAACTTGGAGCTATCGCTTATTTATTAAGTGGTTTGTATGGTTTGTTATTTTATAAAAAATCTTCTTATAAAATCTACGTAAATAATGAGGTTTTAGATGAAAAATGTTTAATGGTGTTGTTTGGAATTTGTCAATTTTCTGGAGGTGGTATGCAAATGACAAGAGAACCAAACCCTAATGATGGTTTGTTAGATATAACTGTGGGTAAGAATTTTTCTCTTTTTGATTTAGTGTTCAATCTACCAAAACTATACAATGGAAAAATAGTTGATCATAAAAAAGTAACCACTTATAAAACAAATCATATTGAAATTATAGATGATAATAAAAAACAATCTTTTATTGAAGCAGATGGGGAAATATTAGGAAAGGGTTCTTTAAAAGCTTCTTTATTTCCGAAAGCTATTCGTTTTATAATACCTAGTTAACAATTAACTTTTTGGTTGCTTTTCCTTGGTCTGTTGTAATTTCTACAAAATAAAGTCCTTTTGATAGTTTTTCTATATTCACTTCTTTTTTATCCGATTCTATAATATACTTTCCTAAACTATCATAAATACGTAATTTTTTAAACTGAATATTTTCACTCAAACGAACTGTAAATTCTTTATTAGTTGGATTCGGATACATACTTGTGTTTTCTAACACAAATTGTTCTGATGATAAAACTCCTGATAAATCAAAAACACGGACATGACCCGACTCAAATCCATTTCCATCATTAAACTCTGCTCCAATAGCTACTATATTTCCATCACTTGATAAACTTAGACTGTTTCCTAAATTATCTCCAACTGCTTCTCCATTGATATCTATACCTACTTGAGTCCAAACCTCACTTATGTTTCTATACACACGAACATGACCTGAATTACTACCATTCCCATCATTTAATCTTGCTCCAATAGCAACTATGTTTCCATCTCCTGATAAACTTACACTTATTCCTAATAAACCATCTTGAGTTCCTTCTCCATTGATATCGGTACCTATTTTAGTCCAAACCCCACTTATGTTTCTATACAGACGGACAACACCTGAAAAGTTTCCTAAATTAGTAATTCCTCCAATAGCAACTATGTTTCCATCACTTGATAAACTTACAACACTTCCAAAATTATCTCCTATAGCTTCTCCATTAATATCTGATCCTACTTGTGTCCAAATTCCGCCTATATTTTGATATATACGGACATGGCCTGATAGGTTTCCATTTCCATCGTTACCAGGTCCTCCAATAGCTACTATATTTCCATCACTTGATAAACTGACACTATAACCTGAGCTATCTCGTACCGCTTCTCCATTGATATCTGAGCCTATCTGAGTCCAAACTCCGCTTATATTTTGATATACTCTGACGTGACCTGAATTTATTCCATTTCCATCATTATTTTTTGCTCCAATAGCTATAATACTTCCATCACTGGATAAACTGATACTATCTCCTGAAAAATCTCCAGATGCTTCACCATCAATATCTGAGCCAACTTGTGTCCATACCCCTCCTGTATTCTCATATACTCTGACGTGACCTGATTGACCACCGCTTCCTTCGTTACTATTTGCTCCAATTGCAACAATACTTCCATCACTGGATAAACTGACACTACTCCCTGAATAATTTAATTCGGCTTCTCCATTAATATCTGATCCTATTTGTGTCCAAACTCCTCCTATATTTTTATATACTCGAACATGGCCTGAAAGATTTCCATTTCCATCATTACTATTCGCACCTATAGCAACAATATTTCCATCATTAGAGATACTTACACTTGATCCTGATAAATCATCTGCTACCTCTCCATCTATATCAGAGCCAATTTGAACTTGAGAAAATGAATAAGCAGTAAGTAATAAACTTAAAATAAGTAGTGTTTTTTTCATAGCTATAATTTTTTAAATACGAATATAGCACCATTTATATATTACATTAAAACCAAAAAGTTAAAGAAACCTTAAAGAAAATGTAACAAATGTTAAAAAATTGCGTCTTTATTATATAACTATTCCTTTTTAAGTGAAAGATTTACGTAAAATAATTGCTTTATTCATTCTTATTTTTGTGATAGGAACTACAATTACATTGGTTTCTATTGATAAACAATTAGATAAAAAGAATGCCACAGAAACTGTAGAATTTTCCAAAGATTCAACAAAAGTTTCATTAAAAAACAAAAAAACGGTTTAACCTATTTTTTGATCTTATTAACAATATATATTATTATTATTATTTTCTTCTTTTATAAAATTTAAATATGATGTTTATAATAGTATGTGAATTGTTACTATAAAAAAAGACCTTATTTTTTTGAGTTATGACTTATTAAAAAAGATGGACAACTTGTTAGATATTTAAACTCTTATAAATCAGTTCTTTTTTTAGTTTATTAACAGAAGATATAAACAGCCATAAACATATTTATACTCATTAGTATTTATATATTTTATGTAAATAAACTACTCTTTTTATGTTAATAAAAAGTCATTAAAAACTGATAGCTTTTCTTGTGTATGTTATAATACCTCTTGTATTGTAATAAATATTGATATAATCAAATCTATTTTTTAAAAATTACCTCAACTTCTTAACATTTAAGTAAAACAGCGTAAGTAACTAGAAAATAAAAGGTTATTAAAAAAATGAAATATTTAAATATTTATACCTGTTGATAACCACATCTATTTGTATTTTTGTTTTAAATAACACCATAAAAACCAATATATTATGAAAATCTCAATAGGAAATGATCATGCAGGTACAAATTATAAATTTGCTATCGTTGAATTATTAGAATCAAAAGAAATAGAGGTTACAAATTATGGAACTGATTCTAATGATAGTGTTGATTATCCTGATTTTGTTCATCCTGTAGCAAAAGATGTTGTTGAAAAAACAGCTGATTTTGGAATCTTAATTTGTGGTAGTGCTAATGGTGTTGCAATGACCGCAAATAAATATCAAGAGGTAAGAGCTGGTTTATGTTGGACAAAAGAAATTGTAGAATTAATTAGACAACACAACAACGCAAATATTTTATGTATTCCAGCAAGATATACTTCGATTCCACAAGCATTACAAATGGTAGAAACCTTTTTAAATACAGAATTTGAAGGAGGAAGACATCAAAAAAGAGTGGATAAAATACCTGCTTGTTAGTTTATGAAGTTTATAGTAAAAAAATTCAATGAAATAAACACAAACGAATTGTATGAAATACTACAGTTGCGTTCTGAAATTTTTGTTGTAGAACAAGACTGTGTGTATCAAGACATGGATTTTAAAGATCAGAAAGCTTTTCATGTATTAGGAATAAAAGAAGATAAAATTATAGCTTATGCGCGTATCTTCGATTCTGGAGAATATTTTAATTTACCAAGTATTGGTAGAATTTTAGTAAAAGAAAATCAACGTAAATATAAATACGGTTTTCAATTGGTTGAAGAATCAATAAATTATATTAAAAAGAACTTTAAAGAGAAATCAATTCTTATTTCTGCTCAGACATATCTAACAAAGTTTTATAATTCTCTTGGGTTTATTCAACAAGGAGAAGGGTATTTAGAGGATGGAATTCCACACATTAAAATGATTAGAAATTAAAGGAATTTTTCTACTTCTTTTACTTTTCCTAAATCTAAACCATTTAATAAAACAGAACCGATACGAACTCTAACTAAACGAAGGGTTGGGTAACCAACAGCAGCGGTCATTTTTCGCACTTGTCTAAATTTACCTTCAGTAAGAGTAATGGTAATCCAACTTGTTGGACCATGTCTTTCATCTCTAATTTTTTGTGTTCTATCAGGAAAACCAGGAAAGGGGATTATTGAAGATTTACATGGTTTGGTCATATACTTTTTTCCATTAAAACCTATTTCCACACCAGATTTTAATTGCTCCACAGCACCCTGCGTTATTTGACCATCGAGCTGAACATAATATTCTTTTTCTACTTTTTTACTTCGTACGAATTCACTTACTTTTCCATCAGTAGTTAATAAAAGCAGCCCTTCTGAATTTACATCCAACCTACCTATTGCCATTGTTTTTTCTGGAAAATCAAACAACTCTCCTAATAGTTTCTTTTTTCTTTTATGAGGATTCACAAATTGAGAAATAGTTCCGTAAGGTTTATGAAGAATAAAATGACGATGTTGATCCATTAAAAAAAACGAATTATTATAAGATAGTTTCAATCAAAAATAATCATTTTACAACTATAAATACTATCCAAAATTTGTATCTTGTCGTCACTTTTTAAAAAACAAAACAAGCACGATTTATGTCAGCAGATAAAGAAAAACAAGCGAAGTTAAAAGCACTACAACTAACATTAGATAAATTAGATAAAACCTATGGAAAAGGTGCGGTCATGAAAATGGGTGATAGTGTTGTTGAAGAAGTAGAAGCTATTTCATCAGGATCTTTAGGGTTGGACTTAGCTTTAGGTGTTGGAGGATATCCAAGAGGAAGGGTTATTGAAATTTATGGGCCAGAATCTTCAGGAAAAACAACGCTTACTTTACACGCAATAGCAGAAGCACAAAAAGCAGGAGGCATTGCTGCTTTTATTGATGCAGAACATGCTTTCGATCGTTTTTATGCTTCAAACTTAGGAATAGATATAGATAACTTAATTATTTCTCAACCAGACCACGGTGAACAAGCGTTAGAAATTGCAGATAATTTAATTCGTTCTGGGGCAATTGACATTGTTGTTATAGATTCTGTTGCAGCATTAACTCCTAAATCAGAGATTGAAGGAGAAATGGGTGATTCTAAAATGGGATTACACGCCCGCTTAATGTCTCAAGCATTACGTAAATTAACAGGTACAATTAGTAAAACAAACTGTACAGTGATATTCATTAACCAATTACGTGAAAAAATTGGTGTGATGTTCGGAAACCCAGAAACAACAACAGGGGGAAACGCTCTTAAGTTTTATGCATCTGTTCGTTTAGATATTCGAAGAAGAACACAAATTAAAGAAGGAGACCGTGTGATTGGTAATCAAACAAAGGTGAAGGTGGTAAAAAACAAAGTAGCCCCTCCATTTCAAATAGCTGAATTTGATATTATGTATGGAGAAGGAATATCTAAAGTAGGAGAAGTATTAGATATTGGTGTTGAATTAGGAATTATCAAAAAAAGCGGATCTTGGTTTAGCTATGGAGAGACTAAATTAGGTCAAGGAAGAGATGCGGTAAAAGGCTTAATTAAAGACAATCCAGAACTAGCCGAAGAATTAGAAGGAAAAATAAAAGAAGCGATTGATAACCAAGAGTAAAACCACACAAAGGGTTAGATATATAAAAGGATGAAATTTAATTTCATCCTTTTTTTTACTTAAAAAAACAAGCTAAAGTAGGGTGTTTTATTGTTTAACTGTTTACTAAAAGAATTACAGACAAATATTTCTAATTCTTTTAAACTAAACTAATGAAAACACAACTTCAAAAAAAGCACAGATTACCACTCTTTTTTTTAATGTTTTTTATTTCTATTTCTTGCACAGATAAAGAAGATTTAGAAACTATAAAGCAAGGGCTAACAAGCGCACAGAAAATATATTTTAATGGAAAAATTTTTACTGTTAATGAAGCAAAACCCTGGGCGGAAGCTATAGTTATTAACGGAAACAAAATTCTTTTTGTAGGAACAAATACAGAAGCTACATCTTTTGCTGAAGAAGGAGCAACAAAAATAGATTTACAAGGAAAATTGGTGTTACCAGGGTTTCATGATGTTCATATGCATCCAATGGAAGTAGGGTCTACAACAACAGTTTTAGAGTTAAATGAATTTGAAACAAACGCTGAAAGAAATATTAACACCATTAAAAACACGGCTGCCAATTATCCAAACCTTCCCTGGATTATTGGCTTTGGACATTCTATAAACACACTGCTTGATGCAACAAGAAGTCCATTAGAAATTATTAACGAGGCCGTATCTAATAGGCCGGTTATTATTATGGAACAAACATCGCATTCAATGTGGTTGAATTCAAAAGCCCTTGAAATGGCTGGAATTACCAGCTCTACACCAAACCCTCAAGGAGGAATTATTATGAAAGAAAACGGGATGTTGAATGGTATTTTAATTGATAATGCAGGAGACATTGTTTTTCAGCAAGCAGTCACAGCCTTAAATGACGCTAGTGGAGAATATGACGGAATGGTTAATTATGTGTTACCCGAATTAGCAAAACACGGAATAACATCTGTTTCTGATGCTAGAACCTATTGGAAAAGAGGTCAACATTTAACTTGGAAAAATTTAGAAAGAGATGGAAAATTAACCGCTCGATTTAGTTTAGGTCTATGGGCTTACCCAGAAGCAGAAGATATTTCGCAAATCGCTTCTTTAAAGACTTTGTTTAGTAATGATGAAAATAGTTTGTTAAAAATTAACCAAATTAAACTCTATTCTGATGGAATTACACACAACACAACAGCAGCATTAAATTCTAACTATTTAATTAATTATTTTAACCAACCAACCAACAATGGGCTGAACTATTTTTCTGAGAACAGAATAGCTACTTACATTCAAGAATTAGAGTCTATAGGGTTTGATTTTCACATTCACACCATTGGAAACAGAGGAGTAAATGAGGCTTTAAATGCAATTCAGCAAAGCGGAACACAGAACGGAAGGCATAGGCTAACACATGTAGAAATGGTTGATGCAAGAGACTTATCAAGATTTGCTCAATTAAACGTTACGGCAGACGCTCAAGTTGCAGGAGAATTTTCTCAACCTCAAAACTGGAGCGAAAACAACTACTTAATAGGATCGGTTTTATCAAATAATCAAATTCCTATTAAATCTTTAACAGAAGCAAACGCAAGGTTAACACTAAGCAGTGATTGGAACGTAAGCTCTATCAATCCTTTTGTGGGTATTCAAAACGCAATAACAAGAACCCCTCAGAATATTTCTTTGGAATTAGCAATTAGAGCCTATACAATTAACGGCGCCTATGTGATGAGGCAAGAAGATAAAACAGGATCTATTGAAGTAGGAAAACTAGCAGATTTTGTAGTTTTAGATCGTGATATTTTTACAATGCCACAAACTCAAATAAAGCAAACAAAAGTGACTTTAACTATTTTTAATGGAAATGAAATCTATAAAAAATAAACACCTTTTAATTATTCAAGAGGCATAAATGGCTCAGACTCTTCTTTACTAAGTTTTTCTATTTTAAACAATTCTGGCCTGTATAACAAAAAGCTTTCTTTAACCACATTGTGATAAAATACGTGAAACGATAAGTTTTTTGAGTTTAAATCAACAGGCCTTTCTTTAAAGATATCAGAATAAAATCTTACAGAAATATAAACATTGTCAATGTTTAATATTTTTGCACTACGATATGAGCCGTCTTTACTTTTCATTATATACAACCCCCCAACAACAATATCATTTTTTTTCTTTTTTTCTGAACAACCAACACATAAAACCAAACCCATTATCAATACAATACCTGTTATAATCTTGTTTTTAAGCATGCCTTTTTAAAATTTTATAATTAAACCCCTGTACTTCCGAAACCACCAGAACCTCTTTCGGTTTCATTCAAAACAATTACTTCATTCCAAACAACCCGTTCGTGTTTCGCAATAATTAATTGAGCAACCCGTTCACCATCCTGAACAACAAAATCATTATTGGACAGATTAACTAAAATCACACCAATTTCACCTCTGTAATCTGCATCAATTGTTCCTGGACTATTTAGAACAGTAATTCCTTTTTTTGCCGCGAGACCGCTTCGCGGTCTAACCTGTGCTTCAAAACCAGGAGGCAACGCAATATATAAACCCGTCTTTATAATGGCTCTTTCTAAAGGCCTTAATGTGATAGACTCATCAATATTTGCACGTAAATCCATCCCCGCAGACTGTTCTGTTTCGTAAGCAGGTGTTTGGTGTTTTGATTTATTGATAATTTGTACTTTCATTTTATTGTATGTTGTATAACCACGTAATTACTTCTTCAAACTGACTATTCCATAACGCTTCATTGTGTTTTCCTTTAGGGACTAACTTTTTTGCCAAAGCGTCACTTTTAAAACCACTTTCTAATAATAAAGTTGAAACTTCTTCAAACTCTTTTGTCATTCCTTCTTGATCCCCTAAAAGGAAAAACATCTTGTTTTTTGCTTTTTTTGCTTTTTTTTTGGTGTAATCTAAAACAGATTTTGAAAACCAAAAAGAAGGAGATAAAACACCTATGTTTCCGAAAACGTTAGGGTGCTTTAACCCAGCATAATAAGAAATTAAACCACCCATAGAGCTTCCGATAATTCCGGTGTGTTTAGCCTCTCTCTTTGTTCTATATTCTTTATCTATAGTTGGCTTTAAAATATTGACAATGGCGCCTAAATAATTATCTCCACTACCACCGCCATATTTTTCATGAGCCCAAGGCGAATATTCATTCATGCGTTCTTCACCAACATTTTCTATCCCCACTACAATAAACCCCTTTCCGGATCTTTTATATAGGTTGTTTAAAATTTCGTCAACGCCCCATTCACCAGCATACGAAGTGTTTTTGTCAAATAAATTTTGCCCATCATGCATATAAATTACTGGGTATTGCTCATTAGAAGCTTCATAGTTTGGAGGTAAATACAACCAAACGTTCCGAGGAATATGCTCACCTTCTAAATTCTTGACGCTGAGGTAATCTTTTAGAATAAAAACGTTCTTAGATTTTGAAGAAGCATGTTCTATTAAAAGACCTTTTTCTTCTTGTTTTTTAGGAGACTCTTTACAAGAAAACAAAATAAAAAAAGTCAATAAAAAAATAATTCTTTTAAAAGCGCTCATTAAGTGTTTTATGAAGAACAAATATAATAATTCAACTGATTTTGTGGAATAGATATAAGAATTATTACTTTTGAAGGAAACTAATTACTAATTACATGAATGAACACCCTCGGATTGCTGTTTTAGGTGGAGGAAGCTGGGCAACAGCAATTGTAAAAATGTTATCAGAAAACTTAAAAGTTGTTGGGTGGTATATGAGAAGCGCTTATGCGGTAGAACACATTAAAAGAAACAAACACAACCCTAATTACTTAAGCTCTGCAGAACTTCATCCAGAACAATTGGACTTGTCTTCAGACATAAACCAAATAATTAAAGAATACGATATTTTAATTTTTGCAATTCCTTCAGCATTTTTAAAATCTGAGTTAGATAAACTTTCAGAATCACTTGAAGGAAAAATTATTTTTTCTGCAATCAAAGGAATTGTTCCAGAAACAGGGCTAATTGTTGGTGAACATTTTTTTGAGGTTTATAATGTCCCTTTCGAAAACATTGGGGTGATTACAGGGCCTTGTCATGCAGAAGAGGTAGCTATGGAGCGATTATCTTACCTAACAATAGCTTGTAAAGACGAAGAAAAAGCAAGAATGGTCGGTGATTGCCTTAAAGGAAGATATATTAGAACCAAAACGTCTGATGATATTATAGGAACAGAATATGCTGCGATGCTTAAAAACATTTACGCTATTGCAGCGGGAATTTGTCACGGTTTAGGTTACGGAGATAATTTTCAATCAGTGTTAATGAGCAACTCTATTCGTGAAATGAAACGCTTTATTAAAAAGGTTCATAAAATGAAAAGAAACATCAACAACTCAGCATACTTAGGGGATTTGTTGGTAACAGGTTATTCTACTTTTAGTAGAAACAGAATGTTTGGAAATATGATTGGTAAAGGATATACCGTAAAGTCGGCAATGTTTGAAATGAGTATGGTTGCCGAAGGATATTATGCAACAAAGAGTGCTTATAAAATTAATCAAGAGAAGGGCGCAAGCACCCCTATAATTAATGCTGTTTACGCAGTTTTATATGATGGAAAAGACGCTAAAAAAACATTCGAAAAACTAACCCATAAACTTAATTAAGGTATTTTTCTGGCAAGCGATCTTTAAATAACTGGTTGTTCAGTGCGTTCAACGCTTTAACTTTTTGAGAGGTTTTAACTAAAAGAGAAATGTTATAATTACTCCCCCCATAAGAAATCATTCGAATCGGAATGTTTTGGAGAGCGCTAAACACCTGGGCGCTTAAACCTTCTTTGTTTTGAGAAAAATCACCAGCAACACAAACAATACTTAGGCTTTCATCAACCTCTACGGCGCCAAATTCTTTTAAATCAGTAATAATTTTAGGTAAATTCTTTTGTTGATCTATAGTTAAAGAAACAGCAACCTCAGAAGTTGTAATCATATCAATCGGGGTTTTATAAACCTCAAAAACTTCAAAAACCTTTTTCAAAAAACCATAAGCTAAAAGCATTCGATACGATTTTATTTTAATAGCAGTAATACCGTCTTTTGCGGCGATAGAAGTAACACCTTTGTTTACTGCAGAGTTTTTTATAACTGTTCCTTTTTGAGTTGAATCAAAAGTGTTTTTTAATAACACAGGGATGTTGTTGTTTTTAGCAGGAATTAAACTTTGAGGATGTAAAATCTTTGCTCCAAAATAAGCCAACTCCGCGGCTTCATCAAAAGAAATTTCATCAATACAAAAAGTGTTTTCTACATAACGAGGATCGTTGTTGTGCATCCCGTCAATATCTGTCCATATTTGTATTTCTGTAGCCCCTACCGCAGCTCCAATTAATGAAGCTGTATAATCACTACCCCCTCTTTCTAGGTTAGAAACAAACCCCTTACTGTCTTTACAAACAAACCCTTGTGTAACAAAAAGAGAGTCTTTGTAACTATCTAGCAAAGAGTTTATGTTTTGAGAAATAACATCTAGATCAGGTTCATTTTTATCATCAAGAAACATAAAATCGAAAGCTGAAATCAAAGAGCTTTGAATTGCTTTTTCTTGCAAAGAAAACTGAAAAATATTCGTAGAGATAATTTCTCCTTGTGCTACAATTTTCTTTGTGTTCAACCTATTAAAAGGTTCTCCGATTAAAGATCGAACCTCACTCATTTTTAAAGCAATAAAATTTTCAGCTACCTGAAGATATGTTGCTGTTTTAAACAAAGGCCTCACAACATCTAAACATCTTTTCTCTAATTTTTCAATTGTTTCATTAATGCTTTTATTGTCTTTTTCATATTGACAATTAATTTCAACCAAAAAATTTGTTACTCCAGAAAAGGCAGATAAAACAACAATTCTATCTCTTTTTTCAGAGGAGATTATTTTTATACCCTTCTCAATGCTATCGGCACTTCCAACAGAAGTCCCGCCAAATTTCATAACAATCATGATTCTTAAAATTTACACAAAAAAACAGTAAGAGAAAGACAAGTACAATTTTATTATATATTTTTACAAAATATAACACAATGTTGTAATTTCAACAAAACAAACCGAATCGTTAACAGAATGTAATTAAAGCAAGCACATGAAAACTATTCAAGAAGCTGTAGAAAGAACCATTAGAAAAACACCTTTTATTGAAGAAGCGTTAAACGAAAAGTTGATAAACGTTTCTTCTTTAGCAAGAGTTATTTTGCCTGAGGTTTCTAACTTACTTCAAAAAGAGGTAAAAGCTGGCGCGGTAATGATGGCTATTAACAGGCTATCTCCGGCAAGTGAATTAAGGATTCGTAAAAATATTCGAAGGTTTACAAGGGCTTTAGGAGATTTTATTGTTCGATCAGATTTGTGTGATTTTACTTTTAAAAACACACCGTCATTACTAAAACAAATTGCTAAAATTTTAAGCAAAACATCAGAAAACAGCGATTATTTTTTAACGGTTTCTCAAGGTATTTTTGAAACGAACATAGTAACAAGTAAAAACTTAAGAGACTCTGTAGATGAGTTTTTTAAAGAAGAAACATTAATTAATAATGTTGAAGACTTGGCTTCTATAACAGTGAAATTACCTGCTGAAAACCTAGATCAATCAGGGATTTATTATTTTATTTTAAAACAGCTCGCCTGGGCAGACATTCCTTTGCAAGAAGTGATTTCAACGACAAACGAGATGACTATTGTTGTTAAAGAGAAAGACATCAATCAAACCTTTTCTATTTTGATGGATATGAAAAGAAAGGATTCATAATATGAGCGCGAAAGACCCTTACGCTTCACTAAGGATTAAGGAGTTTAATATTTTTTTATTGGTTAGGTTTGTGTTAGTTTTTGCATGGTCCATGCAATTTATTATTGTAGAATGGCAAGTATATAGCCTCACTAAAAACCCTCTTTCATTAGGAATCATCGGTCTTATGGAAGTAATTCCCGCAGTATCTATGGCTTTGTTTGCCGGTCATATTGTAGATCAAAAAGAAAAGAGGAATTTATTAGCTATTTGCATTGCTGCCTTTTCATTGATTAGCTTTGGCTTGTTCTTTTTAACACTTCCAGAGTTTGTAGAAGCGAACACCCAAAAGACAGTTCTATATTCTATTTATGCTTTGGTCTTCTTCGGAGGATTTCTTCGTTCTTTTTTTGGCCCCACAATCTTCTCTTTAATAGCATTAATCGTTCCAAAGAGGCTGTATCCAAATGCAGCAACGTGGAGTAGCTCAACCTGGCAGATAGCAACTGTGCTAGGACCCGCTTTTGCAGGATTTTCAATTCATTGGATTGGCGTTCATTGGTCGTTATGTATTGTTTTTGTACTGGTCTTATTGTCTTTTTTTTTAGTATTCTTTATTAAGAAAAAACCAATTTTAAACCCCAAGATAGGTGAACCGATACTTCAGAGTTTAAAAGAAGGAATACAATTTGTTCGTAATTCAAAAGCGATCTTAGGAGCTATAACTCTAGACATGATTTCGGTGTTATTTGGAGGTGCTGTCGCACTTTTACCAATATACGCTCAAGATATATTAAAAGTTGGACCAGAAGGGTTTGGCGCATTAAGAGCAGCACCTGCAATTGGCGCCGCAATAACAATGTTAATAACAGCCTATATTCCAATAAGCAAAAATGCAGGGATGAAATTATTGATCGCTATTTTCGGTTTTGGTATTTGTATTATTCTTTTTGGAATTTCAACAACTTTTTGGATCTCTATTGTAGCGCTGTTCTTCAGTGGTGTTACTGACGGTGTTTCTATGGTGATACGGCAAACGATTTTACAATTAAGAACACCAGATCATATGAGGGGGAGAGTTGCCTCTGTCAACTCGATGTTTGTAGGATCATCTAACGAATTAGGAGCCTTTGAAAGTGGGTTAACAGCAAAGCTTATGGGAACAGTAACAGCGGTGGTTTTTGGAGGAACAATGACTTTAATTACTGTATTAACAACAGGAATTGTTTCACCATCGTTTAGAAAACTAGATCTAACAAAAGATTTAGAGGACCATGAAAACGAAGAATAAGAAAACCAAGAAAGAAACTATTTCGCTAAAAGGCCTTTTTTGTTGATTGAAGAAATCATTCGCAAAGCCCCTTCTTTTATTGTATTCTTTTTGAAAGTATATGTTTTTTCAAATAGAGTATTTTCAGCAAAAAAGGTAACTTGAAACTGGTTGTTAAGCTTGAACAATTCTGGTTGAATCCATTCTACTTTTGCAAAAGAATTAGAAGCCAAAACATCCAATTTTTTCCTCATGATTGACGTTTGGTCCTTTTCGTCAAAACCTTTAGAAACAATCACAACCATTTCTAGATCAACCTCTTTTTCATTGATAATGTAAACGTTCCAATCATCAGTATTATAGATATCGTTGTGTTCAAAAACAACAGCAAGATAAACACCAGATACTTCAGGGATGTAAATGTCTTTTTTCAAATCAGAAAATTAAAGGACAGATTTAAACTGCTCTAGGAAACGGACGTCATTTTCGTAGAACATTCTGATATCTGGAATTTGATAGAGTAGCATAGCAATACGCTCTATTCCCATTCCAAAAGCATACCCACTATAAACAGTAGGGTCTATGTTGCAATTTTTAAGAACATTAGGATCTACCATACCACAACCCATAATCTCTAACCAACCCGTACCCTTTGTAATTCTGTAGTCAGTTTCAGTTTCTAACCCCCAATAAATATCTACTTCAGCACTTGGTTCCGTAAAAGGAAAATAAGATGGACGCAAACGTATTTTAGATTTTCCAAACATCTCTTTTGTAAAATACAATAGGGTTTGTTTTAAATCCGCAAAAGAAACGTCGGTATCGATGTACAATCCTTCAACCTGATGAAAAATACAGTGCGCTCTCGCAGAGATATCTTCATTTCTAAAAACACGTCCAGGAGAAATGGTTCTAATAGGAGGTTTGTTTTCCTCCATATATCGCACTTGCACAGAGGAAGTGTGTGTTCTTAATAAAGTGTCTGGGTTTTTGTCGATAAAGAAAGTATCCTGCATATCTCTAGCAGGGTGGTATTCTGGTAAATTTAAAGCGGTAAAGTTATGCCAGTCATCTTCAATTTCAGGACCTTCAGAAACCGTAAACCCAATACGGTTAAATACTTCAATAATTTGATTTTTAACCAAAGAAATAGGATGCCTAGACCCTAATTGAATAGGTTCTGCCGGTCGAGTTAAATCTCCATAAACACCAGAATCCTCTTTCGAGTTTTCAAAGGCTTCATTAAGAGAAGATACTTTCTGTTCTGCAGCAGTTCTCAACTTGTTTAATGCTTGGCCAAAATCTTTTTTAAGCTCAGCGTCTACATTTCTAAATTCAGCAAAAAGAGATTTTAACAACCCTTTACTTCCTAAATATTTAATTCTAAACGCTTCAACTTCTTCTTTAGAAACCGACTGAAAAGCATTTACCTCCCCTAAAAGTTCTTTTACTTTATCTAACATGATTTGGATAAATAATCAAGGGACAAATTTACATTTTTTGAAAAGAATATGTACCCGATTTTAAAGGAAACAGAAAAATGCTGCGAAAACGATTGAATACTGGTCATTTAGGACAGCACAAAAAAGATAAAATCATTTTTTGATATGCGAATTTATCTATCTTTGCATCTTTATAAACAAACAAATCATTAAACCATATAAATCAATGGAAGCTAAAATCAACGCTTTTATGGATTTGGTGAGACAAAGAAATCACCATGAGCCAGAATTTATACAAGCTGTTCAAGAAGTAGCAGAAACAGTAATTCCTTATATCGTAAAGCACGATATTTATCGAGGAAAAAACATTTTGCTAAGAATGGTAGAACCAGAAAGGTTAATCTCATTTAGAGTAAACTGGGTAGATGATGCCGGAGAGATTCAAGTAAACAGAGGGTATAGAATTCAAATGAATTCAGCAATAGGACCTTATAAAGGAGGCTTGCGTTTTCACCCAACAGTAAATGCAAGTATTTTAAAGTTCTTAGCTTTTGAGCAAGTGTTTAAAAACTCATTAACGACACTGCCTATGGGTGGTGGAAAAGGAGGTTCAGATTTTGATCCAAAAGGAAAAACAGACAATGAAATCATGCGCTTTTGCCACGCTTTCATGAGTGAATTGTTCCGTCATATTGGTCCAAACACAGATGTTCCAGCAGGAGATATCGGTGTTGGAGGAAGAGAGATTGGATTTATGTTTGGAATGTATAAAAAACTAAGAAACGAGTTTACCGGTGTTTTAACTGGAAAAGGAGCGTCTTGGGGAGGGTCTTTAATTAGACCAGAAGCAACAGGTTACGGAAACGTTTACTTTGCTGATAATATGTTGAAAACAAAAGGAGATTCTTTTAACGGGAAAAGAGTTGTTATTTCTGGATCTGGAAATGTAGCACAATATGCCGCAGAAAAAGTAATTGAACTAGGAGGAACTGTATTAACATTATCTGATTCTGGTGGACACATTGTAGATGAGGACGGAATTAATACTGAGAAGTTACAGTTTGTAATGGACCTTAAAAACGTAAGAAGAGGAAGAATTAGCGAATACGTTGACAAATATCCAAATGCAAAATATGTTGCAGGACAAAGGCCTTGGTCTGTGAAATGTGATATTGCTTTACCATGTGCAACACAGAATGAGTTAGATGGAGAAGAAGCTAAAATATTGGTAGCGAATGGATGTATGTGTGTTTCTGAAGGGGCAAACATGCCTTCTACGCCAGAAGCGATTCACGAATTCCAAAAAGCAGGTATTTTATTTGCTCCAGGAAAAGCGTCAAACGCAGGAGGAGTTGCAACATCTGGTTTAGAAATGAGTCAAAACTCACTAAGACTAAGCTGGTCTAGAGAAGAAGTAGATGCAAAACTAAAAGATATCATGGAAGACATTCATGATTCTTGTGTTGAGTATGGAAAAAACGATGATGGGTCTATAGATTATATCAGAGGAGCAAATATAGCAGGGTTTGTAAAAGTAGCAGACGCAATGTTAGCTCAAGGTGTTGTATAAACAACCAAAATAAAAGTTAAAAAAGGCGTCTTTAAGACGCCTTTTTTGTTTTCTAAAAAACACCATCTTTGTAATCAAGAATATAACAAAGCGACAGAAAAGCTTCATGGGGATTTTGTTTCATTTCATTTTAGGGTTTATTACGTCTTTTCTGGGAACAGTCTTTCCTAGCATGCTGAGCATGACAACGGTAAAAATTAGCATTCGAGAGAATCAAAAAAAAGCAATTTCTTTTGCCGCTGGAGTTTCTCTGATTGTAATTGGCCAGGCTTATGTGGCGCTTCTTTTTTAATTACACTTCAAAGGATCGGAACTTTTGTTTTTCTTGGCTTGTCTATATATTTCTTTGCTCAGGCAATCAAAACAAAAAGGAAAAAACCAAGCAAGAACAAAAAGAAGGTAAAAGGATTTGTTTCTGGGGTACTTTTTTCATTGGTTAATATGTTTGCAATCCCTTTTTACTTTGGAGCAACAAGTTCTTTTGTGATGATGAATTGGTATGAGCTCAACCCAATAAACAATCTGTTTTTTGTTTTAGGCTCTTCTTTAGGAACATTTAGCTTGCTTTTTCTGTATTCTCAATTAGCAAAAAAGATTGAAAAAAGAATAGAACGCTTGGCAAATCAAATGGATTTAATTCTAGGAATTGTAACCGCCTTGGTTGCAATTTTCAATACAATAGACCTTCTTTTATAAAGACAAAGTTTTGTAGCTTTATTGGGTGGAAGAACCAGGTCAATATCGCAAAATAATTCATGTAGATATGGATGCTTTTTATGCATCTGTTGAGCAGTTAGACGACCCTAGTTTAAGAGGAAAACCAGTGGCTGTTGGGGGCGGAGGAAAAAGAGGTGTCGTATCCGCGGCAAGTTATGAAGCCAGAAAGTTTGGGGTAAAATCTGCAATGAGTGGTATGTTAGCAGAACAAAAATGCCCGCACCTTATCTTTGTGAGACCTCGATTTGATAGATATAAAGAGATTTCCATTAAGATTAGAGAAATTTTTTACGATTATACAGATTTGGTTGAACCCCTTTCTTTAGATGAAGCCTATTTAGATGTAACGGAGAATAAAAAAGGAAATCCATCTGCTAGTTTGATAGCTCAAGAAATTCGTCAGCGAATATGGGAAGAATTAGAATTAAGAGCGTCAGCAGGAATTTCAGTCAATAAATTTGTTGCAAAAATTGCTTCGGATATTAATAAGCCAAATGGTCAAAAAACAATCAATCCAGAAGAGGTAATTCCTTTTTTAGAAGGTTTGTCAGTTAACAAGTTTTACGGTGTTGGCAAGGTAACTGCAGCAAAAATGCACAACCTAGGGATCTTTACAGGGATGGATTTAAAAAAGAAATCGCAAGAAGAACTGACAAAACTTTTCGGAAAATCAGGAAGCTTCTATTATAATATTGTACGAGGAATTCACCATAGCAAAGTAAAGCCCAACCGAATTCGAAAATCGATTGCTGCTGAACGAACGTTTTTTGACAATATTTCTTCAGAGATCTTCATGCTGGAAAAATTAAACAAAATTGCAGAAGAACTAGAAAGAAGAATGGTGAAATCAGAAACCAAAGGAAAAACAATCACGTTAAAAATTAAGTATAGCGATTTTACACAGCAAACCAGAAGCAAAACGATCAGTCAATTTATTCAAAAGAAAGAAGAGGTAATGCAAATTGTAAAAGAGCTGCTATTTCAAGAAAAATTAAAGGAATCTGTTCGGCTACTTGGCATTTCTTTTTCTAATTTAGATACAGAAAAAAAAGAACCTATTTTAGTTCAATTAAAATTTGATTTTTAATGACAACAATTGTCAAAACAGACAGCACTAACCTGGACTTTCAAAGCCTAGTAAAAGAATTAGATGCATATTTGAAAACAACAGATGGAGACGATCATGATTTTTACAATCAATACAACGGATTGGAAGACATCAAACATGTTCTAGTTGCTTATGTTGATGAAAAACCGATTGGTTGTGGAGCAATTAAAAAATTTGACACAAATGCTGTCGAGTTGAAAAGAATGTATGTAAAACTAGAGAAAAGAGGCTCAGGAATTGCAAAGCAGATTTTAACATTTTTAGAAGAATGGGCAAAAGAAACAGGGTTTCAAAAGTGTATGTTAGAAACCGGACGCAGACAAGTAGAAGCGGTAAAATTTTATGAGAAATCAGGATACAAAAGAATCCCAAACTACGGACAGTATGTTCAAATGGAAAATAGCATTTGCTTTAAAAAAACACTCTAATGAACTATAGCTATTGGGAATATAAAGAATGGTTTGTAAACAATGATTTTGTGATTGTTGGAAGCGGAATTGTAGGTCTCAATTGTGCAATCGAACTCAAAGAACGGTTCCCAAAAGCAAAAGTATTAGTCTTAGAAAAAGGATTGTTGCCGCAGGGAGCTAGCACAAAAAATGCAGGCTTTGCCTGTTTTGGAAGTGTTTCTGAGCTGTTGAAAGATTTAAAGAATCATTCAGAAGAAGAAGTTTTTCAATTGGTGAAAAAACGTTGGGAAGGATTACAGTTGCTGCGAAATAAGTTAGGAGACGACCACATAGATTATCAGCACAATAAAGGACACGAGTTGTTTTTAAAGGAAGGTGTTTTTGATGAGTGTAAAAGTAAAATAGACTTTCTAAATCAGCTTTTACATCCGCTTTTTGAGAAGAAGGTTTATAGTTTACACGATAATGTATTTCAGTTTCAAAACATTGTTCCAAAATATATTACCAATCATTTTGAAGGCCAAATTGATACCGGTAAAATGGTCGCACAACTACTTAAACTATCACAGCAAAAAGGAATTAAAATACTAAACAACATTACTTTTGAAAGTTATTCTGAAGACACAAATGATGTCAAAATTAAAACCAATCAAGGAGAGTTTACAACTTCAAAGTTGTTATTTGCCACAAATGGCTTTTCAAAAGAAATTTTGAATGAAAAAGTGCAACCAGCAAGAGCTCAAGTATTAATTACAAAACCGATTCAAAATTTAAAGATCAAAGGAACTTTTCATCTGGATGAAGGCTATTATTATTTCAGGAACATTGATGATAGAATCTTGTTTGGAGGAGGGAGAAATCTCGATTTTAAAAAGGAAGAGACCACAGAATTTGGACAAACAGAATTGGTTCAAAAGAAACTAGAAGAAATTTTAAAAACAACCATTTTGCCGAACACAGAGTTTGAAATTGATCACAGATGGAGTGGTATTATGGGTGTTGGAAGTCAAAAAAAACCAATTGTTAAACAAATTTCTAACAATGTCTACTGTGGTATACGTCTAGGAGGAATGGGGGTTGCCATTGGGTCTTTAGTGGGGAAGGAATTAGCAGAATTAATCGATTAGAATTAATGACGAAAACAACCTCTAATTATGATGTTATTATTGTTGGAGGAGGCCTCGCGGGATTAACAAGCGCAATTCATCTTTCAAAATTCGAAAAACAAGTTTTATTAATTGAGAAGAACGCGTATCCTAGACATAAGGTTTGTGGAGAATATATTTCGAATGAAGTTTTACCTTATTTAAAATCACTAGGAGTTGATCCAATTTCTGAGGGCGCAAAAAAGATTAAGAGAATAGAGCTCACAACTGTCAAAAATAATTTAATTAAAGGAAAATTACCGCTAGGAGGTTTTGGAATGAGTCGCTATTATTTAGACAACCTGTTAGTAAAAAAAGCCATTTCAAACGGGGTGACTATTCTAGAAGACGCAGTAAACTCCATTGATTTTGAAGAAGAAAAATTCGTAATCAAAACCAAGGATTCAGGAATTTTTCACAGCAAAATAACCATTGGTGCTTTTGGTAAAAGATCTACTCTAGATGTTACAATGGAGCGAAAATTCATTCAGAAAAAATCACCATATTTAGCAGTGAAAACACATGTCAAAGGAGAATTTCCAGACGATTTAGTAGCACTACATAATTTTAAAGGAGGGTATTGTGGTGTTTCAAAAGTGGAAAACGGAGCGATAAACCTTTGCTATATCGCAGATTACTCAAGCTTTAAAAAACATAAAAACATTGCTGATTTTCAAGAGCAAATAGTTTTTAAAAATGATTTTCTTCGAAAAATATTTAAAGAGTCAACACCGGTTTTTGATAAACCAATAACGATTAGTCAGATTTCTTTTGAAACGAAAAAACCAGTAGAATATCACATTCTTATGTGTGGAGATACTGCTGGAATGATTCATCCTTTATGCGGAAATGGAATGGGTATGGCAATTCGAAGCGCGGAAATGGCAAGCGGTCGAATATTACAATTTTTAGATGGAGAAATAAAAACAAGAGAAGGCTTAGAAAAATCCTATCTTAGAGACTGGAACAAAGAATTCAAATCTCGTTTAAAAACAGGGCATTTTATAGCATGGTTATTTAGAAACCAGCGGATCTCTGAAATAGCCCTTTCTGTTTTAAAACAATTTCCTTCTTTGTTACCAAAAATCATTCGATTGACCCACGGTAAACCCTTACACAAAAAATGAGTCTTTTGGTAGACACATCAAAACGTTCTTCAGCCACAGAAATGATGGATGACTTTTCCATCAAAGGAGAAGTAATGCGGGATACTTTGGATAAGCTTGAGAGGATTAATAGACTCCTAGGAGGAAATATTGTTACGATAAAGGGTCTTAGGAAGCTTTTGAAGAATCATTCAAAAAAGGAAGTCATAAAAATCATTGATTTAGGCTGTGGACATGGCGATATTTTAAGAGATGTGGCCAAGTTTGGAAGAAAGAACGGATATCAGTTTCAATTGATAGGAATTGATGCGAATCAAGAGGCAGTTGATTATGCAACCGAATTGTCAGAGAACTATGAAGAACTCTCTTTTCAAACCATAGACATCTTTTCTGATGAATTTAAAAACCTTGATTATGACGTTGTTTTATGTACGTTGTTTTTGCACCATTTTAAAGATGAAGAACTCATTTCCTTTTTAAAACCAACATTAGAACACGCAAAAAAAGGAATTGTGGTAAATGACTTACATCGACATAAATTAGCCTATTATTTGTTTAAAATTATTGGGTTTTTTATTAAAAACGAAATGGTGAGAGAAGATGGGCTAACTTCAATTTTAAGAGCCTTTAAAAGAACAGATTTAGAGCAGATATCAAATCAACTAAACGCAAAAAAAACAATTCAGTGGAAATGGGCTTTCCGTTACTTATGGATTATACAAATTAGATGAGTGTAAAAATAACATCAGTAGCAAAACAGCTACCACAGTATACTAGAGAAACGAAAGATATCATTCCGTTTGTGAAACTCTGGATGTCTGGACAAGAAGAACGTTTTCAGCGAAAAGTTGTGAAGTTGTTTGAAGGAGCAGGAGTAGACCGTCGTTATTCCATTATGGATGCTGAAGCTGTTTTTTTGAATTCATCTTTTGAAGAAAAGAATGATATCTATGTTCGAGAAATTACAAAACTCGCAGAAGAGTCACTTAAAAAATCATTAAAAAAAGCAAACCTTAAACCAACAGATATTGATTATATCATTACAGTTAGTTGTACGGGAATTATGATTCCGTCTGTAGATGCATACTTAATCAACAGTTTGGGAATGCGACAAGATATTGTACGGTTACCTGTGACAGAAATGGGTTGTGCGGCAGGAGTTTCGGGGATTATTTATGCAAAGAATTTTCTGAAAGCAAATCCAAACAAAAGAGCTGTCGTGATTGCAGTCGAGTCGCCTACGGCGACATTCCAATTAGATGATTTTTCGATGGTAAACATTGTCAGCGCTGCTATTTTTGGAGACGGAGCAGCAAGTGTCATCCTCTCTTCTTATGAAGATGATGAAGGACCGAAAATTTTAGACGAAGCCATGTATCATTTTTATGATGCAACACATATGATGGGATTTAAACTGGTAAATACCGGTCTGCAAATGATTTTAGACAAATCGGTTCCCGAAACAATTTCGAATCATTTTCCAGAGATTGTGCATCCATTTTTAGAACGAAATAACTTGACAATTGAAGACGTTAATCATTTGATTTTTCACCCAGGAGGAAAGAAAATAGTACAAACTGTAGAAGATTTATTCGGGTCACTAGGAAAGAATATCGACGACACAAAAGAAGTTTTGAGGTTATACGGAAATATGTCGAGTGCAACAGTGATCTATGTATTAGAACGATTTATGGAAGGCGATCGAAAACAAGGAGAAAAAGGATTGATGCTCAGTTTTGGACCAGGGTTTTCAGCACAAAGAATATTATTAGAATGGTGACTTCGAGAGCCTCAATCACAAGGTCATTGAGGCTTTCGAAATGACCACATAGAAAGAATAAAAATGAAAGAATTTGAAGATAAAAACGAATGGGCTCTTATTTTAGGTGGATCAAGCGGACTCGGTTTGGCTACTGCAAAAAAGCTCGCCAAGCACGGAATGAACATTTGCATAGTGCATCGAAATTCTAGAACACAACAAAAAAACATAGATGCTGCTTTTGATGGCATCACCAAAGAAGGCGTTGATTTTGTAAGTTACAATACAGATGCCTTTCATGCAGAAAAGAGAGCTGCGCTAATTGAAGATTTACAAGAAGAATTAGAAGGAGGGAAAATAAAAACCATGGTACACAGTGTTGCTAAAGGAAATTTAAAGCCGATGCTTTCTGATGATGTCACCCTGAGCTTGTCGAAGGGCACTTTACAGACAGATGATTTTCAGTTGACCATTCAAGCGATGGGAATTAGTTTGTATGATTGGACGAAAGCGTTGTTTGAAGCGAAACTCTTTGCTGACGACACAAGAATTATCAGTTTTACAAGTGAAGGAAATAGCAAAGCGTGGAAAAATTATGCAGCAGTCTCAGCAGCAAAAGTAACATTAGAAGCAATTACCAGAAGTATAGCCTTAGAGTTTGCTCCGTTTGGAATTAGAGCGAATTGTATTCAAGCTGGAGTCACAGATACGGCTTCTTTACGGATGATTCCAGGAAGCGATGAGATTAAAAAACATTCGTTAACACGAAACCCTTTTCATAGATTAACGTTGCCAGAAGATGTAGCCAATGCGGTCTATTTATTATCTAAAGACGAAGCAAGTTGGATTAACGGAACCATTATTCCTGTGGATGGTGGAGAGCATATAAGTTGATGAATGTCATTCTCGCGAAAGCGGGAATCCACAAGAATTAAAAATAGATTCCCAATCAAGTTGGGAATGACAAAAAACAAGTAATGAGAAAAGAAAAAAAAGAAAAGAAACCTTCAAAAGAACAACGTCAATTTACAGAAGGGGTTAGGAAGGTTTTTGATTCATACTTAAAAGATTATGGCTTTGAATTCCTAAGTGAGAATGTTGAGAAATTTAGCTCTAGAGTATTGTACAAAAAAGAGAATAAGTTCATTGATATTCATGGTTCTACATACCCAACAGATTACCCATACCACTACTTTGTTGATTTAGGTAAAAACTTTAATATTGAGGATCAATTATTTCCAGAATACTATATTTCACTACCTAGGTTGGTTGAAATAACTGGATTGAAAGAAAAACACCACAATTACAATTTTCCTTTTGGGGAAGAAATAGAAGACAACCTATTAAAAGGAAAAGATGAGTTAGACAAATATGCAATGTTCTATTTAAATGAAAAGATAGACCTGTTCGAATATATAATCAAAATAAAAAATAAACAGATCAATAATTGAACAATCAAGAAATCATACAACACTTACCTTATCAACCCCCTTTTTTATTTGTGGAGGAGCTAACTAGTGTTTCAGAAACTGGAGCAGAAGGGTTTTATACTTTTAAAGAAGATGAGTATTTCTATGAAGGTCATTTTAAAGACAATCCAATAACTCCAGGAGTTATTTTAACTGAAGTCATGGCGCAAATAGGTGTTGTTTGTTTAGGTGTTTACTTGCTAAAAGATGAGATTTCATCATCGAAAAAACCAAAAATCGCGCTGACCTCTAACGAGGTAGACTTCTATTTACCAGTGCGGCCAAAAGAACGTGTAAAAGTTGTGTCGGAGAAGCTCTATTTTCGATTCAGCAAACTCAAATGCAAAGTGCAACTATTCAATGAAAAAGACGAATTGGTTTGTCGAGGAACCATTTCAGGAATGTTAAAACCTGGAATAGAATAAATGTATGTCTCCTCGAGCGCAGTCGAGAGGTCTTAAAGGGTATAAAATGATGGAGGTCTCGACTGCGCTCGACCAGACATTCGAAAACACAAAAAGGAGTAAATAAAGTTTGAAAAAAACACAAAACAGAGTTGTAATCACAGGAATGGGTGTTGTAGCCCCAAATGCTGTTGGGTTGGATAATTTTTTAGAAGCCACTCAGCAAGGAACATCAGGAATCACTTTTCATGAAAAATTAAAAGATTTAAATTTTTCTTGCAGCATTGGAGGTATTCCTACAATTTCTGAAGAATTAAAAAATCAATATTTAACACCATTACAATTACGAGGATTCAACAGTTCAGGAATTTTATACGGATGTATGGCAGGAATGGACGCATGGAAAGACGCCGGTTTTTCTATTGACGAAGATTCACCAATAGATTACGATTCAGGAATGGTGTTCGGAACAGGAACTTCAGGAATTGAAAAATTTCGTGAATCGGTTTATAAACTCGATGAAGGAAAAGTAAAACGATTGGGAAGTACGGCAGTAATCCAAACCATGGCAAGCGGAATTAGCGCGTATTTAGGAGGAATTTTAGGCTTGGGAAATCAAGTAACTACAAATTCATCGGCATGTACCACAGGGACAGAAGCCTTGTTAATGGGATTTGAACGTATTCAAGCAGGAAAAGCAATTCGAATGTTGACAGGAAGTTGTAGTGATGATGGGCCTTACATTTGGGGAGGGTTCGATGCAATGCGCGTAATGACATACAAGCACAATGAATTTCCAGAACTAGGATCGAGACCTATGAGCGAAACCGCTTCAGGATTTGTTCCTGGAAGTGGAGCAGGTGCCTTGGTGTTAGAATCTTTAGAAAGTGCTTTGGAAAGAAATGCTAAAATTTACGCGGAGGTTTTGGGCGGAAATGTGAATTCTGGTGGACAACGAAATGGGGGAACAATGACAGCTCCAAATTCTGATGCTGTACAAAAATGCATCGCTGATGCGATGAAAGATGCTAATATATCGCCTACGGAAATTGATGCCATCAACGGACATTTGACTGCAACAATTAAAGACCCTGTAGAAATTGAAAACTGGACAAAGGCACTGAGTCGAAAAGGCGATGATTTTCCATATATCAATTCGTTAAAATCGATGGTGGGACATTGTTTGGCCGCAGCTGGAGCCATTGAAAATGTGGCAACAGTACTGCAATTGAAACATCAATTTGTGTTTCCGAATATTAATTGTGAAGATGTGCACCCAGAGATTTTAAAACTTATAGATAAAGAAAAGATTCCAACAAAGATGATCTCAAAAGAACTGAATATTATTGCAAAAGCAAGTTTTGGCTTTGGAGATGTCAACGGATGTATTATTTTTAAAAAGTATTAAGATGTTTCTGAAAAAACTTATAAAAAGAAAACCAATAGAGAAAATCAGTCTGACTGAAATAGGTTTTTGTTTGCAAATAGACAAGAAAACAGATAAAGTAGAATGGGAGAAAATTTCTAAAATAACCGCGTATAAAATTGACTTATTTACTATAGACCAAATAAGGTTTGATATACAACATGCAAATCAAACTGTCACAGCTACTGAGTATTTTCAAGGGTGGGAAGATTTTTTAGAAAAATTGTATGAAAACCTTCCTGAAATAGATAGAGAGTGGTTTCAAAAAGTAGCTCATCCTACATTTGAAACAAATGAAACAGAAATATATTCAAGAAAATAAAACGAACAAATGACTCGAGAAGAACTCATTATCTCATTAAAAAAAATAGTAAAACCTTATATTCAAGATGAGGAAGCTTTTGAAAATCTTTCAGAAGACACAGATTTCATCAATGATTTAAAAATTAATTCGGCCAACCTTGTTGACGTGATTTTAGATGTTGAAGATGAATTTGATATTGAAATTGACAATGATTCTATGGAAAAAATGCTATCAGTAAAAGCGGCGATGGACATTATTGAAACCAAATTAGCAGCCTCTTGATAGGGAACGATATCATAGATTTATCATTGGCTGAAACGGAAAGCAATTGGCAACGAAAAGGCTTTTTAGAAAAGCAATTTACCACAGAAGAGCAATCTATTATTTTAGAAGCTGATAATTCTTTTGAAATGGTTTGGTTACTCTGGAGTATGAAAGAATCGGCGTATAAGATTTACACCCAGCTAAATGAAGAACGTTTTTTTGCGCCTAAAAAAAGCGAATGCAAATTGACATCAAGCGATGAAGGAATTGTATGTTTTGAGGATCAAAAATTTCATACCTCATCAATTTTGGATGGGAGTTATATTTTCACTCTAGCAAGTTTAGATGAAAATGTTAAATGTTATTCTTCGATCGGGCCTCCTTACGGAATTGATGAAAGCATTAAAAAGAAATTAGAAGAAGAAACTGGGATTTCTTCTTCTGAGATTGAACAAAAAAAATCAAAAAACGGAATTCCTAAGTATTATCATAAAAGTAAATTGCTAACGCAATCATGTTCCATTAGTCATCATGGAAATTATGGTGCTTTTTCTCTACTATTAACATGAATATAAAAGAAGAACTATACAAACAGTGTGTTGCTTATGTTGATGAGCGTTTGAAAACAATAGAAAACACCATTTCATCGAATCAAAAAGCATTGGGTTCTGAAACGAAAAGTTCAGCAGGAGATAAACACGAAACAGGTCGCGCTATGTTACAGTTAGAAATGGAAAAAGCGGGACAACAACTAGCGGCAATTCAACAGATGAAAGTAACCCTGTCTAAGATTGACATTTCAAAGAAATCAACATTAGCAAGTTTAGGAGCTTTAGTAGAAACAAATCTCGGAACGTATTTTCTCAGCATCAGCTCAGGCAGGCTAATAGCCTGTGATAAACCTTTTTTTGCTATCTCTGCTTCTTCTCCGATTGGAAAACTCTTATTAGGAAAGAAAGAAGGAGAACGTTTATTTTGGAACGGGAAGGAAATTAATATTCAAAAGATTTCCTGATTTAATTCTTTCAGAGTGCTGGAAAAATATTTTTCGTGAATTATATTCGGCCTCAATCAGCCAATAAAAGCCTTTGAAATACGATTTTAAAACAGTGACTGTATAATTTGAATTCTCAACAATTTGAATTTGATGCGGATATAATAGAACAATCTTACCATCAATTTTAATTTGATTTACATCATCAAACAAAGCAGCAACATAATGTTCAGGAGGATTTTGGTATAGATTCTTAGGAGAATCATTCGCAATAATCTGCTGATTTTTAATGACAATCATTTGATCTGAAAAAGATAAAGCATCGTCGCCATCATGAGTAGCAACAATACATGCAATGTTCTTTTCTTTGAGATAAGCGAAGAGTTTTCTTCGGAGTGAATTCTTTTTGAAGTTGTCTATCTGACTAAAAGGCTCGTCTAATAAAATCAACTCAGGTTCTTTAGCCAAGGCTCTAGCAATGGCAACTCGTTGTTGTTGCCCGCCGCTTAAATTCTTTACTTTTTCATTGGCAAACTCTGTCATTTCAATCACCTCTAAAAGCTCTTGAGTTCTTTCTTCTTTTTCTTCTGGATAGAAACGAGACAAGAATTTTCCAATATTTTCAGAAACCGAAGTATAGGGCATCAGATCAAAATCTTGCGCTACGTATTTAAAGAATTCCATCCCGGGAACCAAAAGATGTGCTGGACCTAAAACCTGTTGTTCTTTCCAAAAGATATCTCCGTGAGTTAGATCTAATAAGCCATAAATAGCTTTCAGTAATGTAGATTTACCGCTACCACTTTCACCCATCACACATAAGTGCTGTCCAGCAGCCAAAGAAAAAGAAAGGTTTTTCAAAACCGTACTTTTCTTATTGTATTGAAAGGATATGTCGTGGACTTTTAGCATAAAAAAACCGCGAACTATTTTAAATAATCCGCGGTGTAAAAATACATGTTTCTAGAACAAGTTAGCTTTTGATTTTTGCTTTTGGCGGGTTTGGTAATTTATCAAATCCCATATTGAACAATGTAAACCCAAAAATATCTGAATACTGTTCGATGGTTTTTGCTACAGGTGTCCCAGCTCCGTGACCAGCATTTGTTTCTATTCGGATAAGTACAGGGTTGTTTCCTACTTGCTTGTCTTGTAGTTCCGCAGCAAACTTAAAACTATGAGCAGGTACCACACGATCATCGTGATCTCCTGTAGTCACCATCGTTGCAGGGTATGAAGTCCCTTCTTTTACATTGTGTACAGGTGAATATCCTTTTAAATAATTGAACATTTCTTTACTTTGTTCGGCTGTACCATAATCATAAGCCCAACCGGCTCCTGCTGTAAATGTATGATAGCGCAACATATCTAATACACCAACAGCTGGCAATGCTACACGCATTAAATCAGGTCTTTGTGTCATCGTAGCGCCAACAAGTAAACCGCCATTAGACCCTCCTCTAATTGCAAGGTAATCTGATGAAGTATAGTTGTTTTCAATTAAATATTCTGCAGCTGCAATAAAATCATCAAATACGTTTTGTTTTTTCATCTGCGTTCCTGCATCGTGCCATTTCTTCCCGTACTCACCACCACCACGTAAATTTGGAACAGCATAAACTCCGCCTTGTTCCATCCAGACAGCGTTGGCAATACTGAAGCCAGGGTATAAAGAAATATTAAATCCACCATATCCATATAAAATGGTTGGGTTTTTCCCGTTTAAGTCAACCCCTTTTTTGTGAGTGATAATCATAGGAACTTTGGTTCCATCTTTTGATGTGTAGAAAACTTGCTTGCTCTCATAATTATCAGGATTAAAGTCAATTTTTGGACTCCAATACAACTCAGACTCTCCAGTTTCTATATTGTATTTGTAAGTGCTAGAAGGAGTGCTATAATTAGTGAAAGAGAAATAATCAACTTTTGCGTCTTTTTTACCTCCAAATCCACCAGCATTTCCAACACCAGGCAATTTAACCTCTCTAATAAGTTTCCCGTCAAAATCGTATTGTAAGACTTTAGAAACCGCATCAACCATATATTCAATAAAGAAGTACCCGCCTCCGGTAGACGGACTAAGGACGTGTTCTGTTTCTGCGATAAAATCTTTCCAGTTTTCAGGAGTAGGGTTTTTAACATCAACGGTTACAATCTTTTGATTTGGCGCGTTTAAATTAGTAACCAAGTACAATTTACTCCCAATATTATCTATAACATAGGTGTCACTATCAACGTTGTCAACCACTGTGATAAGTTTGCTGTTTCTTTTTGTTAGGTCTTTGATAAAAAGTTTGTTTCCTGAAGTAGAGGTAGAAGCTGTAATTACTAAGTAGTTGTCATCCTCAGTTAAATACCCTCCTACATAACGATGTTTTTCAGCAGCAGTACCGCCAAAAACGATTGGATCTTTTTTCTGTGACGTTCCTAATTTGTGGTAGTATAATTTATGTTGATCTGTTTTTGCAGACAATTCACTTCCTTTAGGCTTGTCGTAGCTAGAATAGTAAAACCCTTCGTTTCCTTTCCAAGAAATACCAGAGAATTTTACATCAATTAATGTGTCTTCTTTAATTTTTTTTGACTCTACATCTATGACGATGATTTTTCGCCAATCGCTCCCTCCTTCAGAAATAGAATAGGCAGCTGTTTTTCCATCTTTTGAAAAATTAAGCCCACCTAACGAGGTTGTTCCGTCTTCAGAAAAAGTATTTGGGTCTAGAAAGACTTCTTCTTCACCACCTTCTTTTTTTCTGTAAACAACATATTGGTTTTGTAAACCACTGTTTTTGTAGAAATACGTATAGTTGCCTTCTGTAAAAGGAGCGGTGATCTTTTCGTAATTCCACAGTTCTGACAATCGATCTTTCAGTTGACTTCTATATGGAATCTTGTCGAGATAGTTAAAAGTTACCTCATTTTCTGCTTTTACCCAATCTTCAGTCTCCTTGCTTCGATCATCTTCTAGCCAACGATAATTATCAGTGACTTCAGTATCAAAGTAAGTTTCTACAACAGGGTTTTTAGTTGTTTCAGGATAGTCCACGGCAATGTCTCTTTTATTTGATTCTTCTTTGCAAGCACCAAGCAATGCAGCGGCACAAAGAACAGAAATGATTAGTTTTTTCATTTTTTTAAATTTGACACTCATTAAATAGAGCGTATAATTAATTGGCTTCTAAATTAATATAAAAAACCTCTCGCATAAATAATGCAAGAGGTTTTAACAATTTTAATCGTTGTTTTTTAGTCGAACAAAGACTTTAGTCGATCCCAATTTGTATACACTAAAAACAAGTTTAATACGGCTACAACAGCAGCAAACAAAATGCCTTCAGGAGCATAAGCTAAGTGAAAAGCAACAATATTGAAAGATACGGGAACTAACATCACAAGCGCTAAAGGAACGGCTTTATTGAGAACAAGCATAAGACCTGCTAAAATGTAAACGACACCTAATGCTGGAAAAATGTAACCACTTCCATCGAGAGCACCCATAAAAGCGCCAGCGGCTTCAGGTAAATCGGGAGCAGGCATAAAGTTTAAAAACTTGTTAGCTCCAAAAACTAACATTGCTAAACCTAATAGGTAGCGAGCAATCATTGCAATAGAATTCATAAGGATAAAGTATTAATTAATAATTAGTTAGGTTTAAATTTACAAAAAATAAAATAAGCCTTAGGAACGATTCTCGTTGGGCAGTGTAATTTAGTATCATATAAAACGTCTAAATTTGCACTTACATAAGGAGTTATTATGACAGAACTATTAACGAAGCAAACCTTTTTAGAAAAGGTCTTCAATTACGAAAAAAACAAAGAGTGGAATTTTGAAGGAAAAGTTCCTGCAATTATAGATTTTTACGCAGATTGGTGCGGGCCTTGTAAAATGATTGCTCCAATCCTAGAAGAGTTAAGCGAGGAGTATGGAGATAAAATTAACATCTACAAAGTAGATACTGAAGCAGAACAAGAATTAGCAGCAGCTTTTGCAATCCGAAGCATTCCTTCGATGTTGTTTATACCGATGGACGAACAACCTCAAATGTCTTCAGGAGCTTTGCCTAAGCAGAACCTGAAAGACATTATAAAGGATGTGTTGAAGGTAGAAGCCTAAGAAAATTTAAAACCGAATCATTTGATTCGGTTTTTTTATGCCTTAAAAGAGATGCATAAGAACTTTATACATAAGAAAATTATGTATATATTTGAGCCTCTTTAATCATATAAAATGGGAAATCAAAAATTATACAAAGGCTCTTTGCAAACGATTATTCTAAAATTACTTGAGGATAAGGACAAGATGTATGGATATGAGATTACTCAAAAGGTAAAAGAATTAACTCAAGGGGAATTGAAAATTACCGAAGGAGCTTTATATCCTGCTCTTCACAAATTAGAAGCAGAAGGGTTATTAGATGTTGAGGTTGCTAAAGTCGGAAACAGGTTGCGAAAATATTATAAGTTAACTGAAACAGGGACAAAAGAGACGGCTAATAAATTAGCGGAAATGCAAGAGTTCTTAAAAACAATGCAACATTTGGTGAACCCTAAATTTAATCTAGAGTAAGCTATGGATATATCAAAAGAACAAATAGGGCAGATTGACCAATTGCTAAAGAAAAGAGGAATTAAATATTGGGATTTAAGAATTGAAATGGTGGATCATATTGTTTCTGATATCGAATTAAACGCAACAACAAGTGATTTTATAAATGAGTTAGAACTTTCTCTTAATAGAATAGGTTGGTTTGGTAATTTAAACAACATTAATAAAAAAGGGTGGCAAAATGTAAATAAAAAGTATAGAAAAATATACTTTCAGGGATTTATAAACTTCTTTAAAAACCCTAAAACTCTTTTATTATTTATATCTCTATTTGTAACATACTTTACTTTTTCAAGGTTTATAGAACATCAAATATTTGTAAAATCAAGCTACATTCTATTTTGCTTGCCTGTATTTATCTCTTTTTTTGAATATTATAAAACATGGAAAAAAAAATATGGTAAATCAATTCATAAAGATTATGGGTTTTCATATATCTTTTTATCTTTTTTAATTTTAAATGTAGTTTTTCAATTTGTTAGAATTAATAATGGTTTTCCATTAGAATATCATAGACTAATTTTACTGTTCCTTATTCCATTCCATTTAGTTTTATCATATTCTGGATATCAAGTTTATAAAAAGGCAATTTCCAAAGTTGAAAACATGAGAAAAGAATTATCTTTATGAGGCTTTCAGACAATCACATAGAGCAGCTTTATAAATTCACTCGCCAACATTTTGTTGTGTATTATGATGTGCAAACAGAATTGGTAGATCATTTAGCAAATGATATTGAGGGAATTTGGCTTGAAAACCCTCAGCTTTCATTTGAGGAAGCAAGAAGCATGTCGTTTAAAAAATTTGGTGTTTTTGGCTTTATGAATGTTATTGAAAGCCGACAAAAAGCTTTAAGTAAGAGATATGGTAAAATACTTTGGCGCTTTGTAAAAGAGTGGTTTACTCTTCCAAAAATAATTGTAACCACAAGTGTATTCTTACTTAGTTATGCAACATTTCAATTGAAAAATGGAGATATAATATTTTTAGGATTGCTCTTAGTTTTTGGAGTCATAGATTTGATTTTATCAATAAAACTTAAAAAGAAATCTAAATTGAGATTTCAAAACAAAAACAAAAAATGGATGTTAGAGCACATGATTTTTAATACAGGCTCGTTTAGCGGCATTATTATTATTTCTAATATATTTCAAATAGCAACGTTTGCAAATGACATTACCAGTTTGTGGGGACAAGTATTTTTTTCTGGGTTTATAACATTAGCAGTTATTTACTCATACATAAGCCTAATTGTAATGCCAAAAAAAGCAGAAGAGCTATTGATAGAACATTATCCTGAATACAAATTATCTAAAAATCTGTAACAAACAGACAGTTTTAGACACTTATACATATTAAAACTAATTAACCAAACATGATTAAACACTTTTTACGATTAGAATGGAAACAGTATTTTCGTTCTCCTTACTGGGAAAAAAGCATTGGAGTTAAAATACTGATGGGCTTTTTTGCTCTGTATTTTATAGGAATGTTTACACTAATGGGCTTAGCATTATATCCGGGATTAAAGAAGTTTTTCCCAGAACAAGACCCATTAACAATTGTTAATCAGGCTATTTTTTATTGGGTTATAGGAGATCTTATGATGCGGTTTTTTCTACAGAAATTACCTGTAATGTCTGTAAAACCATTATTGGTTTTGCCAGTAAAACGAAACAAGATTGTGAACTACGTGTTGATGAAATCAGTATTCTCTTTCTTTAACTTCTTACCTTTATTTGCCGTGATACCTTTTGGAGTAACATTACTCGTGAAAGGATATGATGCATCTATGGTGTGGTCTTGGATGGGAGTACTATTTTTATTTACACACTCAATCAACCAATTAAATTTCACAATAGATCATCTGTTAGCTAAAACCGAAATGTCTTTTCTTCCACTGATAGGAACACTTGGAATTTTAGCAGGGTTGAATCATTATGAAATCATTTCTTTTTCTGGGCTTTTGGCAAATGGAATTAACGGAGTCATTAACAACCCAATATACTTGCTAGTATTGGTCTTAATACTTGTTGGACTATACCTCATTAACTTTAAAAATTTAAAAGGAAAGCTATTTATAGATAGCGCTGTTAAAGTAAAAACAAAAGACGCTAAAACATCAGATTATACTTGGACCCGGAGGTTTGGAGACATGGCTCCGTTTATGCAGTTGGATTTGAAACTTATCATGAGAAATAAAAGAACAAAAAGCACAATGTTTATGATGATCATAGGGTTGGTGTATGGATTGTTTTTTTATCCACAGCCAATGTATAGAGAGATGGAGTTTATGTTCGCGTTTATAGGAATTTTCTCCACAGGTTTCTTTTTAATCAACTTCGGGCAGTTTATTCCTGCTTGGGACAGTAATTATTACAAAATGTTAATGAGTCAAAACTTTAAATATGAACGATATTTAGAATCGAAGTTCGTGTTGATGAGCATTAGTGTTGTTATTTTATTTGTGTTAGGAATCCCTTATGTGTTTTTTGGCTGGAAAATTTTACTAGTTCATTTTGCCGCCATGATATACAATATTGGAGTAAACTCACACATCATTATGTACGGAGGATCATTTAATAGAAAAAAGATTAACCTCGATCAAAAAGCAGCATTTAACTATCAAGGAACTGGAGCTGTGCAATGGTTGATTGGAATCCCTTTAATGGTGCTTCCAATGGGCTTATTTGGGCTTATTAATTGGCTAGTCAATTTTGAAGTTGCAGTTACAGTGCTTATTTCACTAGGCTTTTTAGGAATTGCTTTTCATCAAAAAATAATGAAAGCAATTACCAACAAATACCTTTCATCAAAATATAAAATGATTCACGCTTTTGATCAAGAAAACTAAAAAGAAACAATTATGATACAAACGATAGAACTTTCAAAAAAATACGGACAAGCTGAAGTGCTTAAAATAGATTCTCTAGAGATTCCAAAAGGACAAAGCTTTGGGTTAGTAGGAAACAATGGAGCAGGAAAAACGACATACTTTAACTTATTGCTAGATTTAATTAGACCTACTACAGGAAGTATCTCTAACAATGACATTACAGTTAACCAGAGTGAAGATTGGAAAACATTTACAGGATCTTTTATTGATGAGTCCTTCTTGATAGGGTATTTAACCCCTCAAGAATATTTTGAGTTTATTGGAGACTTAAGAGGAATGAATAAAGCAGACGTGAATACTTATTTGTCTGATTTTAAAGAGTTTTTTAATGGAGAAATTCTTGAAAAGAAAAAATACTTAAGAGATTTAAGTAAAGGAAATCAAAAGAAGGCTGGAATTGTTGCTGCAATGATGGGGAATCCAGAAGTAATTATTTTAGATGAACCTTTTGCAAACCTAGATCCTACCACACAAATTCGTTTAAAAAAGATTTTAAAAACTCTTACGGAGAATAGAGAAGTAACTGTGCTAATTTCTAGTCACGATTTAAGTCACGTTACAGAAGTATGTGAACGAATTGTTGTTCTTGACAAAGGAATTGTTGTAAAGGATATTCAGAGATCAGCAGAGACCCTTAAAGAATTAGAGAGCTATTTTTCTGTATAAAAAAAGTAATCTAAGTTTTATTCCTATTTTTACGAGCTCTATTTACAATAACTTCCTTTTGAAACTGTTGTAAATAAGAGTTTTCGTTTTCTATGAAGAACATTCAAAAAATAGGGTTTTTAGGATTGTTATTAATGACTGCTTCTTGTAGTACAAAGAAAGACACTACTATAAACAGAAATTTTCACGCCCTTACTACAAAATACAATGTGCTTTTTAATGGGCATAATGCTTTTCAACAAGGGATAGACGACATCAATTCTAAATATGAAGATGATTTCTGGGAAGTCCTCCCTATCGAACCCATAAAGTTTAAAGGAAATGTAATTGCAGCACCGAAGTTTAATTCAAGCTTTAGTGGAGGCCCAGGGTCACCAATTGCTAAAAATCAAAAGAGCAAGACAGTTTCTCCATTTGAAAAGGCGGAAGAGAAAGCTGTAAAAGCAATTCAAAAGCATTCCATGAATATTTATGGAAAAGAAAGAAACAGACAGATTGATGACGCGTATTTACTTTTAGGAAAATCTAGGTACTATACAGAGCGTTTTATTCCTGCCATTGAAGCATTCAACTATATTATTGCAAAATACCCAAAAGCAGATCTCATCAACCAAACACGAATTTGGAGAGCTAAATCAAACATTAGAATTGATAATGTAGAATTGGCAATTGAAACCTTGAAAATTTTATTAAGAAAACCGGATTTGTCCGATCTTATTAAGGAAGAAGCTTATACCGCTTTAGCCATGGCTTACACTAAGATGGATAGCATTCACAGGGTAAAAGAAAGTCTTTGGCTTGCAACGAAAACGTCAGAAAACAAAGTCCAAACTTCGAGAAATTTATTTATTTTAGGACAACTATACGGAAATGAAAACAAGAGAGATTCTGCGACTATCGTTTTTAACAAGCTAGCAAATTTTAAAAAAGCACCATATAAATATCGAATTTATGCAAACATGGAGCTTGCTAAAAACTCAGTTTCAGATTCATCAACAGTAGCCTTATTAGAACGATTTGAAAAACTCATTAAGAATAGAGATAACAGACCTTATTTAGATGCTCTGTACTATCAAGTTGCCGCCTTGGAAGAAGGTAGAGACAGTATTGGTAATGCGATTGTGAATTATAAAAAATCATTACGAGCAAAAAACGGTTCTCCGAAACAAAAGACTTTTAGCTATGAAAAATTAGCCGATATTTATTTTAAAGGACTCAGTTACGTGAAGGCAAGCTCATATTATGATAGTATATTGATTGTTGCTGAAAACAAACAGACGCTGCGCATAAAAAAAATAGAGAGAAAGGCAAAGAACCTAAGATCTCTTTCAAAATACGAAAAGGTTCTTCAAGTTAACGATAGCATTCTTTCTTTGGCTGCTTTACCAAAAGAAAGTAGAGAGAAGTACTTTCAAGATTATATCGAAAGACTGAAAAAAGAGGATGAAGAAAAAGCGCAAAAAAAATTAAACTCAATATCGTTTGGAAACTCTTTCGGAGGAGGAGCACAATCTGTTGATAATAAAGGAAAATGGTATTTCTACAATACGCAATCTGTTGGTTTTGGAAAAACGGAGTTTCAACGAATTTGGGGAAACCGGCCTCTAGAAGACGGTTGGAGATGGTCTGATAAAACTGAAATTAAGTCAAGTAAAAAAGACGAGGTAGTCATCACGGAAAAACCCTTGAGATATGAAGTATCAACATATTTAAAAGGAATTCCAACAAAACCAGAAGAAATAGAAGTACTAGAAACCGAAAGAAATCAAGCTTTATTTGAACTTGGGTTGATCTATAAAGAGCAGTTTAAGAATATTCCTAAAGCGATTAGAAATCTAGAACGGCTGTTAGCTTCTAAACCACAGAAGGGCCTTGTTTTACCAACAAATTATCACCTCTATGAGATTTATTCTGATAAGGCAGATAATAAAGCGACACAGTATAAAAAAGTGATTTTAACTGATTATGCAGACACTCCTTTTGCTCAAATTATTATAAATCCAGAAAAGGAATTAATAAAAGAAGAAGTTGTTGATGAAATCTCAGAGTTATATTCGATTGCTTATAAGTTATATAAGGACGAATCTTTCGAAGAAGCAAGGTGTTTTATAGACATGGCAATCCCAACAATTGAGAATTCTATTTTAATTCCTAAATTTGAACTCCTAAAAGCATATGTCACAGGAAAATATAAAGATAAAAAGGAATACTTGTCAGCCTTAGAAAAGGTAGCTGTGGATTATCCACAAACTGAACAAGGGAAGAAAGCTTTAGAAATTATAGATAGATTAAAAAAACATCCCCAAAATGAAGCAAAATAAAAACAAAACACAAAGGCAGAAAGTGATGGAAAGAAATGTGGTTGCAAAAAACACTTCAATTGTTGGAGATATTATTTCAGAAGGAGATTTTAGAATTGATGGAACTCTGGAAGGTTCGTTAAAAACGAACGGAAGGTTAATTATTGGAGCAGAAGGCTTCGTAAAAGGGAAAGTTGAATCTAGAAACGCAGATATAGAAGGAAAATTTTCAGGAGAATTAACCTTACAAGAAACATTGACAATAAAATCTTCAGCAAATATTTCAGGAGAAGTCACTATAGGAAAACTGTCTGTAGAACCAGGAGCGACCTTTAATGCAAGTTGCACGATGAAAGGAGCTGTTAAAGAACTCAACCAACATGAGCAACCAAAACCCCTCTCCGAAAAAACCGCTTAAAAACGCGTTAGTTCTTACTGGAGCTGCTTTTCAAATGGGAGCGACTATTTACCTATTTGTTCTACTAGGAAAATGGCTAGACGCCACCTATAATGAAGGAGAAAAAGGGTATATAATTGTGGCAACATTAGCAGGTGTTGGAATTTCACTTTACCTCATCGTAAAACAACTAAACAGGCTAAATTCTTGATGAATCAAATAATTTCAAATTTTTTATTTAGAATTTTTTTATTTGTCGGCATTTTTTTTGGGGGACATTTGTTCTTTCTAAGATACTTTGATTTACCTCTTTTTGCAGACAAAATTATTCTGGCCTATTTAGTGAATACGGTGCTAGCTATTGTTGTATTTGTAATGTTATATGTTTTTCGAAGAAAGTTTAAAAACCAACTAGGATTTCTCTTTTTAGGTGGTAGTATGTTGAAGTTTATGCTGTTTTTCTTGATGTTTAACGCCTCATATAGGCTAGATGGAGAGATTTCTAAAACAGAATTTTTCGCTTTCTTTATTCCTTATACTTTAACTCTAATAATAGAGATTTTCAGCCTTTCAAAATGGTTAAATAAATGGGATTCATTATCACATTAAAATACATCTCGAAAACCCATTAAAATAAAGTGTAAAATAGTTTTTGATTTTAAGATAAAAACTTACCTTTGCAGCGATTTTTAAGCCACTATTATTAGAGTGATATGCATAGAAAAATAACTGTAAAAGCGTTAACCTTAGTATTCCTTTTATTCTCAATAGCAACTTTTGCAAATGATGATAAAAAAAGTAAAGGGAAGAAGACTCACCAAACACAAAAAACTAAGGAACAAAGAGCTCAAGAAGTAGAGGAATATATTCCACATCACTTAGAGGATTCTCATGATTTTAGCTTGTTTTCTTACACAAGCGACGAAGGAAAACATGTTTATGTTGGTTTTCCGTTGCCGGTTATTTTATGGGACGGCGGATTGAAAATCTTTATGTCTTCAAAATTACATCACGGAGAAAGTGTTGCTCATGTTGGGGATAACTACTACAAATTAGACCACGGAAAGATATATAAGACAGATGCAGCAGGAACCATCAAGTATGATGCAGAACATCATGCTACTAATATAAAACCAATAGATTTTTCAATAACCAAAAATGTATTTACGGTTATGTTTGTTGGTTTGTTGATGTTCTTAATGTTCAGTAGAATGGCAAAAGCATATAAGAAAAACGAATCTATGCCAAAAGGAATGGGTCGCTTATTAGAGCCAATCGTAATCTATATTCGTGATGATATTGCTAGACCAAATATTGGAGAGAAGAATTATAAGAGATATATGAGTTATTTATTAACGGTATTTTTCTTTGTGTGGATCATCAACTTATTTGGATTGACTCCATTAGGAGTGAATGTAACTAATAATATTGCTATCACATTTTGTTTAGCAATACTTACATACTTAATTACAACATTTACAGCTAAGAAAGATTATTGGAAACATATTTTCTGGATGCCAGGAGTACCAGTGCCAATGAAGTTTATCTTAATGCCAATAGAATTGCTAGGAACTATTATTAAGCCATTTTCTTTAATGATTCGTTTGTATGCAAACATTACAGCTGGACATATTGTATTGATGAGTATACTTGGGATGATTTTTATAGCCCAAAACTGGCTAGGAGGATCATTGTCTTTTGTATTAGCAATGGTATTAGGTATCTTAGAGTTGTTAGTAGCGGCTTTACAAGCCTATATTTTCACAATGTTGTCTGCATTATATTTTGGAGCAGCAGTGGAAGAACACGATCACCATTAATAAGGTGATTATAAAAATTGAGTTTTAATTTTAAATATATATTATGACAGGTTTAAATTTTATCGGAGCAGGATTAGTAGTAATCGGAGCAGGTATCGGTATCGGTCAAATTGGTGGAAAAGCAATGGAAGCAATTGCACGTCAACCAGAAGCGACAGGTAAGATCCAAACAGCGATGCTTATTGCAGCGGCTTTAATTGAAGGTATTGGGTTTGCTGCATTATTCGCAGTATAAGCTAACATTTTAAAGTAATAGGTCATAGCGGTTGGCTATGACCTTTACTTACATTAAACAAAAAATATTTAAAACAGTACACATTAGATATTATGGATAAATTAATCGAAGATTTTTCAGTTGGATTGTTTTTTTGGCAACTAATTCTTTTTGTAGGATTAATTCTTTTACTTAAAAGATTTGCGTGGAAACCAATCTTAGGAGCGGTAAGCGAAAGAGAAGAAGGGATCAAAAACGCATTAGCTTCAGCAGAAGATGCTAAGAAAGAAATGCAAAACCTAAATGCAAGCAACGAACAATTATTGAAAGATGCTAGAGCAGAAAGAGATGCATTGATGAAAGAAGCACGTGAGATTAAAGATAAGATGATTTCTGATGCAAAAGAAGAAGCAAAAGAAGTAACGTCTAAGTTAATCGAAAATGCACAAGCTTCAATAGAGCAAGAAAAGCAAGCAGCATTAGCGGAATTAAAAAAGCAAGTTGCTGATTTGTCAATTGGTATTGCAGAAACTGTAATCAAAAAAGAATTAGCTTCTAAAGATGATCAACTTAAGTTAGTTGAAGGGATTTTAGAAGATGTTACGTTAAAGTAAGAAGATGAAAGACGCAAGACCCGCATTACGTTACGCAAAAGCAATTTTGAATTTAGCCAAAGACACTAAGGCTGAAACAGAAGTGAATGCTGATATGCAGTTGATTGCATCAACAATTTCTGAAAATAATGATTTGGACATACTCTTAAATAGTCCAGTGATTAAGGCTTCTGATAAAAAGAATGTCTTGAAAGAATTGTTTACAGGAAAAATTAATACTATTTCTTTAGGCTTGTTCAATTTGTTAGAAGAGAACAAGAGGATGAACATGTTATTGTCTATTGCGAAGCAGTATTCAATTATTTATGATCATTTAAAGAGCATTCAAGTTGCAAAAGTAACTACAGCAGTGCCTTTAACTAAAGAGTTAGAAGAAAAAGTAATGGCTAAAATTGTTGAATTAACAGGAAACAAGGCTAGCTTAGAAAATAGTGTGAATCCAAATGTTTTAGGAGGATTTATATTACGAGTTGGAGATGTGCAGTATGATGCAAGTATCTCTAATCATTTAAATGAATTAAGAAAGGAATTTGACAACAGTCATTATATTCCAAAAATTTAATTATACATCAAATTATAAAAGATGGCAGCAATTAAACCAGCTGAAGTTTCAGCAATTTTAAAGCAACAATTAACAAATTTTGATGCAAGCGCATCATTAGACGAAGTAGGTACCGTTTTACAAGTTGGAGATGGTATTGCTCGTGTTTATGGATTGTCAAATGTACAATACGGAGAATTAGTTGAATTTGAAGACGGATTGGAAGGAATCGTTTTAAATTTAGAAGAAGATAATGCAGGAGTTGTATTATTAGGGGCTTCTACTTCTATTAAAGAAGGATCAACAGTTAAACGTACTGAAAGAATTGCTTCTTTAAGAGCAGGAGAAGGAATCGTTGGACGTGTAGTTGATACTTTAGGAACCCCAATTGATGGTAAAGGACCTATTGAAGGAAAAACGTATGAGATGCCTTTAGAGCGTAGAGCACCTGGAGTTATCTATCGTGAACCTGTAACTGAGCCTTTGCAAACTGGTATTAAATCTATTGATGCTATGATTCCTGTAGGAAGAGGGCAGAGAGAGTTAATTATTGGTGACCGTCAGACAGGGAAATCTACCGTTGCTTTAGATACCATTTTAAATCAAAAAGAGTTTTATGACGCAGGACAACCAGTGTACTGTATCTATGTAGCTATCGGTCAGAAAGCTTCTACTGTTGCAGCAATTGCAAACATGTTAGAGGAAAGAGGAGCCTTAGCTTATACAACAATTGTTGCAGCAAATGCATCAGATCCTGCAGCAATGCAAGTATATGCACCATTTGCTGGAGCTGCAATTGGAGAGTATTTTAGAGATTCAGGAAGACCTGCTTTAATTGTTTTTGATGATTTATCTAAACAAGCAGTTGCGTACCGTGAGATTTCTTTATTATTAAGAAGACCTCCGGGACGTGAAGCATACCCTGGAGATGTATTCTATTTACACTCTAGATTGTTAGAGAGAGCAGCAAAAGTGATCAATGATGATAAAATTGCAAGTGAAATGAATGATTTACCAGATTCTTTAAAAGGAATTGTAAAAGGTGGAGGTTCTTTAACAGCATTGCCAATTATTGAAACACAAGCAGGAGATGTATCAGCATATATCCCAACCAACGTAATTTCGATTACTGATGGTCAGATTTTCTTAGATGGAGATTTATTTAACTCAGGTGTTCGTCCAGCAATTAACGTAGGTATTTCGGTATCTCGTGTAGGAGGAAACGCTCAGATAAAATCGATGAAGAAAGTATCTGGAACATTAAAACTAGATCAAGCTCAGTATCGTGAATTAGAAGCGTTTGCTAAGTTTGGTTCTGATTTAGATGCTGCTACTATGAACGTAATTTCTAAAGGACAACGTAATGTTGAAATTTTAAAACAAGCACA
>TARA_R110002073_G_scaffold208889_2_pt1 | contig 103938 bp, 75 predicted proteins | sample TARA_R110002073 | Tara Oceans TARA_R110002073 (sample SAMEA4397174) | marine metagenome | biome: Polar Biome; feature: [DCM] deep chlorophyll maximum layer (ENVO:01000326); material: water (ENVO:00002006), including particulate matter (ENVO:01000060) such as... | depth 40 m
CTAATCAAAAATTTGAGCTCAGCACCTCCCAACGATCGCACGCCCCAAAAATCCGAAACGCTGGCCGCGCGTTTTCTCGACGTCGCGACCTTTTGGCCATATCTCAACATTCTCGCGTCTCCCATCGCCCTCGGGTTCGACCTGCCTTGGGTTGCGATTGCGTTTTCCGTTGCCGCACTAATTCTTAGTGCAATCGGACTTGGGGGCTTCATCCTGCTTCCCATGCTCATCTGGTCGGTTGCGTACATTGCCATGGCGGTACGCCAGTTGATTGCGTAACTCTCCGGCCGCACAATATGGACTTTACGCTGGGGCCTTCGGCAGACCTTCATCGTTTGGCGACGATCGCTGCCCTTGGTACAATTTCTCGCAATTCAGGCATCGTTCGCTTTTCTTAGGGCGATGAAGTAGAAGTCTTCCGTTGTGGAGGGCAGTTTCTCAGAAAGCAGAACGGTTATGTCCAAACCTTCGTTTCAATCCGCATCGCCTTACAAGGATGATGTTCTCGCTTTGCCGGTCGCCGATTTGGACGCTGCGTCCGATTGGTATTGCAAACATTTTGCAATGACCGAAGTTGAGCGCGTTGCCACGCCAAACCCTGCTGTGATCCTTGAACGCGATGGAGTTCGAATTGGTTTCGCGATCAATGGCCGTGACCCAGCTCAAGAGGGCGCAGCGATTCGCGTCAGTGATATCAATGGAATCAGACGTGAACTGGAATCCAATGGCATCGATGTCGCAAGCATTCGCGTGGATGAACGCGACGGCGAGAAGTTCAATGTGTTCTTTGTCGTTGCCCCGGATGGACTTTGCTACTATTTCAACGAACCGATCGTCGGCTGAACGTAACCGAGTGAGGCCTTCGAAAACGCTTTGTTGGATTTGAAGTTCGCACTTTAAAGGGCGTTGTGAGAGACCGTGGTCTAGGCTTTCTTACTACGGGGCGGAGGACGCATCGGTTTAACGATCGATCAACGGGAGTGTCCGCTGTTGAGCGGCACTTTGAATCGCGGTTTCGATGATTTGCTGGCCGATTCGAGCAACGGTGGGTGAAAGCGGGCCTTCGACGGGCAGGTCTTGGTTGAGCCGCGAAAGCGTGTACTCGATGCCGTTGGCTTCGCCCGCCGGGAGATCAGCGACCGGATGATCGTAGCCCTCCGGTCGCTCGTTCGTTTGGACGCGAAGGGTTTCTGCGTAGTCGTAGCTGGCAATTGTTCCGTGCGTGCCGCGAACGACGTAACCGCATTTCGGTTGCGGTTGATGGACCCACGGATCGGTGAAAGTTCCCCAGCGTGTTTCAAATTTGGACATGCCATCGGCGTAGCGTGCGATCGTGATGCTGTGTTCGTCGACCTCCAGGCCCTTGGTCCCGGTGGTCACGCAAGTCACATCGATCGGTTTCTTGCCACCGTTGAACCAAGTTCCCATTGTGACGCCGTATCCGAGGTAGTCACGGAGCGAACCGCCTCCGGCTTCGAGGCTGTACCACCAACTGTTTTGTTTCTCTTCCGCGGTCGGTTCGATCTCGATCTTGTCGGCACCGTGGTAAAGAGGTCCGCGGTTGCCGCCGTAGTGATGCACTTCAATCACATCGCCAATCGTGTTGTCGTTGATCAAACACCACGTCGCGTAGTGGGCTCGATCCCATCGAGCGGGCCAATTGATGATTAATTGCTTTCCGGTGGGACGCATCGCATTGATCATGCGATCGGCATCGGCCAGCGATGCGGCGAACGGCTTTTCGACCAGCAGATGCACGTCCAGCGGAGCGATGCGTTCAACCCAGTCCGCGTGTTCGCCGGTGGGCGGGCAGAGGATCACCAGATCCGGTTTGGTGGTTTTGACGCATTCCAGTTCGTCAGTGAAAACGTTGTCCGCGGGGACGTTCAACGCATCAATGGTTGGTTGCATTGCTTTGGGATCGGCATCGCAAATTCCGACCAGCTCACAATCGGTGTGCTCGGTGACTTGCCGAAGCAGATCTCCCATGTGCATGTGTGAAAAATTGATTCCAGCGATGCGCCACGGTTTCATCATCGGTCACTCGAGTTCTGCGTTCCTGCGGGAAGCCGGCGAATTGCTTCGGCTTTTGTCAGGCGAGTTTAACGAACAGCGAGGAATTCGACACACCCGGTGGGAAAACTACCGGTAAGTGACGCGGCAACGGGACGGGATGCCAGTGTGTTGCGATTACGCTTTCCGATCGCTGCGACCACGTGCTCCGGCCACAAACTTTTCCATCGCACTGGGAAGTGGCGTGTCAAAGTTCACCGGTTCGCCAGAAACGGGATGAAAGAACCCCAGCGTGCTAGCATGCAATGCCATTCGCTTGCGATGCCAACGTGCGTGCGTTGCTTCTTTGGGTTTGTAGCGTGGGTCGCCGAGAACCGGATGACCCGCGTTGGCAAACTGCACGCGAACTTGGTTTCGCTTGCTGGTTTCCAACTGGGCTTCGATCAGCGTCGTGTCATCGCCGTGACTGGATTCTCGTTCCGCCAAGCGACGCACGACCTTGTAATGCGTGATGGCTTGGTCGGTGTCTTTGCCCGGCCGGGTTTCGTAACGATCCAGGTTGCTGCCGGTGGCCAAATGTGATTCGAACGTGCCTTCGTCTTCCGCAACGTTTCCAGCCACGATCGCGTGGAAGACTCGTGTCGGGCGACGATCCTTGAACTGCTCGATCAGCAAATCTGCGATCGGCTCGTGTTTGCCAAAGACGAGCAAGCCCGATGTTTCGCGATCCAGGCGATGAACGACGAACGCTTCCTTCTTCGATTTGGAATAGCTCAAGTAGATCGAGACTCGATCGACGAGACTGTTGGGTTCACCGCGATCCGTCGGGACGGTCAGCGTGCCCGCCGATTTGTTGACAACGATGATGTGGTCGTCCTCGAACACAATTTCGAACGTGCGATCATCCCACTGACGCTTTTTCTCTCGATAGCGTTGATGCTTGTCGTAACGAATGGCGACGAGATCGCCGGGTTTGACCGTCGTTCCAACGCTCTTGCATGGCGAGCCGTTGATCATCACGCATCCGTGATCGATCATCCCGCGAGCTTGGCTGCGGGAGGTTTCGGAGAGTTCTCGGACGATGATGTCGACACGTCCCTCGTTGGTTTCATCAACGGTGGTCGAAACGCTGGTCAGCGGCATGAAAGGATTTCAGAAGAAAGCGGCATCGGGATGAGGTCTGCGAAAGACGTTGTGAAAGTTCGCAAAACCTCGTTGTCGCCACAGTCTATTTCAGATCCGCAAAAAATTGGATGGCCTGATTGGGCAAGATTGCATCGCTTTCGATTCGGATGTCACTCCCACTGACCGGTCCGCTGACGTTTGTGACCGTGAATATCCTCGTTTCACCGGGCAAAAGGCCTCGAAGGGTTTGCTGAGAATGTTGGCCACGGACCGCGAAAAAGGCGTCGCGATAGAGCGGCGCGACGCCTTCGTTGGTGACTTTCAACCCGATTGTCGAGCTCGACTCCGTTTTCACGAGGACAGCGTCAGTCACGCGAAATCGGTAACCCATGGCCATCCCAGCCTCACGGATGCGTTCCATGGGCTGAAACTCGGGTTGGTCATTTCCGATCATGAACGAGACATGGAATTCGCGGCTGGATTCTTCCACCGAGACGCCATTGGGCCCGGATTCGGCCAAAGCCAGCTTTTGGTCGCGTCGGTTGTAGTAGCTGAATTCGCCACCGCCCGCGGTCCGTTTCCAGCGGTCATCACCCATCGCGGCCCAGTTCTTCGCGTTCCATTTGGAATGCGATTTGGAAAGAAAAGAATCGTCAAACAAGCCGAAGTCGAGGGCCAATAGGGAGTCGTCGCCGGCGATGGGCGTGAACTCATCGTCCGCCGCATCAATGCTGATCATCCACGGAAGGGAATCAAACTGCTGGTCGAGATGCCGCAGGAATTTGGATTGGTACTCTGCCGACGGAAACGTTTTGCCGAGCTCCATCGGGCCGTCATAGATGTGGTATTCCGACCACAACCCGAATCCGGTTTGCAAGTACGCGATGCGTGGGTCGGAGTCGTATCGTTTGGCGAACTCGGTGTAGAAGTCCAGTGTGAATTGCTGCAGTTCGCCGCTGGACCAATCGCAGAAATGAGTTTTCTTGCCTTCGCTTTTGGCGATGGTCTCGTTGTATCCGTCGGAATTGCGAATGAATGCGGGAACCGTTGTGGTCTTGCCGGGGTACACAAACCGAAAACGCAGAACGGCTTGGTGTGACCGCGAGGCGATGTCGTCGAGAATTTCTTCGACCTTTGAAAAGTCCCATTTTCCGGGGGCAACCGCCACCTCGTCGTATCCGCAGTATCGAAACTCCAATGAGATCGCATCGGTGGCGGCTTTGTCATGGTCATGCCAAAGGACGACACCGGTCATCGGTTGAACCTGATCAATCGTGGACTGGATCGGCAAACGAACCTTTGACGTTTGTGCTCGTGCGGATTGGTCAACGCTGAAGAGGCAATGGATCAGGCAGGTGAAGACGAGGCAGTGGATCAATTGTCGTTTGGGCATTGAGGCCGTTGGGTTGGTGGTCGGGAGCATCTTGGTGGGAAGAGCTGGGGGCATTCGTGTTGTGGGTTGTGGGAACCGAGGCTAACGTCAATCGGCTAATGGGGTGAACCGTGGGTGACGCCATGCGGCTGATGGGTGCAGGATGTCTGTGGTTGCTCAGGATCCTGGCCGCCTGGAAATCCCTGGCAGCTTAGAAGTCGTGTGGTTCTGCTTTGATCTGGGCGATGATCTCGCGGGCCTTCTCGGCATCTCGTTCGAACGTTTTGACTTGGACCCATCCTGGTGCTTCCGCGACGAAGCCGGCGGTGAAACCACCCACGGCGACGGCTCGGATCCCAGCGTCGGCGAGGATGCTGACCAACACTGTCGCAGCGGGTTCGGTCGGACGTTCCGCCACGGTGACCAATGTCGCGTCATCGTCCGAAGGCGGTGTGCCGTCCGGTGTTTGGGGGCTTTCCGGTGGAATCGATTGAGTCATCGGCTCGGTTCAGCTTGGGAGACAAGAGTTGAAAAATTGGCGAGGACGGCGATGTGGGCCATTCGCCAATGTCACTTCGAGGATACTCGATCCGGTCCAGTCGGTTGGTGTTCGTTGACGGTGTATCTTGAGCGATCCCGAGTAGCCGAAAGATCGTTTTCCTGCGGTGGCAGTGTCGGTTTGCGGCAAGGTGGATGCGAGTTGATGAAAACTTGATGAGTTGCTTTTGACGACACCTTGGCCAGTGGTCGGGCGTGGCATGAGCACGATACAATTCAAGGATGAACAACGAATCGACCATCATTCTGGCTGGCACTGACAACGACATCCCATCGCCACCGCCGCACGGGCTGAAGCGGTACACGGGATTGCGTGAAATGGCGCGGGGTGCCACCGCGGTTTTGCAGGCCGGTGTCGACTCGGTGATTGGTCGCACCGTGGCGATCAAAAAACTGCTGCCGGAAATTCGAACGGATCGTTACGAGCGTCGGCGTTTGCTTCGAGAGGCTCGCGTGACGGCCCAATTGCAGCATCCCAACACCGTGCCGGTTTATGAAATCGGCGACGATGATCTGCAAGGCGTTTACTTCACGATGAAGCGAATCTCGGGTGAAAACCTGTTTGAATCGTTGAAACGAATTGCTCGCAAAGACGAACATGCGGTCGCGGCATTTCCGCTGCAGCGACGGTTGGAAATCGTCGCGGATGCTTGCCAAGCTCTCGCCTACGCACACGCTCGCGGCGTGATTCACCGTGATGTGAAGCCCGAAAACATCTGGGTCGGCAACTTCGGCGAAGTCATCTTGCTCGATTGGGGCGTCGCCAAGGTTTGGGGGCATGCGGATGATGCTCAGACGATTCACCGCCAGCAAATGCAGCCGGACCACGAAACAAAGACCGAAACCCAGTTGCAAACGTTGACCGGTGGCGGCCAGCGTCCAGGCACGCCGCTTTATATGTCGCCAGAACAAGTCAACGGGAACCGCGGCATTGACGAACGGACCGATATTTTCAGCGCAGGAGTTGTGCTTTATGAGTCGCTTGCGATTCGTGAACCATTCCGCGGTAAAACGATCGATGAGACGTTTGACAACATCAAGCATGCTGACGTGCCGCCACCGAGCGAGAAGTCGCCGCAGTATGAAATTCCCAAAGAAGTCGATGCGGTGGTCATGAAAGCAATCGCGAAAAGACCGGCCGAACGCTATCAATCGATGCGTGAGTTGATCGCGGATATTCGAGCGTTGACCGTAACGGTGTCGTGAGCGGACGGTACTTTGCACCTTACGGCAAAGCACCGGTGCACTATCCGATCGATGATCCGGCTCGGACGGGTGTGACGCCCGATCAAACGGAGCTGTTGATCGTTGAAGGTGACAGTGCGGCGAAGTCGGTCAATCAGGTTCGAGCCCCGACGCGGCAATCGATCCTGGCCTTGCAAGGCAAGCCGATGAACGTTGCCAAAGCGAGCCGATCGGTTGCGCTTCGCAATGAGGTTTTGATTCGGTTCGCATCGACATTGTTGGACCAAAAGCTTTCTCCAAGCCAAGACTGGATTGAGGCTTTACGGAATGCTGATCAGTGTCGCTATGCCAAGCTGGTTATCTTGATGGATCCAGATGCGGACGGCATTCATTGCGGCGTCTTGGTGCTCGGGTTTCTGCTCCGTTTTGCGCCCCAATTGTTCAAGGAGCGACGCGTGTGCGTGGTTCGGCCACCGATGTTTCTGTTTCGCATTTGCGGCACCACTCCGGGGCAGACCGGCGTGCAAATTCGAACGTTGGTTGCATCGAATCCAGATCATGCGCGGCGGATGGAGGCCAAGCTGACCGAGGCGGGCATTCTCGACTACGAACGTTTTCGCCATCGAGGTTTGGGCAGCATTCCGCCGGATGTCTTGCGGGATTGTTGTGTGGACCCAAGTACCCGTGCAGCCGACGAAATGAGCCACGAAGAAGCGGCGGACGCTGTGCGTCTATTCAGCGGTGGGTGATGTTTCCGACGCCTCCGTCTCTGCTTGGGGAAACGCTTTGTCTCGAAGGGCTTTGAGTTTCTGGCCGGCAACGTCAAGCGTCTTGGTTGGCAAGCGGTCGTTGTGGAACATGTTTGGTAGTTCGATCCAATCACGGTGTTCCAACGCCAGCGAATCGTAGAGGGCTCGGCCGTTCTTCCGAGGGACAATGCGATCGGGAGTGCCGTGGATTTGCAGCAACGCTCCGTCGAAATTCGCGAGTGCTCGCACGCTGTCGTATTGGTTTTTCATGAGCCAGCGAACAGGCAAGAAAAAGAATCGGTCCGCTCCAACACTGGCGGCACTGTCAAAGGTGCGGTCGAGACACAGTGCTTCGACCGAATCACCTCGTTCGTGTAGAGCAGCGATCAATCCGCAAGCGACACCGCCACCGAGCGATCGGCCGTAAACCATGATGTTCGAGATGGGCGTGTTTGTGGTTTCTGAGAGCGTGTCGATTGCACTGACCGCATCTTCGATGGTGCTGGTTTCAGTGGGCGTGAATCCGTCGGACTGGAAGCCTCGGTATTCGGCGGTCAGGACGGTGGCGTTCCAGCTGTCAGACAATCGGCGAGTCCATCCATCCATCTCGTCAGCGTGTATCCCGTTGCCATGCAAAAATAGGATCACGTCTTCCGCCCCATCACGGATCAGCAAGCGGCCTTCTAAGTCAGAGCCATCGACCGCGGCATAGGTGATCGTCTCCACCGTTCCCGGCGTGGGGCGATCGGGTTCGAAACGGTTTGGATCCATCAAGATGCTCTTCTCCATGTATGCACCGGGGAAGAGCAACCGTGTTTCCATCACGACCAGTCCCACGCATACACCGACATAAATGATCGCCAGCAAACCCGTGGTGCGAAGGATGCGGTGACGAATAGTCGGTTTCGGTTTCGATGCACGCTGTGACCCGGCAGACGCCGCTCCGTCCGTTTCGCGATCCGCCGGGTTGGCTTGTTCGGGATGTGCGGCTGGTTCGTTGGGCATCGTGGACTCAGCAACGTGGTGAAGATGGCATTCAAGCGGAACAACTGGATCCGCATGCTATGTTTGATTGGACTCTCGTGCAGCCGTGTGGGATAGGCTTCCAGCCTGTCGTTTACATGACTCATACCCAACGCAAACGAGCTATTGGTTGAATGAGCCGCACCGCGTTAGCGGCGGTCGATCAGACGCCAACCGGGGCTAACGCCCATCGGCTAATTGTTCTCATTCGATATACGGCTAAATCAACAGTCTGCAAACGACAGGCTGGAAGCCTATCCCACTTTTGGATTGTTGCTGGTCGGACACTCGTGTGTCCAGGACGTGATTCCGAGTCGCTCATCATTTGAAATCGCTCGCCATGTGGATTCGCCGTTCGTTCTCTCAGCTCGATTCCAACGAGAACGCGATTTCGCGAATTCGTTGCGGTCGGATTGTGATGCGCGAAGGGCGACTGGAACGAATCGAGCAACATTGGCTGCGAAGCCCGGTCTCGGTGGCCCAGGTTTGGTGGCAAGCCAAATTTGCAGCGTTGGAAGGAGACGTTTGTTGTCTCGACTACCACGTGCCTCGCGGAATGAGTGCATTTGTGACGCTGGACTATGTGCGCAGCGGCGATGCAACTCGGTATGCGACCGCAATCGGAGCGTTTCAGGTGCTCGACGAAATTGCGAGGCTGCGGAAGTCGTACGCCATTGTCGCGCACGTGAGCAATTCCCGAATCACCGACCGTCATCTCAAACGAGCGGGATGGGAAAGACACCTGTTGGACTGGCCGGGCCGACACTTCATCCGGCGGATGCACGCGGCGGTTTCGGTTTCCCAGTGAGGTGCATTCTCCAGTCCCAAATGCCGGTGAGACATTTAGGGCGACGAATCAGAGGCAAAGTTCGAAATGAACTTCGCCTGGCAAAGACATCAGGATGCCCTAGAGCACGCCACCGTGAGTACGGATGGGGGTCATGTGCGAAGGCGAATCGAGGAACCAGAAGCGTTCCCATTCGTCGACCAATGAACGCAAGTCTTCCGAGGTGTAGAGCAATTGCTGAACACGACGTTCTGGGCGGCTCGAGTAGATCGGCACGAAGCAGCCAACGGAGGTGGCAAGGCCGGCCGTCAGAACGCATCCCAGAACCAAACGGCTCATGACGGATCGTTGGCCGTGACGGGCTGCGGAATCAGTTTTCGCGGTTGTTTGTGAGCTCTTCATCGTCAGTTCCTCCGTGAACTTGTCGGTGCGTTCTATTGCCAACTGCCCGACGGGCTGTTGGGGGGGCTTTTTGGCGGACGGTTCGGGTCGTCGGTTTCGTTCGGACGCTCGGCAGAACCCTCCTGAGGCACGTGATCCAGTGGCATGACCCAGGTGTCAGGCAGGTTGTCGCTGGACAGCTGCCGGACGCGTTGTTCCATCACCTTGCCGGGTTTGAACGTGACGACGTACTTTTCGGGCACGTCGACTTGTTGTCCCGTCTTTGGATTGCGTGCTTTTCGAGCAGCTCGCGGTTTGACTTCAAACACGCCGAAGTTCCTTAGTTCAATGCGGCCTTCCCGCACCAAGGTTTCGACGATCGAATCAAACGTCCGCTGCACGACCTCTTTGGTTTCCTGCTGAGTCAGCCCGAGTTCTTCGGAAATGACGCGCACGATTTCTTTCTTTGTCACCCCGGATGGCTCCGTAAACCATTGTGATTGGTGGACTTACAGAGACAGCTTAGGTTTCAATGTGGGGCCGGTCAAGCCGCCGGGGCGAGCGTAGAACGGTCCACGTAGAACCGTATCGACCGTCATAACCGTTACACTTCAATCAAACCGACTTTTCTTTGCGTCGAATTTCGATTTCATCAAAACTGTACAGTTGTCCTTTTCCGGCCCCCGGGCAGACCTCGCAGGTTTCCGCCCAATCGGTGGGCCCGGCCAACGTGCTGTCCCAGAACGGCCACGTTCGGCACTGAATCGGTCGGGCGTTGTAAACCATACAGCGTCGCGACTTCGGGTCCAGGAAAATGCAGTCTCCGTCGGGATATTCCAGCAAGCTGAACTGCTTTCCGACGCGGCGCAAAAATTTATCTTCAAACGCGTCGCGATCGAGCTTCATTTCTTTGGCCAAATCCGCGATTTCGTTCTCATCGACGAAGACGTAGCCGGGGTCGCCGCTGCAGCATTCCCCGCACTGGGTGCACTCGAAACGCAATCCGTCCGCGTACCAGGGAGCGGACTTGGGTTTGGAACCAGATTGAACGGGACGTTTGGCCACGGCGATCGTGTGGGGATGAGATGAGAGCGAAGCAAAAGGGAAGCTTACCCGGTCAGATGCGTGTTCGCCAAGTTCGCCTGCCGCGGTCTGGTGTCATCCCCGGATGATCTCGGTAAACTCATCGCCGTCGTTTCGTGGGACTCGCAGCAGTCGGATTCACCCAGCGAAACGCCGGGTTGGAAAACTTTTGCATCGGAGTCATGAAATTGGCGGTTCACATTGTCTGACGCGTTGACCCTGGATCGCTTGTGCGTGTCGGCCGGCAAGCGAAACCTTCTGCAGGATGCTCATCTGGCGTTTCCGGACGGAAAGATCACGGTGCTGGTCGGCGGCAGTGGTGCGGGCAAAAGTGTTCTGCTGCGAGTCTTGGCGGGGATCTTGCCGCGACACGGCGATGCGATTCAGTGGAGCGGTGACATCCACTGGCGTGGCGAAGCGATTGAGTCCGAATCGATGCCGCGCACCGGGATCGTGTTCCAGCAATTCGCTTTGTTCGATGAACTGTCGCCGACCGCGAATGTGCAATTCGCGATTGATCATCGTGCCGATCGGGATGGCGAACCTCAACACAGTGCCTCGGATTGGCTTGAGTTTCTCGGTGTTCCCGCCTCGACGCCGGTCGCGGCTCTGAGCGGTGGTCAAAAACAGCGATTGGCGATCGCTCGCACGTTGGCGTCGGCTCCTGAGATCATTCTTTACGATGAACCAACCTCCGGTTTGGATGCGGCAACGGGGAAACGCGTCGCTGAACTGATTCGCGAAACGCAAACGCGATTTGGTCGAACCAGCATCGTTGTCACCCATGATTACGAGACGCTGCTGCCGATCGCCGACGAAGTTTTGTTGTTTGATTCGGCGGCGCAGACGATCCGCCGAATTGAACGAGCAGATTGGCCCAATGTGGCCGAGCAAATGGAGGCGGTTGCTCTCTCACCGTCGCAATTGAATGACGCGGGATCGCAGCACTCATCCGGACCGCTTGCGATGCTGCGTCGTGGTGCGGAGCGTTTTCTCGATTCAACCGGACGCAGCTTGGTCGCGGCAGCTAGACTTCCTTGGGATGCACGGCCGGTTGTGCCGCGAATGAAGTGGGCGGGGCGGTTCTTGGCTCACTATCTGCGATTGGTCGGCGGGCCTTCGGCGTGGGTTTACTTGATCATCGCCGGCTTGATCGCCGGGTTCACGACGACCTACTTCACGCTGCGTTTCTTGCCGTTTCGTTTGTACACTCAGCCTTTGTTGATTGACGAATTGCTTTCTTCGATCGGGTTTGCGCTTTATCGGATTTTGGTGCCAGTCTTGGCGACCGTTTTAATCGCGGCTCGGTGTGGTGCCGCAGTGGCCGCTGACGTGGGTGTCAAACAGTACGGCGGCCAAGTCGACGCGTTTCGAACGCTGGGGATTCGAGCCCCGGCGTATTTGTTGATTCCGATTTTGGCGGCGTTCTTGATCGCGACTCCTATTTTGGAATGGATCGCTTTCACGGCGTCGCACTGGATCAGCCGGGTGACGTTCAATTTCTCGCATCCAGAAATTGGCGTTCATTTCTGGCAGCAACACTTCTTTCGCGCCATCACGCCCGATACGACCGGCGGATCCATCATCACATGGTGGAAAGGTTGGGATTGGGTGCTCGCAAAGAACTTGCTTTGTGGTTTCGGCACCGCGGCGATTGGTTACCATCAAGGGATTACCCCCAAGCATTCAGCCGGTGATGTCAGTCATTGCATCACCGCGACGGTACTTTGGACGACCTTGTATGTCTTGGTTGTTCACTTCATTGTCGCCTTGCTGGAATTTTGATTGCCCCGCAGGAGAAACCATGGACAAGAAGGCGAAGAAGCGTTTGGACGTCATCAACAAAAAGCTGCAGACATTGCGTCCGCGACTGGCTGGTTCCAAAGAGCAGGCCGATGATTTGGAAGAGCTGAAGGAACTCGAAGACGAAATTAAATCGCTCGAGGAAGAAGCCGCCAAACTGCGAGCATCTTGAGATCACGGCGAGTGGTCACGGAATTCACCCGTGATGCACGAAGCGGACTGTTTCGAGAAAGCATGATGAACAGCGTGTGGCGGCCGTATTGCCAGATGAAGACCGCTCCTCCGCCGATGAAAATCGTCGCGACGGAAGGCTGTCATCTGATTGGCGAAAACGGTGAACGCTGGATCGATGGAATGGCATCGTGGTGGTCAGCTTGCCACGGCTACAACCATCCGCACGTTCGCGAAGCGGTGACGGCGCAGTTGCAGCGAATGCCTCATGTGATGTTTGGTGGGATCACGCACGATCCGGCCGAATGTTTGGCAAGTCGACTGGCCGAGATGGCTCCTGAAGATCTGAACCACGTGTTCTTCTCGGACAGCGGATCGGTCGCGGTGGAGGTTGCGATGAAGATGGCAATTGGCCATTGGCGTCGTCACGATCGCCCCGGTCGCACTCGGTTCTTGGCTTTTGAAAACGCCTACCACGGTGACACCACTGGTGCGATGTCGCTGTGCGATCCTCAACGCAGCATGCATGCTCGCTACAGCGGAGCGATCACGCAGCAATTTCATGTGCCGCTTCCACGGGATGAAACGACCGAGGCGGAACTGAACCGCGTGCTTGCGGAACATTCGGATTCGATCGCGGGTGTGTTCGTCGAGCCGTTGGTGCAAGGTGCGGGCGGGATGCGATTCCATGATGTCAACACGCTCACCCGAATTCGCGATGCTTGCAGGCGGCACGATGTGTTGTTGATCGCCGATGAGATTGCAACCGGGTTTCAACGTACCGGCAAAATGTTCGCGGTCAATCACACCGCGGATCTGCATTCACCGGTTGTGCCTGACATCTTGTGTCTCGGCAAAGCGTTGACGGCGGGGACGATGTCGATGGCGGTCACGATCGCGCGGTCGCACGTGTTCGATTCGTTTTACAGCGACGATCCCGGCGCGGCATTGATGCACGGGCCGACGTTCATGGCGAACCCCTTGGCGTGCTCGGCGGCAAACGCTTCGCTGGATCTGTTCGAGCAGACTCCTTACGAAGTCGGCAACATCGAGACCATCCTTCGCGAAAGGTTGTCCGTGCTGCGAGACGTTGACAACGTTGCCGACGTGCGATGTTTTGGGGCGATCGGAGTCGTTCAGTTCCGCGATCCGCCCAACATGCAAACGGTTCAGGACGAGTTGGTTCGGCGAGGTGTCTGGCTGCGTCCGTTTGGCGATTGCTTGTACACGACTCCCCCGTTGTGCATCGACGATGAATCGTTGCACCAAGTCTGCGACGCGGTGATTGACGCAACCCACGCGGTCATGCCACAAAACAATTCGCGTGAAGTCAATCAGTTGCGGTAGCGTTCGTGACATTGATTGCAGGCCTGCTTGAGTCGCGCCATCGACTCTCGCAATTCCTGCCAGTCCTCTCGTTCGACTTGGGATTCCATGCCATGAACCAAACGAACGGAATCGTGCATCCACGGACGCATTTCTTCGTTGCAAACGCGATGTGACTCTCGCAAAGCCTCTTGCAGCAACCGAACGTCGCTCACCTTCCATTCGTTGGTCTTCATCGAATCCAACAGGACTTCGTACTGCAACGATGTATCGACCATGTGAGAGGCCAGCGTGCTGATTTCGGCGACTTCGACCAACTTGGGCAGTTCAGCCGAAGTTGGTTGCGGTTGAAAGCCATCGACGTCTCGCCAAAGACCCGCGTATTGCGAACCGGTGCCCGCTTTTTTAAGAAGTTCGACGGCTTGTTTGCGGTCCAGCCAACCGGCCGACTGCGCGATCACGGCGGCCATCGCCGGCCCGCGGTGTTTGCCGTGATGACAATGCACGTACATCGGATCTTTGATCTGTTTGGTCAGTGCTGCCGCGGCTTTGCAGGCATCTTCGTGGACGCCGTCATACCCAATCGGAATGTGGATGTAACGCAGTCCGTGTTTGCGAGCGAGTTCGATCTCGGGGCGTTGTCCATCCACGCTGACGACGACCTTCACGCCCAACTTGGCGAGCTCAGCAAAAGCTTCCTCGCCGACCGGCGCAGCACCAGACATCAGTTGCGGATGAATCTCGATTCGGTTCTCAAGAACGGATTCTTGTGACTTTGCTGGATCGTCGGCGATGGTGTGGACCGCGCCAACGAAGAATGCAAAGAGAAGGAATGCGACGAGCGTGCAAGACCAACCCAAAACCCGAATGATGCGATGTTGTGAATGAAACATGCGACATAGAATACCGCATTTTGAAGCGCTGGTGAAAGCTTGCACATGCAAAGAGGAACGACGCACCGATGACGCCTGAGAACATGTGTCCTCAGGCGTCATCGGTGCGACTTGCGATGGATCGCTTACCGTTCTCTTCCGTTGATAGACGCCATGGTGAGGCGGCTACTTTCGGTTCATCGGTCTTTTCGGCAAACGATGTGATCGCTGGTTCAACGAGCAATCGAGAGCTTTGGTGCCTAAGATTTCATCAGTTCGATGGTGACGCTGTTTTCGCCCTCACTGACAACCGCCTGGATATCGGTCGTCGTTTCGTTCCAGTACTTCTCTGGAACGGATTCGTCAATTTTGACGGCTTCGGGGGAACCTTCTTCCATCGGAACGGTCTTCGGCGCGAGGTACACGTTGTAGGTTCCGGTTGGAATGGGATCCTTGAGTGCGAATTGGCCTCCGTCGCCAATATCCGTTCCGGCGGCTTGGCCTGTGGAAGAATCCAAGAACATCACCGCGGCGTCATCGTATGGCTTGCCGTTCAAGCTGACGGTTCCTTCCACCGTGCCGACGGGAGGTGTGTCGCTGCATCCGAGTGAAAGTGTTGAGAGACAAGCTATTGCGGAAAATAGAAATGTGGATCGGATCGACGTGAACGTTTTTTGAGTCATCTGAAGAATCGCTTTGCTTCGAAAAAGTTGAATTGGTTGATGGCGGTCGCGGGATCGCCGGTTGAGTCGACGAGTCCCGCGTGTCTTTCCGCCGGCTGAACATGTGTCGTGCGAAAACTATTGTGGGAAGGTGGTGACTTCACCGTCGTAGCGGCAACACAGTTGTTTCAGCAGCAAGAAGTCGATCGAATCGGTGATGAATTGAACGCTCGCATCGCCCATCACCACATTGATTCCGCCGGTGTGCATGGAGTTGATCACGGTGTTGTTTCGGTACATGCGATCGGTCGCCCCCGTTTGCACGATCTGCGAGTTCGGCGCAAACCGAACGCAGGTTGTTCCGGTTTGCCAAAGGTCCCAGCTGCTCGGTCCGTCAACCGGGCGAGGGTGCCTCGAACCCATCCAACCGCCGTAGTAGTTGGATGTTCGATTGACTCCGTCGACCCAGCCGGATTGCTCGGCAATCATGATTGCGTTGGTCGTTCCATCCACGACGTCTCGCATTTTGATTTTGCCGTTGGCGAACAACATTCCGTTGTTGGATGACCATCCATGACCAAGGTCAGCGGTCCCTTTGTTAGGGTCACCGCCGGGAACAGGGCGAGCGGCACCTTGAATTCCGACATACATGACATTCATCGCACCTTCGGAATTGTTTGACACCGGTGCGTTCTCAAACATGTCGATTGCGGACGAAGGGCACGCGTAAGTTGGCACGGCGAGATACTTCAGGATTTCGTTGCCGAGAAGTGCATCTGCACCGGCGGCTCCACCGGCCATGAAGTGGGACGAATAGCTGAACTCAAGTTGTTCGTGGATGTTGCCTTGTTCGATGAATGGCAGAATCAACGCGCGCCAGTTCGATCCGCTGGCGGGCCATGCTTCTCGAAGGTTATAGGAACCAAGAGGAAAGCTTGACATCGTGTCGTGATAGTTGTGCATCGCTAAACCAAGTTGTTTCATGTTGTTCGAACAACTCATTCTTCTGGCGGCTTCTCTCGCAGATTGGACTGCGGGAAGAAGGAGTCCAACCAAGACACCGATGATCGCTATGACAACCAATAGCTCGACCAAGGTGAATCCAGAGTTTCCATGTTGCTTCTGACGCATCGACAATTCCTTAGGTGAGAGATTCGATGCCGTGATTGGACACGTGCAATCGAAACATAAGGTGAAGGAGGGAAGAATCCTTCCCGAAAGATCGCTTCGTCGAGTGAGTTTTGGACTCCGCCCATTCACTTGCACCACTCAGGCGAAGAGTAGGCGAAGGCAAAGGCAATGCCAAAGCACCTTGGAGCTGGTCGGAACCAACGGAAGGGGTATGCGGCGGGAAGATGAGGCGCGGTGCGGACGCGCAATGCTGCCACGGGGACCGTTAGCACTGAGCGGACAAGGAAGCAGGCAAGCGTGTCGCGAATCGGTTGCTGCCTATGACATGCGCACGGTCGTAGCATGCATGTCTTAATTGTGAGCAGCCCACCGCATCGGCCGGATGCATCTGAACAGTATGCGTCAAGGTCGTCGTCGGACGACTGAGTTGACTTGGCGTTTTAGGTAGATTGTGAACGCGTGTTTCAGACCACTCGGTTGCTTTGCCTGGCAGATACAAGCAATCAAAGCGTTGACACTTCCGCTTGCTCAGACTTGTCCAGTCGCGGCTGACTCAAACGCATCAAAGAGGCTCAGTTGGACGGACTTGGGACGCAATCGGTCACGCAGTCCAACGCTGTCCAGGCTGAGTGGTTCCGGATGACGATCGGCGGTGATCAGGAAAGGGCGAGCCTTTTTGTACGACACGCCGATTCGAATCAAATCTTCATCTCGGATGGCGTGGTGACGGCGTGTGTTGAGGATTCGTTTGACACCTCGTTCACCGATTCCCGGGACCCGCAGCAGCATCTCTCGCGACGCACGATTGACATCGATCGGGAACCGTTCGCGGTTGCGAAGTGCCCAGGCGAGTTTGGGGTCGATGTCCAAGTCCAGGTTTTGCGATTCCGGCGTGGTCAGTTCCGAAGCATCGAAACCGTAGAACCTCAGCAGCCAATCGGCTTGGTACAAACGATGTTCACGCACCAACGGAGGCGACATGCCCGGCAGCCGTGCGTCCGCGTGCGGGATGGGGCTGTACGCCGAATAGTAGACCCGCCGCAATTGATGTGTGCCGTACAGCACCGACGAAGTGTTCAAGATGTCTTGATCGGTCGAGTCGGTTGCCCCAACGATCATTTGGGTGCTTTGGCCAGCGGGCACAAACTGCGGCACGCGTAGGCCTCGTTTGCGATCCGATGTGATCTCATCCCGTTTGACTTTGAGCCGATCCATCGATTGTTCGATCGCCGGACGCTTCTTTTCTGGAGCGAGCGTTTTCAAATCGCCGACAGTTGGTAGCTCGATGTTGATGCTCAATCGGTCGGCGTATTGACCGGCCGTTTCGATCAAGTCATCCGCCGCGTTCGGAATGGTTTTCAAGTGGATGTAGCCACGGAACATTTCTCTCTCGCGAAGAGTTTTCGCGACCTCGATCATTTGACCCATCGTGTAGTCGGAGTCCTGAATGATTCCGCTGCTGAGAAACAAACCTTCGATGTAGTTGCGACGGTAGAAATCCATCGTCAGCTTGACGACTTGTTCGGGTGTGAATCGTGCGCGTGGGGTGTCGCTGCTAATTCGGTTGACGCAGTACTGGCAATCGTAGATGCAGTAGTTCGTTAGCAATATTTTCAGCAACGAAACGCAGCGACCGTCGGGTGTGTAGGAGTGGCAAATCCCCATGCCTTCGGTGCTGCCCAGGCCGCCCTTCGACTCTCGTTTGGATCCGCTGCTTGCGCAGGAGGCGTCGTATTTGGCTGCATCGGCGAGGATCGCCAGTTTTCCGTTGATGTCCGATGGTGACGGCATGAAGTCTCGCGTTGAGTGGATACCGCAGGATCGTTTCCGCGGCGGATTCCGTTGGCACGGAGAACTTGCAAACCCCGCGCCTGATGGTCTGATCAAATGTATCGGAGCGTCGAGAGTCGAACGCCGTCCATTCCGTAGAACCGTTAAAACCGGGCCGAGTTGACAAGTTGGGATGGTCGAAGTGGCGGTTTTTTCGAGAATCCTTTGACGCCGTCGAAAAGATTGGGTTTGCTGATGACTGGCCGCTGAAACTACGACGGCCGGTGCTCAACGAACAAGGATTCAATTTGTCTTTCTACGTCTTTTTGCTGGTCTTGGTATCGCTCTGCTGCGGCTCCGCCCCTGGTTGGTCGGAACCGTCGTTCCGGTCGGTGATGGCCAGCGTCGCGTTGGTGGCGGGATGGACAATCCTGTGTCACACGGCCGCTCGGATGATGGTTTTGCAGGTCAAGCGAGGGCACATGCGAATTCGCGACGCGAGCCGGATGCTTGAGATTCAGCTGGACATTTTTCGCTGGCTGGGACTGCCCGTCGTGCTGACTTGCCTCGGTGCGTTTTCATTGGCCGCTTGGTCTCGCGAACAACCGATTTTGGAATCCAGCATGATGCTGCAATCCATCGTGTTGCTGATGCCTGGTATCACCATTCTGCTTGCGACCTGGTCCGCCGAGCATGTCTTCGGGGCTCGGTTGGGCCTGACTGACTCGTCTCTACGAAACTACTTTGTTTCGTTGTGGTCTGGACTTCGTGCCGGTCCCGTTTGGTTGATCATTCCAACCATGCTCTTTTTGTTGCTGGGTGATTTGGCGGAATGGAGCCAACCGATCGCGACGGGCAACGCGGTAGCAATCGGTATCGGCGTCGGCATCGCGGTGATCGCATTTGTGCTGCCGTGGATCGTTGGCCGAGTCATCCGGCAAGAAACAATGTCTACCACCGATCGCGAATCGATCACGTTGTGGCTCAATCGAGTCGGCGTAAAAACCGAAGGATGGTCTGCGATGCGGATTGTCCGTTGGAACACAAACGGACGTGTCTTCAACGCGTTGGTGGCGGGTTTGTTTCGTCCCGGTCGCATGCTGCTGTTGTCCGATCGAGTGTTGGATGAATTGCCCCGTGGTCAGTTGTTGATGGTCGTCATGCACGAGGTGGCTCATGTGCGTCGTTGGCACGTTCCGATTCGGATGGCTGCTGTCGCTCCAGCATGGTTTATTTCGATTTGGGTTGGATCCTTGTTCACAAATGAGTCTTGGGGAGCAACCGTTGGCGGGCTGACTGGATTGTTGTTGACCGTGGGAACGTTGAGTGCCGTTGCGTATTTGACGGAATGGGACGCCGACGCGGTCGCTTGCAAGTTGGCTGTCAAAGCCGGCGGGCAGGCTGAGGGGATGCCGGCGACGGAAGCCGAAGCAGCGGGAATGATGGCTGCGGCCTTGGGACGAGTCACGGCCGGACACCCCGCCGCACGTCGAGCGAGCTGGTTGCACCCCAGTTTGGCGATGCGAGTCAAACGGCTGGCCAAACCACCTCGCATGCATCTGATTTGATCGAAACTTGCTCGCATCTTCATGATGGCCGAGCTCAGATGGGGAAGGACTTGTAGAGGGCTTTGAGTTAGAATCGTGGTCCCCCACACGTTTCCCACCTGAAGAAGAGTCCCTTGCATGCGTTCCCGCCATCTTCTGTGTTTGTTCGTTGGACTGATGGTTTGGTCCAATTCGTTCGCACCCATCCCAGCCAACTCGGCAGACTCCGCCAGCCAGCCAAACATTCTCTTTGTTTTGTACGACGATCTTGGTTGGGGCGATTTGGGGTGCTACTACCAGAACGAATCCAAGCACGACCGGACGCACCAAACACCGCATTGGGATGCGATGGCGGCAGAAGGCTTGCAGATGCGGAACCACTACTGCCCGGCCCCCGTGTGTGCTCCCAGTCGCGCGTCGCTGCTGACCGGTGTGCATCAAGGCCATGCGTCGATCCGAGACAACCAGTTTGACAAAGCGTTGCCGGACGTTCCGACGGTCGCATCGGTGTTGAAAGACGCTGGCTACGCGACGGCTCTCGTCGGAAAGTATGGTTTGCAGGGCGAAGGCAGCAGTGCCGCCAATTGGCCGGCGTATCCGACCAAGCGTGGGTTTGACGAGTTCTTTGGCTACGTGCGTCACCGCGACGGCCACAACCATTATCCCGCCGACAAATGGCCGATCGCCAACGGCGAAGCCCACGCCAACCCGGTTGAATTGTGGCACAACGACGACGAAATCTCATCGCAACTGAAGGGCTGCTACACGGCCGACTTGTTCACCGCGAAAACGAAAAAGTTCTTGGTTGAACACAAATCGCAATCGGCTGACGAACCGTTCTTCGTGTTCCTTTCCTACGACACTCCTCACGCATCGATCCAGTATCCATCAGCGCCCTATCCAGAAGGGATGGGCGTCAACGGTGGCGTGCAGTGGCTCGGCGAGACCGACCGGATGATCAATACGGTCGGGCCGATTGATTCGTACAAGCACCCTGACTATGCCAACCAAGGTTGGACGGATGCCGAAGTACGCTTCGCGACCAGCGTCCGAAGGCTCGATGACTTGATGGGCGACCTGCTGCAAACGCTGCGCGATTTGGAACTCGACGAAAACACCCTGGTGGTCTTCTCCAGCGACAACGGTCCGCACAGCGAATCGTATATCAAAAACGTGAATTACGACCCGACATCGTTTCAATCGTACGGTCCGTTTGATGGGATGAAACGAGATTGTTACGAGGGTGGCATCCGTGTTCCGACCATTGCCTGGTGGCCCGGAAAGATTGCAGCTGGAATCGATCAAAGCCCAAGCCAATTCCACGATTGGTTGACCACGTTTGCCGATTTGGCGGGAGCGACCGTTCCAGCCCGAGCAGACGGTGTTTCGCTGGTTCCCACGCTGTTGAAAGATGGCGAACAAGCGACGCCGACGACCTACGTTGAGTATTTCAACGGCGGCAAGACTCCAAACTACAAAGACTACGAGCCATCTCGCCGGGGAGCTCGTCGCGGTCAAATGCAAGCGATCTTCATGGACGGCTACAAAGGCGTTCGGCACAACATTCAATCGCACTCGGATCCGTTTGAAATCTACGACGTCGCGAAAGATCCCGGCGAAGCCAATAACTTGGCCGGAACGTCGCCCGAAATGAAAAAGCTGCAACAACGGATGCACGACCGCGTGCTTCAGCTTCGTTCAGCCAACGCGACCGCCGAGCGTCCCTACGACGGCGAACCCATTCCCGCGGACGATTCCCTGAATGCGGACGACGCGATGGTGGTCACGTATTGTCCAACCAAGACATCCTTTGTTTCGCGTTTGGATCCTGCTCAATCGACCAAGGTGGATGTCGAAGGATTGGATCTCGCCGACGCAGTTCGCTCCGCCAGCAAAGGCAACGCACGCGTGCAAACGGTTTTGAATGTCGCGAAAACTGGGCGATACGAGTTGCGATTGACGGCGACCGGCGATGCTGTTTTGCGATTGCATGACGCGGCATTGATCGACACGACCGGTCAGGACAAGACGGATGCATCGGTGGAAGTCACGCTGGAAGCTGGCACGCACCCGGTTGACATGATCGTCCGTTTGGCGGGCAATGATTCCGTTCCCGCATTGGAACTGAACGAGCTGCCAGACGCTCCGAAAAAGTCACGCAAACCAGCAAAGAAGAAAAGGAACTCCAAATGAATGCTCCCGCCGAACCACTTCGTTATGCAATTCTAGGAAGTGGTGCGGTGGGCGGTTTGTATGGAGCCATGCTGGCCCGATCCGGATGCGACGTGCACTTCTTGTTGCATTCGGATTTTGACCACGTTCGCGAAAATGGGTTTCGAATCGACAGCGTGCTTGGCGACTTTGTTTTGGAGTCGCCTCAAGTCTACGACTCGGTTGAAACGATGCCGAAATGCGATGTTGTGATCATCGCGTTGAAATCGACTCGCAATGCGTTGTTGGACCAGTGGCTGCCGCAAGTCGTCGCTGACGACGGCGTGGTGTTGACGCTGCAAAACGGGCTGGATGTCGAAGCCGACGTGCGACGGACGGTTCCCGCCGGACGAGTTCTCGGTGGATGCTGTTTCCTGTGCAGCAACAAGGTCGGACCGGGGCACATCCACCACTTGGATTACGGGCGGATCGCGTTCGGTGCCTACCAGGAAACCGGTGTCGATCCATCGCGTGCTATAGAGGTGGGACGCCGCATCGAGACGGACATGCAATCGGCGGGGATTGACGCGAATTGGAGCGACGATCTGGCCAAGACTCGCTGGCGAAAGTTGATGTGGAACATCCCTTTCAACGGATTGTCGGTGGTACTCGATGCGTCGACGGATCGAATCATTGGATCTCAACCTGGGCGCGACTTGGCGAACCAACTGATTGCCGAAGTTCACGCCGGGGCCGCGGCTTGCGGCGTTGAGATTGATGAAAAGGCGATTCGGGCGACGATGGAACACACTGAGACGATGGTTCCGTACGACAGCAGCATGCGGTTGGACTTCTTGGCCAAACGCCCCATCGAAGTCGAAGCGATCTTTGGTAACCCGCTGCGAGCGATCGGAGAACGTGCGAGCGAGATCGCCCCGTCGATTTCAATGCTGTATCAGCAACTCGCGTTTTTCAACGAAGCGATTTGCCAAGACGCTTGAAGGTCAACCAAGAGCCTTCTTTGAGACCGCGATTCGTTTGCGATCCAGGTCAATCTCGAGGACTTTGACTTTGACCACGTCGCCGACCGAAACGACCTCGGAAGGATCGCTGACGAATTGGTTGGCCAACTGAGAGACGTGGATCAACCCGTCTTGGTGGACACCGAGGTCGATGAATGCGCCGAAGTGCGTCACGTTGGTGATGACGCCTTCCAGCACCATTCCTTCGCGAAGATCTTCCATCGATTGGACGGAATCATCGAACTGGGCGACTTTGAATTCGCTTCGAGGGTCGCGACCGGGTTTGCCAAGTTCCGCGATGATGTCACGGATGGTTGGAATGCCGAAGCGATCATCGACAAACGAATCGGGTTGCAGTTTTTGGCTGAGCGTCGCGTTGCCAACGAGCGTTTTCACATCGGCATGCAATTGCTTGGCCATGCGGCTGACCAGGGTGTAGCTTTCGGGGTGCACGGCAGAATTGTCCAGCGGCTCATCACCGCCGCGAATTCGCAGAAAGCCGGCGGCTTGTTCGAATGCCTTCTTGCCAAGTTTGGGAACCTTCGTCAGTTCCTTTCGGCTGCCGAAACGCCCGTTCGTGTCTCGGTATTGAACGATGTTCTCGGCCAATTTCGGTCCGATGCCAGCGACTCGTGACAACAATGGGACGCTGGCCATGTTGAGGTCCACACCGACGTGGTTCACGCAGCTTTCGACGGTTCGATCAAGGCACTTGCGAAGCTGGGTTTGATTCACGTCGTGCTGGTACTGTCCGACACCGATCGATTTGGGGTCTGTTTTGACGAGCTCTGCCAGCGGATCTTGAAGGCGACGCGCGATGCTGATGGCGCCACGAACGGTGACGTCCAAATCAGGGAATTCCTTCCCTGCCAGTTCGCTGGCCGAATAGATCGACGCGCCCGATTCGCTGACCATCACCTTGGTGACATCCAACTTATGATCGCGAATCAGTTGGCCGACAAAGGCATCGGTTTCTCTGGAGGCGGTTCCGTTGCCAATCGCAATCAGCTCAACATGGTGTTTCTGTATCAGGGCCAAAAGCTGCTTTGACGCTCCGGCGGTGTCGGATTTGGGGGGCGTCGGATAGATCGTTGTGTTGGCCAGGAACTTTCCAGTGCCATCGACCACGGCGACTTTGCAACCAGTGCGAAAACCAGGGTCGATGCCGATCGTCACGCGAGGTCCGGCGGGAGGCGACATCAGCAGTTCGTGCAGATTCTTGCCAAACACATCAATGGCTTCTTCGTCGGCCTTCTCCTTCAACATTTGCAGCACGGTCGACTGCGTTGCCGGTTGAAGCAAGCGTTGAAAACAGTCTTCCGCGGCTGATTCAAGTTCTCGAGCGAATTCGAACGAGCGGTTTTGGATGAACGTGGATTTGACGTGCGAAATGGCACGGTCTTCTTCCATTTTCAGCCCAACACGCAGGATGCCTTCCGCTTCGCCACGCAACATTGCGAGCAACCGGTGACCGGGAATGCGAGCGGCTGATTCGGCACGATCCAGGTAGGCTTCGTATTTGTCCGCTTCGTCCTTCTTGCCGCGTTTGACAGCTGAAGTGATCTGCCCAAACTTGGTTCCCTTCTCGACCATCCACTCACGAACCGACGCGTCTTCGCTCCATTGTTCAGCAACGATGTCCAGTGCGCCGGCCAAGGCCGCGTCGGTGTCGGCGACATCCAAATCTTGATTGACAAATCCTTGGAGTGTTTGCTGTTTCGATTGAGGCAGCTTGGTTTGTTTGAGAAGCAGATCAGCCAGCGGTTGAAGCCCTTTTTCGCGTGCGATGGTTGCTCGCGTGCGGCGTTTGGGTTTGTAGGGCAGGTACAAAGCCTCGAGAGCTCGCAGATCCGTGCAGGTGTCAATCTGCTTGCGAAGCTCAGCGGTCAACGCACCTTGTTCTTCGATCGTTTTGAGAACGGTTGCCTTTCGAGCGAGCAAGGCATTGTGCTTTTCGAGAGCGTCTTCGATCGCGCGCAGAGCGATTTCGTCCAAACCGCCGGTGACCTCTTTGCGATACCGGGCGATGAAGGGAATCGTGTTGCCGGCTTCGAGTAGCTCGATGACCGCGGCGACTTGTTTCTCTGGAAGATTCAGTTCACGAGCGATGGATTGCATAGGACGAATTGTCAGTGCTGCGAAAGGTTGCGAAGTCGATGGTGGATCGGTGAATCATTTCGGATGAAACGATCGAGCGGCAGTGATACTCAAGCGTGTCGTCGTTGTGCCATCTCAAAATGGTGTTTCACGGCGCGGCCGCTGATGGTTGTCTTTTCTAACAGCTCTTTTGTGATCGCGCGGATTGCTTCGAGGTTGGCTTCGTCGTTGAGAATGTGTTCTGTTTTGGAAAGCATGCGTTTGAGCAGTGTTTCATGCTGTCGCTGGGACGCGGCTCGTGTGCACAATCTTGCCGAGACCTCTCGCAAGTCCTGCGACGCACCCGCCGGGCAATAGACTCCTATGAAACGCGATTCGGAAACCATCCCGGCCAGCAAAACCAGCACGTCGTCTTCGAGTTGGTCCTTACTGCCTTTGGATCGGCCCTTTTTGATTTCGCAGGTGCCAAGACGTGATCCACCGAACTGCAGCTTGCCGGGAGCAATGGTGACCTTTTGAATGCTTCGTCCGACGGCCATCGCCATCACCGCGTGGCCGGCTTCGTGATACGCGGTCGTGATGGTTTCTTTGGAAGCGGTGGGGGAGGGAGGTGACTCCCCGTTTTCGGTCGTGTCTTCGTTCGGTTTCATCGCGGCAGTATAGGTCAGTTGTGTTGCAGCAGCGATCACCTGATCATTGCCCTCATTCTTGCCACGGCCGCCGGAGCGAGGAGCTTTTCGCAGTGTCGTGAATTGAGTTTCAAACGAATGCACTGAGATGGGGTGTTCCGGAGGATTTGGGATCAATCTTCCCTCGCAATTTTCCGGGGCGACGTTGGTGGCAACGACGGGCTGCTCCGCTCTGTTAAAATGTGCGGTCCAGGGGATCTGCCATGTGCCGATTCCCCCGCGTCTGTTTGGTCGCTCCCATCCCCATCCCCACTCAGAAGATTGCCATGGAACGCCGTTCTTTTCTCGCCGCCAGTGCCGCTGCTGCCACCGTTGTTGCCACTCAATCAAATTCCGCTCAAGCAAACGAAAAGCGACGACCTCGCCGCGTCGCCTTGATCGGATGCGGTTGGTACGGCAAATGTGATTTGCTGCAGCTGATCAACATCGAGCCTGTTGAAGTGGTTTCGTTGTGCGACGTCGATCAAAAGTTGCTGGAGGAATGTGCCGATCTGATCGCCTCTCGACAGAAGTCCGGCAACCGCCCCGAAACATTCGCGAATTATGAAGACTTGCTTGCCAAAAAGAACCTGGACATCGTTTTGGTTGACACGCCCGATCACTGGCACGCGCTGCCGATGATCGCCGCGGTCGAAGCGGGGGCCGACGTCTACGTGCAAAAGCCAACGGGTGTCGACACGCTCGAAAGCAAAGCGATGTTGGACGCGGCACGCCGGACCGGACGCGTTGTGCAAGTCGGCACCCAGCGCCGTAGCACGCCGCACTTGATCGATGCGAAGAAGAACGTTGTCGATGCAGGGTTGCTGGGCAACGTCGCTTTCGCCGAAGTCTGCTGCTATTACCACATGCGAGCCAATTCGAATCCACCTGCGATCGATCCGCCTCCGCATTTTGACTACGAAGCTTGGACAGGTCCGGCCCCGATGCGTCCCTACACCGAGCTGACTCATCCGCGCAAATGGCGAGCGTTCATGGAATATGGAAACGGCATCGTCGGCGACATGTGTGTCCACATGTTGGACTTGGTACGTTGGCAATTGGATCTTGGTTGGCCCAAGCGAATCAGCAGCGTGGGTGGCATCATGGTGCAGAAGGATTCACTCGCCAACATCACGGACACACAAACAGCGACGTTTGACTTTGACGGTTTGGATGTGGTTTGGACTCACCGAAGTTGGGGCAGTGCTCCCGATCCCGAGTACCCGTGGGCGGCCAAGATCTACGGCGACAAAGGCACGCTGAAGTTGAGCGTGAACAAGTTTGAGTTTGAACCACGCGGTGGCGGCAAGAAATTGTCCGGCGAAGCAGTCATTGAGACTGACAAATACCCGACCGATGTCACCGACAAAGAGAATTGGGCGTTGGAACTGCACGTTGCCTCAGCAATTCGCGGCCACATGCGAAACTTTCTCAACGCGATTGACAACCGTTCCAAACCGGTTGCTGACATCGAACAAGGTCACATCAGCAGCGCGTCGTGCTTCATGGCGAACGTGGCAATGGAACTCGGGCGAACACTTGAGTTTGATCCGAAATCGCACACGATCGTGGGTGACGAGGAAGCGACCAAGGCGATCAAGCGACCTTACCGTGCACCGTACCAGCATCCTGCGGAGCGAGCATGATAAATCGGTGATCTGGTTTTGAAGATTGATCGCCAATGTTTCTGACGAACAAGACGCAAGCTAAAGTTCGGTGGTTTGGCCGAGATAGGACGCGGGAATCGGTGGTTTAGCTCAGTCTGCTACCATCCATCGTGCTACCAGAAGACCAATGTTGTTTGTAAAGTTCCAGACCGATGTCGCTGTTCTTTGATTCACTTGTCCGACCATACACCGAACTCGTTTCCGGACGGTTCGGTGAAGTGGAAACGGCGGCCTCCTGGGAAGGAGAAGATGTCCCGGATCACGGCTCCACCCGATGTCTGGACTTTCGCCATCGTTGCTTCCAAATCATCGCTATAGAATACGACGAGCGCGGCGCCGTTCGACGTCAGCGATGATTTGTCGGACTGATAGAAACCACCGTCCAGGCCTGTCGATTTGTCGAAGGCGGTGTACTCGGGTCCGTAGTCGGTGAACTTCCAACCAAAACAGGTTTCAAAGAAAGCCTTGGTTTTCGCCATGTCTTTGGCGGGGATCTCGATGTAGTTGATCGATTCGTGTTGGTTGCTCATGCGAAGTCCTCAGGCGTGGAAGGGAAACGACGCCGCAAACCTAGCAGGTGGATTGCCGACAGGGCACACCGGATTCATTCGACCTGCATCAAGTAAGCGAACAAGTCGGCCATCGCCTGCGGATCGAGTTGTTCTTCCAGGCCTTCCGGCATGATGGACATCCCGGTGCTTTGCAATCGTTCGATGTCGACTCGAAGCAGCGAATCTTTGGCCGATTCGGCACGCTGCAGCGTGATCGAAGTCGCTGATTCTTCGGTGATCATTCCTGTCAGCGTTCGTCCATCAACGTCCAAGGCAACATAGTTCAGATACTGAGGGTTCACTTCGCGGTTGGGATCCAAGACGTTGGTGAGGATGAAGTCGGCTCCGCGAGTTTTGACCGTCGCCAAATTCGGACCGATCTCATGACCGCGGTTTTCGAGTCGATGGCAATTGGCACAATGTTTCGAGAAGAGCTTGCTGCCACGAGCGACATCAGCTGACAATTGCAGTGACTCTTGGTAGGCTTGGACGACTTGTTCGCGGTTCTTTGAACCGCTTGATTCGAGCAGCTCGGACGCGAGTTTCTGAGTCGATGAGTCGGTCGATTTGGCAGCGAGTTGCAAACGCGATCTGGAGACTTCGCTGAGAGGGATATCTCCCGATTTGATCGCGTTTAACAAACCAAGCAAACGGTCAGGCCGCGCAAACAGGATTTCACTGGCCGTTTCGCGAAGGCTGGGGCTGAGGCTGCTCCACTGCGACAACAAGGTTTCGGTGATGTCGCTGGAATCAAAACGGCCCCAAGTGATCATGGCCGCGCGTTGGATCGCGATGGGATGACGGCTGTCGATCAAGTTTGGCAAAACATCCGTCGCCCGAGACGCGGAGGCGTAACGCAAACTCTCAACCGCGCGGACGCGAACATCGCCAGGTTCGGATTCATCGAGTGCGACTCGCTCTAGTCGTTCGAGCATCTCGCTCATCACGCGATCAATCTTGGTTAGCTCACCGGAATCTGCGAGTTGATGAAGCAGCGTGTCCTTTCGTGAGCGAGATTCCAGTAGCTTGCCGAGAATCGGAAGAGCAAAGTCGCCATCGTCGGGTGTCAGGTCCGACACCGCTGCGATTGCCATGCGGATATCGGATGGGCTGTTCTGCTGAGTGATCTGAGACGCCAAACGACCGACAAATTCGCTGAGTCGGTGTTCAAACGGCGTTGTGAGTAGCTCGGCAAACAATTCGCCAGCACCGTCGGCAACGGAACTTTGCACCGCCGTTTGCATCCATCGGTCAGTGGGGTTTCGGCGAATGATCTTGGCAAGCGTTTGTGTCTTCTCGAAACCGGCAATCGATCCCGCGGTGAAAGCGAGCTGGTAGCGGACTTCAATCGATGGATCGTCGGTTTGTTCCGCGAGTTTGTTTCGCAAAGCTTCGCTGGACGGCAGTTTCTCCGTCAAGCGAATCGCTTGTTTTCGAATGGAAGGATGAGGATCGTTCAGTCTCGGGATGATGGTTTGTTCATCGAGTTGTTCGAGACCGTCCAGGACTGCTAACGCGTGCAAGCGTCCCAGCGGTGATTCGGGGTGGTCGGCCATCTGTTTTAGTTCGGCGATGCACTCCGATTGTCGTTCGAACAGCAGACGGCTTGCCGTTTCGCGATGCCAAGCGTTGGGGTGAGCTAGGATTTCAACCAATTCGAGATCGCTTGCACGAATCAGATTCGGAGTTGGGCGATGTTGGAATTCGTTTGGCACGAGTCGGTACAAACGGCCTCGATCGCGTCCCGAGGTTAGGTCCAAGTGCTGCTTGATTTCAGCAGGCAGACTTTTGGGGTGTTCAATGACTTCGCGACAAACGTCGATGATGTGCAGCGAGCCATCCGGCGCATTTGCGAATTGAGCCGGCCGAAACCAAATGTCGGTGGAGGTGACTAGTTCGCTGTTGGTGTCGACTCGTTTGCCGACCCATTTCAATCCGTTGGGATGGAGTCGTTTGCGATGGATGAGGTTGCTTCCCACATCGCCGATGATTGCCATACCTTGAAAAGCCTCAGGCCAAGAGTCTCCACGTACAATTGTGACTCCGGTGGCACCGGTGAAGTAGCCCGCCGCTCGGCCCCCGCCTTCAATCGGTCCGCGTGCCTTGCCGCTGACTCGCAAACGCGTGCGGACAATCCGCCAAGGTTCCACGGGGCTGGTTCGAAACACTTCGGCTTGCGGTCCATCTTTGGCAATCGACACTCTCGCTGCAGCGGGCTGCAACAGTGGATTGCGACCGATGTAGTGATCTTCGTACATGACCTGCTGAAGGTGATCGCTGTTGGACGACACAAATTTGCGACCCCAATCGTCGAAACACATTCCGTGTTGAGCCGCACCGCTGGTCAGTTCAAATTCACCGGTCCGGGGATCCAACGCGATGTCACGGCCTCGAACATTGATCGCGTCCGATTCAGGTTGGCCCGGCCGCCGAATCATTCCGCCCGTGCTGCTGCACGCGATGTGAATACGATTGTCGAGTCCCCATCGAAACGAGTTCATGAGGCCCTGGACGTTGGATGTGCCGAATCCGGTCAAGACGGTGTCGCGCTGATCCGCTTTTCCGTCGCCGTCCGTGTCGCGAAAATAATAGAGGTTGGGTGCATCACCGACGAACAGTCCACCGTCCCACGGGAACAAACCGGTCGGCCAAAGAAGCCCTTCCGCAAAGATGGTGCTCGAGTCATAGACTCCGTCTTGGTTCACGTCCCGCAAATGAGAAATTCGCGAGATGCCTTTGTCACGATCTTCGCTGTAGCCTCGCATTTCGCAAACGAAAAGCGATCCATCCGCGGCCCATTCCATGGCCACGGGGCTGGTCACCAACGGTTCACTGGCGATCAATTGGATTTGAAAACCATCGGCAACTTGGAAGTTTTGCAGTGTTTCCAAGGGAGGAGTTGGTGGTACACGAGGAAGCTCGTCGGAGTAGTCATCCTGCGTGAATGCTGAAACGCTCACCAGCGAGAACGCGATGGAAAGGCTGGCGATGAGTGATTGAAGCAGCAAAGAACGATTGGCTAGCATCATCGTGTTTCAACCTCTACTGGCGACGAGGTATCGGTCTCGACAGTTGACTCTTCGACTGATTCTTCGGCGTTGACTTCCAGAAGCTCTCTCACGCCATCCATCAGGACAGTTTCGACTTCGGGAGCCACCTTGGATGCGCGCTGGCTCGTTTCGTAGCCGCCTTGTCCATAGGCTTCCTCGGTTCCGATGTATCCCGGCCCGTAGTCGCCGTACGCTGCCATAGCAATTTTTAAGTCTGGTCGCATTGCCTTCGCGGCCAACTGGTATTCGACGAAAAGCTCGCCGGGCATGTGCAACAGACGAACGTCGGCGATCGACAGACAACTCAGTTCAACCTTGTGTCCGTTCTGGCAACGCAGCAGCCACGCCAAGTCATCGGGACTGCCCCAATAGTCGGTCGTGTTCCAATCACTTAACTTTTGTCGCAGTGTATCGGCGTTCAAGTGAGGAGCTGGTGGAAGCGAAACTGGTGTGAACGTCCAGTCAATATCATCCGTCGTGATGGCAAACTTCGTTGTGTTGTCGGCTGCTTCTTCCATCGCATCCGCGACACGGTGAGCCAGCCTCATGCGGTTGGCTGGCGAACCATCGTTGTACTTGCCCGCGCCAATGTTTCCGCCGGCACCATTGAAATGAACGTGAAGCACATTGGGTCGTGCTTGCCCACGAATGAATCGAGCCAGTCCGGGGAAATCAGGGCTGGGAACACCCGTTCGATAGTAGCTTTGTGGATGACAAGCGTAGTGCGTGATCACCGCGAGGGCTTTGTCGCCATTAAAAAACGTCAGCGAAGTCAGTTCGGGATCGATCGTTCCAACGGGAGCGGCGATCATCTTGGGATCACGGCAAGCGGTGTAGCGAGTCGCGATGACCTTGCCAGTCTCGTCTTGTAGACGGCGGTTGGATGCGACGTCCTTCACTTCAGCCGATCCCCAACCTGCGTGCGTGACCTCGGTCGCTCCGTTGATACCTTCCTTGACCGCATCGGACAAACGATTCAAAACTTCACGCGCGAGTGAACTGTCGTATGGGCCCAGGTCGGACTTTCCCGCTTCGTTGACCAGCCGTTCAGCGGTGAAATCACAACGAGGTGCGTCGTGTTGATGGAGCGTGTGCACGGCGACTCGTTCGGGAGTTGTACCCGCGGCTGTTGCCAATCGACTGCGAAATTGGTCGTGTCCTTCGTTTCCAATCCCGATCCAATCGACCGCACACAGCACGATTGGATCATCAGCACCGAGAAGGACGATGCCGCGAGCCCGAAGTGTCATTTCCTCGACCCGTTTGACGCGGTCGTAGGCCATCATCGAGCCGACCGTTGGCGTCGCATCGACGTCGAATTTCGCCAACCGAATTGTGGAAGCTTCGGTCACCGGTTTCGGTGCTGCGTTCTGTGCCGATACGTTGTTCGGAACGATTAACGCGGTCACTATCCAAGCGACCAGTACGTTGGCGACAAGGACGCTCAATGGAGGACGGGATGTCATGGTGGGTCTCCGGGCATGTCGCCACACACTCGTAGAAGACCGACGAACTCCTCAGCGAGCTTTTCAACACAACCAAGCTCAATTGAGATCGTGTGTGTGTTGAGGGTGCCAAACTGACGAGCTTCGTCGTTCCATTGGAGATGGATGGCGATCAGGGGTGGGACTTGAGGCGGGAGCCACCGCTCGAACAAATGGAGTTCCATTGCACCAGCGGGCTGGTCTTATAGTAGCAGATCGCATCCTATGAGATGGGGCGATGTACGCAACTTTGCGTTTGGCGAACGATTGCTCAGCCATGAAAGAAAGGTGCGTCACAAACGGAGGCTGCAGTGGCATTGATGATCGATGAATGCGAATGCAACGTCACCAAATGCGAAGGGGCGGCCAGATTGCCGCCCCGATGAGCAGTTGATGACAACTGCCTTTGGAATGAGTGAAGACTGACAAGAAGACTTGGCACGTTGATATGGCGATGCCTCGACGAAGTCTGCTCGATCGTTCTTGGAACGAGATCAGATCAGTTTCGTTTTGCCTGGGATGGCGTAGCTAGGCTCAGGACGACTGCCGTCCCACTGCAAGTCTTTGGGGAAGAGATCCAGTTCTGATTCGTTGGCGACGAAGTCCCAAGTTACTTTCTTGCCGGTGTAAGCAGCCATGCGGCCCATGACGGCAGTCAGCGAACTCTTCGCGGTTTCGAGCAACTCGACGATTGGTTCGCCGCTTCGGATTGAATCGATCAAGTCCTTGTGCTCTTGGCGGTAGGCATCCGCGATGCTTCCTTCGAGTTTCAAAGTTTCCTTGCCGTTGCGGTCCAGGAAGGTTGATCCGCTGCTGCCGGCACCGATGACGGCGAAGCCCTTGGTTCCGCGAACGGTGCTGCCGTTTTCGGCGGTTGAACCAGGGATTTGGCGACACATGAACGAAACCGGACGCTCGTCGGAGTACATGTAGTCGATCGACATGCTGTCCCACATTTCGCTGTCGTCGGGACGGGTGAAACGCCCACCGGAACCGTAGGCGCTGACCGGTGGTCCTTGCATGACCCAGTTCATCAGGTCGATGTTGTGAACGGCTTGCTCCGCGATTTGGTCTCCGGACAACCAAATGAAGTGCATCCAGTTGTTGAGTTGGTATTGCGTGTCGCTGACGCCTTCGGCACGGTTCTTGTACCAAATGCCTTGGCTGCAGTATCGCGAGGTCATGCCGATGATGTCACCGATCTCACCGTCGTGAATCCGCTTGACCGCTTCCATGTAGTTGGATTGACGACGGTACTGGGTTCCGGTGACGATAGCCGTGCCATTCTTCTCGGCTTCTTCGTGAGCGGCGACGCAGATTCGATATCCGGCGGGATCGACGCAGGAGGGTTTCTCAGCGAAGACATGCTTGCCGGCGTTGACAGCTTCGGCGATGTGCGATGGACGGAAGGCTGGTGAAGTCGTCAAGAACACAACTTCCACTTCTGGATCTTCTAGAACCGCCTTGTAAGCATCCAAGCCTGAGTGAATGCGATCGTCGGCGACATTGATCTTGTCGCCGTGACGACGAGTCATTCCCTTGCGAAGTCGTTCCGCGTTGCCAGGATCCAAGTCCGCGATGGTGACCAATTCGATGTTATCGTTGATCGAGAACGAGTCGTTGACCGCACCCGTTCCACGTCCGCCCGCACCGACGATTCCGATTTTGATCTTGCGATTGGGATCAGCGGACGCGGCTTGAGTGTGAACCATTTGGCTGGCACCAACCGTCGCTGCCAACGCGGCGGAAGCGGAAGCACCGCGACGCAGAACTTCGCGACGGGAGGTGGTTGGTTGATCAGAAGTGGTGCGGTTCAGCTTGTCATTCATATCAGGCTCACTCGGAAACAATCACAGGGAAGAACTGCGGGACGCAATTCGGAAGGTTGGAAATCAGGTGGGATGAAGGCGGAAAAGAATCTGGTGGGAGGGATGGAGTGCGGATGGGAATCGGACGAGGCCACCGGTCATCTTCGGGAGCAAATCAAGCTGTCTTGGTGACCTCGTCCATCCCATCCGATTGGCCCACAAAGTGGGCCAACCGAAGTTCAGTTTAGTTGGGGTTTCTGGATAGGCGGCGTTTGGTTGGATTGGCTGTTCGGACGTTCGGTATGGTTTTGTTGCTGGAACCGGGGCTAACGCCCAAACGGCTGACTCGGTCGAGATGCTGGCCCGCTAAGTCGTGTGTCTAAGTACTAATGGTTTCGTTGGCTAGCAGCTCGATGGTTTTGCCCGTTCGGAAGGACTCGTCCGCAGCCGCGACAATTTTCATTGAGTTGACGGCGTCTTGCAGGTGAGAAGTCAAATCGTTGTCTTGTTGAATCGCGTCGAGGAAGAACTGCTGTTCTCGATGGCACAGACCGTCGTGATCGGGTTCGTCTTCCAGATGGATCCATTCGTCGTCGCGGGCGAAGTTGCCTTCCGCGTTCAACTTTCCATGGTGCAAACGAATGGACTCTGTTTTGGTGTGAGCATCCACGTTGTCGCTTTGTCCCGTTGAAGAGGCCGATTCGGCGACGATGGAAACCGAACCGTTTGGTCCGACAACGTCTTTCACGAAGAACGCGGTCTCGCTCATCATTGGACCCCAACCGGCTTCGTACCAACCAACCGAGCCATCTTCGAATGTGACCTGAAGTTGGCCGTAGTTGACCATGCCTTCGGGGAGTTCATCGGTCAGTCGCGCGCCGATTCCGGAAACTCGCACTGGACGCGAACCAGTCATTTGGCACATCACGTCGACGTAGTGAACGCCGCAGTCGACGATGGGCGACACGGTCGACATCAATCGTTTGTGTGTTTCCCAAGTGGCACCCGATGACGATTGATTTAGGTTCATCCGCATCACCAACGGTTTGCCCAATGTGTGAGCGATCTCGATGAAACGGTTCCAACTCGGGTGATGTCGCAGGATGTAACCCACAACGACTTTGCGATTGGTCGCCAATGCGGTGGCTGCGATTTCTTCGGCGGCTTCGACGGAATCGGCCAAAGGCTTTTCAACAAACACGTGGCAGCCCGCTTCCAAAGCCGTTGTCACGAAGCGTGCGTGGGTGTCTGGCCAAGTCGAAACGCAAACGGCGTCTGGTTGGGTTGCCTGAAGTGCTTCGTCGAAGTCTTGATAGGTTGGATAGTCGCTGCCCAATTCTTCGTTCAGCTTTGCACCGGACTCTTTGGAACGGGTGCAAATGCCGACGATTTCAAACCCATCGATGGCTTGGTAGGCCAACGCATGAGACCGGCCCATGTTTCCGGCACCGACGCACAAGATGCGAACGCGTTCTTGGTTCGTAGCAGAATCACTCATCGGATTGTTTCTCCCAACGTGGCCGAGGACAAACAATCAGCCGCCGCGTCGTCGAGCAGGTATTGCACGTCGCCGTGTGTTTGCAAGTAGGTGGCAGGAATGGTGGAGCTGATCCGGCCTTCAATGGCTCGCTGGACGATGTCAGCTTTGTGTTCACCGAACGCGAGCAAGCGAATTCGGCGTGATTGCAGAATGGAATCGACTCCCATCGTGATCGCGAGCAGCGGCACATGCTCGATGCCGCCGAAGTCCTTGACCGCATCCAGACGAGTCAAGTCGTCCAGTTTGACCATTCGAGTCCGCGTGTCTCGCGTGGCCCCCGGTTCGTTGAATCCGATGTGTCCGGTGCGTCCGATCCCCAGCAATTGCAAATCAATTCCACCGGACGATGCGATCAGTTCGTCGTAGTCTCGGCAGTACCCGGGAACCGCTTCCAACTCGATGGTTCCCTTGGGGATGTGAACGTTGGCACGGACAATGTCGATGTGATCGAACAGATGCTGATTCATGAAGCGAACGTAGCTTTGCGCCGCGTCCGGTTTGATCGGGTAGTACTCATCCAAATTGAATGTGACCACGTTGTGGAAGGACAATCCTTCTTCGCGGTGCATACGCACCAGTTCGCGATAAACGCGAATGGGAGTTGATCCGGTGGCCAATCCCAAAACACAGTTGCGATGTTGGGAGGCGCGGTGACGGATCAATGATCCGATTTCTCTCGCAACCCTTCGGCTGGCGTCACCGGCGCTTGCCATTCTCAGGACGGACAGCCCCGATGTGGATTGGGTTGGGTTGTTTAACGGCGAGGGACTTTCCAAAGTACTACTCATGAGTGTGTCGCTTGCAAGGCAGAGTTGGTCGAGTGAGAAGAGTGTTGGATCGGAAAGAGAGCCGAAAGTACGTCATCGCCTGGGTGCCCGTGCCCGCGATGTTGTACGAACGCTTCGGCGGCTAGCGTTCCGATGTCAGTGCCCCGCGCTTGGCTGTGTTCACGCATTGCGGTCAAGTACTCGTCGATCCCGTTGTGTGAACGCAACCATTCCAATTGGCTTTTGTGGCAAGCCAGCATCCGTGTTTTGGTTTCGAGTTGTTCGCTGATATCGACGAACGTTGTCGGTGTGATCGCATGGCCCATTCGGTCTTGGCCATCGTGTCCGTCGGTGTAATACAAATAGGGAACTTGCGAACCTTCGATGACCGGTTCGGAAGAGGCATTCGGGGCGGCGTAAACAAAACTCGCCGCTCGTCCGAGTTGGCCAGTGATTTCATGATCGGCGTGGTAGTCCGACATTGGCATGGTGATTACCAACGTCGGTGCGATGCGCCGGAAAATATCAATCGACTTTTGCAATGATTGGCGGTCGTAGACGAGGCGACCGTCCGGTTCGTTAAGTGTGTGGAAAGTTGCACCAATCAACTCGGCCGCGTTGGTGCCTTCGGCGAATCGAATGCGTGCGGTTTCATCGGGGCCATCGTTCATCGATCCGCAGTCACCCGCTGTGACGGACACGATATGAACTTCCCAACCTGATTCCTGCAGACGAATCAGTGTGCCGCCACAAGAGATCTCCGCATCGTCGGGGTGGGCCATGAAGGCGAGCGCCACTTTTCGATCAGGAACGGAGGGACGGGTTGGCATAGCGGGGCGACTCACGGTTGGGGGATGCGATCTGTCGGGCGTCATTCTGCAGACTCAGGGGTGATGTTTCTCCACAATGATTGCCCTTTTGTGGTACTCTGTTTGCGCGGTCACAGGGCCGATTATGAAACTATGCGCATTTTTCCAGGAAGTAATACTTTCTGCGCGCGAGCGTCGCTGGCATGGCGGTGAATGGATCCAGCCGGCAATTTCCACCGAACGGCGTCTCCAACCATTCCATTGCAACGTTCTGACTGACTCGAACCATGGCGTGTTCATGAAAGCCTCCTACGAAAAGCTGGTTCCCAACGACGGCCAATCATTTCGATGTTTTGACCGTGCTTCGTTGCAGTCGCCAGTCAAATGGCACCGGCACCCCGAGGTTGAATTGACCTACATTCCGTCGGGCGTGGGTTCACGAATGGTGGGTGATCACATCGGCAGTTACACCGATCATGATTTGGTGTTGTTGGGATCTGAATTGCCGCACACGTGGGCATCCGACGAATACCGAGGCCAGGTTTACGATTTGCATTCCGCGATGGTGTTGCAATTTCATCCTGACTTCTTGGGGCCCGATTTCTTTCGACTCAACGAGATGGTGGAAGTCCATCGTTTGCTTCACCGTGCCAGTCGCGGGTTGTGGTTCCCGGCAAGGATGGCGGAATCGATCGGTAGCCAACTGATCGATTTGGAAAGGCAGCGGGGAGCGAGGCGATTAGTAACGTTGCTTTCAATCTTGGATCAACTCGCAAGTTGCCCCGAAGCCGAACCTCTAGCGTCCCATCTGTATCGGGCCAGCAACAACGAAGAAGTGGAGACTCGCATCCAGGTGATTTGCGACCACATCACGCACCATCTCACCGATCCCGAATTGACGCACAGCGAGCTGGCGGAACTGGCGGACATGAATGCGTCCGCGTTCAGTCGGTTCTTCAAGCAATCGACCGGACGAACGGTGTCCGCGTACATCAATGAGTTGCGGATCGGGTTCGCTTGTCGATTGCTAACCGACACAGACGATTCGATTTTGTCGATCAGCCAGCAATCGGGCTATCAAAATTTGTCGAACTTCAATCGACGATTTCAGCAACACCGAAAGATGACACCACGTGAGTACCGCAACCGAGTTCGAATCGCGGTTTGAGCGATCGATCTCAGTTGGAAGATTCTTCCTTCGAAATTGCTTGTGTCAGTTTGACCTTCATTTTCAGTGACTTTCGCCGCCACTTCGCCGCTTCTTCTTGGTCACCGCCTTTGAGGAAGGCATCCGACACAACCATGAACGCCTCGGAGAGGATTTTGGGATCTTGCGGATCTTTGGCTTCCTGAATTCGACGCACAAACTCATCCATTTTTTCGCGAACTTCCGGCAACGCACAGATCCTCTCTCCATCTCGCGTGGAACAGCCGAAGACGATTCCCGCCAGCTTGTCGTAGTCGCCAGGCAAGTCCGTTCCCTTGGGAACCAACCGCATCACGATTGAATTTTCGGAGTCGTTGGGGACTTCCATCTTGAAATTCCGGCGTCCGAGCACGATGGGGATCTCGTAGCGATCGTCGTCAACGTAAAGCTCCCAGGTGCCAACAGGCAATTTGATCCTTGCGATGCCATCCTCGTCGGTTTGGTCGATAAATGTCGATGGATAGCGAGGCTGGTTTTGTTGATTTTGGAAGTACGCGAGCAAGTCGGGGGTATCAAAGAAGTCCGCACTCCGCGTTAAAGGTGTGCCGTAAACTTGTGATCCCCAATTGGTCCACGAGACGTTTGGATAGGCGGTCACTTTCACGTCGCGAAGCGGTTTGTCGTCCAGGCTTTTCACCTGGACCCGGCATACATGCAATGATTCCATCTCCAAAGTGATCGGCGTGTCCAACGGCGGATCAAAGATGTGAGGGTGACCGTGACGACTGTTCAGCTTTTGGGCTGCCTCCGGGGAACGGACTCGGTGATTTTCGGTTAGCCCGATAATTTGAATGGATTGATCTCTCGGCCAGCCTTCAATCAGAAAGGTCCCGTCGGCGTTGACAGGGACCCACGATGACCAAGTCACCCGGTCCCGAGCTGACTTTGGCGGAACGGTCATCGCCAGAACACGGCCATCGACGACTGGACGCGGAACATTGTCTGCAAGTTTTCCGGAGACGGCCGTGGCGGAATGAAGCGGAACATCCATCGGCGTGTTTGCGCCAGGGGTGAGTTCGACTTCGAAAATTTCACTGAAGTGCGTGGGTTCCCCATCGACCAGACGAACAAAGAGAAAGTCGCAATCACCGGGGAACAGATTGTCAACGCGGACATGGTCGCCTTGGATCTCCCGGCGGAAACTATTTTCCCAAGAACCGATGTCGGAACGAAGGACTTGGATTTGGTCCATCGTGAAGTCGTTATCTGGCTCGATGAGCGGCCGGATAAGGATGCTTGCTGCCGGCTGCATTTCGATTTCAAAAACGTCGTCGGACGGTACGTCCATGTGAATTGCATCTGCCAAACAGAATGACTCATGTCGAACATGCACAGACACTTGCAGTGTTCGTGATTTTTCGGCGACATCACGATAGAACGGGTACGAGATATACGCGATTCCGTGCTTGTCCGTTCGGGCAGCTTCCGGCTTCATTTCGGAAGCGTCTTTGCCATTGCTGAGCCAATGCCCGTGGCCTTGCGAGTACCGAAGTGCCCACGGAGTCACCACCGCACCTTCGATCGGATCGTCATTGGGATCGGTGACTTGAACAGCAATCGTTTGTGTCGTTTGTTCGCCCACGATGGTGAACAGATCGTTCTCGTCCGCTGAAAGCGAACAACGGTCGGTTACCGCAAACAACAATACAACGGCAGTTAGCAGCGATAATTTCATCACAAGCGGCCCTTGAAATTCGCGAGTTCAGGCGTCAATTCACATGCGATGCCTGCTGAAATCATAGGCGAGCCACTGACTCGACAGTGGAATTGCCGCGATCAGACGAGGTCTTTCTCCAGCCATCTCCAAGCCATGTACTGCATTCTGGGCAAATGGAACGGTCCTTTCCAAAGGTTACCTTTCAGTTCGTTGCTCAGGCTTCCATCGCGGTGCAAGTATCCGAACCACTCGCCGTGTTTGTGATCGGGGAAGTGAGAGTAGGCCCAGTCGTGAGCCTGCCGGTGCCACTGCGCATATTTGTCTTCGCCGGTCAGCAGGTGAGCAAGAAGCGTTGCCAGGATGGTTTCGTTCTGCGGCCACCAGAACTTCATGTCGTGCCAGTACTCTTGAACGGGCAAACCTCGTACATCGACGAAGTACAGGATTCCAGCGTGCTTCTCGTCCCAACCGCGGTTCCACATCCAGTCGAGCATTTGGCAGCCGGTTTCGATCAAGCTCGTGTCACCGCGCAAATGACCTTCCCACATGATGAACCAAGCTCCCTCGATCGCGTGTCCCGGATTGAGCGTGCGTCCGTCGAAATGATCCAGGAGCTGACCGTCGACTCCCACCGTTTCCATCACACACTCAATGTCTGGCTTGAGGTGAAATTCGCGGATGCTGGCGACACTGCGGTCAATCCAATGATCGGCATCCACCAATCCAATTGATTGCCGCAGTTCTTGAGCGGTCGCGATGGTCATCATTGGGAATCCCATGCCTCGCGTTGGCCGAGTCGCGGTGAATTTGGAGCTCGCTTCGACGCTGTTCAAATTGTGGTCGACAAACCGGTTGAAAGCCTGATTCGCTCGCTCGCGGTAGTGAGCTTCTCCGGTGGCCAAGGCAAGTTCGCCATAGGCGATTGCCGCGAAGCATTCCGAGTACGCATATCGTCGCTTTCGAATCGGTTGGCCGTCTTGGGTGACATGGAACCACATGCGGCCATCGGTCGAGTCGTAACAATGTTGCTCCAAGAACGCTGCACCGCGGATAGCCAGTTGCAGCCATTCGTCCCGAGGCTCCACGTTGTTGTACAGTTCAGCGAACAACCATGTTGCTCGGCCTTGTTGCCAAACTCCTTTGTCCGTGTCGATGATGGTTCCATCGCGATTCAGCGAGGTGAAGAACCCACCGTCTTTGTGATCGATGCCGTGTTTGCACCAGAATGGAATGGTGTCACGCAGCAACCCATCTCGGTACACATCGATCAATGCTTGACGTCGCTCAAGATCCACTGGTCAGCTCTCCACCGAAGCGACCGTTGCGGCGGACGCGGACGTGCCTAGCGTGTGAATGGTCAATCCTGCCAAGGAATCTGTTGGCGGTGATGTCAGCAGGCTGGCCAAATAACCCGATGCAAAACAACTCGTGATGCCACAGGTTGTGTAGAGATATCCGTTGACGTCGGTGAATCGCCAGAGTGTGAACATTGTTGCTGCGCCGATGGTTGCACCCACCATCGCTCCGATTGAATTCGCTCGCGTGGTCAATCCACCGAGCACGAAGAGTCCGCCCAAAACGCCCATGAACAGACCGATCACAACGATGAAGGTATCGAACAGGGATTTGATACTCGGGTCGACGAATACCAAACCAAGCAGTGTGCCCAAAACACCAAGTAAGAATGTCAGTGTGCGAGCGGCGATCAAGTAGCCGCGTTCGCTGCGACACAATCTCAGCGGTCGAAAGAAGTCCGTGACCAACGCCGTCGCGGTGGAGTTCATGCTGGTCGAAACAGTGGACTGAGCCGCCGCGAAAACTCCGGCGACGATGAGACCCGCCAATCCGATTGGCATCTCGCGAGCGATGAACAACGGGAAGACTTGATCGGTCGTGATCGCTGGTGATAGCCGCTCGGGATGCGAGTGATAGAAACCATGTAGCGCTGTGCCGATTCCGAAGAAGAGGATCGTCGCGGGAATCGTGAGCACCGCATTGGTCCAAATTGATCGAGCCGCAAGCGATTGCGACGCCGTCGTCATGTAACGCTGGACGACGGCTTGATCGGCGGTGTAGGACGAAAGGTTTTGTCCGATCGCTCCTACCACGATGACCCACAATGCGATTTGCGCGTGCGTGGGGCTGAAGTGCAAATTCGCCAGTCGCATTTTGTCTGCGTCCACGGCATGATCCCAACTGCCGCCAAAGCCGCCATCGGTCCCCATCAGCATCAAGACGATGGCCAGGAGCGCGCCTCCGAGCAAGACGACGGTTTGAATGGTATCGGTCCAGATGACGGCCTCGATTCCGCCAAGCGTGCAGTAGGCAATACTGAGTCCGCCCATCAGCAAGACGGCTTGTTGTGGCGTGAGCGGCGTTGCGACCGACAATGCGAGTCCGGTCAATGACATCACCACCGCCATCCGGAAAACGTGGAACAACGAGAAGCTGAGGCTGCCAAACCAACGAACCATTCGGTTGAATCGTTTCTCCAGGTATTCGTAGGCACTGGTCGCATCAATCCGGCGAAAAAATGGCATTGCTACATAAACAGCAATGAACGCGACCAGTGGAATCGTGAAATTGCCGATCGAGTACGTCCAGTCCTGGGCGTAGGATTTGGATGGGATTCCGGTGAAGGTCACTGAGCTGAGCATTGTTGCGAAGATGCTGCACCCGGCTGCCCACCATGGAATTTGGCTTCCGCCGCGAAAGTAGTCGTCGGTCGTTCGGTTCCGGCGAGCGAAGTAAACGCCAACGCCCAACATGGAAGTTAGGTAGGCAAACAAAACGAAGTAGTTCAACGTGCCAAAGCTGCGTTCCGATTCAGCGAGTTCGATTTGATAAACGGCCGGCGAGCGAACACGTGGTCGTACCTCACCCGATGCGACGATGACCGAATCGCCCCAGTGCACGGCTGTGGTCGTCACGTGGTTAGCAGGACTGGTGCCGGCTTCGGTCCAGGTGTCGGTGATCGTGTGATAGGCGAAAGTCTTCTTTGGGAAACCGGGATGGTCGTCTTTGAGCTGGTCGGCCTGGCCGAACAGGCTGCCGTCGTCGCCACCGAGCACCACAATGTGACTTTGTCCGATGTGAGTTGCCGTTCCTGCCATCACCGATTGCGGGACGTCGGCTTTCTGCTGCCAGGCGTTCGTGCTTGGGCGATACGCCCAGTTGTCCGTCAAAAATTCAACACTTGATTGCGATTGCCGGCGACCGCTGATGGAGTAGAGGCATGTTTCATAGCCGTCATGCTGTGCCGCGGTCACATGCAAGGCACGCGGGGGGCCAGGGAGATCGGCCAGTCTGGCCCAGACAAGCGAAGCTGGATCATCTGATTGGCTCAGATCCAACGCCCACAAATGGGATGTCGTGGTGGAGAGATCACTGCCGGTCTGTCCGCCGACGACGTAGACGCTTTTCCCAATGAGTTGAGCGGATGCATGGACGCAGGGTTCCGGCAAAGCGGGAAAGTCGATTCGTTCGATGAGCCGCGAGGATGGATCCCATCGCAGCAGATAGACGTTGCGGAAAGTGGCGTCGGAATCATTGCCTCCCAGGCAGAGCACACCGTGGTGAGCGGATTCGGATGAAGGAATTGAGACGGAAGCACCGTATCCGGTCAGCCTCGGCAACTTTCCCGCTTCGATCCATTGAGGGCCATCGTCCGTGCTGATCCCTGAGGAACGTGGTAGGACATAGATCGAATCGTGCCAGACTTTGTCGTTGTCCCAAACCGGAGTCGGAAAGTTTGCACCACCAGCCACAATCAACGCTTCCCCATGCACTCCAACAAACGGCCCCGCCACACCGAGCGAATTGGGGATCGGAGGGAGTTCGCTCCATTTCAACCACTCGTCCCTGTCCGGCTGCGCGTGTGAGATCGCTGGCGAAACTGCCATCACCCAGGTCGCGATGCCAATGGCGAGCAAATTCAGCGTGAAGGTCCGCGGATGTCGCAGTCGGACGCGAGGACGCAGCGGGCGATGTCCGATCATGCGTCACTTGGCTTGCTAGAGTCTTCACTCCATTGGAAGAATCCGATTTTTTCGAGCGATTCTCGCAGCGATGCAACCTGCGTTTGCGACAGCGCTTCCAATGGCAATCGGCATGGACCAACGTCGAGGCCTTGCATCGCCAAGATCGCCTTCATTGCAGGATGAAACGGGTAGCGGCCTATGGTGCAGATCATCTCGATGGATTTGGATTGCCACTGGCGAGCGGATTCCAATTGCCCGCTGGCCAATGCCAATGTCATCTGCCGATAGATCTTTGCGGCCAAGTTGTATGTGCTGCCGATCGCGGCGCGGGCTCCGGTTGCGGTCGCGCCCAACAACATCTCGTCACAGCCCCAAACGACATCAAACTTTCGGTTGGATAGTTCCAGGCAACGTTGAAACTCGAACAGTTTCGTGTCGGTGTATTTCAGTCCGACGAGCGTTGGGATGGCTTCATCCGCTTGAGTGAGGAAGTCCACCATGTCGATGCTGGATCCGGTCAGCATCGGAATGTGGTAGTAGTAAAAAGGAGTTTCCGGCGCGGCCGACGCCAACTCTTGCATGCAGAGAGTGAGTGACTGCACGTTGGCAACTTTGAAATACGATGGGCAAGTCGCGGAGACCGCATCGGCGCCGATTTGTTGGGCATGTTTGGCCAGTTCTTGTGCCTCACGCAAACTGTTGTGCCCGACCTGAACGATCACCGGAACTCGACCGGCGGTCGCATCAACAAAGGCCGAGGCCACCAGTTGGCGTTCTTGCGTGGTGAGCGACATTCCTTCGCCGGTGCTGCCGCAGACGTAAAGTCCGGAGACACCGTCGTTGAGCAGTTTCTCGACCATGGCGGGGACGACATCGAGATTGAGATCGCCGCACGCTTTCATTGGGGTGTAGGTTGCGGCGATCAATCCCGATAGTTTTCGGCCGGACATCCGCTGCATCATCAGAGATTCATCGACCATCAGTTCTCCTCCTTGTCAGTGGCATCCGAACCGTTTTGCGATCCCGAGCGTTCCAGTTCGCTCAACGAGATCGCGGTGAAGCTGATCGTTTTGTAGTTGTCTCTCTCAAAGAGGACACCGATCCGACCGTCCTGCATTCGCGTCACACAAGAGTAGGCGAAACCGCCGGCGTAGATGTTCGTTTGGTCAGGCCAAGTTTGACCCTCGTCGTAGCTGACACGAAGGACGCCGTTTTCGCGTTTGGTTTGAGACGCCGGGTTGGCGAACAAGATTCGACTTTTGCCTTCCGACGGCCACGAGTAGCGAAGGATCGATGCTTGGCAGGTGGGCTCAATCAACGTCTGATCGATCTGAAGTTTTGACCACGTTTGACCGCCGTCGTCGCTAACGGCGACCTTGCGATGTTTCGTTGAGCCCTTGCCTTGTGTTCGGGCGTTTAGCATCACACGACCGTCCGCAAGTTCGACCATTTGGACTTCGTTGGCGTGGCCTTTGCCGTCGCCGGGAGCCACGTCGCCAATGTTCCAAGTTTGGCCGTCATCGTCACTGTACGCTGCGTAGACTCGCCAATTGTTATACGGACCTTGGTTGAACGGCATGATGATTCGGCCCTTGTGGGAACCATTCCGCAGGATGATTCCGATGCCTGGACCCGCGGCAACGCTCGTCACATTCTTTTCGCGTTTGACTTGCTTTGAAACGTCATGCGGTGCGGACCAAGTTTGGCCGTCGTCGTCGCTTGTCTGGACAAACGTAAAGTACGAATCAGGTCCGTAGCCTTCTGAAGCCTTGTGTTCGCCGTGCTTGCTGCGTTGATACATCAACAAGACACGGCCGGAATCAAGCACAACGGCTTGAGGATTGTTCAAGGACAGTTTGCCTTGATCGTTCATCAGAACAACGTCGCTCCAGGTGGAACCGTCGTCGGTTGAACGCTTCATGATCATATCGTTGTCGGAATGATCTCCGCCTTGCCGACCTTCGGCAAAAGCGAGCAAGGTCCCGTCGTTTGTCGTGACCAGCGAAGGAATGCGGATCGCGGGATATCCGTCTTGTTTGGGAACAAAGATATCGACGATCTCGCGATTCCCGGTGGCGCGATCGCCAGCTCGGGCGTCGATCGGCAACATCGCGACAAGAAAGCAGCTTGCCGCGAAAGTGGACAGGATTGCCGAGACGAATGGACGGCTGACTCTGCGATGAGGAGGCGCGGGTAGAAGGCGGGGCACAACGAACTCCGTTGAGATCAAAGGTGTGTTTGAGTGGGTAGGGCGGCGAGTGAGCCGTGAGTGTGGATGGGCTTTATAGCACGACGCCGACAGGTGGGGTGCTGCCGTCGGATCGACCGCTGCGTTGTGATTTGAAAATCTTGGGGCCCCCGCGGTGGGTCTGCGTGACATCGGCAAATGATCGGGTCATACTGTTGCGATGAAATCAAGCAAACTTTCAATCCGTCGAATCACGGCCCTTCCCTTTTTCGCGATCGGTACGCTTTGCGCTGGGTTGGTCGGGCCGGCGATGATCGTTTGGAGCAATCAGCCAAACGAGTTGGCCAGCGTTGATACAAAGGCAACTCAGCACGCGGAGAAGGTCTTTCCGCTTGTCACACCTGAGACGAAGCTGCATCGTCGACCGGTCGCGGTCGTCGCGATGGGATCCGGCCGTGCCGTCGTCGCGAATCGCCGGAGCGGGACGCTCAGCTTCGTTGACACGGATTCCTTGCAAGTCGAATCAGAGTATCAACTCGGCGGGCATCCAACCGATGTGGTTCGATCCGGCCAAAGTTTGCTCGTGACCGAACAAGAGGGGCGACTTACAGCGATTGAGGTCAAGGACGGTGAACCTCGCTTGCAGTGGCAAGTCGCGATGCCCAATGAACCGGCGAGGGTTCGAGTAACGAGTGACGGCGAGTGGTGCTCGGTTTGCTCGACTTGGGCGAGACGGGTCACCTTTGTAAGTTTGCCGAAAGCGATTGGGCAATCACCAGAGGTCTTGGCTAACGTTGAGCTGCCTTTTTCACCACGTGAACAACTGTTGCTCCCGGAGCAAGCTCGGTTGTTGGTTGCTGATGCCTTTGGGCCTCGTGTCGCCGTCATTCGTTTGGATGACTTTCAGGTCGAGTCCATCCGTGAGATACCCGGCAACAACATTCGCGGGCTGACGCTTGGGCTAGGTGGCGAGAACGTCTATGTGACTCACGAGTTGATCAACGAGATCGCACCGCCGCGAAGCAGTGAGATCATTTGGGGATCGATGGTTTCGGATGCGACGCGTGAAATATCGATCCAATCGATCATTGATCCCACAGCGAGTCTCATGAGCGACAGTCGTTTCATTGCTGTTGGTAACAACACGCGAGGTGCCGGTGACCCCAATGAGGCTTTGATGCGACACGATGGTCGATTGCTGGTCACGATTGGCGGACTTGGGCAGCTCGGTGTGGTGGAACCCGATGGCGTCGGTGTCACCCGTATCCCGACGGGCAAACGTCCGGTAGCGATTGCGAAGATCTCGGCGGATCGATACTTGGTTGCCAATGAAATGTCCGACACGCTGACCCGCATCGATTTTCATTCCGATGCGAGCGTTGTCTGGAAGCAACCGAAAGTGAGTGGTGAATCATCGCAAGGCGAGACACCGTATTCGGAGCCTGAGTCGTACGCCGAGCAGGAATACAGTGCGAGCGAGTATGAAGAGGAGAGTTACCGAACCGAAGATTATGACACCAGCGACTACGAGTTGGATGGCGACGACGGCGAGTCTGAGGATGCGGGGTATGAGAGCGAATCCTATCGAGCTTCCGATGATCCGGAGGCCGAACCGGTGCTGCCCGTGCGAAAGATCGCGAGCTACCAAATCGGTCCGGACGCATCTGATCGAGTCGATGCGTTGTTTGCGACTGCGACGACAATGAACCTCGGCGTTGCACCGGAGCTGGAGCCGGCTGATCGTGGCGAGGCTCTGTTCTTCGACGCCAGTCTCTCGCGAGGTGGTTGGTACAGCTGTCACAGTTGTCATACCGATGGGCACACAAGCGGATCGTTGGCCGACACGCTCAGCGACGGAGGCGAGGGGGCGCCGAAGCGGGTCTTGTCGCTTCGAGGCGTCGGGCAAACCGGACCATGGGCTTGGATCGGCGACAAGTCGGAGATTGACGAACAAGTCAAACAAACGCTTCGGCTGACCATGCAAGGAAGAAGGTTGAACGATCGCGACGTTTCTGATTTGGTCGCATTCCTGAAATCGATTCCGCCACCGCCTGCCGCTGCTACATCTGGATCGGAGGCGGATCGACTTATCATTGAGAAGGGTCGGCACTTGTTCGAAACATTGGATTGTGTCGCTTGCCACTCAGGACACGTGTTCACATCCGAGGCCACCTATGACGTCGGGCTGGATGACGAACGAGGGACGAAGGAGTTCAATCCACCATCTTTGCGTGGCGTAGGTCATCTCAATGGACTGTTCCATGACCTGCGTGCGTCATCCTTGGAACAAGTCGTCGGCGAAATCCGACACCAATTGCCGAGAGACCTTTCCGATGAGGAGCAGTTGCAACTCATTCGCTATCTGCGAAGTCTGTAGAGACGATTGATCTTTCTTTGTACGGAGTGGCGAATACTTCGCCTTCCGGTTGCGGTTTTCAGTAGAAACTGCATTTGGATATCGCATCCAAACTGATTTCGCGTAAAACGTGTCAGCATGAATTTGGCAGGCGTTGCACCGAAACGGAAAATGCTTTGATCGTACGATCTAGCCGGCTTGAGTCCGCGCGTAGTTAGTTGACCTGTACGCCGGTCCACAGGCGTCGCGCCAGGAGGAACTGTGTTTCCTGGGAACAAAACCGAGAAACAGCTCTTCGCCGACTCGAATGCCGATCAGCGGCGCTGTAAACTGAGCACACGAGTTGCTGCGGTCCACAGTTCGCCAGTCAGTGGTACGCATTGTTTGGTTGGCGCGGATCTCGTCCGCGATCAACTTCGAAGCATCGGTTTGGCTGGGGCGTTCGCGGTATAGCGGTCGGCAAAGGAAAGAATTTGTCGGGTGACCGAATGTGATTGCGTTCCTACGTCGGACATTGCAGCAATTCTGATCGAAACGGCGAAACCCGCCACCAAATTGACGGAATGATTGCTACATGATTGATGTGTCTGTGTCGTGAGTCTGAGGCTCGGCATTTGCAGTACGGATCAAACCTGGATGGTTTTGGCGGAGAATCTGAACGGATGTGATGACAAGGACACAGTTTTTTACCGGGATCCTCGGTTGGACGATCAATCCAGGTGAACGAAGTTAGGCAAATGAATTGATGACACCGAACTCGAAAGACTCCAACCGCGCAAAGTCCGATCAAAGAATCGATGTTGCTCATCAATCCATTGCAAACCTCGGAAGTGCTCTCGATGAATTTGAAATAGGTTTCTTGCGTCTTGAGACCGCGACCATGGTCGTCCAAGACGTCAACAGAACCCTCGCCAAGATGATAGGTCGAGAGGAAAGTGACCTGATTGAACAACCGCTTTCTCAATGGGTTGATGCAGAACAACGGTCCCGATTCATTGGATTCGTAGAAAGTCTTCGCGAAAGTTCGACCAGGTGCGTTGTGGATGAATTTCCCATGACTCACGGCAACAACGCAACGATCTGGTTGCGGTACACATTTGTCGCCAATCAAGTTAGCGATCGACAAACCGATATCGTCAACGCCACGGCGATCGATGTAACTCACGCGAAAGACACTGAAGAAGAGTTGCGATTGGCAAATGACCGATTCGATTCGGCTCAAGCAAATTCTCGAGTTGGCAGTTGGGAGTGGGTGGAGGGTGAACGAGTCGCGTGGTGGTCAAAGCAGCTGTATGATCTGCACGGCATGGATCCATCGCTAGGACCACCCACTTTTGAAGGGTTCATTGAGCTGGTTAATCCGGATGATCGCGAAAAGATAATCGAGGTCAATCGTCCGCCGTTCATTGAAGGCGATGTGCGCCGGTTTGAGTTTTCGAGCAATCCTGCCTTCGGCCCCATACGGCATTATGCTGCCACCGTTTGGTTGACCAACGTCAACGGAAAGATGGTTCGACGAGGGACGACTCAGGACATCACCCAGCCTGTTGCCTTGCGTTCGGCTCTTCAGAAGAGCGAAGAACAGTACCGCGAAATGGTGTTGACCAACGCGGAAGGCAATGCGGTCCTTAACCTCGACGGAAGACTCCTTCAGGTCGACCGGAAGTTCGCCTCGATGCTCGGTCAAGAAGTGGATAGCATCGCAGGCTTGAATCTCTGCCAACTGGCGGAGGCTGAAAGTGCGAAGCTGATCGAAGACCGGATGCTTCATCGAAACAAGTCAGAAGCCCACGAGGTCAGGCTTGCTCACAAAGACGGACATCTGGTGTGGTTGTTGCTGACTTGTGAGCCGCTAATCAACGACTCGGATCAATTCATTGGGATCCAAGCTCACGCCGTCGACATCACGCATCGCAAGCATGTGGAGACGTTGACCAAATTGGCGTCCGAAGCCAAAGAGAAGTTGAAACGTCTGACCATTCGCGAACGTCAGGTCCTTGAGCAGATCGTTGAGGGACGGATGAACAAGGTCATCGCGAACCGGTTGGAGATCAGCGAGAAGACGGTCGAGCGACACCGTTCCAACCTGATGAAGAAGCTTGACGCTCAGAGTGTTGCGGAGCTCGTCAAACTGTCCATGACCGCAGAGATCATGACCGCGTCTTGAATCAGCGTTCTGATTGCACCGTGTTGTCGGTGACGCAGCAACACTCAGGTTCGGTGTCTGACAGTAAGAGTCGACATCTTGTCGGCGGTCTGCCGCAAGAAACACTGAGATGGACCGGAGAGTTCGGTCCAGAAAGCAGGCAAGCTCGGCCAGCATCCAAGGTGACTCTCCTTTGCCCCAAGGCGAGTCGAGTGGATGCTGACCGAGCTTTGCTCTTTGCCCCATAACAGTATCGATCAAGAAACACTATTGAGTAGTAGAGATTTCACAAATTGAGGGGCATCCCCAGGCGGGTGTTCATGTTGAGCGTGCGTGGTAGCGTAGTGTAAGACTTGTCGTGTCAAAGAATGTTCAAAGTGGACGTATGAGTATTTAGTTGTCATGCGTGAGCCACCCATTTGGGAGAAACCTATATTTGAACTGACTGCTGACATTGCTGCCGATTCAGCGAATAGGAAGAGTTGCCAGCCAACGATTTCGGAGCTGCGCGAATACGGAGATGCCGCTTGTTGTTCGGGCCCTCTGGTGGGAACCAAGTCGCCATTAGCCCGGATATTGCATTCGCCTATCGTTGATTTTTGCGGATCGACTGGATAGGGGCACAGGAGCTGATACTGGTCCGTTGGGATGTGGGCATCGCAGACCGCCCCCCCTCCCCCAAGTCGAAATTTTGCTTCTTGGAGTGGTGCTGACCAGGATGATCGTTCGCGTTAGTCGCTGCGGCACAATCGCCTGAGCACTCGATGGAAGACCACTTCGTCGGGACAGTGACTGGCCAAGTGAAAAATCACTCGACGGCATGTTACTCGCACTCGGGCGGCGATCTTAAAAAGACGCAGTCGGATCGTGTCGACGCGCAGGCGCGACTGCTCGCTCCCAGACAGCCCCAGTCGCCGAAGGCCATCCACCAAGACATACGCAAACGATGAGAGCATCAAGCGAAATTGGTTGGCCATGAACTTCGTGCAACTCGTCCGGTCAGCGAATAGACACAACTGCTGTTCCTTGATCCGGTTCTCCATTTCACCACGCTGACAGTACATCGTGCGGTAGAACTCTTCCGGATCGCGGGCGACGCTGCACGCGATGCCGGCATGTTTCAATTGCCGAGTTTGCTTGCCGCCCACCAGCGGACGATGCCACACTTCGTCGACGATGCCTTCACTGCTGGGCAAGTTCGTGACGACGAAACGAGGGTTCGATCCCTTGGCGCTGTACTCCGCCTTGCCGACGACCCAGCGGTGACGGTCCCAACTCTTGCTGGTCCGGTAACGAAACCACTTGAAGCAGACTTGCTTGCCGCCGAAGTGCGATTGTTTGATCCTCGCTCGCGTCATTTCGCACGCGATTTGCCGCACCAAGACGTTGTTTTTTTGAAACCCAAATACATAGCGAACATCGTTCTTGTCGCACCAACGCATCAATCGTTCGATGGCGTAACCGCTATCGCCACGAAGAATGATTCGGGTGTCAGGCCATCGCGATCGAATCTTGCCTACCAATAGCTTGGTGATCGCTCGAGCATGATGCGCCGCTCCAACGCTGCTGGGGCGAAGGTATGAGGTCAGGATCTGATCGCCACAAAAAATGTAAAGCGGTAAGAAACAGTAACTGTCATAGAATCCATTGAAGTGCCGCCGCTGTTGATTGCCATGGACGGTATCGTCGGTGGCGTCGTAGTCCAGGATGATTTCTTCGGGAGGCTCGTCATAGCTATCCAGAAATGTGTCGACGAGGATCTCGTGCATTGCGAAGATCTCTTTGGAGCCGACGCGATTCTCGAACCGACTGTGCGTCGCGGGACTTGCCAGGGGAGCATGCTGGTCGGACTGGTAATCGTTCTGTGCGGGCGTTCTTCCAGCGGCGACTTGGAATGCGGGGTCGTGTCGTAATGCGTCGTGATCGTTGGCGTCTTCGTAACCAGCGGCGATGCCGAAGATACGGCTGGTGAGGATCTCAGCTTGGGGATGCGCGGTGTAGAGCGGATCGCGAGGATCAGAGATGACTTGGTCGATACGGTCAATCAAGCCCAAACGCTTGTCGACTTCGCGAAGGAGTAGCAATCCGCCATCGGACGTGAGCGTGCCTCCTTCGAAATCCACGTCGACTGCTTGTCGTCGGAGTCGTTTCAGTGCCGATCGTTTTCGATTACGCTTTGTCATTGCCGGAAGCCTTGGTTCTTTGGGACTTGAAGTGTGGTAACTCCAATGCCTAACAGAACTAAGGCTTTCGCGCTAGAGGGCCAGTCGAATGAGCGGATGCAATATCCGGGTTAGCGATCGGCGCTATAGCGCAAACCTCGCCTGCCAAGGATGAATTGTCATGTAGCAACTACGCGACAAGAGAGATGGCGTCGCGACGTGACATCGTCGATCGCAACGGCTGCAAGATGCAAAGGCTATAGAGTTGCGCTGCGAAGTCAGCGGGGAACCGCATCGCGAGGGGCAGATCGCGAAGTCGGTTGAAAGTCGAGTTGCGTGATGCCGCTGTTTGCGAACTACTGCTTCATCACGATACCGAAGCTGAGGAAGTCAGCCGACAATCGGTTTGTGATTGATGATCCGGGTACAGCACCCACGCCGGGCAGAATGACAGCCCCCGTGCGAGTGTTTTCAAAGTAGTGCGACCATGCGAGGTTGACGGCAACCTTCTCGTTCAGATTGTACGAACCGCCCATGCTTAGCACGTGTTCGTAGATCAAAGGCGATGCCATGTTGAAGAACGATTCGCTCTCGCGAATCGGATTTTGGTTGTAGCTGTATCCACCTCGCAGAACCAATCGTTCGCCGATCGAACGTTGTGCTCCCACTGCGATCGCGAAGACGCTGCTCCAGTCCAACCCGCCCAGTTTTCCGGTTCCGTCGTAAGTAGCGTCGTCGCCAAAACCGTCCGCGTTGGCGTAGTCGAAGTAGCGGATGTCCGCTGCGAAAAGCCACTGGTCGAAGCCGGTGTAGCCAGTTCCCAGTGATACTACCGAAGGCAGATCGAGATCGCAGGTCAGAGTTCTCGGCAACCCGTTTTCGTCGGCGCCAGTGAACTCAAAAGTCTCCATCCACGCCTTGCTTTTGTAGCATGCACCCAATTGCCAATCCGGCGTCATCAGGAAGTACGAACCCAGCTGAAAACCGCCGCCCCAGTGGTAGCGAGTTGCACGGCCGGACGAATAGGTGTTGTCGCCATTCACAGAATCGAAAACGAATGGTTCGATGCCGACCTGGCCGGTCGTGACCGTTGGTCCAGCAGCAATCGACATTCGTTCAGTGACCGCCATCGATAGGACCGGAGCGATTTGCAAAAAGGACGCTTCGGAAGTGATTTGTCCGAGTCCGGTTGTTTGTGGGGCAAGAACCGGGTTGGTCGTGCTGGATGGAAGACTGGTTTTAAAACCCGCCACTGAATTGACACCCAAACCAAACGTGAAACGAGGGTCCTGCAAGCGATGGGTCCAGGCGAAGTTTGGAACGGGGAACGTCCCCGGCTCTGCATCGGTTGAACCAGTCGTGCCGCCGACGGTGGAGGTCACGTTGTGATCAGCAAACAACAGGTCAACGCCGACTTCTAATTCGGTGTTCTCCATGCCGCTGATCGAGGCTGGATTCCAGTACATCGCGCTGAGTGCACTGATGGGAGCCGCGGTGGAAGCGCCGCCCATGCTGCGGTTGATTGGCCCGGCGGACGATATGTAAACGCCCTGCGAATAGGCGAGATTCGCCAACGAGGTGGCCAGCAGCATTGCTGCGAGCGAAAGAAGTCTCTTGTTCATTCGAATTGCCCCAACGATTGATCATTGCATCTGTCGACTGACCGAACATCTCGGTACCTTCGATCAAATCGACTCAATCGCTGCGACCGGCCTGAAATTCCGTTCAAACCGCTACAGTTTCACAACACGCTCAGAAAACAGCCCCTCTATGCGACGGGTCCGTTTTGTCAGCAATACAACCTGTGAGATGCCGTCTCTAACATTCCGTAAACGACGGAGCTCAGGTAGGTCGGCTCCGGTGTTGTGTGAAACCTTTGTTTCGAGGCGTTTTACTTCGATCCGACAGCAAATTGATAGGTTGCCAGAACGGGATCATCTGACCCGAGGAATTCGCCGACGGTGGTGGATCTGGTTTGCGGTAGATCGCAGGTCAGGAAGAAGTCGGTAGGCGAATTGCTGCCGAAGATGAAGCGTTCGCCCAATTCTTCCATCCCATCAGTGAACTTTTTGATGTCGGGCGAAGGCACGGTTCCTTCCACGACGTTTTCGCGAACAAGATCGCACCACACCAAGCTATTGGGATGTTGCAACAAGGAGGCGATGTCGCTGACGATTTGTTGGTTCTCCTCGCGAGTGAAATACATCGAACAACCTTCGAAGACGACTGCCGTTGGACGCTTGGGGTCGAAGTCAGGGTTCTGCAGCAGGAGTTGCGAAATCTTGTCAACTTTGAAATCAGCCGACATCGAATGCCGCCTCACACTTGCATCGGGTTTCATCTCCGCGATGACTCGGTCACGCTCCTCGAGCATCTCCGGAAGATCCAATTCGAAGAACGTGGGACGTCCGAGCTCTTCATTCATGCGGAACGGACGCATGTCCAAGCCAACGCCAAGGATGACCACCTGTTCGATGTTCTCAACGCTTCGAAGCGTTTCATCGATATGACGGGTGCGTGCGAGGACCATGTCCTTCAATTGCGGCAGCACTCCGTTGAGCCGGTTGGCGAGCAGTTCGCCGTGAGGACCGGCGGCCTGCCGTTCGTGACTTTGATCCACCCGAATGTTCTTGCTCTCCGATGACGCACGAAGGCCAGCGATCATTCGAGCGGAGGCTTTCAGCTTTTGTTTGAAGATCGGCGAGATGCGTGGGTTGGACTTGGTCGGTTTTAATTGAATGGACGGTTGTGCGAAATATCGCATTTCTGCTTCCGCGACCAGTTCCCCATTCGAGGTAAAAACAACCGGCAGAGTGACGAGAACGCGTTTTCCGTTGAAGTAACGCTGCTGGACCGTACGAGCGATGTTCGCCGGGATTTCACATGTTGCCGTCAGGTGACCGGTGCTTGGATTGCGATACTTCACATCCATGGCGGCCAACCACAAAGAAGCCGAATCTTCGTCGTTGCAACGATGGATGCCGGCCAACGGAACTCCACGCAACAGTGTCGTCAGTGCGAGACCACCGGTGTAGTCGGCAGATAAAGAAATCAAAGCCGCTTGATGGGTGCCATGTTGATTGGTGGATGCCTTCGTCAACGGCAACACTGATTCGCAGCCGCCTTCAGTCACGGATGTGACCTTCCACTGCACGGCTTTCAGAACTGGGATGGCGTTGTGCAAGAGCTCCGTCATCAGCTCTGGATTCACTCGTTGCTCATAGTCTTCTTCCCAGCTAACCGCTGGCTTTCCATCCACTGATGTAAGCATGTTCTCTCCAAAGGAGCCTACTGGAATAGCAAGAACGCGTGTTCACCCAAGAACACTGGATCCAATCACTTTGAAAGAACCGGGAACTTTACCAAACGTTCTTTTTGGTTGGCTCGCCTCCAAATCGCCTCGCGACAAGATGGTTATACCAATGGTATGGACACTATTGAGAGTTTTTAGAAAGTCAACTGAAATATTCCGCTCATTTGATTGGTTCGTTGAGAGTGGCACGGATCTGCGCGGTACTGTTGCACGGGCAAAGTCTAGCCATTGCGCAAGGATGATCGATTGCCCAAGGAAGCACAGTGACCAAGGCCCCGAGGTCATGATCGCTTCTTCGCAGTGACGCTTTCAACTATCCAATCGAGGCGAATGTGAGTTCCCTTCCACCTAACGTTTCTGACGCAACAAGCAGTCAGCGGTACAACGTCCTGAAGAAGTTGTCCAACGCGTCCGTTGTTTCGTGTTTCTCCGCAATTGACACGACAACCGGTGGAAAGGTCATCCTGCGCGAGGTCCCCAAACTCTTCTTTCAAGAGCGCGGTTTTCATCGATTCAAAACAGAATCGCGACTCACTTCAGGCATTTACTGCGAGACGTATTCGCGGCCGATTGACTTCATGGTTGGCGAGACCCACCTGCAAGTGGTGTATCCGTACGTGGAAGGAGTCAGCCTGGCGCGGCGGTTTCGAAAGCGTCCGCTGACGGCAACCGAAGCGATGCTTTTGGCCAAAGATTTGTTTGAAGCCCTCGAGCAGATCCATCAGATTGGGTGCATTCACAGGGATATACGCCCGTCCAATATCATTGTGCGTGACGACGCACGTTCGGTGCTGTGTGGTTACGTTCCGTTGTGGTGCCCGGAACTGTTTGGCAAAGACGATTTGTTGGCTCGCGAGTGTGCGACTTATACCTCGCCAGAGTTGTCCGGCATTATCGATCACGATATCAGCGAAACATCGGACCTCTATTCGGTTGGGCATGTTCTTTATGCCGCGTTGACCGGTACACCGGCTTTCGCGGGCGACGTCAGCGAAATCTTATACCGGCACATGACCGCGGACCCGGATGCCGGATGCTACCCAGATGAGACACCGTCGGTCGTCATCGCCTTGGTTGAAAAGCTTATCCGGAAGGAACCTCGCGATCGTTATCAGAGTGCATCCGCGGTGCTCGATGACGTGAAGACAATTCTTCATCAACTGAAGACTGGTGGCGTCGCAGATGACTTTGTTATTGGAAACACTGACAAGCGGACCGTGCTAATTGACCCCGCCTTTGTGGGTCGCGATGAGCACGTTCGGACGCTTGAGAAGTCGTTGGACAATGTCCTGGATGGACGCTCCGAACGCGTGTTGCTGCGAAGCGAATCGGGGATGGGAAAAACCCGATTGCTAAACGAAGTCTCACGATTGGCTTCACGAAAACGTTTCTTGGTCTTGCGTGGACGATCGCTGCCGGATGCAAATCAACAGCCTTCGGCGATCTGGCTGCAGGCGATGGATCAGCTGGTCAAACACTTGACCAATGACCCCATCATGCTGGAACGCACTCGCGAAAGAATGGAGCCTTATCGGCAGGAAGTCACGACGGCTTTGCCGGCACTTGCGAAGGCTTTTGGATGGGGCAATGCAAAGCTTTCTGGGCCGGATGAATTCGGGCAGGGACGAATCGTTTCCGCGTTCCGAACCTTGTTCACTGAATTGGGGACTCCTGATACAAGCGTGATGATCACACTCGATGATTGTCAGTGGATGGATGACCAATCCTTCCGCATTTTACAAGCCATCTGTGAGTGCCCCGCTCGTCACCTTTTCCTTTTCGCGGTGACTCGTCCCAGCGAGGGGATGTGCACTCGACTCAACGACGATTTGAGTTTCCCCGTCAAGCTCGAGCTCGGCCCGCTCACCGACCAAGCGGTTCAACAGCTTGCCGAATCGATGGCGGGCCAGCTTCCGACCGAAGCGATCGAGGTGGTTCAGCGTTTTGCCGGTGGCAGTCCCTTCATGGCCTCCGCGATTGTGCGTGGTTTGGTCGAGTCCAGTGCGCTTCGTCCGGCTGACAAATGTTGGGTGGTCGATGATGCAAAGTTGTCGAGTTTCCAAGCAGCCGATGATGCCAGCGAAATTCTCGTCGACCGACTGACACGACTCCCCGTTGAAACCCGTGAGTTGCTGACCGCCGCCGCGGTGATTGGTCGAGACTTCAATCTGGAAGTCGCGGCCGATTTGGTTGGCATCCGACTGGCCGACGCGCACCGCGCCATTCATCCGGCTCGAGTCCAGAGATTGGTATGGAGCCGGCCCGATCGCGTGTTGGCTTTTGTGCACGACAAGATTCGCGAGTCAATCTTAGAAGAATTGAGCGCCGATCGTATTCGATCGATGCATGGCCAAATTGGACAGTACTACGTCGAACATGAGCCTCTTGAGTTCTTCAAGTTGGCCTACCACTTCGACGCCGCGGAGCTACATGAACAGGCATTGCCGTTCGCTTTGAGAGCCGCGGAAATTGCCAGAAACAGTTTCTCGCTCGTCAGTGCAGAAGAGCAGTTGCGGATCGCAACTCGCGCGATTTGTCACGCTGATCGATCCAAGCAGCATCACATCGAAATGATGATGAGCGATGTGTTGATGCTGCAGGGCGAATATGACAAGTCGGAAGCGTGGCTCGACCAAGCGTTTGAAAGTGCACAGACCGATACACACAACGCTCGCGTGCTTCTCAAACGAGGTGAACTGCACTTCAAGCGAGGCAGTAAGAACCTGGCTGTTGAATGCTTCGAGGCTTCTTTGCGGCAACTGAAGCAACCTGTTTGCAACAACCGGCTGTCTCTGATGGCTCGCATCGCACTGGAGGCGGGGCGTCAGGTTCGCAACTCTTTGCTGCCCTGTTTTGTTGGGCGCCGATGTGGTCAGCCGTCTGAAGAAGAGCAAATGTCGTTGTCGTTGTACAGCCAGATTGCTCATGCCTATTGGTACACTCGCGACAAGTATTACACCCTGTGGGCTCACTTGCGTTCCATGAACGCGGCCGAACGTTTTCAGCCGACTCGCTATTTAGCGCAATCGTATTCCGAACACGCGCCCGTGATGACGTTGCTGCGATGGGAAAAACGTGGGGTCGAATACGCGCGACGGTCGCTGGAGATCCGCAAGGCATTCAATGACGTTTGGGGACAGGGGCAAACTCGCAACTTCCTCAGCATTTTGTTGCTGTCGTTTTCACGATACGAACAGTGTGTGGAACAGGCCGGCCAAGCGGTGAAGATGCTTGAACGCACGGGTGATTACTGGGAAGTGCACATCGCTCGCTATCAACTGGCGGCATCGCTGTATCGACTGGGGCGACACAAAGAGGCGCTCGAGCAATCACGAATCAACTTTGAGTCCGCGATGAAACGCGGTGACTATCAAGCGACGGGCAATATCATCGACGTGTGGGCTCGTTCGACCAACGGCGACATTCCTGAAGAGATCATCGAAAACGAACTGGCTCGAGACTTGGCTGATTCCCAACGAATGAGTCAGGTGTTATTGGCGAAGGGTGTTCGCGAATACTATCAGGACCGTTTTGCTGAAGCGGTCCAGTCGTTCTCGCGAGCAATCTCCGTCGCGGAAGACACGCGTGTTTCAAACACCTACGTCAGTCCGGCATACCCGTGGCGCTGCACCGCCATGCGGCGACTGTTGGAAACCTCGGTCCCGAGAAGTGCTCAACGTCGTCGGAAAGCGATCGGCGAATTGGGGCGAGCCACGAAATCAGCCGTTAAGGTGAGCAAGCAATTCACCAACGAAATTCCTCACGCGTATCGTGAACGCGGTGCTTATCTGGCCTTGGCCGGAAAGCTTCGAGCGTCACGGGTCTGTTTCCAAAAGAGCTTGCAGGTTGCGGAATCTCAGGGCGTGGTTGTCGCTCACGCGAAAACCATGATCTTGTTCGCTGAATACGCGGCCGAATTTGGATGGCCGATCGATAGCGATGCGATCGAAGAAGCTCGCGGAACATTATCGGAATTGGAATGCAGCGACTACGACGTCAACGAAGGCGGCTCGCTTTCGTTGGTCAATCGGTTCGACTCGTTGCTAGCCTCAGGAAGACGTATCGCGACAAGCGTACTGCCAGAACAGATCTATCAAGAGGTTCGTCGTGCGGCGACGAAAATTCTTCGCGGTGAGCAAGTCTTCTTGATCACTCGAACGGAGGATGAGCGGCTGAACACTGTTCCATCCGGAATGCCGTTTGATCCCGCAATCGTCATCGAGGTCGATCGGACTCGGCAAACCGTTGTCACCGACGTTGAGAATGCGGTGTCCAATGGCATCGCAACGACCAAGCAAGGCACGTTCCTATGCAGTCCGGTGGACGTGAACGATCAGACTGTTTCGTACCTCTATGTCAGCAACGAACGATTTAGCAATCTCTACGACGACGATGAGATCCGTATTGCTGACTATCTGACATCCGCAGCGGGTGCTGCGATGGAGAAGGCGAATAGTTTCCAGCAGCTTCAAGATTTGAACCTGAATCTGGAGAAGAAGGTTCACGAACGGACAGAATCGGTTGTTCGGCATTCGAAAGAACTCGAATTGACCGCTCAGCAATTGACCGCGACCAAAGAGAAACTGCAAGTTGCGAAAACTGCGGCTGAAGCAGCCAACCATGCAAAGAGCGAGTTCTTGGCCAGAATGAGCCATGAGATTCGCACGCCGATCACCGGCATCTTGGGATTCACCGAGTTGTTGTTGCGTGGTGTGGTCACCGACGACGCGGAACGTGAATCGCATTTGCAAACCATTCACTCCAATGGCTTTCATCTGTTGAATCTGCTCAATGACATCTTGGATATTTCCAAGATCGAAGCGGACAAGATTGAGACCGAGCGGGTGCTGTGCAATCCGAGTTGGATGGTCCAAGACGTGATCGCGTCGTTGCGTTCCAAAGCGATTGAAAAAGATATCTCCCTTGAAATTCGCGTCGATAGTGATTTCCCCGAAGAGATCTACAGCGATCCGACGCGACTGCGCCAAATTCTCACGAACCTCACCAGCAATGCGATCAAGTTCACCAACCAAGGTGGCGTGACGATCTCGATCAGTGCCGTTGGTTCGGGTGACGCAGGCAGCAAGGTGAAGATTGTCGTGGAGGACTCCGGTATCGGCATGACGGAGGAGCAAACCGCCTTTATCTTTGAACCGTTCAAGCAAGCGGATGTTTCGACCACGCGGGAATATGGTGGCACCGGATTGGGGCTTTCCATCAGCAAGCGTTTGGCGGAGGCTCTCGACGGAACGTTGGAAGTCGAAAGCAAGCGAGGTGTCGGAACGCAAATGATTTTGGACTTTAACATCGAGTGCCCGTCGGGTGTTCGAATGCTGAGTCCTGCTGAAGTTCTGTTGCCCAGCAATGGTGTCAAAGACAATCAGTTCGACGTGGTTGATTTGACGGGGGTCCGTGTGCTGGTAGTGGATGACTGCGAAACGAACCGTCGATTGCTGTCGTTGTTGTTGCAAGACGCGGGAGCCGAGGTCGAAATTCGATGCAACGGTCGCGAAGCCGTCGATGCACTGCGCAGCGAACCGTCAATGGTTGACATCGTTCTCATGGACATGCAGATGCCAGTGATGGATGGATACACCGCGACATCGGCGTTGCGTGAACAAGGGTTCAAGGCACCCATCGTTGCTCTCACCGCGAATGCGATGACCGGTGACGAAATCCGTTGTCGTGAAGCTGGATGCACGGACTACCAGACCAAACCGCTCGATCTCAACGCACTGCTCCAGTGTGTGGCCGGAAACACAGTTGGCGGAAACGGTGACACGCCGAAGGTTGGCTCCATCGATGAGTCCACGCCAATGATCGATGAGCCAACGCCTGCGATTGTGGAAGCAATGCCATCGATTGAGATGGATTCGCAGTCGCAAGTTGAAGGCGAACCGCTTGTTGTATCGAGTGGGGGGCTTTCACACGAACATCAGGAACCCGAAGTAAGTCCGAACGCGGAACAAGAACCATTGAACGAAGAAGCTAATTCAAAGAAGGAAAAGATCTTCAACTACCATTGGCTGCATGAGTTTGCTTGCGATTTGATCGACCAACTTGACGAAACGATGCCGAGCATCATCAACGCCTACGATCGCGGCGATTTGGAGCAAGTCGGCAAACATCTGCACCAGATTCGTGGCTCCGGCGGGACCGTCGGTTTGCTGCAGCTGTCTGAAATTGCTGCCCAAGGGGAATCGGCGATCGAGGTTTCCGAATGGGAAACGCTGCGAAACACACTGACCGAGCTACAAAACTACGTCAGTGAAGCGATCCAGGAAAAGAGCTCGTCTTCGGACAATGCTTCAACCGGTTCGCTCGACGCCTCCACCGACATCAGTGGCTAGGCCTGGATCGATACGTAGCGACAATCACTGTTCAAAACCTCGATGATTGAGGTAGATTGTCTTGCTGATTTTGATATCGCATCCAATCAGGCATCGATCCCATCTGCGTCTTTTGGACGGACTTGCGTCATCTGCCAAAATTGTTCGCGAGTTCGTCGCAAGGTATGCCGGCTGCGTGTACACCTTGCCAATTGCCCGAGCCGAAGGCGGAATGAAACGTGAGTGTGCTGAACGACCGATCATCGTCTGCGGTCGTGTGCGAGTCAACACAACGAACCTCGCAACGCTCGAGCGGCGACAAGCTCAGCCTATGCTTCGCGATGGTGGCACTTGCGGTAGTGCTCGGATGCAACCGATCGAAGAACAACGTTGTCGAATCAGATGATTCACCGGTCGTTCAAGCTGACTCCACCGCTGATACCACGCGTCCAGGTGTCGATGACAACGATACGCGAGTGACTCTGACGGCCTCACAATTGAGGCCGGTGATCGAACTGGAAGAAGGTTTTGTTGCTTCGGAAACCTGCCTGCAGTGCCACGCCGACGAACACCAATCCTGGCACGCGTCGTTTCATCGAACGATGACACAGGTTGTCAGCGTCGAGACCGCTCCGAGTGCCATCGCGGACGGCGAAGTTGTCGTTCAAGGAAAACGATACCTGTTCGAGCAAAGTGGCGATTCGTTCTTCGTGACCTACTCGGATCCGTTTCGAGGTGGCATGACGATGCGTCGTGAGCTGTTGTTGATGACAGGCTCGCATCACATGCATGTGTTTTGGCACGAATCAGACCGACCCGGAACGCCAGCTCAACTCGATATCGTCTATCTGATCGAAGAAGACCGTTGGATTCCCCGTGACTCGAGTTTTCTTCAACCTCCGGATCATCATGCTGGGTTGGAGCTTGGGACCTGGAATCGGACATGCAGCCGGTGTCATTCAACGCACCCTCGAGAACGTTTCAACGCTGATGCCCAGGATTGGAGCACTCGTGTTGCGGAATTTGGGATCGCCTGCGAAGCCTGTCACGGCGAAGGTCGCGGGCACGTGCTTCGACATGCCAATCCCGAGAACGATGCCGCGTTGAGTCAAGTTTTGGCGGAGTCGGAGAATGACGCCGAGACGAAGTCGGACGATTTGATCGTGAATCCCGCAAAGCTTTCCAAACAAGCATCAGCGGATGTTTGCGGCCAATGCCACAGCGTTTTCACGCCTGATTACGAAGTCGTCGCGTTGAAGGACTACGAGCAGAACGGCAACCCGTTCCGACCGGGAGATATGTTGGACGATCTCGGGTTTTCGAAGGTCGTCCGAGCGTCAGCGGAGCATCGAGAATCGGAGGCGTTTCAGCAGTGGTCCAAAATGGAAGACGTCGGCGGTGCATTCTGGGCAGATGGAATGCCTCGGATTGCTGGGCGTGAGTACAACGGGTTGATCGAGTCGGCTTGTTTCCAGCACGGCGAGATGACGTGTTTGTCCTGCCACCAAATGCATCCGGCGACAGGGGACGACAAGGATGCAACGCCTCAATTGACTGAATGGCGAAACGATCAGTTGGGCGTGGGCATGGCGGGTGATGACGCGTGCCTGCAGTGTCACTCGGAGATGGGCGATCAGATTGAGATGCACACGCATCACGCGGCAGGATCCCATGGCAGTCGTTGCATGAATTGCCACATGCCTCACACCACCTATGGATTGCTCAAGACCATTCGCAGCCACCAGATTTCCAGTCCATCGATCGCAGAGAGCCGACTCACGGACCGCGCGAATGCGTGTTCGTTGTGTCACCTCGATCGCGGCTTTGATTGGGTGTCCGGACACTTGCATGATTGGTATGGGCAGGAGATTCCAGAACGCACGAAGTCCGAGTCCGATGTTGATTTGTCGACATCCGCGTTGCACTTGCTCAGCGGCGATGCGGCTCAGCGTGCGGTGCAGGTTGCAGCGATGGGATGGAAACCGGCGCAGGATGCATCAGGAACTGAGTGGATGGAGCCCTATCTGCTTCTTGCGCTGAACGATCCTTACGACGCAATTCGCATTGTCGCGGAGAAGTCGTTGCGTACGCTTCCCAACCGTATTTCAGAACCAATGGATCCAATGGCACCTGTTGGGGAACGCATGGAGGCTTTCAATGACGCGATTGAAGCGATCGACGAGAGTTTGAAGATGGAACCTAGGCCTTCGGTTCTAATCAACGAAGAAGGGCGATTCGATTTTCTGCGAGCCAGAGCGTTCCTCGAACGAAGGAACCATCGCCCAATTCATTTGCGAGAATGATCCTGTCGTGACCATGGGGCGACCGATTCTTGTTCGATCACCAAGTAGCGATGGTTGAGTGGAACGTTCTCAATGATTTGCTCTGTCCCCGAGGGCCACTGGATGGTGACCGTGCACGGGCCAACTGAATTGCCCAGTCCAAAATCGAGTGCCGCTTCGTTGCTGGTCAAGAATCCTCCGTTGATCATCCAGTTGGTCCAGCGATTCGCGCCGGATTGAACCTGGACAGTGGCTCCGACTGCGTCGCGTTCGCTGTTCGTTCCAACCAATTCCAACTGCAGCCAGGATTGCTGGTCGGATTCGTTTCTCAACAGCTCCATCGGTTGATCCAGATGGTTGCCCACGACATCCGGCATTCCGTCTTGGTCCCAGTCCAACACCGCGAGAGCGCGGCCGAGAGTCGGTTGCGACCAGAATCCATCAGCTTGTCTCAAGTCGGCGTTGGATGGACTGGAGACCAACTCGAAGTGATCGTTGTGTCCTTGATAGAGTTGCGGCAACATTCGAAAGGGGACGCCTCGGTGCGTGTGATTCACAATGTGTCCGTTGAGAACCATTAGGTCAGGACGTCCGTCGCGATCAAAGTCGGCAGCTTGCGTTCCCCAGCCCACCGTTGATTTGCTGGATTCGCGAATTTTCCTGGGGCGACTGGAGTGTCGAAAGATCGCATCGTTACCCTGAAGGTACAGGTCGGCTTCTTGGTCCCAGTAGTTGGTGACGTGCAGGTCGGGGAGACCGTTTCGGTCAAAGTCAGCAAGCGTGAGTCCCATCGATCCATGTCGACCACCTTGTTGGCTCGTCGCGATGCCCGAAAGGTAAGCCGTCTCTTCTGCTTCCCACTCAAAGGATTTCGTTTGGCCGTTGTTTTCGGGTGTCAGCTGCGAACTATTGGCCGCGTTTGATTGTCGATTTTGCCAGAACAAATTCGCATCCCCGTCATTGGCGATGTAGACATCGTTTCCGGATTGGGCATTGAGATTGCCGATGATCACCGCGAAACCGTGACCGGCGATTGAATCAGACGCGACCGCACGATCGGCTTCTGTTGACGAATGAATGGATTGGAATTCGCCGGTGGGATTGAGCGATAACCACCGATCCGCGGCGGGTTTGAATCGACTCGGGCCGCAGGCATCGTTGTCCGGCACGCAGGGAATATCGAATGCGGACGGATCATCGATGTAATTCACCTCAATCAACTCAGGTAAATGATCGCCGTCCAGGTCTCCGCAGGCAATCGATGTTGTCCACCGATCGTTGCCGACGCTGTGTAGCTCGCCACGCGAGAACGTTCCGTCACCGTTGTTGAGAAGAATAACGTTCTGACCAATGTTCGCGATCAACAAATCCGGGAACCCGTCCTGATTGGTGTCCGCGACCGTGATACCTTGACCGTATCCGTTGTCAGCAGAATGCGACGCTGCAGTGACATCCGCGACTGAGGTGGATGAAAGATTTCGGAACAGTTGGTTCGATTTGCCTGACTGCCGAGTGAGTGCATCTTCGCCGGCTTGAGCACAGTAAAGATCCGGCCATCCATCGCGATCAAAGTCGATGACTCCGATGCCGCCGCCCGTTTGTTGATGCAAGTAAAATTCGTTGTCGGCTTGATCGTCGCCGTTGTCGTATTGAAAGTGAAGCTTCAGGTCCGAAGTGATGCCTCGGAAGCGGATGGGTGCGGGAACGGATGAAAGCTTGCTCTGTTCGGACGAAATTGGTTGATCGGTTTCGGGCGACTGCGAGTCGCGAAAGTCTGGCATTGGCCAATTTGAGAGCTTTGCTTTCGACCAGGGGACGGTTGAGTCGGCGTGTGACTCATTGGCTGCGGATTGCTCTTTCAATCGATCTCGTTTCAGGTCCAGAGCAGCTTTGTCGCTTGGTTGATTGCCGGTCTTGGCAACTGCGATTTGCTGCCACGCGATCGATTGCCATGGACGTCCCAGTTTGTCCAGCAAACTCGCCATTTCGCGATATTGGGCTGGCGTGCCGGAGGCCAATCCAAAGATTTTTGCCAGTTCCGAAGTTCGTTCCAACATCTCAAAATGCCGCATCGCTTCGTCAGCCCCGTCAATTTCTCCGATCTGACGGAATGATCGAGCCATCGAGACCAGCGAATTGCGATCGGTCGGATCAAGCTGAAGAGCCTCCCCAAAACAACGAATCGCGGCGGGATGTTCTTCTCGACTCTGTGCGAGTTGCCCAATCGCGTACCAATATTCGGGTTCAGACGTGATGCCTGGTGGCAAGTCCTGCCGCCACTTTGCGACGGCGTCGAAATTCCCTAGGTCGGCGAGTATCCGGCCTTGGAAAGCGGCGACCGCTGTGGAATTTGGATATTGCTGTCGAAGCTTCTCAAGTGATTCGCTGGCTTCCGACAGTTCGCCTTGGTCTCGCTGTCTTCTCGCGAGCGACAGCTGTGCGAGTGTTGGTTTTGAGAAGTCTGGGGCGGGCAGGGTTTCGTCAACGAACGCATCGCCCAGCGTGATCATCGAGAAGAGTTCCCGTTCACTGGCTTGGCCTTCGCGGATCATTGGTTGCAGAACTCTACTGGCGGCAACTCGATGACCTGATTGATTCAAAATTTCGACCAGACGATGACGGACTCGAGCGTCATCCGGTCGATCCTGCAAGCGACTTTGCAATAGATCGATGGCGGCTTCGTACGCATCGGCTTCGAGATAAAAGTCAGCTGCGACCAATGCTGCCGTGGTCGCGCGGTCTTGGCTTTCAAATGGGATCGAAGCGAGCAGCTCCGCCGCGGCGACGTTATTGCCCATCCGGTGCTGAATCTCAGCCTTCAGCCGCAACACCTCTTGATCGTCCGGATTGCTGATCAGCAGTGGCCCAACGATCTCGTTTGCACGCTCAACTGAGCCGAGTTCAAGTTCTTTCTTAGCCAATGCGATTTGCTCGTCCGTGTCTAAGTCGGTCGTCTGCTTGACTGCTTCTTTGAGTTGCTGTCGCTTTCGAAGCTTGTCAAAGTCGGATGGCTCGGAACTGCAACCGGCAATTTGCAGGCACAACGCAAACAGAAGGATCGCTTCCGTTGGTCTGCCTTGAAACCTCGGTTCATTGCACATGCTTGTTCATCGGAATCGGCTGAGCAATTCCCTCCGTCAACAGGTAGTCGCGGCCCGCTTCGAGTTCTTTGAATGATTGGCTGTGCCCTGAAGGCCATTGCACAACGATGTCGGCGTTGTTTGATGCATCCGGCAACGCGAATGAGAGCCTTCGTTCGTTGCTGCCCATGTAGCCATCTCCGGCGGTGAGTTGGAGCGTGCGTTTATCTCCCGCTGATTGGACCTCAACAGTGGTCCCAATGGCGTCTCGATGGCCCGATGTCGCTTGGAACCGCAGCCCTATCGATTCTGAGGCAACTTCGGATTCATTGATCAACAAGGCGACGGGTTCGTAGAGATGCGTGATTAGAACGTCCGTTCGTCCATCCAGGTTTGCATCGAGAGTCACCAACGCTCGGCCGAGGTGCTCGCGTTCGAAGTAGTCGCCAAGGGAAATGTTTAGTTGTTCCTGCCAGCGTCCGGATTCCAATCTGGTGAACAGCTGCGGGGGCATCTCGTAGCCGATGTCCGTGCGGCCGGTGTCGCTGACGTGGCCATTGGTGACCAACAGTTCCATGGCTCCGTCCGAATTGAAATCAGTCCACGTTGTTCCAAAACCGAGCTGGTCCAAGGAAGGTTCGTACAGTCCAACCGCGTGCGTTCGGTCTTCCCAAAGGCCGGGGGCAACTTGCTCGTAGTAAGTGTTGTGTTCTTCGGCGAAATGGGTGAGGAAGAAGTCGAGGTCGCCGTCGCCATCGGGATCACCGGCGGCCATTCCCATCGAGGCTTGCGAATTGGACTGCCCGCTCATTGCCAAACCGCGAACGGTGCCGAGGTCCGTCAGTCTTGTTGTTGCGGCTGCGGTTGAGTCATCGCTTGCAACGCTCGACGTCGACCACAGATGATTGACGGACATGTCGTTGGCAATGAATAGGTCGAGCCCCGGTGTTTCATCGAGTTGTCCCGCGATGATGCCGAGTCCTCTGCCAATGTTGGTCGGCTGCATCCAATCACGGCTGACGTTTTTAAATTTGCCAGTTCCATTGTTCTTCCAAATTCGGTCGGCACTGGCTTCGAATTTCAGAGGCGGGCAGCTAGCCAATTTGCCCGTCGCGTCGCTTCGGCACAGTGTTTCGTAGGGAGCTTTGCCGCCGCAATAGTTGACCTCGAACAAGTCAGCATTCCCATCGCCATCCATGTCAGCGATGACGGCGGAGGTGGTCCATTCGGTTCCAACCAAATTCATTTCTTCCGTTACGTCGCTGAAGGTGCCGTCGCCGTTGTTTCGGTACAGACGATTGCGGCCGATGTTCGCATCAAACAGATCTGGAAAGCCGTCGTTGTTGTAGTCACCTGACGTGATCCCTTGAGCGAAACCAGTGTCGGCGTAACCGCTAGCCGATGTCGAATCAAAGAAGTGACCGTCTATGTTTCGAAACACACGATTGGGGCTTGAGTTGCTTTGCATCGGCGCACCGTCAAGGTTGGCGATCGCAACGTCGGGCCATCCGTTCAAATCGAAGTCGAGCACCGCGGCGCCACCACCGGTGCTTTGATAGATCCAGTGCCCTTCCTTTTCCGCCTCGGGTGCCAGAGAAACGGTGTGCAACAAACCTCTTTGCTTTGCCTGTTCGGCAAATCGAACCGGCGATTCTTCCATTCGGTTCGCGATTGTACGAGCGTTTCGAACATCGGCGTCCCACGTGACCAAGGGCATGTCGCTGATGTCGATTGAACTCGCCACGAGACTGGCTTCGGTTTGCCACGGAGAGTCCGGACGCAAACGAGCTCGTATCGCGAGGTGAGCTTGATCGATGGTGGCGACTGGATCCTCCGGTAGCGATTTCGCGAGGCTGGTCCAAGCTTCCGCTTCCCACATCCTGCCCAAGTCAACCATTTGGTAGGCGACCCGGAGAGCGGCGATTTGTGATTTTGAGTTGCGTTCAAGAAACGTCTTGACCGCGTCATTCAATCCGGCAATTTGGTCGAATCGTTTCGCCACTCGGTTGGATTCGTCTTCATGGCCGATTTGCCGCAGGCCGGCCTGTAACTGCGAGAGCGTCGGTCCATGGTTCGATTGATGCAACCGCGACGCTTCGGTAAACGCGCGAACTGCGGCGGCATGATTCCCGGTGTGGTTCGACCAAATGCCAGCGGCGGTCCAGTACTCCGGCAGAGTTTCCAGGGCCGCGGGTTTGTTCGTTGCCCACTCGACCAGATCCTTTCGCCGGCTGGCGTCGCTTGGATCAGCGATGGCCAACGCAACCAATGCGCGACCTTGCAGTGCCCACGCCGGGAGGAACTCAGGATGCCTTTTCAAAACGGCTGGCAGACGCTTCGAAACTGCTGACCAATCTTGCTTTTCGGCGTCCAGTTTCGCGAGGGCGTAGTGGGGGCGAAGGTCTTCCGGGGCGCGATCCAGGAGCTTGTGGCAAAACTCGGGATCAGGTTGAACGCGATCAGGGTTGGCCAATACGACCAAGCTTTCTTCGTCTCGAAGGTTATTCTGGATCAACCATTGCAATGGTTTGACCGCGTCATGATTGAGACCGAGTACCGTGACGAGCCCCGCCAGGTCATACCGTGGACGTTCCAGGTCGGGGTGCGCTGAGATGGTCTGCTTCAGGATTTCGACCGATTCATAGGCGTTCGCGGTCGCCATCAAATTCTTCGCCAGTTTGTCTAGCAATGCGTAGCCGGGTTGCGGCGTTTGCTCGACCGCGTCGCGATACCACTGAATGGCTTGCGGGGTATCGCCCTGGCGAGAGGCGATGTCACCCACCAGTTCCATCGCTTTGGTGTCGGATGGATTCGTTAGCAGGTGTTCGCGAAGGGAACGTTGTGCGTTTGGGAAGTCGTCGATGCGAACCGATTTCACCGCCTCGCGGTAATGAATACCGGGTGCCGCAACGTTATTCGCGGGAGGCTTGGCCGGTTCAGAGTGAGTTTCCGGTGGAGCGGTAACGGATTCACCCCCCGACCCATTGCATCCCAAAAGAAGGCAACACGCGAGGCAGTTGCCAAAAACGTTGAGGACAAGATAGGTTCGACTCACTTTGGACTCAGAGATACCGAGTTGATTGGGGCATGTGGAAGCGGGACGTCAGATCGCCAATTGACGCCGCCAAGTTTCGCGACATGTCACGACGCTGGAACGCCTCGATGAGGCCGTTTTGAAGGACGCGTTTTGCAATCGGCACTGCGTTCGAGCAGCGATACTTCTAAGATAGCGGATTGGCCGCCGCCGATACTCCACATCGACATCCCTTTTGCACGACACAAATTGATGAAGTTTTCTTCGGTTCGATTCGATCGCACGCTCTCGCGTCAATCACCTATCGTTGTCTTGGGAATCGCATTGTCCTTCATGGGCGGATGTGGTGGTTCGGGGACGGAAAAAGATTCGCCAAACAGTCAGCCGCCGATTGCTGCTTCGACGGACGAACCGGCTCCCCAAACATCACCCGAGCCAGTTGCGGAGCCTCCTCGAGTCGACACGGCAAAAGAGTTTGACGAATTGCTTCGGACTGCGAAGTTTGCCGACGCCGAATCACTCTTGAAGAGTGCAATCGAGCAAGATCCGGATGACATCACGGCGCGTCGTCTGATGGCGCAAATGCTGAGTGCTCAAGGGCGACGCATCGAGGCCAGTTATCACGTCCGACATCTGATTCGCTTGCGAGTGATTCAGCAATACGAATTGCTCAGCCTCATTGATCTGAGCGGACCCTTTGGGCTGGTGAACTACGGTCAGATGCCGGGCATGGAACCAGATACTTTGTTCGGTTTGGGGGAAGCTCGGCGGGTCTATTTCTCGCCCCGTGCTGACGTGGACGAGGTTCTATCCATGCTGATGAAAGTTCGTCGCAAACACCCCGATCACTCAACCGTGGTGGCGCTTACCGGTCGTGTTTTGGCCGAAAACGCGAGGTGGAGCGGATTGCAAGAATGGATCGCGGAATTGCCTGAGGACGTGAAAAAGGTTGGACCGGTCACTGCGAGTGATGACGGAATCGCTGGAGTGAATCGGCCGATGACGTTGCGAGACGAGCCCGAGTTTTGGATCGCGATTGGGTTGTGGCTGGATCACGGCGGATTACACGAAGAAGCCGTCAATGCATGGACTGAGACGCTTCGACGCGATCCAACCAACCGAGCGGCACTTCGTTTGATCGTCTCGACGACGGAGAAGCATCTGCCGGAGGACTCGCGTTGGAGCAAAGAGCTGCCCCGACTGCGTCAGTGGATAGGTGATCTCGACAAAGTCTTTCGTTTGGCGCGAGATGCTGACGCCGAGCAGGCGGCGTGGATTGCTGAACGCATGCAGAGTTGGTTTCGGCCTTGGGAGTCGGCGGCTTGGATGATGAGAGTGGCCCAGCTCACCGACCGGGTGGCGGCTGTGGTGCCGGAACTCGATCAACGTCGTGAATCGTTGTTGGCGTGGGAATCTCAAGCGACCGAGTTTCAGGCTCAACAAGCTCGCCTGCAGCGTTCAATGGGATTCACCCCAAGCCCGTTTGAGATGCCATCATTGAACGAATCGATCGCGATGGATGGTGAAGCCGACGAGTCCTCGCGGTCTCCGCTCGTGTTTCAGGACGTTGCTTCAGAGCTGGGGATCGACACTGAGTTCACGACGGGATATCCAGCGGATGGCAAAGAGTTCTATCTGCATCAAGCCAATGGCGTCGGGCTCGCCGCCTTGGATTATGACTTGGATGGTCGTTGCGACACCTATTTTGCTCGAGCGGGAGGTGATCCGAACGAGTTGAACTCTCTGCCAAACCAGCTTTATCGGCAGCTACCCAGCGGCCGATTCGAGGAGGTGACTGAGACCTGCCGTGCTGACGATCGTGGGTTCGGTCAAGGAATATGTGTTGGCGACGTGAATCAGGATGGATTCCCGGACATTCTGGTCGCGAACATTGGTCAAAACAGTGTTTACATCAATCAAGGCGATGGCACCTTCCAAATCGATCCCAAGCTGATCAACGGAAACGAAGAACGCTGGACGTCCAGTTTGGGACTCGCCGACCTGAACGGCGATGCACTGCCCGAGTTGGTGGAAATCAACTACATCGACGATCCGCTGGCGTTCGAAGTGATGTGCTCGACCCCGTTCGATAATTGCCAACCACAAAGCTATCGCGTTGCCCAAGACTACGTCTATGAGATGAAGCCTGATGGGACTTTGAGACCCTGGCAATCCGTTTGTGAGGCAATGGCCGAACGGCCGAAGCTTGGTTTTGGTGTCATCATTGGCAATTTTGACGATCGCTGTGGGAACGATTTCTTTGTTTCCAATGACGGCGACCTGAACCATTTTTGGGTCTCAAAATGTTCCGAGACTCCCACCGGCGGTGAATCGTCAGGGGGCAGTGCCAATACAGAGTCCGACACCATCACCACGATGATTGAGAATGCTGGTCTCGCGGGTTGCGCAGTAGGGCGAAGCGGGATTGGAGAGGCATGCATGGGCATTGCCGCCGGCGACTTCAACCGAGACGGGCGTTTGGACCTTCACGTGACGAATTTTCACCAAGAGTCGGTCAATCTATTTATGCAGACGGCCGGTGGTTTCTTTGCTGACGAGGCACTGGCTTTTGGTTTGGACACGCCCTCGAGAGCCACGACTGGCTTTGGAACTCAAGCCGCGGACTTCGACAACGACGGCTGGTTGGACTTGGCCATCCTAAATGGCCATTTGTTCAACAATATTTCTCAGAGTGTCCCGTTCAAAATGTTGCCACAACTATTTCGAGGCGGACAACGGGGGTTTGTATCAGAGCACCCCAAAGAGAGCGGGGTGTATTTTGAAGCTGTGCAAATTGGCAGAACGCTCACCCTATTGGATTACAACAGCGATGGGAGACTCGACCTCTTAGCAAATCACCTTGATAGACCAGTTGCACTGCTGAGGAATGACACTCCTACGGAGGACTCGGTGCAGCTCGAATTCATTGGAAAAACCAGTGAAAAGGCGGCTGTCGGTGCGGTGGTAGCGGTGTCGTGCCAGGCAGGGGGGGAGACTCGGAAGATCACCGATTTCGTGCTGTCTGGCGGGGGTTACATGAGTACCCGTCAGGGGTTATTGCACATCGGTTTGGGTGAAATAGATGGGGCCGTCACGATAGATATATCCTGGCCTTCGGGCTTGAAGGAAACCATCGGATCTTTAGAGGTCAACAAACGGTATCAAATCTTAGAAAGCTCTGGCGTGATTAACGCTACTCGCTATAGTCAATAGTGTTGGTGAGGTTGCCTTACCATTCGATTAACGACCGCCCCCAGTCCCGTTTATCTTTTTATGGGATTGTGAACTCTTGTATCTCTTGGGTGGTCGTGTGTACCCACTATTAGGTCTAGCAATATGTACCGAAGCTTTGTGTTCTGTCTGTTTTCGTCCCTCGGATGCATCGCGATGCTCGGATGTGGATCTGGCGGGGAGGCCCAATACGACCCATCTGAGGTTCCTGCCATGACGGAAGAAGAGAAGCAGGCGCAGGCAGACTACGACGCACAGATGGAAAAAGAGTTTCAAGAACAGTACGGCAACTAGTTCTGGTATTGGATTGCGGCTTTCGTCGGGGCCTAGGGCGGAAGAGTTGTGTTGGAATGGCCGGTTTGAGATGGCGTCTTTGTTAACCGCTCGGTCGTTCTTTTTTTTGTGAAGGTGACGCTCTGTCGCCTTTCTAATGTGTTTTGCTGGCGTTCGATGGATTCGGTTCTGGAACGCCGGCTGTATTTTCTTTCTTTTCTAGGATTCTCGATTTATGAAAAGCAATCAAACCCGACAGGGGTTCACCCTTGTCGAACTCCTGGTCGTTATCGCGATCATCGGAGTACTCGTTGGGCTCTTGCTGCCGGCTGTTCAAGCCGCACGTGAGGCCGCGCGACGAATGAGCTGTAGCAACAACTTCAAGCAAATGGGCTTAGGGCTGCACAACTACCACTCGGCATACAACAAGCTTCCTAAGCACAAGGGTGGCACGCACATCGATGGGGGTAACAACTACACCCACAACCGCGGTTACCTCTCGTTCTTGGTCGGCATTTTGCCTTTTGTTGAGCAACAGGCCATGTGGGAAACCATTTCCAACCCGTTCAATTTTGACCGGAACGGCAATGCGTTGACTCCGCCGAACACTTACGCGGCAATGGGTGGCACGCCTTGGAATGAGGATTACCAACCGTGGTTGACTCAGGTGCCGATGTATCGATGCCCGAGCGATCCGGTTGTTCCAGCCGGCACGCAGGTTGCGTTTTCGAACTATGCCGCTTGCACAGGCGACGCGTTCTTCGAACAGCATCACAATGGTATCCAAGACGGGAACGGTCAGCCCAGTGGCGATGGCACTTGGGGTGCAACCGCCGGTAACCGTTGGGCTCGTGGAGCGTTTCACGGTCGTAACTTCACTGGTTTCCGCGACATCTTGGATGGTCTTTCTAATACCATTTTGTGTGGCGAGATCGTTGTCGGGAACGGCAACCGAGAGATCTTCAGCTCCATCCACCGCGATGGAAACGTTGCCAATCTACCGCCAAGCCATTGGGCGACTTCTGGTGTCATCGATCCAGCCCGTCCACAGTTCTGGTCCGACAGCGCGAACTGGGATGGCAATGCCAACCACCAACGCGGTCGACGTTGGGCAGACGGTCGTCCGACCTACACTTCGTTCATGACGATTGGGCCTCCCAACAGTTACAACGTCTGTCGAGGCGAAGGTAACTTCGGAATCTATTCAGCCGCGAGTCGCCACCAAGGTGGTGTTCACATCTTGATGGGTGACGGGGCAGTGAGATTTGTCACATCATCCATCGACGCCGGGAACCAAGACCACGTTGCCTATGGCCGTGACAATGGTGACGGTCGTGGAGCGAACGGTGGTGCGGGGCGTGAAAGCCCGTACGGGCTGTGGGGTGCTTTGGGCACCAAGGGCATGAAAGAAGTGATCAGCACCGAGTTCTAATCAGCACCGAGTTCTAATCAACTCAGTGATCTGAGCCACTCAGCCTGCTTCCAAACCTTGACCGCATGTTGCTTTAGCAGCATGCGGTTTCTCATGCGCTCGCGAAGACGCCATGAGTCGCCAGTATGCGCCTCGAGTGATTGAGCCCAGGTGGATTTTTCCGCCAGCGGCATTGGACCCGCGAATTGGGCTTTCAGGTGCGTCATTGGGGAGATGACATTGGCGTGAGGCAAAAGAAAAACGGACGTTGCTCGTAGGAGCAACGTCCGTTTGTGATTTAACCTTCGTGTCACATGTTTCCAAGATCAGCGGACTGCTCTCGGTTCCATGCGAACTTGTCTGCTGCTAGCAGTTGGTTAAGGAATGTTGGCGTCCGTTTCCTTGCCGTTTCGAGTACCAAGAGCGCCCCATACTCCAAATGGGCTTTCTTTTCCTCCATCGACCTTGGTTCCCCATCCGCCGGTGACTGGATCGGATCCAATCGCTGGTGACATTTGGTTACCTGTATCGATAGACTCGGTTACGAACCTCACTGCTCCATCGGACATCAGCACATGAACACCGCCAGCATGGTTGCTACTCGGAGTGATGTAGCCGGTGTTCCCTTCCGCTTGCTGCACGCTGTAGCTGTTGGGAGGCCGGACCGTATGAATCGCACCATATGCCATACGGCCATCAGGCCAACGACGGCCTTTGTGGTGATGGATCGTGTTCGTGTCGACCCCAACCGTACCACCACCGCCACCAGGAGCGAGTGCCTCGGAATACCGCGTCGGCTTGAGAGGATCCACAAGGGTTGCCTCCCACGAGCCAGGCGGATTGTTGACCGGTCCCTTAGCGTTTCCACCGGCGGTGTAGATAGCACCCTTTAGTGAAAGGTCGCCTGCGTAGGCGATGACTTCGCCAGCAGCGATTGTGTTGGACAGTCCATCGACGATGTCACGGAAGCCCTGGAAGTGGCGTGCCCGAAAGACACCTCGCGACCATTTGCCCCCGGCAGCAGCACCCCATTCACCACTATTGCTGGCGATACCAGCATCGTTGACGCCGCCATGCTGTTGCTCGAATGTGGCATCGCCTGCACAAGCGTTGTAGTTGCAGAATGCGACTTGGTTCGAACCGGATTCACGTACGGTTGGGTCACTAGGGCATCGGAACGAGTTCACTTGCGTCAACCAAGGGGCGTACCCAGTGTGCCAAGGCACGGGGCCCATCGGTTGAAAGTTTCGAACCGTTCCTCCAACGTCCTTTTCCATTGGGTTACTGATCTGCTCCCAAAGGCCTTGCTGCTCGATGAAGGGAAGTAGCCCAACTCGCCAACTTAGCCAGAAGCGATTGTTGTGATCACCACTCGTGCCACCCTCATTATCTGTTCCACCAGAAAGTGCGGGTAGCATGTTGTACGAGGAATGATAGTTATGCATTGCGAGACCAATTTGCTTGAAATTGTTGCTGCACTGCATGCGTCTCGCAGCTTCTCGGGCGGCTTGGACTGCGGGCAAAAGAAGCCCAACCAAGACACCGATGATTGCAATCACAACCAGCAATTCCACGAGCGTGAAAGCTGAGCGATTGCGGAACAAGCTTGATTTGTTCATAGATCCTCCAGACAAAAAAAGAGAAAAGAAAACAACTCACCATTCAGCAGGTGAGCTAAGAACCTACTTTGTTCAATTCGAGCCTTATTGACCGGCTGGTTGACCGGTTTTCGGGTCGATTGCGTGGGACTCGTTGTAGTTCTCCATTGCTTCTTCCTCTGCTGCGGTCATGGGGGCAACCTCCCCCGGACCGACCGTGCCGTTATCGGCTCCACAACCAACGAGCGAGAATAGAGCGAGCGACAGAGAGAGGAGTAGAAGTGAACGAACCATTCGGGTTCCTTTCGGAAGAGGGGCGAAAAATACAATACAAAGAGTGGAGAACGCACCCTTGCATGCTCAGTGTATTGAATTCGCCGCCATAGTCAACGTCAGTAGGTCCAGGCTATCCCCCGTAGTGAACCTGCGCCCATCCCGGCTTGCGGCTAAACGCATCGCCCCGGTGCAGATCTATTGTCCGCGTTGACCGAACCGCGACGGCGGTCATCAAGCGTCGACCCAATTACCGCACGGCCCACGCGAGGGGTGTTCTGCAGCTACTTTGAACGACGGCGTTCTCTTTTCTTGGGCTTCATACGGTAGGTTGCACCATTGTCTGCTGGCATTAAACGGTGCCAGCTAACAAGATCCTTTGTCATTTCTGCGACCGTGTTGGGATGTTCCGCCGCGACGTCGGTGGTTTCACCTCGGTCAGAGTCCAGGTCGTAGAGTTCCGGTGAAGAGCCGTCGTATTCGCACATGAGCTTCCATTTGCCCTGCCGCATTGCCAAATCCGGCAGGTCGTCCACGCCGTAGTACGAGTCACGGTCTGGTGGTCGTCGAAAGAAGATTGGTGCGGTTCGCGATTGGCCATTCCCGGTGAAGACGGATGCGAGCGATTCGCCATCGAACGTTGTGTCCTGCGGGTGCTTGGTTGCCGTTATATCCAAAAGCGTTGGAACCAAATCAATCGCTGAAAAAACCGATGTCGTGTCGACGGCATTGGTTCGCGTCACAAAACCGGGGCCCCAGGCGATCAGCGAAGAGCGAATGCCCCCTTCGTACAGATGCGTTTTGTGGCCGCGAAATGGTCCCGCCGATCCGGCACCTTGCTCCGGACCGTTGTCCGAACAGATCAAAACAAGCGTGTTGTTTCGCAAGTCTTCGTCGTTTTGGATTCGATCAAACAACTTGCCCAGTTGACGATCCATTTCTTCCAGAACCGACAGGTACAAACCGCGTTTTCCGTCAGCCCACTCATCCACGGGCGGCCAAAACGGTGAGTGCACGTCATCCGGCCAAAGATTGACGTAGAAGGGTTGGTTGTTCTTTTGAGCTTCATCGATGAACGGGATGGCAGCATCGACGAACCCGCCAGTGATCTTGGATCGCAGCATCCAGCGATAGCCCTCACCCAATCTCTCGGCGTCTGCCCAAATTCGGCCGGGTTCGTCGTCACCAGGTTTCAGCGTGAGTGGCAAGAGTTTCGGCCCCATGCCCTCAAAGTTCGTCAGCGACACGTCGAAGCCGTACTCGGTGATGTACGGCGCGTCGTCGACATTTCGCTGGCCGCCCATGTGCCACTTTCCGAAGTGCCCGGTCGCGTAGCCAGATTGCTGTAGCGATCTCGCGAGCATTGGGGCTGTTGGATCGAGCCATTGAGCGATGCCACGCTCGTTGTTGTGATCGCGATTGTTTAGGAACGAACCGATGCGCCAGCGCTGCGGGTATTGACCGGTTGAGATCGCGGTTCTCGAAGGTGAACAGATCGGCGAGTTCACATAAAACTGCTCGAACCTCACTCCTTCGCGGGCCATTTGGTCGATGCGAGGTGTCTGAGCATCCTGGTTTCCGAAACACGAAAAGTCTTCCCATCCCATGTCGTCAATGAACACGAGCACCACATTCGGACGCTGTTGTTCCGCCGCAGATGCAACGAGTGGCGGGCACAGTGCGATTAGCGTGAAAACCAACAGGCAACAGGACGACCGGAGTGTGGTCGCCTTGAAATGTTGGAATGAAAGATGGGGCCTTATCATGGACAAGATTCCTTGGTGGGGAGGGTGGGGATTGGTGGGAGCGTCGCCAGAAAAAGGTGATTCGTTTTGGTGTCGCCATTTTGAAATGATGTTCAGAATGCGATTGTTGCTGTGTCGTGGCCGAGACGCAACTTTTCCCGACATCAGTGAAGACATTCTGGTTAAAAGGAAAACGCCCGGATCAAGAGCGATCCGAGCGTTTGGCAAATTTGCATCACGGTGATTGATCAACGAAAGGTCAATCAATCAGTCGACTGGTTCGAGCAACGGCCCGTGAAGTTCAGCCAGTTCTTCCGCTGGGATTTTGATCACCTTTCGATCGTATGTCATCAAGCCGTTGACTTCGCCTTCGACATCGGTCGTTTGAGTGTAAACACCTGCAGCAATTCCTTGTTGTTGAAGATCCTTCAGCTTTCGAATCGACGTCGTGTATCGATCTTTGTATTCGGCTTTGGTTTCAGGCAATCCGCCATAGCCCCAATTGCGCCGATTCGTGTCCCAAAGGTGTCCTTTGACGGGATACCCGTGACCTCCAAATTCGCCAATCACCTTGATGAAGTCATTGAACCGGCCGTTCGTGTTCAGCTTGAACGGGAACCCTGGATGCGGGTACCGGTGCTCGTCGACGATGTCACCAACCGGCCAAAAGTTGCCACCGCTGGCGATATTGACCAAACGCGAAGGGTCACGTTCGACCGTCCATTTTCCGACTTCCATCGTCAGGTGCTGTCCCCAAGCTTCATTGAAAGGGACCCAACAGACGATCGACGGATGGTTCTCTAGCGAATCGATCATCCACTCCAGTTCACGCATGAATTGGGCGTGAGGTTCGGCCGGCCAAGTAGCGTCGGTTGGGTTGGGATCAAGACGCGTCCATTTGGGCCAAGCACCTTCACCTGAACCGCCACTGACTTGGTCTTGCCAAACCATCATGCCCAACCGATCACAGTGGTAGTAGTAGCGGCGTGGTTCAACCTTGATGTGTTTGCGAATCATGTTGAAACCGGATGACTTCAGCCATTCGATGTCGAACAACATGGCTTCATCGGATGGCGGAGTGAGCAACCCGTCCGGCCACCATCCTTGATCGAGCGGTCCCCAGTGGAAGATGACTTCGCCGTTGAGTGTAAAACGCCAGTTCCCGTTGGCATCTTTCACTTTCCCGACATCGCGAATTCCTGCGTAGGATTGAATCTGATCCAGCACTGCACCTTCGCTGTCGAGCATGGTTGCCTCGATCGTGTAGAGGTGCGGCGAGTCCGGTGACCAAAGCTTTGCGTTGGGAATCGCCAGCGCCACAGAGTTTGACTCAGTCGTTGCCGATGCAACCACTTTGCCGTCATCTTTGACTTTGATTTCAACCGGCGCACTGCCTTCTCGATCGACGGCGATTGTGATGGAACCGGCTTTTGCATCCGTCATTATTTTTAGATCGCTGATGTGCTGCGAAGCGACCTCTTCGATCCAAACGGTTTGCCAGATTCCTGAGACTTGCGTGTACCAAATTCCGCGGGCGTTCAAGGTTTGCTTTCCACGCAGTTGCCACTCTTCCGTCGCATCTTCGACGCGGACGATCAGTTCGTTTTGCCCCGCTTTCAAAGCGTCAGTGATATCAAACGTGAATGGCGTGTTGCCTCCCGTGTGCGATCCAACGGGCTTTCCATTGACGAAGGCTTCACACTGGTAGTCGACCGCTTCGAAGTTCAGAAGGGTTCGTTTGCCCTCGGTCGGAGTGCCCTCAAAGCTGCGTCGATACCACAGCGACTCTTCTGAATCGAGCAAGCGTTGGACGCCGCCAAGTTTCGATTCAAGCGGAAAGGGAACCAAAATTTCGCCTGCCCATTTTGCCGGCAACTCCGATTTCTTGGGCGTGATCGCGTAGGCCCAGTTGCCGTTCAGGTTGGTCCAATTGGATCGTTGCAGCTGAGGTCGCGGGTATTCGGTCCATGCGTTATCCGCGGTGACTTCGGCTCCCCACTTTGTGATCAGTTCTGATTGAAATGGCTTGGTGCTGAGTTCCGGCTTGGGAAGTGTTGGAACGTTTTGTGAATCGACCACGTGAACATCGATGAACTGTCCGCCAGTTCTTTGCACACAGTGCACCGCCATCAGGTTTATGCCGACGTGAAGCGCTGACGCTTGCGTGGGTTCGAGCGGAACCGTGTGGTATTGAGTGCTGTAGCCGCTCAGTTTGGCGACCAATTTCCCATTCAAATAGACTTCGGCGTCTTCGTCGTGATGCACCAAGAGTGCAGGTTTCGAGGGAACCGATTTGAGGTCAAAGGACTTCCGCAGCCAGATCGAGTCGGTGTCCCAAACATGTCCAATTCGGGCGGCGGGGGTGCCATGCGTGCCAAAGCCTCCATCCGCATCCGACCATTCTGAATCGCTGAAATCGGGGTGCTGCCAGCCCTCGCCGGGATCGTTTAGTTGAAACTTCCACTTGTCGTTGATTTCTTGCGCGGTCGCGACGGAACCAAAAAGCGAGAGCAGCAGCCCACTCAACAGCATCAGATACTTCGATATGAACTTAGAACCATCATTCGTCATGGGGGATCTCTTTAGGTCGGGGATACGGTGAATTCGACAGCCACCGAGTGACGTAGAAACTGAGAGGTTCTGCTTGAGAACTGGCTGGCAAATAAGGGGAGACGCGTGCCTTTTCCTAATCAGGACGTGTTCTTGTGCGTTTGCAGCGGCGTTTCCAGTCTTCGGATCCTGAGGTCATTCAAAAGCCAATAGCCAGGCTAGCGTGACAAGGGGTCGTAGTAAAGGGTTGCGTCGCGATTAGGTCCGGTCCGCGGCCCTAGCACCGAGACTCCGGCGATGACACGATCGAGAAGGTGCATCTTCACAGATCAAACACGCTCGGAAGTTCCCGGGCAGCGTCCCAGACCAATGGTCTTGTTCGTTATCCAAGGCGAAGATACCGACGACGCGTCGCTTTCGATGACCAAATGCTTCTGGGAGAAACATGGGATGCCAAAGGAAAATACAGCTACCGACGACGAATCTCAGATTGTCGCGGAAATCGAAGCGTTCGAGTCTGCCTATGGATACAACGCGGACTACATGAAGGATTTGTTCGCTCGGTCGCCCGAATCGTTCCGACGTTTCGTCGCCGCACGCCCGATGACGATGCACTACGAGCAATTGACCGCAGAGGCCTACTTCACCGCGGCCATCACCGTCATGCAGGAAGAAGACTGCAGTGGATGCTTGGAGTTGAACGTGAAGATGGCGAAAGAAGCTGGTGTCTCCGAGCTGCTTATCGAGCAAATGGTCGGTTCACCTGAACGCTTGCCGGCTGAACTCAAGGACGTGCGGGAGCACACACTGAATTGCTTGGGAGTCGGATCGATTGACGAAGAGGTGGCTCTCAGGATTGAAAGGCACTTCGGAAGCTCCGCATTTGGCGAGCTCGCGATTGCCATCGTCGGCGTCCGTATCTATCCCGGTTTGAAACGTGCGTTGATGAAGATGCAGAGTTGTCACATGCCAAACAACACTGTGGGCGAGTAGGTTGGATCAATACATTGAAGACCTGCTTTGGGTGGTGAACAGCCCATCTCTCATTTCACCAGCGGCGGAATGTCCGACGCTTGAACGTTCACAGGTTGACCAGCAGCACCTACGTGCTTTCATGGATGAGCACGTGTCGAACAAGGTCGGGCCATACTTTGAGCGATTGGTTTTGTATTGGCTCAAGCACGTTCGCGGCTTGCAAATCATCGCTCACGCGTTGCCTGTTCGCGAGGAAGGCAGAACGCTCGGTGAGATTGATTTCCTTTTCGTTGATGAGCGTGGCAGGCTAACTCACTTGGAAGTCGCAGTGAAGTTTTACCTGCATCTGACCGTGCAGCCACATCGCGGAAGCCACTTTGTCGGCCCGAACTCACGCGACACATTCGAGCGGAAGACTCAACGAATGCACGGTCATCAGTTGTTGTTGAGCAACAGAATTCGAAATGATGTCGAGGTCCGTGAAGCGATCGTGAAAGGTTGCCTGTTCTACCCGCCGGGCGCCGACAAGTCTGCAGAGCTGCCACGATGGATGTCTGCCGATCACGACCAAGGACGTTGGGTGCATCATCGCGAATTACAGAAGGTTGCTGACCCAGGTGGTGAATTTCGGATACTGACAAAGCCTCACTGGTTGTCAGTGAGTTCAAGCGGTGACACGTCAGCACCATGGATGGATGTCGACGAGTTTCTTGGCGCCGTCGATCAGCAAGCCACGCAGTTTGACCGTCCCATCTTTGCGGCCCGTCGTTCCATTTCCAGCACGAACACGGCGGAAGTTGTCGAGCGGTTCTTCATCGTTCCCGATGACTGGCCCAACAACTGAGCTGACAAACGTTTTCATTCAGATGGTTGAAGGTGCTTCTTCAGGAACGTCGTGATCAGCTCGCGAATTTCGGGATCGTGAAATTCGCGGCCGCCGTGCTTGGCGCCTCGAATCAGTTTGAGAGTTGTTTCGACACCGGCTGACTCAAGAGCGTCATGGATCAATTGGCTTTGGTTGGCTGGAACGACTGGATCATTCGTTCCGTGGATGATTAGAAAGGGCGGATCCTTCTCGTCGATGTAGGTGATTGGGTTGACGCGACGAATTCCCTCGTCGTTTCCGAGGACCTCACCCCCGCCGAGCAGTTTTGATTCAGGCGAACCATCGCGGTTGTGGGACTCGAATCCTTTGGTGGTGACAAACTTCGAAAAGTCGGTAGGCCCATAAAGATCCACCACCGCTTGGACGCGGCTGGATTGTTCAGCCCAACCGCCCGATCCTTCCAGTTCTTCGACATCACCCGACGTGCCCAGCAGCGCGACCAAGTGCCCGCCCGCGGAACTGCCGCCCACGGCGATGCGATCGGGATCGATGCCGTATTCGTCGGCATGTTCGCGTAGAAAGCGAATCGCACATTTGCAGTCTTCGATTTGTGCGGGAAAAGGAGCTTCACCGGTCAGTCGATATTCGATCGTTGCCCCAACAAAACCCTCGGTCACGATTCTCGAAACCTGGTTGATACCACCTTCTTTGGATCCCCCTTGCCATCCACCACCGTGAATCCAAACGTAGGCCGGCAATGGTTCGCTCGGTTTTGACTTGGGCAAAACAATGTGCATTTTCAAATCTCGGCCGCCGCCCTTTCCAAAGACCACATCACGTTTGACTTCGACACCTCGAGGGGAGGAAGGTGGCGAGTTCCGAACGTTTTCGGGGCGTCTCACGGGCGTGTTCCCGACGATTTCCATAATGTCGATTTGACCGTCGCCGTCACGGTCGAGACGCTCGAATAGTTTGTCGGGGCCACTGAATTCATTCTTGGAGACTTTCCCGTCGTCGTTTGCATCATCCTTTTCCAAACGATCCTTGATAGTTGGACGTGCACGCTGTGCCAGAACGTCCGTGGTCCAGCAACAAGTGACGGTCAAGGTCAGCAAAAAGAGGACCGGCAGTCGGAATGAATGGTTCATCTTCAACTCGGATTCGAACGGCAGGTGGAGGAGAGTGATTCATGATAGCCCCTGCTTGCGATCGAATCAGGCGTGCCGGGATTTGATACAGTCCAGCTTCATGGAATGAATACCGCGTCGGATTACTTCTTCCATTTTGCGTGAGCTTTCGCGACCTTGGTTCCCCAGGTTCCATACCATGTGTAGCCGCTTCTTCGTTCTTCGCCCACTTGGTCCAGGTCGTAGACGATTTTCCCATCGCGATCGCTGAACATCGGACGGTTGGTTTCAATTTCATAAAACCGAGCCCAGATTGGCGGGGCGTCTTGATCCGCGATCAGCGATGGTAGTTCCTTCCCTTTTCGGTAGCGGTAACCGTTCACCTTAGCCGAGTCGAACCACTTCACACCGGATTCCACCGCCTCGATCACTCGCGGTGACGGTTCCGGAAGATCCATGAGGTAGAGAAGATTGCCTGCACTTTCGGCACCGCTGAGCGATGGATGTTCGTAGCTTCTGGCGAGTGCCGGAGCGAGTGTTTCCGCATGATGCTGGGCACACCAAACGGTTCGCTCACCATCGACGACAATTTGGCAATCCAAGATGCACTGGATCCCGCGTTCCAACGCCTTTCGCGTTCGGAGGAGACGTTCATCGTCGATCATGTCGTAGGCTGGTTCTTCAGTCACCTCGTCCAGGAACTGCATGATGTTGATCATCGTTCCATCGTTGAAGGTGATGTGCCGGTGGTAGTTCTTGCTGAGCGGGAAGTACTGTGGCCAACCACCGTTGGGATACTGGGCGGCCAAGAGATGGTCGAAGCCCTTCAGGAAGGCTGACTTGTATTCGCCTTGCCCGGTGGCTTGGAAAGCCCGTGCCAAAGCCTGCAGCTCACCGATGGTGGCACTATTGTCAAAGCTGCCGTTGGGTTTGTCTCGGTCCGCAGGGAACGGTTTATTCGTGGTGTCGATGTTCTTTGGCCAATCGCCGTGATCGGTTTGCCAAGACAGAATGCAACGCAGAGTTTGTTGCCCTTCAGCACCTCGGAACCATTCGCCAGGTTGTCGTGCAACTTTCTCGGCCGGTGTCGCGGCAAAGAGCAGTGAAGCGTTGACGGCCCAAACCGCCAGGATGGCGATGGATATCCGCTGCATGGTAAGTTTCTGAGAAAAGTCGCTTTGTCTGAACCGGCAGACATTATGGACTATCCCGATTCCAAAAGGCTCGCGAGTTTTTCAATCGTTGAGTGGTTGCGAGCGGTCGTGACAACACCCAGCTTTCGCTCGACGCCTTTGGCCAATTTGGACGTTCCAAAACCGTCCGGAGTGTGAAGGTAGAACACATCCCCAATCAATTCAAAGCGTTCGGTTTCGGTAGCGAGATCGGCGATGGACGCTAGATCTGGATCGTCCGGTGTTCCCGAGAGAAAGAAGAAGTGAAGCGTTTTGGGGAACGCAGCCGCATCGGGGAATGGATTGTTTGTGACGGCAACTCGAAATTCGTCTGGCGTCAGAAGCATCACTTGAGGCAAGAACCCAAAAGTTTCGTCAACCGCGTGGGCGATTCGTCGGGCAAGCTTTGCCTTCGAGGTGGACTCCCACGTGAACACCACATTGCCGCTTTGGATGTAGGTCCGAACGGTTTGGCATCCGATGGATTCCAAAGTCGATCGCAGTGCAGCCATCGGCAACTTGTTCTTGCCGCCAACGTTGATGCCGCGAAAAAGGGCGATCCAGGTTGTCATACATTTCCGCAGCGGAAGGAACGTTGGTGAGGACGCAATGCAGCAGGTTTCGTGCGAATCAAAGATAGCGGCTGTGATTGCTGGCGACAGCTTCACTCGGTGCTGTCGTGAATCAGGTGAACCGAAGTGATGGTCAGGCCAAGCTGTGGCTGGATTTCAACTTGGTTGTTGTTCCGCAGCCAGTCTTTGGAAATAGAAATCTCTAGCGGAGCCATCAGTTGATCAAACTCGTGGGCCCATTCAGGGTGAGACTCGAAAGACTGTCCATTGAAGGTTCCGGCAACGGCTTCTTCCAGTCCGCTGTTGCAATGAATCCCGATGACCAGTTTCGCCGAATCGATTTTTGATGCGTCATCAATTTCGATTTGGAACGCACGCGATTGATCGGCGGTCACGGCCGTACCTGCAGCGTAAGCAAATTCACGATGAAGTTTTTTGGCCGGTTGGATCATTTTGTCAAACGAGAACGTCACAACGGTTGTTTCCTCCGCGTCGACTGGAACCGCCTTCGAATGAGGCAGAGAGATCGCGTCTTCGTAGATGACTTGGCCGTCGTTGTATCGTAGTCGCCGCTGCTGAATGGACGATGCGTTCAGTGTGTCGCCAGCGATGTCGGACAGGTCAACGCTGAGTTGACGACTTGTCATGTTGGTCAGTGCAAGTTGCAGGCGATTGCCTTGATAGACAGCCGTCGCGTTCAGTCCCACAGGGGCCAGCCCGCTGGTTTCAACTGGAAGTCGTCTGCCATCGAAATCACGCCACAGTTCGAAAAAGTGTGCGACTGGTGTGGGTTCAAAGTCGGCCAGCGGGCCTCTCGCCGAAGCACCTTCGGTCGGAACGAAGGCGACGTTGCCGCTGTTCGGGTTCCAGTGCATGTTCGTGAATATAAACGGGACCGACAAATCAATTTGATGCGGACGGCTCATGAGTTTGTGCAAGAAGGCACTGAAAGTTCGCAGACGCAGCCAATAGTCAGCTGCGCCGCGGCCAGCTTGGAGTGAACCACACTCGGTGATCAGGATCGGTTTGACGTTGTCCGTTTCTTCCATGTGAGCTCGCAACATGTCGAGCGTGGCTTCGAGACGACCGAGTAGGTACCCCGAGTAACCTTTGTCGCGACGTTCCCAGGCTCCGAGCGATCCCTTGTCTTCGTAGAAATGGTGGGAGTAGAAGTCCAGATGATCACCGGTTAGATCCATGAACCGAGCTTGGTCGCGATAGAGTCCAAATTGATTGACATGCAATTGCATCCACGCGGAGGTCGGGCCGCCGACATTGACCGACGGAGTTTTCGCGTGCACCGCTTTGGCGACATCGTTGTGGAACTCGGCGAGCAAGGCCCAAGAATCACAGTCCTTTTTATAGTGGTAGTCCCACTCGGCTTTGATGGTGGACTCGTTTTTGACTTCCCACCATTTCGCGGTCCGTCCGCCGTCTGCCTCTTGGTCGGCAATATGTGCGGCGGCAAGCTCGGCCGCGTCTCCAAAGTGTTCGATCAAGGGTGTGCCGCGCCCGACGTGTTCGACGGACATGAACTCTGGGTAGTCGTTCAAGCACATCGCGTAGTCAACGTCCTCAAACGCAGGGATCGTTTTGGGGGCGGATGAATTATGACGCTCGAAGAACGTGAGGTCAGCGGCTCCTTTATTGTTGGGATCTTCCTTCAGTTTTTCGCCCGGACCATAGCCGACCACCAAGGCGGGATCGAGTTTGAAAATTTGGCGGCCCGGAGAAAAGTTGTGTTCGCTGGCCCAACGTTCAAAGCTTGGGTCGGATGTGCCCGGTGCGGCGTAGTAGCGAAAGAACTTTTCGCGTTCCAGGTCGACGTGGCCGGCAATGGAAAGTTCGTGTTGCAGGTCGACACGCACGCTGACCGGAACGCGAGGTTGATCGGCTCCCAGGGTTCGATAGGGGATGTCGTCGAACTTCACCGGCAGTTTGCCTTGTGAGTTAAAAGCGATCTGCGTGACGGTTGCCGTCTTCCCTGCGGCGCAACGAGTGCGAATGCGAATTGGCGGCATGTCTTCGCTGGGGACGGGCATCGCGGGCAGTTTAAAACGATACAGCTTGGGTTCTTGCGTGCTGCGTTCCACCGTTCCGCCACCGGAATAGGGAGCGACGTCAATGCCGCCGAGATGATTCAGGTTTTCGCCGCGAAGGATGATGTATTTGAACAACGATGCGACCCGCTGGCTTCCGGGCGGCAATTCGATCGAAACGTCTCCGCTGAGCTGGAACGTTTCGTTGGAAAGGACCAGTTCGACAAGACCGCGGTCGTCACCTTCGCCGCGATAGGTCGTCACTTTGCCGTTTGTAAACTCGTTGAAAAGATAGGCATGCGCCGCTTTTCGCGCGATGCCTTCATCACTCAACTGATTGGTACCCGGCGACGGTTGAGCTTGCAGGCTCGTGGTGAACAAAGAAAGGCAAACGAGAACAACGGCGTGGATCAGTTTCATCTGTGTGCTGTGACCGGTGACTTGGGTGTGGGGAACAACCAATGATTGTCACGATGAATGCCTTTGTCCAATGTATGGACTTGGTGCGGAGCAAACGCAGAGATGCCATTCGCTTCGAATGTGATCGCACAAAAGAGGCCGAGTCGGAATGACTCGGCCTTTTCGTGGTTCAATCAAGTGGTCAGAGCAAATTGCCTGGCTCTGAGATCAGAGAGCTAGCAACAGACGGCTTGGGGCCTGCAGGTATCCGATCACATCGTTGAGGAAGCGGGCTGCGGTTCCGCCGTCGACCAAGCGGTGGTCGTACGAGAGGCTGAGCGGCATCATCAGGCGAGGTTGGATCGAATCGTCGGGCATGACGACAGGCAACTTTCGCGAGCGGCCGACCAACAGGATGGCGACTTCGGGAACGTTGACAATCGGTGTGCTGTATTGGCCACCGATCGCGCCCAGGTTGCTGATCGTGAACGATCCACCACGCAGGTCGTTGACTCCGAACTTGCCACCGCGAACTTTGCCGGCCATCTCCGCGATGTTGCGAGCGGTATCGGGGATGCCCATTTGGTCAGCGTTGTGCATCACGGGAACGACCAAGCCGTTGTCGGTGTCGACCGCGATGCCGATGTTGACATAATCCTTGTAGATCACTTGCTGGTTTTCGGAATCGATCACCGCGTTGAGTGATGGGTGATGACGAAGAGCCGTTGCGACAGCTTTGACCAAGAATGGCATCGTGGTCAGCTTGAGACCTTGAGCGGCGTAGTCGTCTTTGCTGCTCTGGCGAAGGCGTTCCAGATCCGTGATGTCGGCATCGTCGAAGTTAGTCACGCGTGGAACGGTGGACCAAGACAAATGCATTTGAGCCGAGATCGTTTTACGGATCTTGCTCATTCGTTCGACGCGAATCGGGCCGTAATCGTCTGTGTCGGGAGTTCCCGGCAGGTCGCCCGAAGTGGCGTTGGTTCTAGGTGCAGCCGCGCCAGCCGATGGGGCTGGTTTCGCAGCAGGTGCGGCAGCCTTTTGGCTGGCCGATCGGACGACGGCCAAAACATCGTCGCGAGTGATTCGTCCACCAGCGCCGGTTCCGGTCACGCTAGCCAGGTTCACGCCCGTTTCGCGAGCGAAGCGGCGAATCGCTGGACCGGCTGGGATTGATCCACCGCCGTCGACGGGTGCATCGGGTTCGTCCGCGACCGCGGGAGTCTGAGCGGCTGGAGTTGCGACAGGTTGAGCAACGGGTGGTGCCGCAGGTGCGGCTGGTTTTGCAGCAGGAGGTGCAGCGGGTTCGGGAGCAGGTGCTTCCGCCTGAGGTTCTGGTTTGGGTTCAGGCTTCTTTTCCGGTTCCGCTGGAGCAGCCGGTGCAGGAGCGGATTCAGCTCCGGCGGCAGCTTCCACTTCGATCAACACGCCGCCGATTGGCACCGTGTCACCTTCGCCAACTGAAATCTTGGTGACTTTGCCGCCCACGTCGCTCGGCACGGGAACGGTTGCTTTGTCCGTTTCCATTTCCACGATGTCTTGACCGGCGGTGATCACATCGCCGACGGAAACGAAAATTTCAAGGACATCGCCAGATTCGATGCCGTCGCCGAGTTCGGGGAGTTTGACTTCAGTCATGGGAAAGATATGTCAGAGTGTGATTGGAGAAGGTTGAGACGCTCGGTCGTTCGATGGTGGCCAAGTCCCCGGTGTTTCGGGGACGATTCAAATTTGGGCCATGCGTTGCGAACGACGTTCGCGTTTTGCGATCAAAACTAGGCGAAGTAAGGATCGACTTTATCGGGATCGTAATCCAGGTCTTTGATCGCTTGTGCGACGTCGGCAGCTTCGAACGTTCCGGCGTTTGCCAGGCGACCCAAAGCAGCGATGGTGATCGATTCCGCATCGACTTCGAAGTGGCGACGGAGTGCTTCGCGAGTTTCGCTGCGGCCCATGCCGTCGGTGCCCAAGACGTAGTAGTCGCCCGGGATCCAAGGTGTGAGCTGTTCGCCGAGAGCACGCACGTAGTCGCTGGCCGAGATGAATGGGCCTTCGACTCCTTCGAGCACTTCTTCGAGGTAGCTCTTGCGAGGCGTCTCGGTGGGATGCAAACGATTCCAACGCTCAACGGAGTGAGCTTCGCGACGCAGCAACGTGTAGCTGGTCACCGACCAAACGTCGCTCGCAATGTTGTACTTCTCGGCCAAGATTTCTTGAGCTTTCAAAGCACTGTTCAGGATCGCACCGCTGCCGAACAGTTGAACACGAGCCTTGGCTCCGTCCACTTCGCGGCTGTTGAACTTGTACATCCCCTTGATGATACCTTCTTCGCAACCTTCAGGCATCTTTGGATGCGTGTAAGGATCGTTTTCAGCGGTGATGTAGTACATGCATTCTTCGCCATCGGCATACATCCGTTGCAGGCCTTCTTGGATGATGACGATGACTTCATACGCGAATGCAGGGTCGTAGGCACGCACGGTTGGGAATGCGATTGCGTTGAGCAGGCTGTGCCCGTCTTGGTGCTGCAAGCCTTCGCCGTTGAGCGTTGTTCGGCCGGCGGTACCACCGACGAGGAAGCCTTTAGCTCGCATATCTGCGGCAGCCCAAATCGAATCGCCAACACGTTGGAACCCGAACATGCTGTAGTAGATGTACAGCGGGATCATGTTCACGCCATGACAACTGTACGCTGTACCGGCAGCGTTGAAGCTGGACATCGAACCGCATTCGGTGATGCCTTCTTCCAAGATTTGGCCGTCTTGGGCTTCTTTGTAGAACGAGATTTGGTCCGAATCCATCGGCTCATAGAGCTGTCCGGCGTGGGCATAGATACCGAACTGGCGGAACATGCCTTCCATACCGAAGGTACGCGATTCGTCAGGAACGATCGGCACAACGTACTTGCCGATTTTCTTGTCGCGGCACATCGCCGTTAGCATTTGAACGACGGCGAACGTTGTGCTGCACTCTTTGTCCTCAAGCTTGCCGATCAGCTTGCGGAACTCATCGAGCGAAGGAACTTCGAGCGTCGGATGTTCGGTTGGACGACTTGGAACCGGACCGCCGAGTGATTCGCGACGATCTTTGAGATACTTGATCTCGTTGCTGTTCGCTGGCGGTTTGTAGAACGGAGCGTCGCCAACTTTTTCGTCACTGATTGGAATGCCGAAACGAGTTCGGAATTCCAGCAACTCGGCTTCGTTCATCTTCTTTTGGTTGTGAGCGACGTTGCGTCCCTCACCGGCTTCGCCGAGTCCGTAACCCTTGACCGTTTTGGCCAAAATCACGGTCGGTTTGCCGTTATTCAGTGTGGTTGCACGGTGATAAGCCGCGTAAACCTTTTCCGGATCGTGACCGCCGCGGCGGATCTTTTCGAGCTTCTCGTCCGAGAGATGTTTGATCAACTCGAGAAGCTCGGGGTACTTGCCGAAGAAGTGCTCGCGAATGTAGCTGCCGGGCATCGACGTGTACTTTTGGTACTGGCCGTCGACGACTTCGTTCATACGTTTGGCCAACAAACCAGTCGTGTCACGAGCGAGCAATTCGTCCCATTCGCCGCCCCAGACGACTTTGATGACGTTCCATCCGGCACCGTGGAAGATCGATTCGAGTTCTTGAATGATCTTGCTGTTACCGCGAACGGGGCCATCGAGTCGCTGCAGGTTGCAGTTGATGACGAAGATCAGGTTGTCAAGCTTCTCACGCGAAGCCAATCCGATCGCACCGAGTGTTTCAGGTTCGTCGCACTCGCCGTCACCGAGGAACGCCCAAACCTTTTGACCCTTGGTGTCTTTGATACCGCGATCGTTCAGGTATTCGTTGAAGCGGGCTTGGTAGATCGCCATGATTGGACCGAGGCCCATCGAGACGGTCGGGTATTCCCAGAAGCCGGGCATCAACCAAGGGTGTGGGTAGCTGGAAAGTCCGCCACCGGGTGCGAGCTCACGACGGAAGTTATCGAGGTTCTCGTCGGACAAGCGACCTTCGAGGTAGGCACGCGAGTACATGCCGGGCGACGCGTGACCTTGGAAGTAGATCGAGTCGCCGGAGTAACCGTCTTCGCCGCGGCCTTGGAAGAAGTGGTTGAATGCGACTTCGTAGAGTGTCGCGGAGCTGGCGAAGGTGCTGATGTGTCCACCAACGCCACCGGGCCGCTTGTTGGCTCGGACGACCATGGCCATCGCATTCCAGCGAATGATCGATTTGATGCGTCGTTCGAGTTCACGGTTGCCGGGGTAAGCGGGCTGCTCGTGAGGTGGGATTGTGTTGACGTATGGCGTCGAGGTGTCCGAGGAAAGGGGCACGCCTTCTTCGGCGGCTCGGTCACGCAGTTGATCGATCAGGAATTTGACCCGTTCGGGGCCTTTGCTCTGAAGGACATATTCGAGGGATGAAATCCACTCTTGGGTTTCGGCGGAGTCGACATCGACGTCCGGCGAGTGCTGCAATTCGCCAAGGTTTTGGGAAATTTCAGCTTGAGCGACGGATTTTGATTCGGACATAGAGAGTAGAGAACTCCGGCTCGCGGACGATTGGATCAGATAGGTCGAGTTTTTCGGTCAGACCTAGTAGTTTAGCCGTTCTTGCACGTTTCCAGCAAGGTTAGGAAGGGCCGCTGAAATGCCCGTTTCAGGTTTGCTGGACAGTTGGTTGTGCTGACCCCCATTGGCTAGGGCGAAAGTTTTTCTCCAGCACCTTTTCGGCGTTCAAAAAAGCTTGGTGAATCGATTGTGAAGATCGAGATAGGAGTCCGTTCCGTCACGATGCCCCCAATTCGCGTCGGATCATGCACCGGACGCGGTTGATTCCGGCCAAATTGGCGAATGAACCGTTGGTCGCTTGGCGTCGGCACCGGATGTTGCCTCGGATCCTCGTGACGATTGCTGCGGTGACATTCGTGTTGAATGCATCTGACGAGTCAGCGGAAGCAGCGACATTTGGTCGCGTCTGAATTCTCCGGAATGATCGTCGCGACTCAGGAGGTGCTGCGAATGGCTTCGTCGAAGCCCAATTCCAACTGGGTGTCTCGATCGTCGAAACCCAATTCGCGATGCATCAGCGATGGCTGAATATCGTTGCTGTTTTGATATTTCTCGCTGGCTTCCTCGGGGCTGTCGCCGCTGACTTCCCAGTACGTGATCTGGCAGATTTGAATGTGCGGGTAGATTCGGACGGGTTGGACGCAGTGCAATTCAAGCGTCCAAGTGCCACGATATCCGGCGTGCCCGAGGCTGCCGCCAGGATTCAGGAAAAGCCCCAAGCGACCGACGGAGGATCGGCCTTGGATGATCGGGACCAAACCATGCGTTTCGGTGTGTTCGGTCGTGCGGCCCAAATACAAAGTTCCGGGCTGCAGCGTCAGGCCTTCCTCGGGAATGGCCAGCCGGCGGTAGCGGTTGGGTGACGCGGAGTCCAAAACGACTTCTTCATAGACCAGAAGCTCGTCGTGAAGCGTCAAGTTGTAGCTGTTGGGTGACAAACGAGACGGATCGAAGGGATCGATCACGATGTCTTTGCCCAGCCGCGATTGAATGTCTTGACCGGAAAGGATCATGATCTGTGTTTCCTTCACGGAATGTGTCGAGGAGCGAGACGGTCCGGGAATCAGTCAATCACGCGGCACCAAACGTTGCCTGAAATCGCCACGTTGGCGTTTCAGGAAAGGTGCGAGGATTGCGTTGGAATAAGCGGATCGTTCAGTGGGCTGCTCCTGGCAATTTAACCACATCGAGCTCTCGATTGATCCCCAAGATGTTGCATTGGGGTATATTTCTGGAAACCCAAATGTTCGAAGCGAGCAACAACCGATTTGCTCCGTAGAACCGGTTTGAACCGCACAAATTGTCTGATCGTCGACAAAGCGTCTTCTCGGCCGCTGAGTCGGTGAGAAACGACCGTGAAATCTTCGAGTGGATCGTTCATCCTGGATGCAGCCGGCAAACGCTCGTTGTACCCTCGGGGATAGCGACCTCCCCCGCGGAGTTTGCGAGCGACGATTGCTTTGGCGATCCAATTTGTGAAACCAGCAACGATTCAGACTTTCCTTTGAAACGAGTTACCTCATGAGCAACGTGAATCCTTATTCGTCCGGTGTCGACGGTGCCACTTACGGCAACGCAGCGATCTACGCGGACGAAAACGAACGCATTGGATTTATCCGACGCACCTACGCTCACTTGTCGGGAGCCGTGTTCGCGTTTTTGGCATTGGAAGTGGTTCTGTTCACTTTGGTGCCGGCTGACACGATGACGATGCTGGTTCAGCGAATGACCGGCGGCTACGGTTGGTTGTTGGTGCTGGGTGCCTTCATGGCCGTCAGTTGGATGGCTCGTTCGTGGGCCAGCAGCGGGCAATCGCGCGGGCTGCAATACGCTGGGTTGGGGCTGTATGTGGTCGCCCAAGCCGTGATCATGCTGCCGCTGATGTACATCGCGATTCACGTGATGAACCAGCCTCAGATTCCGATTTTGGCAGGGATCATCACGACGCTGACCTTCGCTGGTCTGACAGGATTCGTGATGTTTACGCGAGTCGATCTCGCATCATGGGGAACGTATCTGTTTGTCGCCGGTTTGGTTGCGATGGGCGTCGTCGTTTGCGGCGTGCTCTTTGGATTCTCATTGGGATTGTTCTTCAGTGCCGCGATGGTTGCCTTGGCATGCGGCTACATTCTTTACGACACTTCCAATGTTTTGCATCACTACGACACGCGTCAGCACGTTGCCGCTTCTTTGGCATTGTTTGCTTCGGTCGCGTTGCTGTTCTATTACGTGCTGCGAATCTTGATTGCCTTCTCCAGCAGCGACTGATTCATGAGTTTTGATTCGATCACAGGGGTGACCAGTCTGCCGGATGACTTCGACGGGCTGGTCCGGTTGTTTCCGCTACCGGGAATGGTTTTGTTTCCCCATGCGATGCAACCCTTGCATGTGTTCGAACCTCGCTACGTCGACATGTTGCAAGAAGCATTGTCGACGGATCACCTCATCACGATGGCGACGTTGACGAATCAACAGGGCAACGTCGCGATCGATGAGGCGACCAAGCAAAAGCTACCGCTGAACATGTTGCCGCCAATCTCGCCGACTGTTTGTGTCGGCAAGATCATCTCGCACGCGGAACTCGAAGGCGACCGGCACAACATTCTGATTGTCGGAATCCGTCGTGCCACCGTTCGGCACGAACTGGAGACCGGACGTTCATTCCGGACCGCACGAGTCGATTTGATCGATGACTTCTATCTGCCCGCCGGAACGCAGAAGCGAGCGGATCTGAAGAAACGTTTGCTGGAAGCGTTCGGCAAGATCATTCCGGTCAGCGAAGGCTCACAGAAGTCGCTGCATGATTTGATGGCCGGTCAGATGGGTGTTGGACCGATCACCGACATCATCGCTTACACGTTGCCGTTTGATCCGAACGAAAAGATCAAATTGCTGGCGATGTCGGATGTGGATGAACGAGCGGAAGCTTTGATCCGCTTGATCAAGAAAGGCGGATTGGATCTTCAATCGGTCAGCGTGGAAGAAGGTGACGTCGATCTGGCCGAGTCGTCGCGTTCGCGAAAAGATTTTCCGCCGCCGTTCAGCGTGAACTGACGCGTTCGCTGCAACGATGCTTCCTGAAATGTTCCTGCGAGTTTGGGCACGCGTGCGACTAAAACATGCGTGAGCCTGAAATAGTCAGCGCACAAAAAACCCGTCTGCTGAGACCAAGGTAACCATCTCAGCAAACGGGCGATGCTCGCGTTCTAGAAAGTGATCGCGAGTGGGGTGGCTGACCCTGCCGTCAGCCCGCCGACTTTCGTCAAGGGTTTCCACCCCGTTGGCTAGTACAGCAATAATCCACTTGATCACCTCCTTTAAAAACATGGTTCGACGCCACTTGCCCAGGTGCCAACCAGAACAGACAAGCGAACGTGCGGAAGTTTTGTCGCGACGCGGAATCGCGACCCGTTGACGACATGATCGTCGGTAGTCAAGACGCATGCAACTGAAATCAGGTTCGCGGTCTCGAAACGAAAACAGAGTGGAATTCTGAGCCCATGCCATCGAAGTCAGCAAAGTCGTCTGAGTGGACCGTTCGCGCATCTGAATCGGATCCGATGCGAGCGGCGTTCGTTAGCACGATTGAGAAGCTTCGTCCGGGCGAAGTGGTCAGCTATGGCGACGTTGCCGCACGTGCGGGCTATCCACGTCGGCACCGAGCGGTGGGGCAATTGCTCGGTGCGTCGTTCGATGCATTGCCCTGGTGGCGAGTGGTCTACAACGATGGGCGATTGCCGCCAGTGAACCCTTCTTTGCAGGAACAACGGCTGCTAGAAGAAGGCGTGACGATGAAACGCATGCGAGTGGTGGAGTCACCTCTGGGAAGGTTTGCATCCTCGTCGAAATGAGATGGATGCATCGGCCGCAAACGCGTGAGGCCGACTTCGTTTGAATCGCTCGCACGCGTTTGAGTTCAATCAGCCGACCGCGTCGCGAGCAGGTGTTGCAGGGCGTTCGCGTTTTGCGGAGCCAGCATCTCGACGGTCCGCAACGATTGCTTGGCGTCCGATGGGTTGCCTGCCACCAAATTCGCGAGCGCAACCAGGGACGCGACCGCCTCGCTGCGCCGCAGTGCGTTGATGGACGACAAGTCGGCACGGCAGCGTCGACATTGGTCCGAGACAACCTGTTTGGCACGGCAAACGGGGCAGGTCAATGACAACGGCGTTGGGCTTGTCGGGAGTTCGCCGGTGGCGGTGTCGCTGAGATCAGGCATCGTTGAGATAGAAAAGGAGGTCTTCGAGCGCTTCGACTTTTTCGGCAAACGCTTCGGAGTTGTTGCTGTCAGCGGCCGCTTTCAACTCAGCCACCAAGTCATCGATCTCCTCTGCATCTTGTTCGTCAGCGTTCTGGCGGGTGGCGTGGATCGATGGCATCAATTGATCGAGCCGCCGTGTCAAAGTGTTGCTGGGTTTGGATTCAGCTTCGAGTGCCTCGTCCGTTTGAGGCGACTGGGCCTCGTCCGTTTGAAACGGTTGGCTTGCAGGGACGCGTCCGAGCATCTCAGAGATCTCGTCCGCCGAAACCGAACTAAACTCGGTTTGCGATCCTGCCTGTTTTGATGATTCGTTCAAACGCTTGATCTCAGCGGAAGCCTCTTTGCCGGTTCGTCGGTCGACAGCTCGGACCTCCAGCATCCCGTTGAGATTCATCGTGAATGTCACCGAGATGGGACTGTCAGCGGGCGAATCGGGATCCAGGTCGGCCAGTTCGACTTCCCCAACAAAGATGTTTTCGGTCACGACCGCGGCTTCTCCTTGGAAGACCTCCGTCGAAACCTCCGGCTGACCTGGGACCATGGTGTAGAAAGTTTGCGAGCGTTTACAGGGAAGAGCGCTGCCGCGGGGAATGATGGGCGCAAAAGCATTCGCGGGCCCAAGCGGATCGCGAGCCTCGGCACAGCGAATCCCAAGCGTGTGAGGCGTGATTTCGATCAAGACTCGGTCGACGTCTTGTCCTGACAACAGAGCACCCTGCACGGCAGCACCCAAAGCCACGCAAAGATCGGGATCAATTTCTGCGGAAGGTCGGTGCCCTAGTTTCTGAGTCAGCAGTTGTTCGACCAGAGGTGTCCGGGTGCTGCCGCCGACGAGGATCACTTTGTCGAGTTGGCCGGCATGCAAACCCGCATCATTGAGGGCGGAATCGACACACGAGATCGTTCGATCCAAAAGTGGCTCGATGGACTGTTCGTAGTCATCCCGTTCCAGCGTCGTTTCCAGGTGGCTGGATGGATTCCCGGGCAACAAGAACTCTTCCGCGACCTGGGTGAATGTGTCGAAGCTCAGACGTCGCTTGGCCGCTTCGGCTGACAAGGACAAACGTGCCATCGCACCAACATCAGCGAGAATGGAATCTTTCAAATCCCCCGTTGCGTTTACCAATTGGTTGCACAGGAGAGCGTCAAAGTCGTCCCCGCCGAGGTGCGTGTCGCCAAACGTGGCCAGGACTTCGACGACGCCGGATTCGATGGCAACGATCGAAACATCAAACGTGCCACCGCCCAAGTCATAAACGAGCACCTTGTGTGGATCGTGACTTTGCGAATCGTAAACCAAAGCGGCAGCGGTTGGTTCGTTCACAATCCTCAACACTTCCAAACCCGCCAGTTCGCCGGCGTGGCGGGTGGCTTCCCGTTGGCCGTCATCGAAGTAGGCGGGCACGGTGATCACGGCGCGGTTGACTTCGCATCCGAGGTCTTGTTCTGCCCACTGACGCAGGCGTCCGAGGATCACGGCGGAAACTTCAGGCGGCGAAAGTTGTTTTGCACCGAGAGTGAGTTGGACATGCTCACCCATCTTTCGCTTGACGCTGCGAATCGTCGATTCAGGAAACAAGGCGGCTTGATTGAGCGCAGGTTGACCAACCAACAAATTGCCGGTCGGATCCAGCCCAACGACACTGGGCAGGACAGCCTCACCCGTTTCCGGGTTCTTGATCACTCGGGGAGTGCCGTTTTCAACGACGGCGACCACGCTGTTGGTGGTCCCTAAATCGATCCCGATCGTCGGTTGCATTCTGTTTCCTTGAATGGATGGTCAGTCGTTGGAGGATGACGCGTGGAACGCATCGATGGGAAGAGTTCGGCTCAAGAATTTGTGGTGACGGCCTGGGCCGTGACAACTTGTGCGGGACGAATCAACCATGTTGCTTGTTGATACCCGGTTCGCAGAACCCGCAGGACAGTGCCAACGGGATGTTCCGAAGAGGGTTGGACTTCCAACACCTGCATCGTTTGCGGATCAAAGGCGTCCCCGGCGACTCCCACACGTTGGATATTCAGTGATGCCAATTGTTGACTCATTCGTTGCGTGGTCAATCTCAGGCCTTCCGCCAGCCCGTTGAGGGATTGATTTCTGGATTGCCAAGCGGTTTGCCAGAGTTGTTCGTGCTCTTCGAGTTTGCGACGACCAAACCATCCGGTGGCCGCCGTGGTGGGCGGCTCCGGGCAATCTCGCACCGCGGCTTCGAAAGCTTGTGTGAGCCGCGAGAGCGCTTCGTCGACTTCTACGATGGCGGTGATCGCTGAACGAGTCGTTTCCGACATCAACGCATCTGCAGGTGACACTTGCTGCGCCGTGGCCGATTTACCGGCAGTTGTCCGAGTCGAGTTTTCGCGGAGTTGTTCCAGCAACGCCTCGCTGGCGGCAACGATTCGTTCCGCGTCACTGGCGAGCGTATCGGAAAGTGTCCGGTTTTGTTTCGTGTTGAGCTTCAGTTCATGTCGCAGTGCGGTCAGGTCTCGAGTGATTTGCCCGAGTCCATGAAGCGAGGCTGCGGCGGGTGCATGCGGAAGGGCAGCGTGTGGCGGGGCAGACTCATCGGAATTCCCTTGATGGTCCAGTTCCGCCAGCATACTCGCCATTTGTTGTCGCCCGTGGTCGGTTTCGCCAGCGGTGTCGATCCATTCGAGCAACCTGTCTTTAATTGCTGCTCGCGTTTGGGGCCAGTCGTCTTCTGCGGGCATGTTCACTTCGCTGGTCCACGGCTGGATTGATGGAGTCGTTGAGCACAACGAAGCAACGCATCGGTGGGCAAGCGTTGAGGTTGAAATTGAAACTGGTCAATGACGTCACTGAAATGGGGGAGTTCAGGGGCGAACAGTCGGCTGGACCAAACTCGAATCGGATCTCCAACGGCTGTGTACGCATCGTGAATTTCAGCAAACCGATCGGCGTCACGTTCGGGTGGATGTTGACGCACCAGTTCCAAGTACCGGGCGCGAATCTCAGCGGTCGTTGCCTTCGCGTCCAGGCCAAGGACTTCGAAGGGATCTTGATTCGAGGGGATCATGACGATGTTCTTGTCTGTCAAACAGTGAATTGATTTTAAGCGAGAGAGGTCGAGAAGACGGTAGGAAGCGTTGGAGTGGATTCAACCTCGCACACGCCGCGCGAGCACCTCGAGCAAAGTGTCAACAAGTTTGCCCGGCATCATTTGTCTCATTTGCGCTTCCATCGCCGCCGGGTCCTGCATATACGCCAGCAGCATCTCGGGCGGGATCGAATTCATAACGTCATCCGGGATGTCGTCAACGTCTAGAAATTCGAAGTCCATGTCGTCGTCATCCGAGTACATGCCTTCGTTGTAATGCTCCTCGCTGGCTTCATAGAGTCGCAGGGCAATTGGACGCAGTTCAGCGGGCAGGCTGTTGGAGGCAGCGGGATCCGCGTACACCACATCGGAGAGGATGGACGAAGCGAGCTCCAAATCGACTCCTAACGCTCGGACCAAGCTGACGATGTGCCAATCGAAGTGGTGACGGGTGGCTTGCAAAAATCGTCGGCACAGAACGTCATCTTGGGCGAGAACGACAAAGACGCCGATGGTGTTCGCCGTTTCGATGTCGTAGGCATCGATTTTCGATTGGGTCAATGCTCGTTTGGCCACAGTGATCAGCTCCTTCTTCATGCCTGCACGGCCAGGGAAGTCAAGCTTTTCGTTCACCAACATACGACCCGCCTTGTCACAGGCGGACGATACGGCTTGCAACGATGGCGATTTCGAAAGCGGCTTGCGCGCGTCGCGAAGTTTTTTGCGGGTTTTGGCAGGCAACCCACACCTGGCGGAGATCGCCTCCAACAGAAGCAACGATGCAAAGCGAGGCACCTTCAACTCATCGTTTTTGACGAGACAAGATTCCACATCGGTGTCGGGGTCTTGCGCCAACTGGCAGATGGCACGGTACAGTTCCAGCAAACCGTCCGGCTGATCGGAAGGCACGTTTGAGCTGAGCAACTCGAGGTGCTGTTCAGCTTCATCCGTGTTCCCATTTTGGATCGCGGCGATGAAGGACAGTGTGCTCAGATTCCATGCGAGACGGATCGTGCGCTGGTCACGCGGTGCGATCTGAATCAACTGCTGCACCAGTGGACGAGTGCGTTGCAGGTCGGTTTGGATATAAGATTCAGCTGCGGAAAAGAGAACTCCGAGATCATCACCCCGAGCTTTCAAACGGGTTTCATGTATCTCGCAGATCAATTCTCGGGGAAGCAGAATGGGATCGATGCCCGCAAAGGGGGCATGCTGAAGCGGCGCGTCCCATTGCGGGCATGCCTGGACGGCATTCAACATTCGCTCCAGATATTGTTTTCCGATGACTTGGATCGTTTTCAGCGAATCCGAGTCCCCATCGGCATCAGGAAGAAGTTCATCATTGAAGCGTTTCACCAACGTGCCGAGGAAGAACGCTATGCTGGCGTTCACCACGGCTTTGATCGCGGTCCGATCGGAATCCGATAGGTGCGGATTGCTTTGAGTTGATTCGACGAACCGATCTATCTGGGCATGAGCATGGGGGTCGGCCGGATCGCCTGAAAAGAACTGTCCGATTGCCTTGGGCAATGCCAGCTTGGGGTCCCAAGCCGGTGGGCGAAGTTTGGCGTAGATCGCACCGGCCTGATCGGGAGTCCTCGTTATCAACAATTGTGTGTAGATGGCGTCGTGCAGAGCATTGCGAGTGGCCGGTGAGATCCACCCTTCTTTCTCCCAAGTGTTGATCTTCAGAAGGACTTCGTGGAACAGTGCTTCCTCGAACAATTCTTGCAAGTCGTTTCGGATGTCCGGCAAGTCGGGCTGCTTGTTCTTTGTCAGACCTGCCAAATTTCGTTTGTCGACCTTGGTCTGACCCGGAAACGCCACACTCACGGTTCCCAGAATCGCACGAGCCATGGCATGGGGCAAACGGTCCGCGGGCAACCGTTTCCACGCTTCCAACGCTTCGTCCCTTCGGTCCCCGTAGAAGTGAACCATGCCGCGAATGAGGAGACGCCAGGGCGCCATCACCGAGCGGAATCCGATCGGTTTGAGGACGGACAACGCTTCTTCATCTCGGCCCGCCTCGATATGTTCGAGAGCTTCCACGACAAGCCTTGTTTCTTCGGCCAGTTCGTTTGGCAACCGTTCTCTGAGTTCAGGCTTGGTGATCGCTTGATCCGCCATCACGCCTAGCAGATTGGGATCCGCAATCGCTTCCCCACCGAAGATGTTCCGCAAACGTTTGGCTGACTTGAGAATGGCATCGACGCGATCCGATTCGCCGGTCGTGGACGAATCGTTGATCTTCAGACGTTCAAGGATTGAGTCGATCCTGGCCAACAGTGCAGCTGGATCCTTGGGAAGGAAGACAAACGATTCGGCCGCTTTGGATCCAAGCGTGAACACGTCGGCGGCAAGTGCCAAGTGAGTTGATCCCGCTTCCGCGTCGAGAAGTTGATCCAGTCTCATGAACGCGGCGTCATGCAGATGTTGCGTCATCGCTTGTCGCACGTCGATGACTCGGGTGGGGCTGTTAGAAGCCTTCGAGCCTCGCTGCCCCTTCTTTTTCTTCTTGGATTTCGAGGCCACCGCGAGAACCTTGCATGTTGAATGTGGACTGAACAGGAAAGCAGTGGTACCGGATCCAAACACGCCCTGGCCTGCTACGATTTTGCGTGATTGTCACTCGTTCCGCCATGAACTGACAACCCGTGAACGAGTCCGCGTTTCTCAAGTGCCACGATGGATGCCAACAAGAACAAGACCAACGAGCGGATCACGGGAACGATGAGCAACGCATAGTGCCACCCACCCTCTGGTGCTCCACCTGGCACTGTTTCTTTGGCGACGTTCGAAAAATAAATGGTGGATGGCGTCTGGGTCTCGCCCCGGATGGGGCCGTCATGCTTAGCTCGGGGCAAAAGCCCCGCTCCAACTCCGTCCAACCACCTGATAGGGGTAGGGAAGTCCGGTTGAGCCGGACTCCCCTACCTCAGAACCGTACGTGCGGTTCTCCCGCATACGGCTCGCCAGTCAG